>Ga0209654_1001393_pt1 | contig 19310 bp, 38 predicted proteins | sample SaaInl1SG_22_DNA_FD_184646 | JGI IMG/M metagenome (GOLD analysis project Ga0209654, IMG submission 184646) | Marine microbial communities from expanding oxygen minimum zones in the Saanich Inlet - ESP_161SG_22_DNA (SPAdes) (version 2) | ecosystem: Environmental > Aquatic > Marine > Intertidal... | reverse complement strand
TGGTCACGGTATGCATAGTTCAAATACTCTCAACCCTCTAACCCCGTACAGTGCCTACAGTGTACACTTTCGTTCAAATGGTGTATCATTGTGTATCATAGTGTAGTATACAGTGTATCACAGTGTAGCACAACCTCTCTACACTGTGTACACACAACTCTCTCTCTACACTGTGTATACTCTAGTCTACGCAGTTAATAGCTACACTGCTAGTTTGAGCGACAGCGAAAGCTAGATACACGTAGTGGATCTCACTGAGTTCTTCTAGGGTGTACGCACAGTGTATACCAGAACCTCTCGACAGTAGCAACACCATAGAACACCGCAGCGAGGCCTATGCTATATTACTCCGCAGCGAGGCCTATGTTGTATGCGTGTGTATATTATCGGGTTTGTCGCAGCGAGGCCTAAGTGTTTACAGCCAGCGTGGAGGAACTTCATCGTTTAATCTATCAGTGAGATATTCAGCTGTGTGTTCCAGCTTTACGATGTCGTTGGTGATTTCGAAATACTCTGCAGCATCAAGATCTTCTGAGCTGCGTATACTTCTAAGAGCAGTCGCCATTTCTAACACAGCGTCCAGTTCTTCTTCAAATAGTTGTGCAATGCTTACAGTTTCTTCTTCGTTCATAAAAATATTTATACACGAACATCCAAGTTAACACCGTAACGTGGAGTTGGGTCTTGTTCAATGCTGGCTGTCTTGTCGTACACAGTGTATACACTACTATAACTAGATATCCTGCCGTTCTTGTTTTCATGTGTAGTCGTAGTCACAGTGTAGCCGTGGTTGATGTTTGCTACTCTAGTTACTTCACTTAATATACCGGAGATTGAACTTGTTTCCATATACTTGCCCTCACAAGTATTTATGGTTGACTGGGTGTCAAAAAATTCGGTGTACTGCTTCGCAGCTTGTAAAATTTTGCGCGGACCTTACAGGCTTGCTAGGCACGTTGACTAGGGTTTTTAGCTTTCCTTTCTCCACATTTGTCGTGGTAATTTACTTGTCCTTCACCATAAGTGTGACTGCAACCAAACGCAAATAATCTACTCATCGACATATTTTAACATATCTCTAGCAATTAACTTTTGCGATTCCGGACCTGGATGATCATTGTCGGCTGCACGATCAACGTAGTGTAAAGACTGATTAATTAGGTTTACTTTATTCCATTTTGGATATTCGTATACAATATCAGGAGTGTTGCGTCTAAATTTTGAATTGAAATTTGCTTTAAAATTATAAACGTAACGATAATTTTGTAGGTGATAGTTTACTAAGTTCATAGATTCTAATGATTCAAGAAAACTGTTATAGGGATCATGAATCCATTTATAATAATTTCTAGCCACTTTAGAATTTCTTGTAGGGTGTATACTTGTTGCTAATCTTAATTTTCTTAAACTATCAGGTGTAAATACCGTTGATCTATTGAACTCAGTCCATAATATAACTACAACATCGTCTTGTTTTATATCAGCATTTAGTATAGAATTAGCTATATATCTGTTAGAACACCCAGGACAGCCTAAATTAACAACTTCTTTATCTAAAATTTTTCCTAGTAACGCTGGCCAGGCATATTGACTAGGAGGTGGCGGCTCTGTTTCAGTTTTTGAAGGAAGACAGTCGACGTGTCCTTCACCATAAGTATGACTGCACCCAAAAGCAACTAACCTACTCATCGAACTTTTCCTTTAACCAATCAAAGTCGTTTATTAATGATATATCAGACTTGTTAGAATAGATCCAACCTTGCTGTGGACTGATGTAGTTGTGTTTACGCAACTTCGCCACCTGGTAGTCTGTTTTTCCCAGATTTTTTCAAACGAGCATAGAACCGTCGAGCCCACTGCTCCTGAGTCTTAGGTCCTGGGTGATCACCATCTAAGGCACGGTCCAACAAGCAGGACCAATCTGGGCGAATCAGTGGAGTATGCTTGGGCAATTTGCTGTTCTCAGATATTAGATCTACATACGTGAACGCTGCGTATCTTGCACCTGTTTGAAGAACATGGCTTCTGCACAGTTCCATGTAGGTCACTGTCTCTAGGTCTCTGTCTTCGTCCACATACCAGTCTCTGTACCAATTCTTACAGCGATCTTTCCAAGGCGATAGTTTAAGGCCAGGATCTTTCAAGTCTTTCAGAGGATGATTGTGGATATAAGCTCGTTGGGGGAAGGTCCACAGCACACACACTGTGTCTGTTTCTAAAAACTCTGTGCGTGTTATTTTAGTTGCTATTTCTCGATTGCTTGACCCGCCTTGAGCAAGATTAACACACTTTGCATCCAATTTATATGCCAAATGTCTAGGCCAGCTAAGACTACTAAATCCGTTTAGAGGATAGCGAGTGGTCTTTGTTTGTGGATTGAAAACATCTTGAAGTCCTTCACCTCGAGTGCTGGAGTCGCCAAAGGCTAGAAGTCTCATTCTAGTATTCCCTGTTGAATGCGGTGTATGTATTCTTCGGCGAACAGTTGATGACTTTTTACGCCGGGATGATTGTTGTCTCTAGCAAGATCTATGTAGCACTCGTTCCAATCAGGGAACACAGGAATCCACGGCGTAGCAAACTGTTCACGCACACGGTATTCTACATCTTGACGATAGCCCACTGAATATTCTACCACGGGTACACCTTGATCTTTGAGGTGCAGTCTCACACAGTGTTTTGCTGTCCATGCATCACATTCACGATCCGAAAGATTACTGTAGCCACGTTTCCACCAACGTTGATAGTTTTTATGTTGTGGTACAAAGTGTTGTGCGGCATTGGCAAGATCAGGTACTGCATCAATCCAGTGATCTGTTCTATCAAAGTCTGTGGTTATGTAGTGTCTAAATATACTAGGCCATAGTATACACGCAACGTCTCCAGGTTGAAACTGAAAATCCAAGAGTCGTACCATGCAGTATCTGGGTGAACCTCCAGGCCATCCCATGTTCACACAGTCAGCATCAAAGTGTTGTGCAACTATATTGGGCCATGCTTGAAGACTGGGTTGAGTACATGCCGGGCTGTCGGTGTCTAGATACTGTCCGTAGGTAAATGAACAACCAACGGCTATGATTCTCATTCCAGTATTCCTTGTTGTTTTATGGTTTTGATCCACCGTTTGGCAAAGTTTTTATGAGTTTTGAAGCCAGGGTGCATTCCGTCCCGGGCCCGATCTACATACAGTGTGTGCCACAGTGGAAACTCTGTGATCCATGGTGTGTTAAATCGACAGCTCGCGGTGTAGGTTTCTTCAACATCGTAGCTAGGGACAGCATATTCTACACAGGGTATGCCTTGATCTTTGAGACGGAGACGAGCAAGATGTTTGGCCATCCAGGCTTCACACTCTCGATCACTGGTGTTTGAATATCCTTTGCTCCACCAACGTTCGTAGTCTGGCACAACAGGAGTCCAAAAAGTCGCTCCTACTGCTAGATCAGGATTTCTGTTAAAAGGGTCCTCCCATGGTTCGAAGTTTTCCCATCTATCAAAATCTGTGACGATCCAGTTTCTATGAAGGTTAGGCCAAAGCACCAGCATGATGTCTCCAGGTTCAAAATCAAACTCTAGTATCTTTGCTGCACAGTAACGTGGATTGCCCGCAGGATAACTTAGATTCACACACTCTCTGTTGAAGTGTTGTGCTACCAGCGCGGGCCAGGCTTGAGGACTGGGAATGTTCGGCCGCTGATCCTCTGAATGCAAACAGTGTCCGAAGGTAAATGAACAACCAACGGCTATGATTCTAGCCATGTTAATGCACCGTTCCGTCTGGATCCTCTGGCATAGTTGATGCTAGGTTTTCCCCGGCACCTTGATCTCCATCTGTCATGGTAACATCACCGTTCTCGTCCACTTCCACGTACACAGTGGGAATGTCAAAACGATCCGCCAGTATCTCTACTAGACTGTGAAGTCCGTTCTTGGCGGTGTCATCGTACTGTAGTTCAGCAACACCTACCACAATGTTGAGTACACTTTCTAGAAACTCACGTGTTTCTGTGTCTATGTCATACTTCATTTCATGTTCGCCAGGGCATCAATTCTACGTTTGATAGCATAGATTTCATCTCTTAGTAACTGTTGACGCTTCCAAGGTGGAGGGTTGGGCGAGATCTGTAGTTCATGGAGTTCTCGCCTGTGTCGCTCCAGTTTGAGTTCTAGCTGATGAATTTGATTTGCTTCTGGGTTTTCTCGTCGTGCCATACTGTTACTTATTCCTGAGGATCACTGCCGGGATAGTAGTATGGCTCTGGATCTGGTTCAGGATTAGGCAGGTGTACCTGTTGCCACACATACAAGTTGTGAATGCCGTATTTTTCTGTGAAGTCTTTGAGTTCCATGTGAACCGCATCTTCACGCATGTCTATGACAAGATTTCCTATTTTACTCATGTTCTATTTTCCTCCAAGAAGAATACACAGTTTTTACTCTGTAGTTGTAGACGTCTTCATTATGTGCTAGCTCTGCTAACACTCTCAGCCAATACTGTTCAGCCCACACACTTAGGCGGGGATTGCTGAGCAGTTCTGCTACAGCTTCTGCTCTAGCTTGTTGTCTTTGTTCACTGAATGGACCCATTGCTGTCTTCCTCTATCTTTGTAGCTAGGAATTCATTACTAGCAGTGATGTCTGCGAGACTGCCGCCTATGCCTGTGGCCCGACCCCATGACTGTTCTTCGGGTACTCCACCGTGGGTGTCAACGTCGTCTTTGAGCACACAGACCCAGCCCAGTCGAGCCAACTCTGCTTGGATGTCAGGGTGGACATAGCCTTCGTGGCCACTGCAATACCAATCCATGTAATCTTCGTTGCAGTCACGTAGATCAGCAACCATGCCTCCACTGGTACGCCAACTTGCACTCCATGTGGTGTCTCGAAGAATGTCCATGACTTCCATGGGTTGCCACTGTGAGTTACACAGTGCAGAATACAGTTTGTGAGCCCATGCTGTGTCTTTGACCAACTCTCGGAGTCTACGGTCAGCCATCATGTCGTCAAACAAACTGCGACTTGTATTCTTGATGCCCACTAGTCGAGCTCGGCTACCAAGTCTGAGTCAACTGTGGGAGTGGCGTAACCTTTGAGTGCATCCTTTACAGTGCCGCCTTCACGTCGTGCAATACGAATGTCCCAGATGATGTCTGAAATCTTAGCCGCACTGCCAGGGCCATCCCACAGTTCGTTGAGATCTGCGTTGAGCTTGTCTACGTCCACTCGGCTGTAGCGTTCTAGGTTGTAGTATTCCACAGCAAAGTTACGGAACAGTTCAGGCACAGTGCCTGCGTCTTCAAAAGCAAAGTGCTCAATGGTGTTGATGCCATGAACGTAGTCGCAGCTGTTGTAGTAGTCGTGTTGGCGTTGTTTAGCCTCGATAATGTCGTACATTATTTTTCCTCGTTGATTTTAAGTAGTTCTATTTCACCGTTGGCATCTCGACGATGCTTGAGGTACCCACCCTCGATAAGAGTGTCAATGGTAATAGCCGCAACGTCTTTGATTGCTGACGTCTTGCCTACAAAGTATCCAAATCCTGTGCCTACAACGTAAGCAAAAATATACCAAAGGGTAGTATCATCCATTGTGTGTTTCCTTGAACAGTTGTTTGAGCCATGCATAGTTTTTTGCAAAATAGGCTTCTTGGGTGAGCAGAGCATGCGGAACAAGTCCTTCGTACTCTAGTTTTTCATCTTTGTATTGTTGATACATTTCTATCACAAAGATGTCAAATTCTGTGTTGCCGGTCATGTGTTACCTCAGCGTCGCGGAATAAAGATCCAACCCTCACCACAAGTGATGCACGGGTCGTATGAAGTGTAACCATGAGGTGTACGTTTGGTGTGGATACCCCCACAGCCTGTGAGTAATGTTGTTATCAACACAACTACAATAAATCGCATGCCTTAGTCCTCTCTTCAACGTTTCTACTATATTAACGTAGAAACTGTGTGACGTCAATGGATTTTGGCAGACCCTAGTTCTTTTTGCCATGCTTGGTTCAGCTTCTGACACATACGGGCCGCAGTCTTGGTGATGCGAATCTTGCCTATGACACTGTCATTGATAGTATCATAGATTATGTTGACATCAAAGTCATCTTTGAATAATTGATATCTCATAAAAGTATTTACATAATGTTTGTCGTTTAGATAATAAATATTTTTATCACATCAGAGGAGACTTCCCATGAAAAAACTTAAGAACATCCAACTTAACTTTGAGCTTGGACAAGAAATTCTTGTAGGTCCAAACAATGAAAGAGCAAAGATAACAAAAATCGAGTTCCATGAAAAGAGCGGAGAAGTCACACTGAATACAACACGAGGACCAAGAAAGGCGTTGACCTTTAGATTGTGTGCATCCAACGATAACTTTGAAAACGTTGCGGATAGATATCGCTAAATACGTTTACTATGTTAATTGAAGATATCGACAAAGAAATTTCCGAGCTAATCGAAAAAGCCAGTGCCAAACTATGCAAGAGCTCACGTTCTAACAAAGATCTAGGAGCCAGTAATCTTGCAAGTTGCAAGAGCCAAGGCTATCGCCGCCGTGAAGGCAACAAGAGTTTCTTAATAAAAAGAAACGGCACAAAAAAACGAGTTAAAGTAGGCGGCAAAAAGATCAAGGGCAAGAAGTACGACGGACCTTTACCAGCCTACGGAAAGAGTTGAGGATTTTACATGAATGTAAAAGGAAAGTTTTTAGTTGCAAATCCAAATATTAAAAACAGTCTTTTTTCCCGCACAGTAATCTATGTGTTCGAACACAATCAACTAGGCGCTCAGGGCTTAATCATCAACAAAGCCAGTGACTTTTCAGTTACAGAAGTCGCATCCAGTTGCGGCTACGATTATATCAACGAAGAAGAGCGTGTGTATGTAGGAGGCCCTGTTAATAGACAGAGCGGATTCTTAATACATTCAGACGAATGGTACTCAACTAGCACAGAGCAACTAGGACAACGTCTAGCACTAACCAGCGATGTTACCATGTTTGAAAAGATGAGCATGGGCAACGAACCTACACGCTGGAAACTAACCATAGGCATGTGCGGGTGGGCTCCAGAACAACTTGACTGGGAACTAGAAGGCTTAGGTCGTCCGCACCCTAGCTGGGTGATCTGCGAAGCCAGTCCAGAACTGGTATACAGTCGTGAAGAAAACGATAAATTATGGGAGCAATGTTTAGACACTGCTGGTCAACAATGGGTTGAACAATACTTCTAAGGAGATTAGATTTGGATACTCTTGTACTTAACGCTGACGCACAGCCTGTAAGCTACCTACCTCTAAGTGCAGTACAGTGGAAAGAAGCAATCTCTTATATGTGGCTAGACAAGTGTATTGTACTAGAATGGTACGATGATTGGGTGGTTAGCTCACCCAGTTGGGAAACACAGGTACCAGCAGTGATCATGCTCAAAGACATGATGCGGCGACGACGGACCCCCAGGTTTAGCAAAACCAACCTTTACCTACGAGACCTTCATACCTGCCAATACTGTAACACACAACTTCCAAAAACCCAACTAACACTAGATCATGTAATACCTATAAGCAAAGGTGGTAAGACAAACTGGCTGAACATTGTAGCCGCATGTGGTAAGTGTAACAGCGTCAAAGGCAATAGAACTGACATGAAGCCTAATAGACAGCCTCATCAGCCTGATTATTATGAGTTGGTTGCAAATAGGAAAAAGCTAGGGGTTGATATCAAACACCCTAGCTGGGAACAGTTTCTTTAAGCCTGATCAGTAACAATCCACTTGGGTGAGAATGTTGACTTGCCTTCTGCTCGTTTTTCTGTGATGTGTTTTAGTTCAGCCTTGCGAAGTTCTTGTAATTTCTTAAAGTCTTTTGCTAGGCTTGCTTTGTACATTGCTTTAACTAGATCATTCTGTTTCATAGCTTGCCTCCTTTGTATATGTTTATTTATCATTATACGCACAAAGTGCAACTATTTTTGACTACTTAAACCAACCTATTTTCTCGCCTTTTTCTTTGCGTCTACTCCACTCTTCTAGGCTACCTGGAAAACGCCACGCCCATATTGCAACCAATGTCATAAAACCACCACTCCATAGTGTAGCGGCTAGGTTACCTGTAGCATGATGTGTGACGGCAACAGTTGACGCCATGACAATGACCATTGCGTATTTTGCTCGTGTAGGAAATACCTTGTGGTGGGTCCACTCTGTGAGAAACTTGCCAAACCACGGGTGATTGTACAACCAGTCGTGCATCCTCTGCGATGACTTGGAGAAACAATATGCCGCGGAGACAAGGAATATTGAAAAGGGTATGCCAGGTGTGACAAATCCTATGTAGGCCATGCCCACACAAAACATGCCTAATGCATACCAAAGTGCTTTTTTAATGTTCATTAGAACTCCTTTCTATGAGTACTTAGCAATAAATACAACATAGGAGACACGCAATGCGAGCAACAGAACTTATTAGAGCAGTGCTTGATCTGATAGATGCATCAGAAGAGCAGGAACCAGAAAGATATACTCAAGACGATGAAACAGCTCGTTTTGATCAAATTGCAGACATACTTCAAACCAAGGACATGCCTATGCCTTGTGCAAATACCCCTAACGAAGTAGTAGCAGACATTGATAGTGTAACAACACTTGCGGGCGGAGGTGTAAACGGTCCTAAGCATCCTGCAGATATTAGAGTAAAAGACCCGAGAGGATATGAATAATGGCAGATCCGATTACACTTAACTACAAAGGACTAACAGGCAAGCGTGGAACTATTACAGTTAGCGATCCTGATGTGGTTACAGTTGTAAATCTTATACCGTTAATCATTGCTGATGAAGATCCTACTGTAGGTGTTCTTACTAACAACGACTATGACATTGCGGTACAGAGAGACACAAGTATTACAGATGTTGCCAACGGTGGTCAAACCTGTACAGTTGCAGGTATAGTTGATGGCGATACTATTATCTGTATAGACGATAAAAAGAATCTAACATCAACCAATACCAAAGAAGTAAGACAGAATCGTAAGTTAAGAATCGCAAGTGTTAAGCGAGAATACGACAGCAGTCGCAATGTAGGTTCAGCAAGTAATGACAGATATACACTGGACGCTACACAAGTCCCTAACCCATACGAAGGTAACTTACCAAACCCAGACGATGATGAAAATACAGGATCCTTAGTTGTTGGGAGACCTTGGACCTAATGCCAAATCTAAATCCCAACAGTACTAACTATGTACACAGTCATGAACCTAACACTAACGATCTAGTGCAGGCAATGACTTATGATCCCTATGGCTATCCAGTTATACGCATAGATGACACTACTAAACAGCACACATCCAAGAACCGTGTGAAAGTAAGCACCAACGAAATCACAGACTTTGCTACCTTTACTACAGGCAAGGATCTTGACATCTGGGATGAACTGACATCAGGAACAGGCAGTGCCACTCACGACGAATACTTGGGCATGGTCAAACTTGAAGTAGGCGGTAGTGCTGGCGATAAGGTTTACAGACAGACCAAGCGTGTCCAAAGATATATTCCAGGCAGACAAAGCGAAGTGTCAATGACTATGATATTTGGCACACCCACCACAGGCATACGCAGACGCTTTGGCCTGTTTGATGATCTCAACGGATTCTTCTTTGAAGACTCGGGCGATGGCACTTATAGATGTGTGCTACGCAGAAACACCAGCGGCGGTATAGTAGAAGAAAGTTTTGCCCGCGATGAATGGAATGTGGATAAACTGGATGGCACAGGACCCAGTGGCATCACAGCAGATCCTACAGCCATTCAACATATGAGCATAGAATACGAGTGGTATGGTGCTGGTATGATTGAATGGAACTTCGTCATTAACAACAACAAGTATCCTATACACAAAATATTCCACGCAAACACACACGATCATACCTGGGCTTCAAAAGCCGCACTGCCAGTAAGAGTTGAACTGGAAAACACAGGTGGCACCGCAGGAACACACACCTTTTATCAGGGTTCGCACTCGTTCTCCACAGAAGCAAGCACAGAGATATTGGGCAGACAGAACAGTATAGCAACAGCCATCACGGGCAAAAGCACAGGCACAGCTAATGTGTTTAGACCAATGGTGGCCATACGATTAAAAAGCACTGCACTGGACAGCGTGGTTATCCCGGATGAGTTCAGTGCCGCTACTCTAGACAACACCAACATCTTTGTTAGAGCCGTTGAACTGCCCACTATCACAGGCGGCACTTGGGTGAGTATGGGTGCTGATAGTGCCGTGGAATACAATATCACTGCTACCAGTTTCTCAGGTGGGAATGTGCTGTCAACTACATTTGTAAACGGCACAAACCAAGGCACTATATTCTCATTTCCTAATCGCAGTCTAACACAACTCTTACGCAACACTACAACCACACTAGGCGACACATCAGGAGTGTTCCTTATTGCTATTGCCAGCGTGGGATCAAACAAGGACGGCTTTGCCAGTTTAGGTTGGATCGAAGTTAGATAAGATTAAGCCCCGCCTAGCAAAACTAAACGGGGCTTTTTGGTGTCATACCTTATTATTATTTTACGGACTATGTCCTACTTGTCTATAGTTTACAGTATCTCTACTGTGGTATTTATTACTTTTTGTTGATAAACTCGTAGAACTTTTCAGCGTTCTCAAGAACACGGTCAACGCCTGGTACTTCAGGCACTGACACAGAAGTTACTACTTCACCAGTTTCTGGATCACGTGTTACAGTCTGTTCCCAACCTGTGAACTTCATAGAATATTCAAACTCTGTGAATGCTTTTGCCATATCAAGTACTTCAGTGCGGATTTCATATCCGTTACGATTAAACTTGACTTCTGGTGCTTTTGGCGTGTACTGTTCTGCCATTGTTTTGAATTGCTCTGCCATAGCAGAGAGTTGTTGTGTGATAGTATTATCAGTCATTACTTTCTCCTTTGTGTGTATGTGTGTAATGTGCTATTAATATAGCAATGTTATTTAGCCTTGTCAACAGGCTTGTTTTCTTTTTTTGGATTATCTTCTCCAAAGTATGGTATATGTGCCACGATGTTTTTTCCTATGTGTCTCTGTGTCTAATGTTGAACGGTACCTCCCTGCACCGTTCAGTGATAGTAGTATCATCAGCATTACACTGACGTCTTTGAAATAGAACTAGTGCCTCTCCTTTACTAGCTCTAACATCAAAGCTCGTGCCTGGTCGTGATATCCAAATCTAGATAGCTCTGCCGCGGCCTTTGCTCTGCCTAGTAGTTCCAGTCTCCACATGACGCCTTTGAAAAAAGTTTTCACTGCTCGTGTTCCGTCAAATGTAGGACGTCTAAAAGCTACTCCGTTTCTACTTGCTTGCATTGATTGTTCCATTAGAATGCTCCTCCATTGCGAATATCATGATAGTATTGATAGTTTGTTTGGTGTGGTGCTCTTCCATAGGTAAGCAATCTTTGACGTCTTTCCAAGTCTTCTAGGCTTGTGGCCTGACTTAGGTATTTCTCATCCTGAGACATAGATGATCTGCGGACTCTTTCCGAGATCCAATCTAATAATGATTTCATTTGTGTGTTTCCTTATAAGTGTGTGTGAACATTGTGTGTTCTTGTTATTTATACGATTATAACGCAGCCGCACAATAATGTCAAACTTTAGTCGTATACTGAAATAATATGAGACTAATACTAAAGTATAATAGCACTCTGTGCTAAATGTAATAAAACTGTAATCATTGTGTGTTATAGTAGTCATACATAAAGTTAGTAGTTAAAGGAGGTTTTATAAACTATGAAAACTATGTTAATTGGAGCAATGGTTGCTCTATTGTCTGTGAGTGTACAGGCACGGGACTATGTCAGCATTGCTGGCTCAAGCACAGTACTCCCATTCGCAACTATTGTTGCAGAACGGCTAGGTCGTGCACCAAATCAAAAGACTCCAGTTGTCGAGTCTGGCGGTTCAAGCGTAGGTAAGAAAGGAGTGTGCGACGGTACTGGCATACAGTTTATTGACATTGGTAACGCTTCATCTCGCATGAAGGTTGCTGAACTTGAATATTGTGCAAAGAATGGCGTAACACTTACAGAAATCAAAGTAGGCTACGATGGTATTGTTCTAGCAAACTCAAAAGATGCTGAACAACTAAACATTAGTTTGTCAGATCTAGGCAAGGCACTTACTGCTAAAGTTCCTGTAAATGGTGTTATGGTAGACAATCCATACAAGACTTGGAAAGATGTTAATCCAGAGCTACCAGCTATTGATATTCGTGTAATGGGTCCTCCTACTACAAGTGGAACTCGTGCATCGTTCGTTGAGATTGTAAACGAAAAAGCATATTGTAAAAAAGATGCTGAAGCAAAAGCAGCATTAAAAGCAATCGGCGCAAAGGCAAAGGCATGTCGTGCAATGCGCACTGACGGAGCTTACATTGAAGCAGGTGAGCAGGACAATCTTATTGTACAGAAACTACAAGAAGACAAGAATGCATTTGGTATCTTTGGATTCTCTTATCTAGATCAGAATTCAGATACACTACAAGGTGCTGCATTAAGCGGTGTTGTTCCTACATTTGAAAGCATTGCAGAAGGCAAGTATAAAGCAAGCCGTGCTCTTTACTTCTATGTCAAGCACAATCACATCGGTGTTGTTCCTGGTATTGCAGAGTACATGCAGGAATGGACCAAGCATTGGGGTGAAGATGGAGCACTTGCAGACGCAGGAATGATTCCTCTACCACAAGCAGAAATGGAAGAAATGACAGCTAGAATGTCAGACCTGCCTGTATTGACAGCAGAAGCACTTAAATAATGCATGCATTATAAAAGTATATTCATTTCAGATATACATCTAGGCACACGAGGGTGTAAAGCAGACGCCCTCTGTTCCTTTCTCAAAGAAAACACCTGCGATAACTTATTTCTTGTTGGAGATATCATAGACGGTTGGCGATTGAAAAATCGTTGGTACTTCCCACAAAGTCACGCCAATGTTATTCGCAGAATATTCACAGCCGCCAAACGTGATACAAAAGTCTATTATATTTTAGGCAATCACGATGAAGCAATACGCAAGTTTTTGAGCTACGACATTGACATAGGACGCATAAGAATTCTCAATCGCTATGACTATCGTGCTGTAAACGGCAAGAAGTATTTGGTAGTTCACGGCGATATGTTTGACGGACTTATGATGCCAAACAAGAAGTGGATAATGCACCTAGGCGATGCGTTATACAACTTCCTTATATGGATGAACACACACTTCAATACTATTAGAGGATGGCTGGGCATGCCTTATTGGAGTTTGAGCAAGTTCCTTAAATCAAAGACCAAAGGAGCAGTAAACTATATCAACTCATTTGAAGAACATGTTGCTCTGTATTGTTACAACAAAGGCTACGACGGTGCTATCTGCGGGCACATCCACACAGCAGAAATAAAAGAAATCAACGGCATAGAGTATATGAACGATGGTGACTGGGTTGAGAGCTGTTCTGCATTATTAGAACACAATGACGGCAGTTGGGAAATATTATTCTATGATTGGAACGGAGACACAGATGAGTTTAGAGAAGAAGATAACGATAGTCATACCTTGTAAGAACGAAGAAGACTACATCGCACACCTGCTTGACGATTTAAAACTACAGGCAGGTATAGGTAACACACAGATTATTATTGCTGATGCTAGCGATGACAACACACGACAGGTTATTAAGAACAAGAAAAAAGAACTAGGTTTGAACATTAAGATTGTTCAAGGTGGTCCTGTAAGCGAAGCAAAGAACAACGGTGCTAGACTAGCAACAACTCCGCTTATATTGTTTATTGATGCAGATGTTAGATTCTTTTCTGACACAGTGATTGCTGACAGTGTCACAGAACTTGAATATAACGATTTAGACCTTGTTGGATTATACATCAAATGCTACGACAATGATGTAAGAGCACGAATAGGATTTACCTTGTTTAACATCATCAATGGTGTAATGCAATACTTTGTTCCATTTGCTGTTGGTGCGTTTATGTTGACTAGACGAGACCGGTTCGAAGAGTATGGCGGCTTCCCAGGCAAATATCAAACATCAGAAGACTTCTTCTTGAGCAAGTTATATGACGTTAAAAGATTTAAGATTGTGCGTCACTACTTCGGACAGGACAGCAGACGCTTTCAGAGAATGGGATACACAGGCATGGCTTGGTATTTGATTAAAAACTTCTGGAACCGCAACAACGAAAAGTATTGGGCTAACATAGACTACAGCAGATATTGGGATTAACCTTATGGAAAAACTTAACACAGCATTCTATGACGTTTTCAAACAACGATTGAAAATACAAAAAGACAAACTCAAAGAAGAACTAGAACGAGCCAAGAGTGATCGCCGCAAAGAGTTTATTCGCAGTGAAATTAAAGAATGTAAAAGTATGCGAGATTTGCTTAAAGATATGGAAAAGCAAATGGGCAAGCTAGAGCATTGCCCACATTGCGGTCACAAACTATAGATCAGTCTTGCCACTTCTCTAGGTTTGCAATATAGTTTGACATTGAATGGTCTGAAAAACTGTCTACTCCGCCTTTCTTTAAGCCCATCCACAGTCCACGCCAACGATCTTTAACTCGTTGCCATGCAGTTAGATCACGAACATTACCATAAGCATTCATATAATGCTCTTCACCGTCGTGTACATAACCCATGATTGCTAGTGGTACTCGTGTAACAATATCATTGTTGTTGACCCAACGATGATGCTTGACAGCAAGAGCTTTTACAAACCCTCTCCAACCTACTCTAGGTGAGCCGTAAGTGAATAGTTCAATAGGATCATTTAGATCAACATTAGCCCAGCAACGACTGGCCATGATAGTTGCCATAGCCGCTCCTAGACTATGTCCGCAGAACCATAGTTTGTGATTGATGTTCTTTTTATCTAGCAAATCTTCTTCAACCATTGGCCAAAGGTCATCGACTTCTGTTTGAAAGCCTTTGTGTACTCTTGAGTTGTTCCAGCTCTTAACAGGTGCAGCATTTAAGTCTGCCGCTAGATCATTAAACTCTGTTGGCTCTGTGCCACGGCAAGCAATAACCAAATCTTCTTTGTTTTGGAAACGATATGCCTGTGCTCCATCGCGATTGTAAAATTCTACCTTGCCAAAACCTAGTTTTTTTGCTTGCTTTTTTACATCATCGATGTTACCATAAGCAATACTAGCAAGTTTGGCGAATAAGAGAGATTTCTCCTTGAGATTCATATTTGATATAGACATGGTGCCCTCCTCCATCTACGCAGTATTTACCGTAAGTTACCGCTAAATACATTAACGGAGTGTTACAATGAAGAAACGTACTCGCAGTATTTTAGAAGAACTGAATCACATTGGCAGAGTTGATCGTGATGAAGATCTTGTTATAGAAAATACTGCTGTTAATATTATTGAAAGCGCGATTAATCTATTAGAAAGATTAAATCAAACCTATGATGCTGATACTGCGGCTGAACTAGAGCGTAGGTTTTTGAACAGCATTAAAGGTGCAGATACTAGAAAGTTCAAACGTAGCATGCAGAGAATAAAAGAATCTAGAGACAGCGATGAAGTATAAAGAAATCAAAGAAGGCATTGCCAAAGACTTTGCTCAAGGCGTAGGTCAAACAGCCAGCAACGTTATTGACAAACTGCAAGCCAAGACAGGCATGGCAGGTGTTGCTGATCTAGGCGGAGACAAGCCTGAAGACGAAAAAGGTACAAACAAAGATTCACAGGTTCCAGATCTTCGCAAGCTCAAGACTGGAAGTTATTTCCTTGACAATAAAAATGATGCTTGGATTTGGGGAGCAAACGACGAGACGTGGACCAACTACGAAACCAAAGCAACTATAGATAAAATACAAGGCTATAACCTTTTTAACAAAGCCAAACCTGATAGAAGACATATTAAGGAATCTATTTTAAAAGAAAGCAATAATGTTTTTAAGACTGATCCAAAAGACCGTGAATCGCGTCTTACAACACGAATTCCTACACCAGCTGTAAGACCTACTGTTGATGCTATTGAAAAGATTGTAGGTTTAGAATTTGTCGATGAAGACTTATTAGGATCTACTGGAAAGAAGTCAGATCCAGACGGAACATTTGAAAAGAATTCATCAGGCGATTTAGACCTAAATACAGATCTAAACAAAATAAGCAAACAAGAGCTTATTGCAAAACTTGTTGCTTGGTGCAAGCAACAAGGCATTCCAGATGATCAAATCATGAACAAAGGCAATACTTTTACAGCAGGTTGGATCAAAGATGCTGGCGACCAAGTACACTTCCGCATGCCTATTCAAGGCGGCAAAGGATTTGTGCAAACTGATTTTATGTTATCAGATGATCCTGATTACCAACGTGGTGCAAAGCGTGGAGGTACAGAACAATACACAGGCAAGGATAGAGCTATAGTTCTTAGCAGTATTGCAAGGGGTCGTGGCTTAAAGTTTAGTCCTAAGTTTGGTTTAGTTGATCCTAACAGAAATGATGAAGTTGTAGCAAAAAACTGGGACGAAATAGCAAAAATATTATTAGGTCCTACTGCTACAGAAAAAGACACTCACACAGTTGAGTCAATGCTTGATCTTATTATTAAACTTCCTGAGTATGAAAAACTAGTTGCTCAAGCAAAAGAATCTGGCATTGAACTTCCAAGCAAGGGTGAGCAATGAGATTCAATGAAATAAAACATTTCAAAGGACCTAAAGGGCAAGCCAATGGCAAAGGCCCAAAGCCTAAAAGGTCCAAGCCTAGTCGCACAGGAGAACAACCGCATCCACTACAAGGAAAACTTGTAGGTGAAAGCATTCAACTAGATGAAGCAGAAGCAAGAATCGCACACCTCGAAGATTTGATATTTGACGAAGGCAGTGACGGTGCTCTACGAGCAGTTGAAGTTCTACGCAACATGGAGCAAGGCGGACACGAAGCAACTACTCTAAAGTGGGACGGAAGTCCTGCTATTATATTTGGACGCAACGAAGCAGGTGAGTTTGTACTGTCGGACAAGTCAGGCTTTAACAAAGCAACTCCGGAGCGAGCAACCAGTGCTGATGAAATCAGAGACTTTATGCTCAATCGTGGCGGCGGTAAGATGAAAAACGATCCAGGCAGAATAGCATTTGCAGATAAAATGGCTAGCATCTTTCCACTGTTTGATCGTGCAGTACCCAAAGACTTCAAAGGTTATTTCAAAGGCGACTTGTTGTACTATACAACACCTCCTGTGAAAGATGGTGACTTTGTATTCAAACCTAACCCAACTGGCGTAGACTATGCTATCGACACAAAGTCAGACCTAGGCAAGAAGATTGCCAAGAGCACAACCGCTGTTGTTATTCACAGAGTAGTAGACGAACAAGGCAACGAAGGACCTCTCAAAGACTTTGATATTTTCCAAGGCAATGATGTATTGGTTGTACCTCCGGTGACAGCATTAGAGCCTGTTGAAGTAGACAATGCTGAACTAGATAGATTAGAAAGTGTGATTAAAAAAGATGCGGCTGGTATAGACGAACTGTTGAATCCTCAAGAGTTAAGAGCCAAACAGATGACAGACTTTCCTAGAATGTTGTACACTTACTTAAATAGTAAAGTAGACACAGGACTCACTAACTTGGGTGGAGACTTTGCCAAGTGGTTGGAAACAGCAAAAGTCAGTGATCGCAAGAAGGCAAAGGTATTAGAATATATAAAGCAACACATGAATGCTTTTAAGAGCTTGTGGCACACAGTGACAACATTGCAACAAGTAAAGAACTCTGTGATTGCTAGTTTAGATAAACAAGATCACGGTGTTAAACAAAGTATTAATGGTGTTCCAGGTGGTGAAGGTTATGTTATTGATCATCCAGGTGGAGCAGTTAAAGCAGTGAACAGAGCAGGATTTACCGCAGCATCGCGAGCCGCAAGACGAGAGGAAAACTAGAATGAGATTAAATGAAATAGATTCATCAATATATGCTATAGATTTTGAGAAGCATAAAAAATGGATTCAAACAGGACAACGAGTTTCAAATGCAACTGAGATTGGTAGTGGCATTGATTGGAAGGGGCAAGATGAGCTTTGGAATAAAGCCTCAGCACTAGGAAATGCACTCACTCATCTCGGCCAAGGTAAAATACAATCACACTACGATGCCTTTGAACTAGCAAACGTTACAGAGAGTGAGTGGGAAGAAATCATTGATATTATAAAAAATGCAAAGAAAGCGGATTTCAAAGGCGGAGATGACGAAAAAGGAAGTGAAGAAGAAATATGAGCTTTGACTTCCTTAACGAGATAACAGAAGCAAGATTAACTAGACAGGATAGTAATCTTCGCACACTGACTTACACAGACTGTTGCGAACGAACCTATCTAATCTTACTTACCCTAGAAGTGATGCGTCACTTCGCTGGATCTCGCGGATTTGTTTCAGCATATGCCAGACGTACAATGTACAATGATAACTTTAAAATCTTTAGAAGCACCAGCACAGACTTGTACAACTTCGTCTACTTTGTAATAGGTGATAAAAAAGCAATAGACAAGTTAAAAGATCCTGGAGCGGCTCTAAGAATGCGAGAGGAAACAACTTTTCCTATTAACTCAGTAAAAGTTTATCTAAACAAACTCAAAGGCGGAATGGTTCCTAATCAAGTAAGTGACATGTTTATTAGATTAGAAAACAGTCTAGGAATTAAAAACTCTGAATATAAAGCAGTGCGTAGAGCCGCTGTGAACTTTAATCGCTTAGACACAAAAAACAAGCAAGATGCTGTAACCAGACTTTTGTTTGCACTAAGAGCCAAGCTAAGAAGCTCTGACATCATAGATGATTTTGAAAAACTAGCGGCGTTTAAAGACCTAGAAACAGGCAGAATCGCAGACACGGAACCTACTATATCTAAGCCCGACGTTGAAGTTAGAGGACAAGACCTTGCTCTTTATCGTTACCTAGTTGGTACAGAAAACTTAATGAAAACTAAAAAGTTTGTGGATCTGGCTCGCAATGGGCAGAGTATACCTAGTGTTATTGCAGACGGATATCTTCCTATTATTAAAATGATAGATGATATTGTAAAAGGCGGACCACAATACGTACAACTACTAAGAACCATTCATAAAAAGGCTAAAAAATAAGCCTTATCTCTATTTTTTTTTAAAATCTGCTAAATACTTTTGTAATAAAACTCACGGAGCGTGAGCTTTGTCATTGATTAAAGGAGAAGAAAAATGGCAGGTATTGGTTTTGGAACTAATTTTAATAACGACAACTA
>Ga0209654_1001392_pt1 | contig 19312 bp, 28 predicted proteins | sample SaaInl1SG_22_DNA_FD_184646 | JGI IMG/M metagenome (GOLD analysis project Ga0209654, IMG submission 184646) | Marine microbial communities from expanding oxygen minimum zones in the Saanich Inlet - ESP_161SG_22_DNA (SPAdes) (version 2) | ecosystem: Environmental > Aquatic > Marine > Intertidal... | reverse complement strand
GAGCGATAGAACAGGTCAGCCGTATCAGCATTTCTACTACGCGCCGTTTGGAGATCCTATGGTCAGCCAGCACGTCGGAACGGGGAGCTTTAATTCCGACTTTAGGTTCAATGCGAAGGAGTACGATGAAGAAACCGGGAACTACTACTACGGGGCTAGGTATTATGATCCGAAGGTGAGTTTGTGGATGGGGGTTGACCCGCTAGCACACAAGTTCCCACACCAATCGCCATACATGGCCATGGACGGAAATCCTATAAGTAAAATTGATCCTGATGGACGTGCTGCGATAAGTACAACGGGAGATAATGATGATATATTAATTCATGGCTCTGATGGTAATACCGTAACGGTAAAAGCTCCAGGAGAAGATATTCACGTTAATGTTGATTTCGAAGTTGGCGAATCTCAAACTATTGATTTAGGTCTTGAGAAATTAGAAGACTTTGCAATAGGCTACCAAGGCACTGTTCAGGGGACAGGAGCAGCAGGGATTGGTTCTAATCATTCGTTGATTGCACATAATGTTATGTTCTTTAATTCTGAGTATGGCGGTTATTGGTATACTTATGCAGGTGGAGAAACGGCTGTAAGGGTTGAAGCGGGTTTTGATGCTAGTCTATCAGTTAATGGCAGTATGTTTTTAGCAGTAAGTAAGACGGGTAATTATGACCCTCAATCTTTTGCCGGGGGTTATTATACAGGTGGAATAAGTCCAGCATTAAAACTAGGTGTTCAAGCAAACTTGAATTTCCAATACTCAGAATCAAACGATTGGCGAGTGTTTGAAGCAGGTGCAGGTGCAGGTATTGGTCCTTCTGCAGGATTTGGCGGAATCTTTGGCGGTGGTGGAAGAACAAGTCTTTTAACACCTGTGAAGAAGACAAGTGAAAGATCTTGGTTTGATATAGGAATGAATCAACTGCTATTTAATCCTCTTTCTCCTCTCCATTAATGTTGAGTTCAAAGAATAGATTTATTGGATATACGACCCTGATTTTAATTGGGGTCGTATTGTTCATTATAGTCCTTAATAGAAGTTTTAAGGCAGAGAGTTTAGGCGAGAATTACTTAGATGACTTTAAGCTAGATTTTAGTGGCATTGTCTCAGGCAAAAAAGAAATCACAAGTAATAGTGGTTTACTCTTTTTAAAAAGTGTGAGTGAGGCAAAAGTTGACTATGACCCTAGAGATAGCTTAGAATACTATTGTTGTGTTATTAAAGGGGGAAAAGCTGAGATAATAGTAGCAGGAATACGTTTGTATGAAAAGGGAGACTCTGTTTTTGTAAATGGTTCGGCAAACAAAGTTTTTCATTACAGAAACCATGAGTTAATACAAGAGCTGAATTTAACTATGACTCGTTTTGATTTGCTTTATAAACCAGCTCGGAAACTCCATGAACTTTAGATAATCTTTTTAACCCATAGTCTGATTCGGCAAGTGTTTGGGGAGTGAATTAGTTCCAGATGAATTTCGGAGACTTCTTTTGTCCACTTACAGACCTTTCCTGAGTGAGTGATTTTACATTTTCCAGAGTTTAAGCCTTGGCTTTTGATTAAGTGATTGTAGATACGATCGAATTCCTTTTGATACAAAATACTTTTAGTGGACTCTTCTTTTAGAAGCTCTTTTTTCTTTTTCCAATCAATCCCTTTGAATCGTTCCCAATCATATATGATTGAAGTGATTGTAGAATCTTCAATGTCATAATAATATTCAGTCGTAAGTGGCAAGTAGTCAACAGAGTCTCTTCTGAATGAAATAGGTTCAGGGTTTTTTGTTTCGATAAAATTGCCATTGTCATACCTAGATATAGTACCTACTCTGAATGAAGTATCAATAGGTATAGACTTAATCTTTAGCTCATTAGCTAGTGTATTGTTAATCTGCGTAAAATCAATGAATAAAGGCTCTTGACCTTTTTGAGAAAATGAAAAAGACCACCAAAAAAGAAGCGTTGAAACAAGAAAGAATCTCATTTAAAGAGCCGCTACGTTTTTATTAAATAAGTCTTTGAACTTCTTTTTGGTCAGCATGGTGTCAATGATTTTAGAGACCGTGCTTTTATCTTCCTCGTCCAGTTGGTTAATCATATTTGTAGGTCTTCAAAGAAGTTGGGCATTATTGTTTGGAGTAATTTACAAAAAAATGCTGATTTACTTCTTAGGAGATTTATTCTTCGCTGTTTCATAGATTTTTGTTTTAGTAGTTGTCTTTGTTCTAGGATTATTTTGTTCGTACCGTTATTGTAAGGCGTCAGCGGAAGTTGGACTAAAGTTAGTCTTATAGAGTCTATCGTTTTATAAAAGATTTTGCCGCAAACCTCCCACTAGCATTAACTTCTTCAGGACTTACTTCCACAATGACATCCACTTCATGGGCATAATGATTTCCACCACGGAAACGCCCATCCTTAGTGGTATGGAAAATATAGACAAACCCAACTCTCGGGTATTGCTCCTGGAGTTTGATCAAGTCTTCAATCTCCATTCCTCCGCGTGAAATAGAGTCGATGAAGACAAAGTCTAAACCGTCAAGTTTTTTTGGCATTTCAGCGGCGAATGAAAGTTGACTGGACGTGGCCCCAACGCGCTGAATTTTGTCTTTAAGCGTATAACCAAAGCCTTCTTCAATGGCGACATAGAGCGTCTTACCGTGATTTTCTGCCAAGTGTTGTGCAAACTCTAACATGAGCGTAGATTTCCCACTTTTAGGTTGACCGAAGACCATCATGGAGAACCCTACAGAAGGATCGCCAATGAGCTCTTTCCATTTGCCCTGAAGGCCAATGGTCTCAAATTCCATAGAGAGTAGCTGCTCAGAGCTCATTACTTCAGGGAGTTTTCCTAAGTATTGAGGGTTGTAGGATAGTTCTGGGTCTTCATGCTGGGTGTCTTCAATGTAATGTTCCAGGACCTCAATCATCTGCATGATCCTGGGGTGGTACGGGTTGTCCATCTTGATTTTCTTTTCCCCGATCAAGTGAATGGCTTGCTTATGGAGCTTGATCACCTTCTCATCTATATCGGATTTGCCCTGAAGGGGAATGAATCGTTTTAGAAGTTTCACGGCCTCTTTTACGGACTGTGAGCTAACTATCTCTTTGTAGCGGGCTTTGAGCTTAGGATCTAGCTCTACGATGAACGACTGAATTTGGTCATCCATTACGATTTCCCATAGCTGATCATGAATCTTTTGGATCTCATCAGCATAGGGTGAGTTCTTACGGATTCTGCCCTCTACCATCGCTTTTTGCAATGAGAACAGCAGCCTTTTGATGCTTTCCTTTGACCTTTGCTTACCGTCCAGCCACAAGAACCTACGGATGAAACGGATTTCTTCTGAGATTAACGGTACTTCACCTGTGATGGGCCCAAGTGTAGTAATGCGTTTCTTCCTTTTCTCAGTGGTCTTAACGGGCTTCTTGTTGGCAATAGCCTCATTAAGCTCACAGAGGTAATGGTCCATTACCGCCTTTACTGTTTTATTGCCCTTGTAGGCTGACTGCGCATCCTTAAAAGCGTTCAATGCCAATTCATGTCCTTTAACTAGAGCAGCTGGTAACTGATCAAAACCAATCTGGCAAGATTGTTCTATGTAGTTTTTGGGTGTAAGAATCATAGTTCAGTGGCAAGGTTTAAAGCGGCGTATTCCAATTTATCTCCAGGCTTTGTTGGTCCAGTAAGGCCTTGCTTCTTTTTGCCTCCTGGTAGACCGTTGAGACTCTTTTCGCCATGGTCGGCAAAGCTGTAGTACCCATCCTTTGTAGCGATCACGTGGTCCAGTACTGAGATGCCGAAGATTTGGGCTGCTTGCTTGAGTTGCTTGGTCATTCTGCGGTCTGCTTCACTAGGCCTCTTTTGCCCTGAAGGGTGATTATGAGAGACAATCATGGCCTTGGAAAGCGTCTTGATAGCTACAGCAAGGATCACCTCAATGTCCACATTGGTGGAGTTGATTGTTCCCTTGGTATGACGGTAGTATCCCGTTATGGTGTTGCTATGATCCATGAACAGCACTATAAAATGCTCCTGGATTTCCAAGTCCTTGAACATCACGTCACGGATGAATTTGTAGGCGTCAGCAGAAGAGCGTACCTGCTTAAAATGAAGCTTCTCCTCTTTGAATGTGATGTCTACCTCACGAATCTTAAAATCCTTCTCAAGCTTCTTAAGCTTTTTGTTTAGGGTATCTAACTTTTTTGAATCCTCCATGACCATTAGGCCGTGGTGCTTTGTAGTACTGTAGTTTTTCATTGTAGTATCTGTATGTGTTGTGAGTAGTTGATGGTGGCATTAGGGTTGTTAAGTGCCACACGTTGTTCCAATTGCCTAGGTGAAAAAATCCAGAGCCAGGGTTTCTTGCGTTTGCCTCTATAGACCGTTTGAATCAGGGTGTCCTGGTAGGTGATGCTTAGATGCTGTGTATCATTCACAGAGAATCCGTGTATGCGGTAAAACTCGTCTGTGTATGAAAACTGCTTTACGGGCACCGTATCAAAGACCGTGGAATCCCTTAGCACCGTCTGCACACTGGTATGACTAGAAAATGATGAGGCGCTTACAGATTCAACTCTTGAGGGATTTACCTGCAGTGCTTTTATCTCTTTATGCAGCCCAGGAACAAGGGCTTCTAGTTCCTGATTCTTGAGCTTCAGCACCTGGTTCTGCACAACAATCCGTCCATTGATGTCCAGAGCATTTGAGTATTGGGTATTGAGCTGTTCATTGGCCACAATGACACGCTGATAGCCTGCTAGTGATTTGCTGGCTCTGTGTGAGGTGAGCATCACCAGGGAAAAAAGCAGCGTATTAAGCCAGAGAGAATATGTCAATACCTTCCGCTTCACTACTCCTGCTGGGAAGGTCTTTTAGTCTCGCCCCAGATGTAAGAGGTGAGCGTAGTCATTACGCCTGTTACAGCTATTGTAGCTACGTTGCTACTATCCTTGAATACGGCTACTAATGCTGTAGTCATTAAAAAGAGCAGCACCAGGAGTGTTAATGAAAGTCTTGTTTTAGTGGTCATGTTGTCGTCCAGTTGCTGTCGTATACTTCAACGAGCATTTGACCATTGATAAATTGTATCCGTGTGTTCCCGTTTTGGTTCAATACGGTAGGGTCTGCTACCCAGTACATGTACCCTCCAGCCAATACAATGGATTGGTCTCTACCCGTGAAGGCCTGAGCAGAAGAGAATGTCTTCTGCCCAGTCACTTCTTGGGAGGACGTAGTGTCTAGGACACCATTTATCTGCTTAGCTGTGAGCTTGGCCATGGGTTAATCGGACTGATCGTATCAGCGCCAGTTGTAGGTTACTGCGATGTGGTCCGTTGCCTCAGTCTTGTAGGGCACAGTGAACTCTACTTCAGGACTTCCTGCATTGTAAGTGATGCTGCGTACCTGAAGTCCATTGAAGAACACCTGAGGAGCGAAGCCTGCTGCTACAGGATGCGCAAGAGTGATTCCCACAGCAGCATTAGCACCACCTGAAAGGTTAGTAAAGGTTTCCGTAGCCTGAGTGAAGGCATCTTCTTTGCTGTTGGCTGTGCTCTGGGCTGCCAATGCTGCACTCGCTGCTGAGTCCGCAGTGGTTTGGGCTGCTGAGGCCGCTGTAGAAGCTGAGTTTGCTGTGGATTGCGCTGTTGCTGCATCGGTAACAGCACCGTCTGCTGTAGACTGTGCTGTATTGGCTTTGGTGGTTGCTGTATTTGCTGTGGATTGCGCAGCTGAAGCAGCCGTTGAAGCACTATTGGCTGCAGACAACGCTGAACTGGCAGTTGTTGTCGTCGTTGCCAAATCACTTTCAATGTCGTCTAGATCTACAGCTTGGCTGACGCTGATGTGCGCCACCTTGCTCTTTTCAGCATCTGTAAAAGCGTTGGTATTGCCATTGCCTTCGTAGGCTGCTTTTACTGCACTGGCAGAGATGGCATTGGTGAAGAGGTCTTCATCGGCAATTTTTTCAAAGGTTGATGTGGAACCATTACCAGTAGTGATGGCTGTAACTAGGTACAATGCCCACTTGCTGTCACCGTCATTGGAGACAAATACGCGGTCAGCAACTTTCAGTCCTGTCAATGCATCACGCGCTGTGATGGTAGCAACACTATGGGCGTTTTCCGCACCTGCTACCATAGCATCTACCTCTGAGCGCGAATACACGCTTAGGTTAGTACGTGCGCTTCCAGCATTTACATCTGAAAGGTTGTTGGATTTCTTTACTACCGCGCTGTCTGCTGCTTTAGCTGCGAGGTCACTTACAAGTCCAGAGACCTGTTTCTGCTTGATGAGATTACTCATGATTTTTCAGGCTTTATGAATTAATAAAAGGGGTTAAACGGTTATGGGGTATTTGATGTGTACTTCATCTGAGGGTTCCAGAGAAAAGGCGCCGTGCCATGCCAGGTCAGTTCCTTCAAAGTGGTAGTCTGCACCGTGGGTGTAGTCCACGTTGTTTACCGTGAAGAAGGCAGATTCTGGATCTAGGATGGCTACGGGCAATTGGAATCGTTCCTGTCCGCTTGCTTGAACAGTCAATGGTGTAATCACCCAATCAACCGGTGAGGCACCGGAGCCCATTGATTGTGCCGAGGAAATACGATAAGTGTCGTCTCCAATGACAATTTCATCATTGATGGTATCACCAAAGAGTCCAAGCAGGTCTTGAATTCCTAAGGTCTTCTGCTCTCCTCTAAGCGTCTTTATTGAAAAGTTCATTGCGTTGTCTTGTTAGTACTATGGCTACTGTTCCTGCTAGAAGTGCTCCCGCTATTCCTACTACAATGGGGGAAGCTCCTTTGGGTATTTGTATTGGGCTACGCATTCATGTTGGAATGAGTGCTTTTATGCTCCTAGCTGCTGAGATAATTCCTTTTCTATAGCCCTCACGGTTATCCCCATTGTTCTCACTGATGTACGGGGAGTAGGCAATGGCTTGGGCATATTGAGTGGTATCACTGCTCACCGCAGAAGCTGCCTGGTACTTGCTTGTAATCAAGCGCGCGAAGTCATAGAAGGAGTCTTGCGCTGTCTTATACACGCGGAATTTTAGTTGGTACTGGTTCTTACTGACCGAGTACGCGCCGTCCCAATAGGCATTGGGTGAGCCTGCTGCGGTGATGCCGAAGAAGTTTTTTCGCACGCGTGCTCCATAGCTAGAGCCCCAACCGCTTTCAATAGCGGCTTGAGCAAGGATTGCCTCCGGGTTGAGTCCAAAGGCGTCCCCAGCTTTCTTAGCTAGTGGGTAGTAAGTATCTACAAATTGTTCTTTGCTCATCTTACTGCTGTGTTAGGGATTCAGTGCCTATCCAACGGTCTTGGCCATTGGCGGTGCGAATAAGTGTGTATTCATTTAGCCCACCAGAGAGTGCCATAACTGGATAGCCCACTAGCATGTTTGCTGGAATCACCTCGGTGGGCTTAAAGTCTTCGTCATAGACCTGGGCGCTTTCCGCTGTAATCATGCGGTGTCCTGAAAGACCCATCCATCCCAGCATGGAGAGGGGCAGCATGGTCATCAATGCCGTGCTGTTCTGAGGATATTTTTGCAATAGTGCTTCCTTGTTTGAGAACTGCTCTGTGTACTTTGAAGAAGCACTTACCCAAAGCACTTTACTGATGCCGTCCTTTTTATAGGCCACTTCAATGAAGCGCACACCGTTCTTAGCATCGTAGTGCTGCTTTCCAGTGGCATAGCCAATGAACTCACCTGGCTGCGCTGTTTTGTGAATGTTTTTGTTCTCACCAACCTCGTAGAACCGTCCGTGGTAGGAAGCATCTGGAGAGGTGCGTACATAAACGGCCTGGATAGCTACAATGAGCTTTTGCGGTGCTGTATACGCGCCCTGGGAGGGCTGCCTGCCATCGTTTACGCGCCAATTCGCTTGGCCCGAGGCCACGGCCTGTAAAAAGGCATTGAAGTCATTAGTGCCGAGCTCTGACTGAAGGTCTTTTACCAGTTCATTAGAGTATAGGTTTCGGTAAGCTAGAGCTACAGCATCTAGGTCCTTGATTTGCTGGGCAACTTGCCATATGGCGTCTTCCTTGGTTCCGTCGCCCCACATGAGCCATGAGGCTCCAGAAGGGTTCATGGCACTTCTAAGGCTCATGGCTTGGCGCACTTCAGGGCTTTTGTCCGCCAAAAGAGAGGTCTTTCGTTCTCTAAGCTTTCTAAAGATGCGCTTCCCCACGAAATAGCCCAACGTTAGTGAGCCGATAACGACTGCACCACGAAGGACTTTTCGCTGAAGGTCAGGGGTTACGGATGGAAGGAAACTATTCGGTTGCATTAAAGGAGTGCTTTGATTTTCATTCGTACTACTGGGCTCTGGAGCTTTTGCGCAATCCTCAGCAGTTCTTTTCCAGAAAAGTGAGGAGCGATCATTTCCATAGCCTTGGCCTTTTCAGTGGCCTCAATAGCAGTCTTCGCTGCGGTGTCAATGTGCTGTTTCATTGGTAAATGCGTTTTGATAGATTACTGGAATCAAATCAGGGTTATTTTGAAACTCTAGCACCAGCATGTAGAATGCTGAGAGTTGTTCCTCTCCACAAGCTTCAATGAGCGCTTTGGCAGAATCCATGACAGTTGTTTGGTCGTCCTTTTGCGTTTGCTCACCTGCCAACCCAGAGAGCGCTGGTCCAAGTGAGGTCTTTTCTAGGGCCTTGGCAATGCCAGGTAAGAGGTCGCCAGCTACTTTAGAATAGTACTCTAGGTTGCTTTTCGCTTCAATCTGGGCTTCCAGCGTTTCCACTTGTCCTTGGAGCTCTTCGTTTTTGGCATTGAGCTTTACCTGTTCTGAGCGTAGGCGCTCTAATTCTTCAACTTGTCTGATTTGCTGGACCTTTTGCTCAACTAAAGCACCTAGGTCTTCTGGCGTAGGTCCATTTAATGTGGAATCCACTTGAGGTTGGAGGACGGTTATAGGTTGAATAGGCTTTAATGTCTCAGGCTCCTTGTCACTGTACACTTCATATCCGCCTTCCCAAATGCATTCATCGGTTTGATCGTAGAATTGAACGGTTAGGTTATCAGAATAAGGGTGTCTGTTAAACTCACGGCTTAGGCTGGTTCTGATGTGGTCTCGATCTGTGGTCCACTGAGAAATAACCTCGTTGTCATTGCACAGTTCCATAACCACACGTTCGACTACATAACCTCGTGTTATCTGAGTCGCAATACGGCTTTCTATTAGTTTGGCAACTAATCGTATCCTCTTCATGTTCCACTGGCTTTTGGGATGATTCGGATAAAGTCCAAGCGATCAAGGGCAGCGCCCTCAGGCAATTTCACCAGCATCTGACCAGTAAACTCTTGTAGGGTACTAGGGGTAGTTTCACCAACCTTCAATGCGTGAGTCTCACTAATGATTTCAAGTCCTGTTGGAAGCTCGTTACTCACCAAGAAATGCCACCCTCGATTTGCTGGCGTGATCTGCTTATGATCCAACAGTAGCATGGTGAAAAAGTCCATGTAGTAGTCCTTCACGCCCCGTGAGGAGAGCAGCATGTCAATGGCCTGAATGGGATCTGTTGTTATCACTCGGTGATTAGGTTAAATGAGATTCGTACTTGGTAGGGAATGAACGGCTCTTGCTGCCTTTCTAGATCACGGTAAAACCCGGTTACAGGGCTGCCGCTCACAAGAGGGGTAGAAAGCGGAAGAAGACCAATCCTAGTAGTTGAAACCTGGCGCGTTTGGGCACTCTCATAGGGCACTAATTGGTGGACGGGATGAGTATCTCTGCCGTTAAAGCTGACAGAATACTCCCCAAAATCAATCACTGACTCCACCCCAGGAAATAGTCCCGTGACTATGGCCTGAAGGCCGAAACACTCCTTGGCTTCACTTGGAAGTGCCAGGTCTATTGGAACGATTGCTCCAGCTTGGCTAACCTCCAATACTTGGGTCACTCTTCTTACACTTTTCATTATTGGGCTCTTGTTAACTATCCTGAGTCAGGTGAAGAATTATGCGAGCCTCGTAAGGATATCCCTCTGCGGTATTTCCTGCATCAACTAGACGGCCTTCAATGGCTGCCCCTCCAGCTTCAATGTGCTCAGGGAAGGCAAAGAATTTTTCGTTGGGTGCTACCTCACGGCCACAGGTGATCAGGCGCAGATCGTGATCGTCGTCAAAGACCTCTTGGCCTCCAACCTTTAGACCTAGTGCAGCGCCTATTTCCTTAATAGGTTCTGGTATAGCTACAAAGATTCCTGCCAAACGCTCAAAACTTCTGTCGGTCTCACCGGTAAATCGCACCGAAGCACCTGGCTCCGGTACGTTTACGCGAATGAGTTGGTATTTGTGCTGTCTCATCAGACTTAACTATTACGCCTTAGTGACCACACTTCCACGCAAGATGGCCTTAACAAAAGTGCCCGCAGGTGCATCGGCTCCCCACTCAAGGTTGAGCTCAATGGCTTTCTGCTCGTCAATCATCTTTGGGTTGTCCAAAGTGTAGTGGCCTACAGCCACATCTTGACCAGCAGTGTTGAACAATTCCAACGACGCGCCATCAATGATGGTCGTGTTGTTGGCCGTAAGCTCAAACTGACCGTTACGGATATAGTCAGGAAGAACCGTGTAGTTCACGTCGTGAGCCGTCTCGCCTTCACCAGCAACACCTGCGAGCAATGTGATACCGTCAAGCAGGAAGTAGCTTCCTTTCTCCAGCTTTCCAGAAGAAAGGTTAGAGATGCCTACTACTTTGTTGTCGTCGTCGCGAAGCATCTTCTGGCTGCGTGAACCGGCAACAGATTTTACTACATAGAATGCAGCATCAGCTGCTTGCAATTCACCTTTAGCAAGGCGAGCACGCGTTTCATCAGGGAGTTGATTCACGCGACGTTCAAATTGTGCGCGTGAGCCACGTGAAGGGGCTGCGCTACGAGATTGTGTCATAGGACGTAGGATTTGGGGTTTCATTTCAATGAAAGAGTTAAGGGTTAGTTACAATGGACCCAATGGGTCTTAGATGATTTCGAATTCTTCCTCGATGATTACTTCAGGCTCCATAATCTCCATTGGTAGGTCTCCACCGTCTGGATCAATGAATTCTGGAATACCTGGTAGAGCTGCAATAGGCTCGTACACGCTCATGTTGTTTCCACTTAGAGCTGGTGCGCCAGCAAGGAGGTTTTTCTTAGTGGCAATTTGTACGGTACTCACCACTCCTGAAGCACCAACACCTGAAGCCAGGAGCTTCATGTCAGTGTTCTTGAGTTTGGTAGCGCCAAAGATTCCTGCGCCCAATTGGACAGCGGGTTTTACAAATCGCTTGGCGTTGATTCCAGGAATTCCGGAATCAACTTTCAATGCTCGGTCAATGGCCGAGCCGCCCATAGATCCAATCACGAATCCACCGGCGACCATCGCAAGGTTTTTAACCTCGCCCATAATGGCTTTTGAGTTTGTTGCTTTTGGCATGATAAAAGGGGTTTTTGTTTGGGGTTATGAAAGGGTCACTTTTTTGATCTTCGGTTTCGTAGGTCTGCCTAGGTTGGCTTTTTTCTCACTTGAAGAACCGTTTAGGCAATCACCTCCTGAAAGGGTCTTCTTTGCGGGCTTTTTTCTCATTAGGAAGTAGCCTCCAACAAGCAACACGCCCGCACCAGCTGCAATGAGCGTTGAGTTGTTTTTAAAGAAGTTGCTTCCAGCACTTGATGCTGCTGCTGGAGCAAGGGAAGGGATAGAAGGTGGGTATGCGCCTGAATTTGCTTGTGCTCGCATCTCAGCTTCAATACCGGCTTTGGAGGTATCTGTATCCTTGGGAATCAATCCAGCATCCTTCAGAATCTTGATGACCGCCACAATTACTGGAGTAGCTGCTGTAATGGCTGCTGCTGTGGTCACTGGTTCAGCACCTAATTGACCTTTCAGACCTTGGTCATTGCCCTTGAGGATAATGTTTCTAAGGGTTTCTTCATTACCAAAGAGCTTTTTAACCCACAGGTGCTTGACCTTCTCTAAGGCGTTCTGAGTGCGCCTCAAAGTAGCAGCATCAATACCTGCTTGCTTGGCTTGCTGTTGTGATGAAAAACCCCACATCAGGTGCTTACGCATTCCTCGTAGGTTCATCTTCAAAGCCAACATCAATCCCGTTCTAGCCAGCGTTGAGATGGGGTTGTGCTTTACAACGGTGGTCAGGGCCTTTTTCGCGCCACGGCCCACCTTCTGAAGGCTTTTGAAGAACTTGCCTTCACGGTTAAGCCTTCCAAGGCCTTCACTGGCCTCTAGATCGGCTAAGAAATCCAATGCTTCTTGTCGCTTCGGGGTGTGCCAATGCTTGATGGCGTAGTCTAGAGCAGCTACAAACTCATCGGAATAACCTTCGGGCATGGCCAATAATGCAGCTTTAGTTTCTAAGAGGTAGTTATAGACGGCATCGTCTAGAGGGTTGTTGGTTACAGGCTTTATGTCGCTAATTTGGCTATGGTGCCATATTTCGCTGAGACCGATTCTCTCGCTGGCAGCGGGCATCTGGCTACCGTGCCATGATGCGCTGACGCCGGGCGTCCCGGAGAGGACGGCCACATCTATTCCATTAAGGTTCATTGGGATATCTCGTTTAGTTGAAAAGGGTTTTTCGTAATTGAAAGTGGACAGTACGGGGTCGATCTTGATCAGGCCACCGCCATAGGGGGCCACCACATAGACGTGCTGGAAGTAGTCACTGCCGTCGTACTTGGTAATGCGAAAGCTGTGCGGAATCTGTAGGTTGGTCAGGATCGAAGAGCAGAAAATGGCAAAGCAGTCGCAGTCGATGCCACTCTTTCGGTCTGCCCAGGAGCGAGCCGGTCTTCGCAATTGTTCTAATCCATCTTGGTCTAGTCTGTATTGAATATGGTGGTACAAGAAGTTCCAGATGTTTTCACTAGTGCGCTTTACGCTAGGACTCTTGAGCTCTTGAGCAATCTTCTCAGTGTCTGCGAGGTACTTCCAAACGACCTTCTTCATAAGTTCCACCGTGTCAGCGACTTCACCGTCCTGAATGATGATTCTATCGTCCTGCTCAGGAGCGCTGAAGTATTTTTCATATTCAACACCGGAGCGGATGCTTCTATACCCACTGGTGATGGAACCGAGATGTAAATGGTTACGGCTCATACAATGCGTTCAGGGGTGGATTCATAAAGCACACCGTTTAGGTAGGTGGTGTAGTTGTATTCGAGTGGAATGGCTAGGTTTTCAAGGGTACGCTGACTGTTAGGAAGCTCTTGGAATTTGGTGAGCATACCGCCAGCATAGCGTACCAATGAAGTCCAAGGGAGCTGGATTTCAACCGAGTTGAGCTTGGATTGGCTCAGTGCCTCAATTCTGAATGTGTTGCGCGTTGGAGGTGTGCTGGCAAGGTGCTGACCACTGCTTGAGAGTGTGATCACAGGTGAAGTGATCGTAACAGACTTGTTGGTAGGGTTGTCCACCGCTATATCCAGGGAAATAGTGAGTCCGTACCAGTTTGTTTTGGAAATGCGAGGCCTTAGAATGCGAATCACGGAATTCTCGCTCATCTGCATTGCGCTGAGCATTCTACTGACCCAGAGCAACGCACCGCCTGCTGCTGTGAAGAGAAGGGCTTTATTCATCGCTTTGGATTTTTACGTACCAAGAAACGATCGAGGGTGAGTTTAACACCATAACCTACGCTGGCACTTACTAATGCATAGATGGCTACGTCAAGTGCCCCAGCTACTGAGACTGTAGTTGCTGAGGCGTGGTCGGCGGCGGCTTTAAAGAGACCTCCTAGAAGGCCTGAAGCTGTTGTGGCAATGGAAAGAGAGTGTTCGTTGTGGGGCATAGAACTGAATTCTTAGCCCGAAGTACAACGAAAAGAATTTTGTGAAATGGTAATAGATAGCATTTAAGATTATTGGATAAGATTTTATGGTGTTTAATGATATTCAGAATCACTATACCTTAAATTTAATAGCACACTTTATAGAATAATCCGCAGTTATGCCATCAAATTCATATCAATCATTTAGAAATAACTTAGCCGATACGGACAAGCTCATTAGTGTTCATCGTCACCTAAACAATGGTAATCCAGGCAAAAAGGGGTTGGGCTACATTACCCGATCAGGCATATTAATGCTTAGCGCAACTTGGGAATTATATATCGAAAGTTTGTTACTAGAAGCCCTTCAAGTAGTTGTTGATAATACTGATTCACCGTCAGACTTGCCTTCTCGCGTTCAGGAAACATTCTCCGGGTTAGTCAAAACGGATAAAAAAGACAGTTTAAAACCATTAACTCTTGCTGGTAATGGGTGGCGAACAGAATTAAAGCTATACGCGGAATTAAAAACGGAAAGATTACATAACCCCAATTCAGAAAAAGTTGATAAACTATACCGGGACTACTTAGGAATGGATGCGTTAATTAGCTCGGATCTGATTGAGTATAAGAAGCCATTAGACAGGTTTCTTAGTGAGCGTGGAGAAATTGCTCATAAGGGTGCAGCGGCTAAATATGTAAAAATCAACAACCTAAAAGGAGATAGGTCTATGATTTTTAACCTAGCTCAAGGCGCAGATAACATTGTATTATCACATATCAAGAAAATTTCAAGTAGCCGGGCTTGGAATAGAATATAAAAACTTAAAATGTATGGATGCAAAAAATCAAATAGCCAATGAACACAGAAACTTACAATCCAAGTACATTTATTATCTGATTGCCCTTGCTGTCGCATGTGTCGGGTATAGCATTCACTCATCGGCAAATGATATTTTAGCTACTCGTCATATTATCCTTGGTATGGCTGTATTAGCCTGGATTGCTAGTGTTGTATGTGGACTTATATTTTTGAAATACGCATTGAGTATGCTGTATGATAATTTCACGCTGTTTAGGATTAGAGACGGTGAAGAAGAATTAACGGGTTCAGACCCTTACAAAATTCAGGTTGGGATAGAAGCCGTAAAAGAATTGATTGAAGAGAAACAAAAATCTTCAATGAGATTTGCACGGTGGCAGGAGTATTTGTTAGGCTTAGGAGGTCTATCATATTTGGGTTGGCATATTATTTCAATGCTTGCTAATTCTTCAAGTGTCATAGTTTAGTTAGGGTACTCCGAGCGACTTAACTATTATCTCAACCTGTCTAGGTGTTAGTACTTTGACATGTTTCCGATATCCAGCTTCCTTTAGTCTATGGTGTAATTGCTTATTTTGGACTATCCATTTCCTTAGGGTGTTGCTCGCACTTCCCTTGCCAATTGTTGGGTTATATAGCTGAGCCAGTTCTCCCACCCCCATTGTTCTGATTTCAAATTCTTCTTTCATAGTCGTAATTGGTTGCGAATCAGGAGACGTTTTGTTTATGAATTTGTAATTAGAACTAAGCTTCTACCAGACGGTAAATACCCGTTTCTCCACTACTGGTGCTGATGATTTTGGCATCCCTTAGTGTCTTGATGTACTTTCTAGCGGTTCTTTCCTGAACAGGGAGCACATCGGTAAACTCCTTGACAAGGTCTTTGTAGGCGATACTCTGGTTTTCTGTGAAAGCACTCTTGGCGATACTGATGATTTCATTTTGCCTGCGAACAGAAGGGGAGTCACCGTGCTTTTCACCTTTGGTGATATGGGCTTTGAGCTCTTTGTCCCATCCCATGATGTACTGAGGCACATCCAGAGGACTTCCTTCACGCACTTTTAGAGGTTTGACCACGGAATACTGGGGGTCGTCATCCTTTTCAATAGAGATGATCCCAGCTGCCTTACGCTGCACCTCGGAGCCCAGGTGTCCACGTAGTTTGTAGCCACTAGGGCTTAGGTGAAGGACTCCCACTATACAGGTCTTGTAGATTCCTGCTAGCCTAAAGAGTTCGTCAATGAGTCCTACAGCGGAGTCTTCATCGTTCACACCCGTCATTAGATCGGCAATACCGTCTATGATAACCATATGAATGCCTCCCAGCTCATAATAGAACTTATCCATGGACTGAAGGATGCTAGTTAGGCGGTCCTTTCTATCCATTCCAACAAGTCCATAAGTCTTGAACCACTCAGGTGGAGTTTCTGCATCTGCACGCTTTAAAATGCGCTTCATGTTTTTGTAGAGCTGTTCCTCGGATTGTTCTGTATCATAGAACAGGACAGCCCTGCCATCAAGGTTGGGTACTACTTCAGCACCTAGTAGATCAATGTCTTCAAACTCATCAAGCATAGTCCCTGCTAAAAGGGCTCCGAGGTAATTGGATTTACCTGAGCCTTCACTTCCTGTGATGGCCATGATATTGCCCTCTGTTCCAATGGGGACGTCATTAATAGAAATGACAGGTTCGGCGGGTATTGGAGGCTTTGAAAAATCCAGCTCAAAGCTTTTGAGCATACTCATGGTCTCGTCATAGAGTCTATCGAGCATGTCCGTAAAGATTTTGTTCAGGTCTTTTGCGGTGTTTCCCAATCGGAAGAAGTCACTAATGTCCTTTTGGTCTTTTGCACCACTAAGTGGTAGGGCCAAAGATTTTACATCAAACTCCTTGAGACGCTCACGCATGGTGTTCATGGATTTGATACCCGTCTGGTCCATGTCATAGAGTAAGACGATGTGCTTGAATCGAAAGGAGAACCTGCGTATAATCTTCTTGGGGATGTTCGCTGTTTCAGAGTTGAAGCAAATGGCGTTGAACCCATGTGCAGCAAGGCTTAGCACGTCCTTTTCACCGCCTGTGATAAACAAGAGGTCACCACGCTGAGGAAGCTGTTCAATGCCAAAAGTATAGCCTTCATGGAGGTTGCCACTGTAGCGAAATCGGTCCTTTGAATTTGAATAGGGGCGATAGATCTTGACATAGCCGCTTCCAGGGTAAGCGAATATGGGTGCTGAATCCGTGGACTCTAAACTGTACTCTTTGTCTTCTTTAGTTACCCCACGAAAAGTCTTAACACTACGTACGTTGTATTTCTTCAGTGTATCCATGTTCACGCCATACATCAACCAGTACATCTGTTCATCTGGGGTAAAGGCCTTGTACTGTGGTTCTAGATACCTTTTGCTTACTTCTTCTCTGTTTTCAGATATGGTTAGTGGGTCCACTTCGCTGGCTTTTTTAATGGTGTTTGGATATCGATTGGTCAGTTCACGCACCTTGTCCTTGTTGCTGGATAATCCGAGGCCGAGCTCCCGATTGATGATTTCCATGACATCAATGAAATCCTCTCGGTCAGCCGTGTTCTTATTGAAAATCCAACCTACAAATGAGAAGCAATCACCTATGTAGTCTAAGTTGCCGTGATCTACAAAGCTGTAGTTGCCACAGTCCTTCTGTCTATAGACATAAGCACTGGGCTTAGTGTCGTCATAGAAAGGGTTTAAGAATGCCTTTCCAACACCTGGGAAACCAGTGATGTATTTCTTGAATATATCCAACCCGCCATCCGTGGCCGATAAGATTCCTTCCTTGCTCAGCGCCATTAGATCTTCTGGTTTTGGATGCTTAGACTCTTATTCGGACCATTCTCTAACAGCTCTTTGAGGTCTCTAAGCTCATAGTAGTCTTTGTTCTTGACAGTCGTGGGTACGAGGTATCCCTGTTGCTTGTAGGTAACAAGGGTTCTCCGTGAGCAGCGCATGATTTGCATTGCCTCCTGGGTTGTTACCCATTCCCTGGCAATTTGCCTAGCTGGGTCTTGAAGTTTGATGATCTCTTGATGAACCCTTTCAATCTTTTCCAGGAGGTTCTTGTAGGCCTGCTTTTCCATCGTGATTATTTCCATAGTTGCGGTGATGTTTTGTACACCACAATGCTAGGGAGGCACGGCGAGAAAAATTGGTAACTTACTAGTAACTAACCAAAAATATATTTTTAAATCTGTGATAATCAGGGTCTTTCTTCAGCTGCTTTTTCAAAGCCTAAAGTAAGTTTATCCAAGAACGGTGTGATTGAATTCTGCCTAACTACAAGTTTTGACATGATTTGCTCAAAGTCATGACAGTCAAACCCAAAAACGTCTCCCCACTTGAGCATGAACGCCTTTCTTGTCTCCTCCTCAGAAAGTCTACAGGCGTCAATGGCCATGCCTAATTCTACAACAGCATACTTTTTAATATTATGCTTGAAGGCAGCGCCTTTGGACCGTTTGACCGGTGGTGAGAAATCGTGAGACCTATAGTATTTCCATTGTTTATCCAGGCACTTTTTTAGCTTTCGGCAGTAACGTTGTTGAAGTTTGACAAATAGCAGTGTTTTTTTTTCACATCTTCAATGTCAACCTGCTGAAGTTCCTCCCACTCTTTGGCTTGAATTTTTGCATGCGATAGGGATATATCCTCTCCAACATGCTTGAACGCTTGTTTGAGCTCTTCCACGGCAATTCTTACTTCAACAAGTAGTCTTTCAAGCGTTACACTGCAAGATTCTTGAAGAGTGAATTTGAGCTTATCTATATTGCTGGTGTAAATCCCATTGAGAAATTGCTCATAGGTGATTAGGGAAGCGTGACCATTGAATTCCATGGGCGACTCATAGCTAAAGTCTAGCATTCCATGTAGGTTTTCGCAAGGATTAGCTGAGATATTGATATCGGCCCGACGTAGCTCTTTGACAAGTTCATCAATTGGCAGTGTGTTCGTCATTATAAATTAGTTTATGATTTAATGTGGAAAGGTCTATTGATTTCCTCATTATGTTGAATGACGCCTAAGAGCAAGTTTTCACACTTTCTGGCCAGGCAGCCCAATCGGCCTCTAAGATGCTCTTGTAGATTTGGATTACGCCTACTGTTATCGCGATGGGGTTGTTCGGAATACTCCAAACACACGTTTGGAATCACGTGTAATTCCAGAATCCTAGTGTTTTCAATATCTACACTTAAAGATCAAAGTGAAATTTTGATCTCAAAGTATAGAAGGGTAGTGGAATAGATTGACTTGTTCTGCTCTGGAGCGCTCTGATATCACCCTGGTAAGGCACGCGGCATCCTATCTATATAGGAATGCCGCGTGCCCTACCTAAAGAGATATGATACGAAACTGATAATCAGTGTGTTAAAATAAAATCGAGAAAAAAAAGATAAAGAGGCAATGTCGCCTTTCACATGTATTGCGTCGTTTTGCGTAAAAGCTTACCTTGCAATTTAACGCAAAGGGACGCAGTTTCTGAGAAGTCTCCATCAGGCATGCTGAGTCCCCAAATCGTACACCAAGTGTGCAAGTGCGCTCTAAAAACGCTGGGGAACAGCATATTGCCGATATGAGTTGTGGTGATGGACGGAATCGAACCGCCGACACATGGATTTTCAATCCATTGCTCTACCAACTGAGCTACATCACCTCCGTAAGAGGACGGCAAATATAAG
>Ga0209654_1001390_pt1 | contig 19325 bp, 16 predicted proteins | sample SaaInl1SG_22_DNA_FD_184646 | JGI IMG/M metagenome (GOLD analysis project Ga0209654, IMG submission 184646) | Marine microbial communities from expanding oxygen minimum zones in the Saanich Inlet - ESP_161SG_22_DNA (SPAdes) (version 2) | ecosystem: Environmental > Aquatic > Marine > Intertidal... | reverse complement strand
GCGTGTTGAAGGTATTCAAAAACTTGTGCCGATTTTATTAATGCTTTGGTAGGGATACATCCCCAGTTGAGGCAAACGCCACCAAGACTTTCTTTTTCAATAACGGCAGTTTTGAATCCTAACTGAGAAGCGCGAATTGCAGTAACGTAACCGCCAGGTCCACTTCCTAAAACAATTATATCGTATTGGCTCATATGGTAAAGTTTGTGCAAAAATACGAAACGAAAGCCTATTTCGATTGGCTATTCATCGATTTTCTGTTCTGCATCAAAATCAAGCGCAACAGAATTTACGCAATAGCGTAATCCTGTATTTGTTGGTCCATCATTAAATACATGACCCAAATGCCCATCGCAGCTGTTGCAAATAATTTCGGTTCTAGTCATGCCAAGCGTAGTGTCTCGCTCATACCTTATTTTCCCTTCAATGGCATTATCAAAACTGGGCCATCCACAATCGCTTCTGAATTTTGTTGCACTTTTAAATAGGGGTTCTTTACAAGCAATACAATTGTAAACACCTGATTCAAAATGGAGGTTATATTCTCCAGTGTGTGGATATTCTGTCCCTTTTTCTCTTAAAATCCGAAAAGCCTCTGGGTTTAGCTTTGCTTTCCAATAGTCATTTGATTTTTTCATGGTTTTTGTTTTATCCTGTATGTTTTTAATGGTCTTTTCAGATTGCTGTCCGCAAGCGCTGAAAGTGCCTAGGATGCAAATGATAAGAATGATTTGTAGTGTTTTCATGACTCTTTAATAAATGATTTGATGTGTTGTATTACCATATTATCTCTGAGGATTCTACGGTGTCCTAAGCCTTTTGTTTTTATCACTTTGGCATTTGGATGATATTTTGCAATGGTGTCTGAGCAATTTACACTTACGTCATAATCTTCTTCGTCATGAATTAAAAGTGTTGGTGTGTGAATCTTTTGAGCAGCAATAAATGGAGAGAAATCATCTATATTAACCTTGTACTTTTCTTCAAAATATGTGATCATCCGCTTTAATGTTTTAGTGCTTAGTCCTATGGAAGAAATAAAGCTATCAAAAATCGTACGCATATTGTCAGCTGCACCAATTGTAACTATTTTTTTGGCGCTACCTCTATTTTTACAATAATTAAAAATAGCCATGGCCCCAAAAGAGTGTCCAATGAAATGATCAAAGCCACCTTCGACTTTGTCTAAGTGTGCAATCGTTTCAATCATTTGGATCATATTTGTGCGTTTACCTTCTGATTTTCCATGCGCTGGCGCATCATAAGTAACCACATGATAGCCTTCTTTGTGCAGGTATTCCGCAATGTAATACAACTGCATCCCTCTGCCACTCCATCCGTGTGTCAATAATACTTTCTCACCTGAATTTTCCCAAGTAAATAGCGCAACATTCCTATTTATACCTTGTATGTGTTCCGTTTTTTGGACACAGTTTTTTAAGGCTTGTTGTTCCTTTTGAGGTACTTTGAATTGGAGTGGTTTTGAGAAAACATAAGCTGCTGCTTTCATTGCAATATAAGGAGAAACTCGTTCTAAGTTCTTAAAAATGAGACGCAACCAAACGGGAACACTAAACCCTTGTTTGTGCTTATTTTTCTTTTTCATGGTAACAAAGGTAATACTCTCGTTTTTTATGTTTAAAACTATTTTGTTTATTTGGATAAACAATCAGCATGCCATCACACAAAAAGGGAGATAAAAAACTGTTACGGGCTTGGGCTTCTTACGATTGGGCAAATTCTGTTTATTTTCTTGTTATTTCATCTACCATTTTTCCATTGTATTACGGATTCATTTGTGGAGATCAAACGCATTTGGAGATTTTTGGAATGCGATTGAAAAATACAGCCTTGATTAGCTATGTAACAGCTATGGCTTTTGTTGTAATTGCTTTGTGGTCTCCGATTTTATCTGGAATTGCAGATTATATGGGCAATAAAAAGCGCTTTATGCAATTCTATTGTTATCTAGGCGCTGCATCTTGTATTGGATTGTATTGGTTCGAAATTCAAAATATTTATTGGGGATTATTATTTTATTTCCTGGCTTTGGTTGGCGCTTGGTCTAGTTTGGTGTTTTACAATTCATACTTGCCGGATATTGCATTTCCCGAACAGCAAAATCGCATCAGTGCCCGCGGCTTTGCATTGGGGTATATAGGCAGTGTTTTGTTGCTTCTCTTAAACTTGTTCATGGTGCTCAAGCCAGATGTATTTGTGATTACAGGCGATGCGGGAGAAGCTTCGTTAAAGGCCATGCGTTATTCATTTATCTCAGTAGGTGTTTGGTGGTTTGCGTTTAGCCACATTGCGTTTTACCACTTACCGCGAGGCAATAAAGACAAAGTCTATACAAAGGATATTTTTTTCAATGGATATCGGGAGCTTAAGTCGGTTTGGAAAAGCTTGAAAAGTTTACATTTTTTAAAACGTTACTTAGGTGCTTTTTTTGTGTTTAGTATGGCATTGCAAACAGTAATGCTTGTTGCAGCTTATTTTGGTGAACAAGAAATTTCATGGTCTGCGGAAGAAAAAACAACAGGGTTGATTGTTAGTATTTTACTTATACAGATCATTGCCATTTTTGGGGCACTAATGTCCTCAAAGTTAGCCAACCGTTGGGGTAATATCAAAACATTGATTTTGCTAAACGCCATTTGGGTAATGCTTTGTGTTAGCGCGTATTTTATTTATGAACCTATTGAGTTTTATATAGTGGCAGGTTTTGTTGGGCTTTGTATGGGTGGCATACAGTCGGTAGCGCGTTCTACATACTCGCAGCTTATTCCCGAAACAATTGATACCACTTCGTATTTTAGTTTTTATGATGTAGCCGAAAAAGTAGGAATTGTTATTGGCATGCTTATGTACGCAACTGTTGATCAGGTTACGGGAAGCATGCGCAACGCCATTTTATTTTTTGTGGTATTTTTCTTTGTGGGTGGGATATTGCTTATCCGCTTAGAGCGAGGCAACAAAAGAGCCCTGTAACTGATTTTATTTTTTGGTTATATCCCCAGAGCCAATAATTTTCTTTTCTATTTCAATGACAGATTTATTGACCTCAATATCTCCTGAGCCAATGATTTTAGCATCTAATTTTTGTTTTGCATAAAAACGTATATCACCAGAACCCACAACCTTTCCCTTGCAGTTATTGGCAATAAGCTCATGCCCCTCAATATCCCCTGATCCATTCACAGTTGCCTCAAAAACATTGGTTTTGCCTGAAAGGGTAATGTCACCAGAACCATTTATCATGGCTTTTACGTCATTTGCTATGACATCTATATCCATATCTCCCGATCCGTTTACCTGAAGCTTTATCCTGTCCTCTCTCAAAGTTATATTTCCCTCAATCTCTCCAGAGCCATTAAGCGTCAACTTGTTTAGGTCTTGAGCAGGAACCGTTATCAAGATGTTTTTCCACTTTGTTGGGCGTAGTTCAGTTCTATCTTTATTTTTGATTTTAAGTGTATTTTTGGCTACACTTATTTCAATGTATTCGAGTAAATTTTCTTCCGCTTTTACTGCAATTCTCCCTTCTTTTCCTTCAACTAAAACAACGTCTATGTTGCCGTTAACGCTAATTTCATCGTATGTACTAACCTCTCGATTCTCTGTTGCTATATTTCCGTTTCCTTTAATTTTTTTACTCCATTGTGCGTGCATGGGTAAAACAAAAAATAAAATAAGCGTGCTGATGTAGATGTGTAATGATTTCATAAGTATTTGTTTTGGGTTTATGCGTTTATGACGATTTTTGACACCCTTTGTTACAATGGCATGGGGTTTGAAATATTTATTTTAAATAAAAAAATTGCCTTTATTGCGCTTGCTTATTACTTAAAGCAGACAAAATGGCACAGAACTAAATTATGTCTCGAACAAAGATTTTATCCCTAGAAAACCTGTTACCTCAAGATTTAGAAGATGAAGCGGACTTGATTCCTCTTATGACCACTGACGACGAGGAAGCGATACAAAAAGAACCCGTTCCCGAGGAATTGCCCATACTTCCCTTAAAAAACACCGTCTTGTTTACAGGTGTCGTGATTCCTATTACGGCTAGCCGCGACAGGTCTATAAAACTCATTAAGGCCGTAAATAGTGGGAGTAAACTGCTGGGTGTTATTGCCCAGCAAAACGGAGAAACCAAATCACCATCGCCAGAAGATTTATATCAAAAGGGAACTTTAGCGAAAGTACTTCGTGTGCTTAAAATGCCTGATGGGAATACGACTATTATTTTACAGGGTAAAAAAAGATTTGAGACACTGAGCTATTTATCAGAACAGCCTTATTTGACTGCAAAGGTGGCAGGTTTAGAAGAAATTCATCCTAAAAAAAATGATCCTAATTTTTCTGCCATAATAGACTCTATTCGTGATTTAGCCTTAAAAATTATTGCTCAAAATCCAGAAATTCCGTCTGAGGCATCTTTCGCTATAAAAAATATTCAGAGCAATGCTTTTTTAGTCAATTTTGTTTCGTCTAATATGGACATGAGTGTTGCCGAAAAGCAAGAGATTTTGGAGCAAGATAGCCTAGAGCAACGTGCTTTAATGTGTTTAAAACAGATGAATGTTGAATATCAAAAGCTATCGCTAAAAAATGATATACAAACAAAAGTGCGACATGATTTAGACCAACAACAGCGCGAATATTTTTTGCATCAACAGATGAAAACCATTCAAGAAGAGTTGGGCGGAGTCTCGTATGACGAAGAGGTTCAAGAAATGCGCGAGCGTGCCAAAACGAAAGCTTGGGACGATAAGGTTGCCAAACATTTTAATAAGGAGTTGGCAAAACTTGAACGTATGAATCCGCAAGTGGCAGAATATTCGGTGCAACGAAATTATTTGGATTTGTATTTAGACCTCCCCTGGAATACGTTTTCAGAAGATTATTTTGACTTGAACCGTGCGCAAAAAATCTTAGATCGGGACCATTTTGGTTTGGATAAAGTGAAGCAACGTATTATTGAACACCTAGCAGTCTTAAAGCTCCGTAACGATATGAAGTCTCCAATTATTTGTTTGGTTGGACCTCCTGGTGTTGGGAAAACTTCGCTTGGAAAATCCATTGCTGAGGCATTGGGAAGAAAATACGTGCGTATGTCCCTTGGAGGGATGCGTGATGAGGCTGAGATTCGTGGACATCGCAAAACTTATATTGGCGCTATGCCTGGGCGTGTAATGCAAAATATTAAAAAAGCGGCTACATCAAACCCTGTTTTTGTTCTTGATGAACTCGATAAACTCGCCGAAAGTGCCCACGGTGATCCATCGTCTGCTATGCTGGAAGTACTTGATCCAGAGCAGAACACTACATTTTATGACAATTACTTAGAAACAGGTTATGACCTGTCCAAAGTGATGTTTATTGCCACGGCAAATTCGTTGTCAACCATTCAACCTGCACTTCGTGATCGTATGGAAATAATTGAGGTTTCAGGCTATACCTTAGAAGAAAAAGTGCAAATAGGATTACGTTATCTACTTCCAAAACAAACAACCGAACACGGACTAAAAAAATCAGCTGTAAAACTTCCAAAAGCGACCATGCAACAATTGGTTGCGGGTTACACTCGTGAGTCAGGTATGCGTGGATTGGATAAGCAAATAGCGAAAGTAGTACGTCACTACGCCATGCTAGAAGCCAAAGAAACACCTCGAGATTCCAAATTAGAAGTGGCAGAACTTGAGTCCATTTTAGGCCCTGCTAAACTGCTTCGTGACACCTACGAAAATAACAATGTAGCTGGAATTGTTACAGGACTCGCGTGGACGCGTGTAGGTGGAGATATTTTATTTATTGAGTCATCTTTGAGTAAAGGAAACGGTGCCTTATCCATTACTGGAAACTTAGGCAAGGTGATGAAAGAATCCGCGACAATAGCCTTGCAATACATCAAGTCGCACGCCGATGATTTAGGTATTGATAGTGATTTTTTCAACAAACATAACTTCCATATTCACGTTCCTGAAGGAGCCACACCAAAAGATGGGCCTAGCGCTGGAATTACGATGATAACGTCTTTGGTGTCGAGTATTTTACAACGAAAAGTAAAAAATCGTATTGCTATGACGGGTGAAATTACACTTCGTGGAAAAGTGTTGCCTGTGGGTGGAATCAAAGAAAAGATTTTAGCAGCAAAGCGCGCCAACATCAAAGAAATTATTTTAAGTGATAAAAATCAGGCGGATATTGGTGAGATACCCGAACGTTATTTAAAAGGATTAGGGTTTCATTACGTCTCCTCAATTGATGAGGTGCTAGCTATCGCGATTACGAAACAACGTATCTCAGGTACGAAAAAAGCGTAACTTTCGTTTTTAATACGAATGAAAAAGCTTTTTGTTTCCTTTTTCTTGATTTTTTCTACTGCGATAATGTCGCAAATCGGTGGCGATGCTACCTATCGTTTTTTGGAGCTTTCTTCTTCGCCAAGGCAATTGGCACTAGGTAACCCCATTACTTTACGTGATGCGGATATTAGCACCACTCTTTCTAATCCCGCCACAATTCGTGGGGAGCACGGTGGGCAACTGATGATAAATTACGAGCCTTATTTTGACGGTATTCATCGCGGAACGGCGGCCTATGCACATACAATCAACCGAGCAAAAGCTTTGGTTTTTGATGTCAAATACATCCATTACGGTACTTTTGATGGTGCAGATGAATTGGGGAATCCAACGGCAGATTTTAGCGGAAGCGAAGTAGCACTTGGATTGGCGTCTTCACATTATTTTTTACGTCCAAACCTGCATATAGGTGCACGAGTACGCTATGTACTTTCAAACTTGGATACCTATACCTCTTCAGGCATTACGGGCGATGTTGGTTTGTATTACAACCCGATCGGAAAACCGTTTAGAGTGGCATTGGTTTATCAACATTTAGGAAAACAACTTACCGCTTATGAAGATGTTTTTGAGCCACTTCCTGCCAATCTAACGCTAGGGTTTTCGAGCGCGTTGGAGCATTTGCCGTTGCGTTGGCATGTTTCGTTACATCATCTAAACAAATGGCCGCTACTTTTTGATAATCCGGAAGATGGTACTTCGGACCTAAGCGGAAATAGTACGCAGCAAAAATCGGGTTTGCTAAAAAAGGGATTGCGTCATGCCACTTTTGGCGTGGAAGTTTTCCCAGAAGGGGTATTTTCTATTCGTTTGGGGTACCATGCGCAACGTGCTGCAGAATTACGTATTTTGGAGGTGCGGAATTTTTCGGGACTTTCGTTTGGTGTGGGCATGCAGTTACGCCGTTTGCGTTTTCAGCTAAGCCATGCTAGATATAACATAGCTGGAAACCGTACTTTTTTGGGGTTAACCTTAGAGCCAAGAAAATGAAAAAACCATTTGTGATTGCTATAGACGGCGCGTCATCAACAGGGAAGAGTACCTTAGCTAAAGCATTGGCACAGGCATTGGATTTTGTATATGTAGATTCAGGCGCCATGTATCGCGGGGTAACATTATATGCCCAACAAAAACAGTGGCTTAGCTCAAATCATTTTGATCAAGATACGCTAATTGCCAACCTTGACGATATTCAATTGACTTTTAAGAACAATAAACTAATGCTAAATGGCACAGATGTAAGCGCAGCGATACGAAGCATGGCCGTTTCAAATGCGGTAAGCCAAGTAGCCACGGTTTCTGCTGTGCGTTCATTTTTTGTGGCGCAACAACGTGCCATTGGTACACAGCACAGTGTTGTGATGGATGGCCGTGATATTGGCACGGTCGTTTTTCCACACGCCGATGTAAAATTATTTTTGACTGCTGATGCCAACATTCGTGCGCAACGGCGTTACGACGAACTAAAAACCGTTGACCCAAGCGTTACCCTTGATGCTATTTTGGAAAACATCACCCAACGTGACCACTTAGATAGTACTCGTGCAGACTCCCCGCTGGTACAAGCCACAGATGCGATTGCTATTAACGCTTCCGATTTTGGGATTAGTGAACTACTAGGATACGTATTGGAGTTGGTAAAAAAACGGATGTAGATTTATTCTAGAAGCGTAAGAACAGTTTAAAAAAGTAAGTTGTATTCCGTTTCATAAGTAGGTTTTAAGGTGCTAAAACATGCACACTTTCAAATAGGGATTAATAGCTAAATACTTCAATGGAACTCAACCTTCCACCTCCTCTTTTTTCACTACCAGCCGCCACATAAACGGCGTTTTTATGCACAACTGCTGAAGTACCGTGTCTTCCCACTTTCATGGGTGCCAACAGTGTCCATTCCCCAGTTGTGACATTTAATTTTTGTGTTTGATTATGTGCGAGCTTTTGATTGCTTTCACCCCCGAAATAAATCAAATCATTATTTAGTTTCACAACAGATCCTGCCGCGGTGGGAACAGGCAAGGTTTTTTTCATGGTAAACCATTTCTGAAGTTCAAAATCGTAATAATCAACCTCCGGAACGGTAGCGCCAAAAAACGCCCCAAAGTTTTTGGGATAATGCACACTGGTGTTTCGTCCTCCAATGCAGTAAAGTTTGTTGTTATGCACCACGGCACTGTAGTGATCGCGAATATGAGGCGCATCGGTTAAGGTTTCCCATGTATTTGTTTTTGGATCAAAACAATCAAAATAATTGGTTGTGCCGCTTGTATGACCTAATTTAATACCGCCTGCTAGGTAGATTTTATCATTATAAACAACAGCTCCTGCACCACCACGCTGTCTGTTTTTAGGAATTGCGGCGCCTTTTTCCCAAGTATCTGATTTTGGATAATACATCCATACGTGTTCGAGTGGTTTTTCTTTGGGGTAACGCCCCGTCATTCCGCCAACAATATAGATGATGTCTTTATAAACAACTGCTTGGAAATGATGAATTTCAATGGGGGATTTTCCTTTGGCTTTCCAACGTTTTGTTTTGGGGTTAAATACATCAACAGGATGAATACCACGTCCCCCAATCAAATAGAATTTTCCTTTATATCCAACAAAAGCATTTTCATGACGTCCGTTAGGTAATTCTTTTGTTTCAATGGTTTCCCATGTATATTCCTGAATTTGTGCCGTAACACCACCACAAAATAGTATAAAAACGATAGTCAAAATACATCCAAATAGATATCTCATCATCTAAAAATTACAATTGATTTGGCGTAAAAGTACTTAAGTTTTGCCTATATCCCTAAAAGCAGTACATTTGCGCACCTCTTGAAAAGCGTTTTAGAGTAATATCGAGAGAAAAACAAATATAAACCCTTCTGTAAAGCAGCGCTTTTACTCAGCTTAGCAGAATACAAACAAACGCAGCATGGCTGACGAAAACCAACCCCTAGAGGAAGCAACACAAGAAGTTGCTCCTGCCCAAACCACTACTGAAGATGTACAATCTGAAACAGTAGAAACCCCACAAGAAGATACCACACCAACCGTTTCACCTGATGAATTTTTAGCCAATTTTGACTGGCAAAATTACGAAGAGGGTATTGAAGCTGTTGAAGATGTTAAGCTAAAAGAATTTGAAACGCTTGTAGCTGAAAATTTTGTTGATACGCAAGGATCTGATGTTGTTCAAGGAAAAGTAATCCACATGACAGATCGCGAAGCGATTATTGACATCAACGCCAAATCTGAAGGTGTTATTTCATTGAATGAATTTCGTTACAACCCCGACCTCAAAGTAGGTGACACGGTTGAAGTAATGATTGACACTCGTGAAGATAAAACAGGTCAACTTATATTATCACACCGTAAGGCACGTACCATCATGGCATGGGATCGTGTAAATACTGCCCACGACACACAAGAAGTGGTAACAGGATTTGTTAAGTGTCGTACCAAAGGTGGTATGATTGTCGATGTATTTGGTATTGAGGCATTCTTGCCTGGTTCGCAAATTGATGTGAAGCCAATTCGTGATTACGATCAGTACGTTAACAAAAACATGGAATTTAAGATTGTTAAAATCAACCATGAGTTTAAAAACGTTGTAGTATCGCACAAAGCACTGATTGAGGCTGATATCGAAGAACAGAAGAAAGAAATCATTTCGCAGCTTGAAAAAGGTCAAGTTCTTGAGGGAACTGTGAAAAATATTACATCTTATGGGGTGTTTATCGACCTTGGAGGCGTAGATGGATTGGTACACATTACCGATCTTTCTTGGAACCGTATCAACCATCCAAGTGAAATTTTGGAAGTAGAGCAACAGCTCAACGTGGTTATCCTTGACTTTGATGATGATAAGTCACGTATCCAATTAGGTGTAAAACAACTTACGCAACACCCATGGGAAGCCATTGGCGATACCATGAAAGAGGGTGAAACAGTTAAAGGTAAAGTTACAGTTATTGCTGATTATGGTGCATTTGTTGAAGTAGCTCCTGGAGTAGAAGGACTTGTTCACGTTTCTGAAATGTCTTGGAGTACGCACTTGCGTTCTGCACAAGACTTTGTGAAAGTTGGCGATGAGGTCGAAACGGTAATCCTCAACCTTGACCGCGAAGAACGTAAAATGTCTTTGGGAATCAAGCAATTGACGCAAGACCCTTGGACAGACATTACCATCAAATATCCGTTAGGATCTAAGCACACAGGTGTTGTAAGAAACTACACAAACTTTGGCGTGTTTGTAGAACTTGAAGAAGGTATTGATGGATTGATTTACATCTCTGACCTTTCTTGGACAAAGAAAGTGAAGCATCCTTCTGAGGTAGTAACAGTTGGTCAAGAACTCGATGTTATTGTTCTTGAACTTGATGTAGATGGACGTAAGCTCAGCCTTGGTCATAAACAAACAACAGACAATCCTTGGGAAAAATATGCCAAAGATTACGCTGAAGGTTCTGTTCACGAACTTGCATTGACTGAAATTGTTGACAAAGGTGCAACTATTGTCCTCAACGATGATATTACAGCTTTTGTTCCTGGACGTCACTTAGACAAACAAGATGGAACAAAACTTACTAAAGGCGAAACTGCAGAGTTTAAAGTAATTGAGTTTAACAAAGACTTTAAGCGTGTTGTGATGTCGCATGCTGCTATATACAAAGGTGTTGAAGCAGATAATGTTAAAACAGCCAAACGCAAAATGTCAGACAATGCAGAAAAATCTACTCTTGGTGATTTGGACGCTCTTGCAGCACTAAAGCGTAAGATGGATGGCGATGCTTAAATCGACATAAGCTAAAAAACAAAAGGGGCGTTAAACGCCCCTTTTTTTATGCAATGTTTTTAGCGATAAAATCGCCTACTTGTGAAGTGGTATATTTATTTTCAGGGAAAACTTCTGGGGTACAAACTCCTTGAGCAAGTGCCAAATCCACAGCTGCGGTAATGGCTTTGGCTTCCTTGTCCATATCAAAATGCGTAAGCATCATGGCTGCAGAAAGTATCATGGCAATAGGGTTTGCAATTCCTTTTCCTGCGCCTTGCGGAAACGAACCGTGAATGGGTTCAAAAAGCGCATGTGTTTCTCCTACAGATGCTGATGGTAACAACCCTATAGAACCCCCAATAACGCTACCTTCATCTGATATGATGTCGCCAAATAGATTACTAGTCAAGAGCACATCAAATTGGCTTGGAGCCAAAATCATCTGCATGGCAGCATTATCTACAAATAAAAATCGAAGTTCAACGTCGCTGAATTCGGATTTGTGTAATTCAGTTATTACTCTACGCCACAGTCTAGAAGATTCCAATACATTGGCTTTGTCAATTAGCGTAAGTATGTTTTTTCTTTTTCTAGCTGCAGCAAAAGCCAAACGCCCAATGCGTTCAATCTCTGCACGTGTATACTCACACAAGTCAGATGCAGTATTTTGATCTTCTGACAAGGTTTTTTCACCAAAATATATTCCACCGGTAAGCTCGCGATACATCACAAAATCGGTGCCTTTTACACGCTCTTCTTTTAGTGGCGATTGATGTAACAATGCATCAAATGTTTTTACAGGACGGATATTGGTGAATAATCCCAATGCTTTTCGAATAGCAAGCAATCCTTGCTCTGGACGTACTTTTGCAGTTGGGTCGTTGTCGTATTTTGGATCACCAATAGCGCCAAAAAGTACCGCATCGCTTTCTAAGCTTGCTTTTAGGGTAGCAGCGGGAAGCGGCTCGCCTGTTTTATCAATGGCAATAGCACCCATATCGGCATACGTATAGGCAAACTCGTGTCCAAATTTATCTGCAACAGCATCTAAAACTTTAACAGCTTCTTGCACAATTTCAGGTCCAATTCCATCACCAGGAAGAACGGCAATTTGTTTTTTCATGTCTAGTTGTTGAATAGTTGTTACGAACGATTTTGTTCAAATGCTGTGATCGCTTCTTTTTGGCTTAATAGATAGTCAATATCGTCGTAGCCATTTATCATACACATCTTTTTGTACGCATTGATTTCGAATGAAAGAACAATACCAGCTTCATCTATGCGAAATTGTTGCATTTCTAAATCCACTTTGGCTTGTATCGATGGATTGCTATTAATAGCCGTAAAAATAGCTTGCAATTCGTCTGACGAAACCTGAATTGGAAGAATGCCGTTGTTGAGCGCATTGCCTTTAAAAATATCAGCAAAAAAGCTAGACACCACCACGCGAAACCCATAGTCTGCTAATGCCCAAGCAGCGTGCTCGCGGCTAGAGCCACAACCAAAATTATTTCCCGCAACTAGAATTTTCCCAGCATATGCATCGTTGTTAAGTACAAAATCTTTGGCTTGGTTGTCATTTGTATAACGCCAATCACGAAACAAGTTTTCCCCAAAACCTTTACGGTCAGTTGCTTTTAAAAACCTAGCCGGAATGATTTGATCCGTATCTACATTTTCAATAGTGAGTGGAACCATGCCACTTTCTAAAATTTCAAATTTTTCCATTACTGTTGACTTACATCTACAATTTTACCAGCTACCGCAGCTGCGGCTGCTGTAACGGGGCTTGCTAATAACGTTCGTGCACCTTGTCCTTGTCGCCCTTCAAAATTTCGGTTTGAGGTTGAAACACAATAGGCTTCTGCTGGAATTTTATCGTCGTTCATAGCTAAACATGCCGAACAACCGGGTTGACGTAATACAAATCCTGCTTCTTCAAAAACACGGTCAAGGCCTTCGGCAACAATTTGTTTTGCTACTTGTTGCGAACCAGGAACGATCAAAGCTGAAACATCGGGAGATTTTTGTTTTCCTTTCACATATTGGGCTGCAGCTCTAAAATCTTCAATTCTTGAATTGGTGCAGCTACCAATAAATACATGGCTGATGGGCATATGCAACAAACTGCTACCTGCTTTTAGCCCCATATACTGCAGCGATTTGATAAAGCTCGCATCGTCAGATTCTGGGATCTTTTCTCCAATTTTAATTCCCATACCCGGATTTGTTCCATAGGTAATCATGGGTCGTATATCGGCTGCGTCAAAATGATGTTCTAAGTCAAAGGAGGCGCCCTCATCTGTTGGTAGTGTTTTCCAATACGCAATCTTTTGCTCAAGTGCTTCGCCTTTAGGTGCAAATTCGCGTCCAGTAACGTAATCAAAAGTAGTTTGATCGGGAGCAATCATACCACCACGTGCACCCATTTCAATACTCATATTACAAACGGTCATACGTCCTTCCATGCTCATTTGTTCAAAAACGCTTCCTGCAAACTCTACAAAATAGCCTGTACCTGCATCTGTGCCTAACTTGGCAATTATATACAGGACAACGTCTTTGGGTTGTACATCGGGATGTAAATCTCCTGAGACTGTTACACGCATGCTTTTAGGCTTGGCTACTAATACGCATTGACTGGCGAAAACTTGTGCTACTTGGCTTGTTCCAATTCCAAACGCAATGGTACCAAATGCACCGTGAGTAGAGGTATGGCTATCGCCACAAACCATGGTCATTCCTGGTTGGGTGACACCCAATTCTGGGCCAATAACGTGAACAATTCCTTGATATGGATGTCCTAATCCGTAAAGCGTAACGCCATATTGCTCACAGTTTTTAGAAAGCTGCGTCACTTGTTTGCGTGAAAGCGCATCTTGAATGGGTAAATGCTGATTTTCGGTGGGCACGTTGTGGTCTGCGGTGGCAACAACTTGATTGGGTCTAAAAAGAGGGATTTCTTTTTCTTCCAATACGTTAAAAGCTTGCGGACTGGTAACTTCGTGGATTAAATGCTTGTCAATGTACAAGATGTCTGGGCCGTTTTCTACGGATGATACCACATGGCTATCCCAAACTTTATCGAAAAGTGTTTTTTTCATGTAGATTTAACTAATTCCGGCGGTTTTCACGATTTCAGGAATATCGTCGTCGGTAATTTCTTTCTTTTTATCTGCAAAAGTTAAAAAAGTGGCATATGCCAAATCAAGTTCATCTTTAGTAAGCTCTATGCCAATATTTTTAGCGCGATAGGCAAGTGCGGCACGTCCGCTGCGTGCAGTAAGCACGATAGAAGAAGTGTCCACTCCAACGTCGTGCGGATTGATAATTTCGTAGGTTTCTCTGTTTTTAATTACGCCATCTTGGTGAATTCCAGAGCTATGTGCAAATGCGTTTGCACCTACAATGGCTTTATTTGGTTGCACCACCATGCCCATGGCTTCGGAAACCATATGGCTGGTTTCAGATAACAATTGCGTTTGAATATTGGTGTCAAGGCCTAAATTAGGATGCTGACGCATAATCATAACCACTTCTTCCAAAGAAGTGTTTCCTGCGCGCTCTCCAATACCATTAATGGTACACTCAATTTGACGTGCACCGTTGATAACTCCCGAAATGGAGTTAGCAGTTGCCAAACCTAAATCGTTATGACAATGACAGGAAAGCGTCGCCTTATGAATAGAAGGCACATGCTCCATTAAATACTTTATTTTGGCACCGTATTCTTCTGGAAGGCAATATCCAGTTGTGTCGGGAATATTTAATACTGTAGCTCCTGCCCGTATCATCGCCTCGCATACTTGAGCGAGATAGGCATTTTCGGTTCTTCCTGCATCTTCGGCATAGAATTCAATATCTTCTACAAACTTTTTGGCATGCTTCACAGCAGCTACACCGCGCTCAATGATTTTCTCACGAGTAGAGCGAAATTTATGCTGTATATGCGAATCAGAAGTGCCTATTCCTGTGTGAATACGTGCGCGTTTGGCAGGTTTCAGTGCCTCAGCTGCGACTTCAATATCTTCTTGTACAGCTCGTGTAAGCCCACAAACAATGGCATTTTGTACTGTTTTGGCTACGTCACTAACGGCTTCAAAGTCTCCTGGAGATGAAATGGGAAATCCAGCTTCTATTATGTCAACACCGAGTGTGTCGAGGCGCTTGGCAAGAATCAACTTTTGTTCTTTGTTTAACTTACAGCCAGGAACTTGCTCGCCGTCTCGTAAAGTTGTGTCAAATATTTGAACGTGTTCTTTTCCCATTTATTAAAAGGTTAAAAGCAAAAGTAACTAATTTTAACAATTATGGTAGTGGAAAATGACTACAAATTGTACACAGCTGTAAAATGACTGCAAAGCGCAATAAGTCAAATTATGAAAGGATATCCCACAACGCATCTTTTGGATGTAGTGTTCCTAGCACCTACTTAACGAGAGGAGTGGGATGGACAGGGTTATGTCTTTCTTTTTTTTACGTTCTTTTTGAGGATAGAGATGAAGATCATGTAGTAAGCTAAGAAGAAACTGTGTTTTATTTTAGCAAAACTTTAATAATAGTTGCGACCTCATTCTTTTTATCTTCTGGAATGGTAATGATTAATTGTTCGTTTTTCAGCTTAAATTTTTGTTTGCTTTTATCTTTAAAAAAAGACACCTCTTTAATTTTATCTTTAAAATTAACAATGCGAAGTTCGTTTAAGTCTTGATTTAATATATGAATGTATAGGGATTTTCCTTTTTGAGTTGATACATAATTTTTGGTTGCTGGAATAATTCCTCCACGTGTACCGTATATTGTTTCTCCGTTTTTATTAAGCCACTTACCAACACCCCTTAACAGATTCACGTGTTCATCTTGAATTTTACCATTGGGCATGGGACCAACATTGAGCAAAAAGTTCCCATTTCTACCTGCTGCGTTTATAAGGTATCGTATAAGTTTTTTAACCGATTTGTGATTGTCATCTTGCAGGTTAAATCCCCAAGAGTGATTAATTGTTTCACAAGTTTCTAATGGTAATGCAGATACTTCAGCGCTGCCAAAACCCGTAGTGCTTTTACCAGGCAAATCTTTTTCAAACATTTGAAAATCTTCTCCAGAAAATGGAGCTAAATGATGGTTGTTGCCAATTAAAAGAGCAGGATTGATATCATGAATTAATTTGTACGTTTCTAAAAGTTTCCAACGTTCAACGCCTTCTTTTCTTGTTTCAGGGGTGCGTCCCTTTTCCCTTAAGACATCCCAGAAACCATCAAACCAAAAACCATAAATGTTGTAGTTTTCTGCTAATTCTTTTATTTGAGCGTTTTGATAGTCAAGATAATTTTTCCAATTGCCATTGTTTGGCCTTCCTACGCCAAGCCCCGTACGACCTCTAGGGAAGTAATCTGGATGGTGCCAATCCAGTTGTGAATAATATGCAAATAATTTAATACCCTGTTTTTCGCATTCTTGTTCAAGTGCTCTGAAAATGTCTTTTCCGTAAGGCGTTGCTTTAACGATGTTATAATCAGACACTTTTGAATCATACATAGCAAACCCATCATGGTGCTTTGTGGTTATTGTGATGTATTTCATGCCTGCATCTTTGGCCAGTTTTACAACGGCTTTAGCGTCAAATTTAACGGGATTAAAAAAGGTTGGCAGCAATTCATAACGATCTGTTTTTATATTTTGTTTGGTCATTACCCATTCGGCATCACCTAAAATACTATAAACGCCCCAATGAATAAACATTCCGAACTTGTTGTCTTGAAATGCTTTTCTTGCTTCTAAATTTTTTTTAGATGGTACATAATCGTGTTGTGCAGTCACGGCTTGTACCAAGCATATGAAGGCTAAAAATGTAAATACGCATTTCATTTTTTTTAAGTTTGTATGAATTACGAATATATTCACTTTTAACTTAAGTGTTCTGTTTAAGCGTTTATGCGTCTTGCATTTAGTGTTTACTGAAATTACATACTCAATATGAAATTGCATTCCACAACGCATCTTTTGGAGGTGGCGCCGTAAAGGTCAGCGGTTCTTTTAGCGTCGGGTGTGTTAGCGTTAGTTTTCGGGCATGCAAATGGATGCTACTGTCTTTATTGGGTCGTTTGGCTCCGTATTTCAAGTCGCCTTTTATGATAAGTCCTTCTTTGCTAAGTTGCGCTCTTATTTGATGATGTCTCCCTGTTAGCAACTCAATTTCAAGTAAGCTATATCGATCAAATTCTTGTTTTTTGGTATAAATCAGTTCTGCCATTTTGCTATTGGGTACTTCCTTTTTATGTGCATACGACTTGTTTTGTGCAGGCTTGCGTACCAAATAATGCTGTAATCGGGTAGGGGTTTCCTTTGGCGTCCCGGTCACCATTGCCCAATATATTTTTTGTGTTGATTTTTCGGCAAATTGCTTGTTTAAACGTGTTAGCGCTTTGGATGTTTTTGCTAATACTAAAATACCGCTTGTAGGTCGGTCTAGCCTGTGGGGTAAGCCTAAATATACATTTCCTGGCTTTTGATCGCGAAGCTTTATCATGTGCTTACAGTTATCTAATGCGCACAAATCTCCTGAGTTGTCGCCTTGCGAAAGCATACCCGCTGGTTTGTTAATTACCAGCAAATGATTGTCCTCAAAAAGAATTTCAGGCTGCAATTAGTACTGTTCGTCTTTGTTTGGAAAATCGCTAGACTTCACATCTTTGATGTAATGCTGCACGGCTTCTGTCATTTGCTCATACAAATTCATATATCTACGTAAAAATCGTGGGCTAAACTCTGTGGTAAGTCCCAGCATATCGTGAAGTACCAATACTTGTCCGTCAACGCCATTTCCCGCGCCTATTCCAATAACAGGAATATTCACTGTTTTGGCTACTTTGGCAGCTAATGCAGCGGGAATCTTTTCAAGAACCAATGCAAAACAGCCTAACTGCTCAAGGAGCTTGGCATCCTCAATTAATTTTACAGCTTCTGCTTCTTCTCTGGCACGAACGGAATAGGTTCCAAATTTATATATGGATTGTGGGGTGAGTCCAAGGTGTCCCATGACAGGTATTCCAGCATTTAAAATACGCGTCATGGAATCTTTAATTTCGGCACCTCCTTCAATTTTTATGGCATGCGCCCCTGCCTCTTTCATAATACGAATTGAAGAGCGCAAGGCTTCTTTGGGATCGGATTGATAGCTTCCAAAAGGTAAGTCAACGACCACTAAGGCGCGTTTTACCGCCCGTACCACAGCAGAAGCATGATACAACATTTGATCGATAGTAATGGGAAGCGTTGTTTCGTGCCCAGACATCACGTTTGATGCCGAATCGCCAACTAAAATCACGTCTATATTTGCTGCATCAACGGCTTTTGCCATAGAGTAATCATAGGCAGTAAGCATGGAAATCTTTTCTCCCTCTTGTTTCATTTCAATAAGGGTATTTGTAGTCACGCGTTTATACGTTTTTTTAGCAGCTGACATATCGTTCTTTTTTTCAAAAATACACTATTGAAAGCATATCTAAACAATATGACATCCTGTCAGTAAATTCAAATGGCATAATGATTGAATATGTTGAGAAAAATATTATTAGTAATGAGTAAGATTATCGGTATAGATTTAGGAACAACCAACTCGTGTGTTTCAGTAATGGAGGGGAATGAACCTGTTGTTATTCCAAATGCAGAAGGAAAACGTACAACACCTTCTGTTATTGCTTTTGTCGAAGGAGGCGAAATTAAAGTAGGAGACCCTGCTAAGCGTCAGGCGGTTACAAACCCCACAAAAACCATTTCGTCTATTAAACGATTTATGGGAAACAAGTTTTCACAATCTAAAAATGATGTTGAACGTGTTCCATATAAAGTTGTAAAAGGCGATAACGATACACCTAGAGTAGATATCGATGGTCGTTTGTACACTGCGCAAGAACTTTCTGCGATGGTATTACAAAAAATGAAAAAAACAGCCGAGGATTACCTAGGTCAATCGGTAACTGAAGCCGTGATTACTGTTCCTGCTTATTTTAACGATGCGCAGCGTCAGGCAACTAAAGAAGCAGGCGAAATTTCTGGTCTTAAAGTACAACGTATTATTAACGAACCAACAGCTGCTGCTTTGGCGTACGGATTAGATAAAGGCGGATCGGACAAGAAAATTGCTGTTTATGATCTTGGTGGAGGTACATTTGATATTTCTG
>Ga0209654_1001389_pt1 | contig 19340 bp, 17 predicted proteins | sample SaaInl1SG_22_DNA_FD_184646 | JGI IMG/M metagenome (GOLD analysis project Ga0209654, IMG submission 184646) | Marine microbial communities from expanding oxygen minimum zones in the Saanich Inlet - ESP_161SG_22_DNA (SPAdes) (version 2) | ecosystem: Environmental > Aquatic > Marine > Intertidal... | reverse complement strand
ATTTCCTCTCTGGAGATGAACAAAAGTTAAAACCGATGATTCTTAAGGACATTGCCGATCGTATCGGGATGGATATTTCGACTGTTTCTCGTGTTGCCAATAGCAAATATGTTGACACCCCCTATGGCACCAAATTGGTAAAGTGGTTTTTCTCTGAAGGAATCACCAACGCTGCCGGTGAAGATGTTTCGACCATAGAAGTAAAAAAAGCATTGAACGATGTGATTGCCGCTGAAGATAAAACCACTCCCCTTACCGACGAGCAATTGATGCATATCATGAACAAAAAAGGCTATCCCATTGCCCGAAGAACTGTGGCAAAATACCGCGAAATGATTGGTGCTCCTGTAGCGCGATTGCGGAAAGAGTTATAAATTTTTTCTTTTTCTGTCGTATTTATCAGCAAAAAAGAAAGCTACACCAATAACAATTTGACCCCATCCAATCAAAGCATTTTCTTCAACAACTACATTAAACAGCCCTAAGAAAACAGTAAAAAGAGCATAGGTGATTATTGAGATTTTACGCAACCGCTCCCGTTTTTGTTTCGGAAGTTTAAATGCGCGTATTGAAATATAATTTAAGGCAAGTAAAGCAAGGAATGTAACAGCAAGAATAAGTAATCCATCTATCATACTTTTAGATTTTAGGATTCTTTAAAGATTTTAATGTATGTGTTGTTTGCTAACACGTTTTTTTACTCCACTTCTGTATAGAATACCTCTAACTGCAACCTAAGATTTTCAAGTGCTGGGTCTGTTGGGTTTGGTCCTACAAATACCGCTGACTTTGGCGTAGAAATTGTTGTAGCGGGAATTTTATTAAGGGTTGTATTTTTGGCTTTAGCCATAGGAACTGGACTTTGGGTTGCAAAAGCATCGGCAACTGCTAAGCGTAATGGTGCGTTTGTAGAATCTCTTTTAATAATATTACGGAAGTAATCAGTAATTCTAATCTTATAATACTGTTTGTCGTCGTCTTCTGATAGAAATCCGCCATAAACCAACTTATTAAGACTACTTGTTGTGGTTACATCTTGTGAGAAATCTATGATCGGCGCATTGGTATTCGCATTATATAAATACAAGCGTTCTGGGAGTGTTAATCCATGTTGCTCAACTGATTGTTTATCCACATAAAATGTAAGGTTTGCTTCATTAAATAGCCAAGCATCTTTTTTCCCTTTAATTGCTTCCAGCGTTTCATTATCCTCAAAAAGATGAATTGTAGCTATACTTCCCAGTCCGCCACCCAAAGCAATCTTTGATGGTTCAGAGGCGGTAACAATCTCATTTAGTACTGGCGATACTGGTGCTGTTCTGTTTATCGTATTAAATTTAAGAGCACTTGCGTTAATTAGATAATCTTCATTTTTTTCTTCTATTTCTACGGGATCAGTGTTTGCCTTTTCTGCTTTGTAAGTATAGGCAACCCGAATGGCCATTTTGTTAAAATCAAGCAACATAAGTAAGGGCATGCTTAAGTTACTTGTTTCTATAGAAACAGATCTGAAGTAATCTTGAAATAATACAGCTGTTGAAAGTTCTGTTGCACCCTCTTTGTCAAAAATCTGTTCTTGAAAAAACGATTTATCCAAAGGAACGCGAAGCCTTGGCGTTAAATTTGGATTATCTTCTTCATCAACATCAATTTCATCAAAATTCAATTGCATGTTTTCTTTAGCCAATTGTTGACCCTTGTAGGAGTCAAAATTGAAATCTGAATAATACGGTTGAAATTGCTCAAAGTTCGCATCAGGATCTAATTGACGTAAAAAATAGTTGAGTTTTGTAACCTCAATATCAAAAATTGCTTCCCTGTTTCCAAAAAGAGAATCGATTTCATAAAGTTTTTTGTCGGGATTTGGGTTCTTGGTTTCCGTATCAATCCCATCTAAAATACCATCTCCATCCGTGTCTGGATTTGTTGGATCAGTGCCAGCGTTTCGTTCTGCAATATCACTAACGCCGTCTCCGTCAGAATCGCTGTTAACGTCAGCATCGTCAATATCGTATGCGTCAATTAAACCATCGTTATCTGCATCGTTTCGATTGGTGAAAAATGGAATTTCCAACCATACATCCGTAATGGTTTCCATTTCATTAAACGTACTATCAATTTCGCGTTTTTGGGTAAAGGTTCCAAATTTAGACGGATAAGCACTTAAATTAAACTGAGAAACGACACTGGAAGAGATTGATCCAAATAAGTTATTAGGATGTTCTCCCAGTTGCAAAACTCCTCCTGCATTTGTTTGAACTACATCAAATAAATCGTGGGATACCTTAACAGGATAATTTGCTTTTTTACCTTGAACTAAAATTTCAGGAAGCACTTCGGAGCCAAGGTCATTAAATTTTTTATCGCATGATATAAGGGCAAGAACAAGTGCGATTGGGATAATTTTTTTAATCATCTGGGTATTAAAATTCGGTCTGATAAAAGGTTTCGTGGGCATCAAGGATATCAGCTGCTTTACTCAATTCTAAAATAGGTTTTGCACTGCTATAGGCAACCTCTTTAACTGCATCGCTAACATTTGGATTGGCAAGAATGATGCCATCAGAGTGATTTACAGCGTTTGAAAGCATATCGTCAAGCGTTGCGTTTTTTAAGTTTTCCATATGATCGGCTTCTATGCCGTCAAATGTAATTTTCGAAAATAAATCCCCGCCTAACTTTCCTTCAAAAGGAGGTGCAAAGAAAGATGTTACAATTTTGGTGTTTGCAAGCAAGGGCTCGTCTTTATAATAAAATTTACAATACAACGGTACCAAAGCTGCAATCCATCCTTGAACATGAATGATATCTGGGGACCAGTTTAATTTTTTTACCGTTTCAATAACACCCTTAGCAAAGAAAATAGCACGCTCTTCGTTGTCAGAATAGAGTTTTCCATTTTCTTCGGCATATAATTTACGGCCTTTGAAGTAGTCTTCGTTGTCAATAAAGTAAACTTGCATGCGTTCTTTGGGAATAGATGCTACTTTAATAATCAACGGCATATCGATATCATTGACAACCAAATTCATTCCTGAAAGACGAATTACCTCGTGTAATTGATGGCGTCTCTCATTGATGAGTCCATATTTTGGAATAAAAATACGTGTTTGCCCTCCACGGTCGTTAACCATTTTTGGGATTTCAAATGCCAAATTAGAAAGTTCACTATGCGGAAGATAGGGCACGACCTCTGATGATATGTATAATATCTTTTTATCTTTCATAAAGGCGTTAACCGTATTTGTGGATTAAAAAGCAAATTTACTAAAAATTTAAACGACTTTTGCCCTTGATTCGTTTCAGCATAATAATGTCACTATATCAAAATCTAGAAGCACTTCATCGTGAACGTAATAAGTATTCAGGAAATCTATGCGGATTGGTACCCACTATGGGTGCTTTACACCAAGGACACCTCGCGCTTATAGAACGTGCACAAATTGAAAACGAAACAGTTTGGGTAACTATTTTTGTAAATCCAACCCAATTTAACAATCCTTTAGATTTACATGCATACCCTGTTCGTCTTAAGGAAGATGTGGAAGCCATTCATAAAATAAATCCAAACATTCATGTTTTTGCCCCCTCAATAGAGGATATGTATCCCGAGCAAGTTCATGCGGAATCGCATGCATTCAATGGATTAGATGCGGTGATGGAAGGTGCTGATCGCCCAAATCATTTTAACGGGGTTATTACCATTGTGTCTAAGCTCTTTGAGGTGATTAAACCCAACCGTGCTTACTTTGGAGAAAAAGATTTTCAGCAGTTAAGCATAATCAAAAACTGGGTAAAAACAGCAAATATCCCAACAGCTATTGTACCTTGTCCTATTGTTCGAGAAGCTAACGGTCTTGCTATGAGTTCACGAAACGAGCTTTTGACAAATGCTACCAGAGCCGAGGCGGGTTTTATTTGTAAAACGCTAGAATACTGCGCCACTAACGGGATGAAAAAAGCAGCCATCTACGACCATATCGCAAATGAATTTGCCAAGCATCCTACATTTACATTACACTACGCCTTGTGTGTTGATGAAACTTCATTGAGAGAAGTAACAGAGGTTAAGCCTAAAGAAAATCAACGGCTCTTTGTAGCAGCTTCTGTTGAAGGGATTCGATTGATTGATAATATCGCATTAAAATAAGTACATTTGCACCATGCAAATTGAGATTTTAAAATCTAAAATTCACCGCGTAAAAGTTACAGGCGCCGAGTTAGACTACATCGGTAGCATTACCATTGACAAAACCCTTATGGATGCCGCAAATATTATGGCAGGAGAAAAGGTTCAGGTGGTGAATGTAAACAACGGGGAGCGTCTAGAAACATACGTTATTGAAGGCGCTGCTGATTCAGGTGAAATAACACTAAACGGACCCGCCGCACGTAAAGTACAGAAAGGAGATGTGGTTATTATTATCAGCTACGCCAGTATGTCCGTTTACGATGCTAAGGCGTTTAAACCCACTTTGATTTTCCCAAACACCTCCACCAATACCCTGGACTGATTCCATGGCTAAATTCCTAAAGCTACTTAAAAATGTAATCCCTTTAGGGCTTGGGCTTTATTTGGTGTTTTTTTCGTTTGATAACACTCCCGAAGAAGACCGCTTACAAATTTTGGCTGCCATCAAACAAGCCGATTTAAAATTTGTGTTTTTGTCGCTGGTTTTTGGTGCGTTAAGCCACTTGTCACGTGCCTACCGCTGGAATTTTTTACTCAAGCCGCTTGGCCATCAACCCTCGTTTATTATCAGAACACTAACTGTCATGATTTCTTATTTCTCTAATTTGGGGATTCCCCGTTCTGGAGAAGTATTACGTGCAACTGCTTTAGCTACCTATGCCGATGTACCGTTTCAAAAAGGATTTGGTACCATTGTAACCGAGCGTATTATCGACCTTGTTTTGTTGTTTTCCTTTATTGGTTTTGGGTTTTTACTTCACAGCGAATTGCTACTTGAAATCATTGGAAACCCTACGTTTAACACCTATGCCCTGCTTTGGCTAATCGTTGGTGTGGTGTTATTTTTCGTTTTTATTCGACAACTAAAACGTTCTCAAAAAGCGTGGGCAACAAAAACCGTAAGCTTTTTTAATGGGCTTTGGTCAGGGATGCTTTCAGTACGCGCTATGGAAAACAAATGGGCGTTTATAGCGCATACCTTATTTATTTGGCTCATGTACTTGATGATGTTTTGGGTGGTTACATTTTCCCTCCCTGGAACAAGTGGATTATCGCTTTCAGCTATTGTTCCTGCATTTATTGCTGGTGGTTTTGCGATGTCGGCTACCAATGGTGGCATTGGTGCATATCCGTTAGCGGTAGCTTACGTTTTGCAAGCTTTCGAAGTGCCTTACCCTGATGCGTTGGCTTTTGGATGGGTGATGTGGACAGGACAAACAATTATGGTAGTCGTTTTTGGTAGTCTTTCTTTTTTACTACTCCCTATTTTTTCTAAAAAATAAGTAGCTTCGCCCAATGGCAAAAGTGAAAAAGGCATTTTTTTGTAACCATTGCGGAACTCAACACGCCCAATGGCAAGGGCAATGTAGCTCTTGTAAAAGTTGGAACACGCTTCAAGAAGAAGTGTTGAACAACCCGAAACCACCGGCCTGGCAAAGCGAAAAAGTTGCGCCAGTAAAAGCAAGTCCTGTGCGTATTCAAGATGTGGCCATAGATGCAATTCAACGACTACCCTCTGGAGATTCAGAGTTAGATCGTGTGTTAGGCGGCGGTATTGTCCCTGGAGCCATGATGCTTGTGGGCGGGGAACCCGGCATTGGAAAATCTACATTGTTATTGCAAGTTGCCCTTTCTGTAAAAGGGAAAGTGGTTTATGTTTCGGGAGAGGAAAGCGAACAACAAATAAAACTACGTAGCGCGCGCGTAACCGAAGAAAGCAGTGAATGCTATCTACTTACAGAAACACATACGCAATCGCTATTGCACCATTTGGGGAAGCTTCAACCGGCAGTTGTTGTGATTGACTCCATACAAACCCTACACTCTGATATCATTGACAGTACTGCAGGAAGCGTATCCCAAATTCGTGCCTGTACGGCCGAATTACTACAGTTTGCGAAAAGCACACAAACACCTGTATTTTTGGTTGGGCATATTACCAAAGATGGCGCCATTGCAGGCCCTAAAGTGTTGGAACACATGGTTGATACTGTACTTCATTTTGAGGGGGACAGAAATCATGTATATCGCATTTTACGTGCACACAAAAACCGATTTGGTACGACAGCCGAATTGGGTATTTATACCATGGCGCAAGAAGGTCTTTTGCCTGTTGCCAACCCCAGTGCATTGCTTATTTCATCTGAAAGTGCGGGACTTAGCGGACACGCTATTGGTACTACTGTTGAGGGCATTAGACCCATGCTTATAGAAGTTCAAGCACTTGTGAGTTCTGCCGTATATGGCACTCCACAACGCAGCAGTACGGGCTTTGATAATAAACGCCTGAATATGCTGTTAGCCGTATTGGAAAAACGCGCAGGTTTTCAATTAGGCTCAAAAGATGTGTTCCTAAACCTAGCAGGGGGTATTCGTTTAGACGATCCCGGGTTAGACTTGGCCGTTATGATTGCCATACTCTCTAGCAGTTTAGATGTTGCCATTCCAAAAGGCTATACGTTTGCTGCTGAAGTAGGACTTTCAGGCGAGTTGCGCAATGTCCCAAAAATGGAACAACGTATGCAAGAAGCTACAAAGTTGGGCTTTGAGCGAATGGTGGTGGCGCAAAAAGTAACTACAGCGCCTAAAGGATTAGAACTTATTCGGTTGGCTACCATTCAAGAAGTAGTGGCGCATTTGTTTTAAGGCGCAGGGTTGGGCATTTGATTATGCACCGCATCAATTTCCGCTAAAATGTCATTTGATAATGTAACATCTACGGTAGCGATATTTTCTTCCAATTGGGACATGGTAGTAGCACCAATAATGTTTGACGTTACAAAAGGGCGATCAGTAACAAACGCTAATGATAATTGCGTGAGTGATAGCTGATGCTTTTCGGCAATTTTAGCATAGGCTTCAACAGCAGCTGAAGCTCCAATACTGCTATAGCGTTTCATGCGTGGAAATAATTTTAACCTACTTTCTTCAGGAAGATTTCCACCGCGGTATTTTCCAGAAAGCACCCCAAAAGCCAAGGGTGAGTATGCCAACAATCCTAATTGTTCACGGTGTGAAACCTCAGCATTACCTACCTCAAACGTACGATTGAGTAAGGAATATGGATTTTGAATGGTTTTCGCTCGGGGAAGGTTTTTGTGTTCAGAAAGGGTCAAATACTTCATTGCTCCCCAAGGGGTTTCGTTAGACAAACCAATATGCCTAATTTTCCCTTCCTTAATAAAGCCATCCAGCGTTTCTAAAATCTCCTGAAAATTGATTTCCCATTGCTCGTTTTCATCTGGAAAAAAATCTCGTTTTCCAAAAAAATTAGTGTTTCGTTCGGGCCAATGCAGTTGATACACATCAATATAATCTGTTTTTAAGCGTGTCAAACTTCCTTCCAACGCTTCGCGAAGGCTATCGGGCGTAAAGCCCGTAGTTCGGATGTGGGCAGTATAAGATCCCGGTCCTGCAATTTTGGTTGCCAACACCACCTTATCACGATTTTTTCGCTCGGCAAACCAATGACCTATAATGCGTTCCGTATCGGCATAGGTTTCCGCATTTGCAGGGACGGGATACAATTCTGCTGTATCAATAAAATTCACCCCTTTTTCTAGGGCATAATCCATTTGTTCAAAGGCTTCCTCTTGTGTGTTTTGATTGCCCCAAGTCATGGTGCCTAGGCAAATTTTACTCACCCGAATATCGGTATGTGGGATGGTTGTGTATTTCATCTGTCAGATTGCAAGTGTTACGCCAACAGGGCAGTGGTCAGAATGGACCGCTTGGGGAAGAATAAAAGCGCGTTCAATATTGTTTTTTAGCGGTTCAGAAACCATAGCATAGTCAATGCGCCAGCCCTTGTTATTGGCGCGGGAATTAGCGCGATAACTCCACCAACTGTAGTGGTGTGGTTCATGATTTAAATGCCTGAACGAATCCACAAAACCACCTTGAATAAAATCATCTAGCCATGTACGCTCTTCGGGCAAAAAGCCGGAAACTTTAGCATTGCGTACCGGATCGTGAATATCTATGGCTTCATGGCAAATATTATAATCGCCGCAAATGACCAGGTTGGGAATTTCATTTTTTAATTGGTTTATGTAATGCTGAAAATCGTCCATATACCTAAACTTATATGCTAATCGATCAGGGTTAGTCCCCGAAGGCAAATACAAACTCATTACTGAAACGTTTTCAAAATCTACACGCAAATTACGACCTTCAAAATCCATGTAGTCAATGCCCGTTCCATATTCGATGTGCTTTGGTTTTTCTTTACATAAAATTGCTACAGAACTATAGCCTTTCTTTTGTGCCGAAAACCAATAATGATACGGATAGCCCGCATTATCAAAAACAGAAAGGTCGAGTTGCTCGGGTTGGGCTTTGGTTTCTTGTAAACAAAGGACATCGGGCGAAGCCGCTTTTAGCCAATCCAGAAAACCTTTGTTAAGCGCAGCACGAATGCCGTTAACGTTGTATGAAATAATTTGCATGACTGCTAAAATACGAACTACTTATATTATTTACGTACATTTGTAATAACTCAAATAACCTACTTATGAAAAAAATAATACTACTCGTTTCAATCTCTTTTTTATCCTATGGTCAGCAAACTTTAGTGGGTACCGTTAAGGACATATACTCCGAGAGTGGAATTATGGGGGCCTCTATAATTCTATTGGATGACAAAGGTGGTTACACAACCAACGGAGCTTCAACAAATGAATTTGGAGCGTTTAAATTAACGAACATCCCTTTAGGCAGACAATCATTTGAAATAAGGTCGTTAGGATACAAGTCAAAAGTAGTTAGCGAACTTGTTGTTAGCGCTGGTAAGGTTCCTGTTATCAACGTTTTCTTAGAAGAAAATTTAGAAGAATTAAATGAGGTTACTGTAAAGCTCTCAGAATCCAGAGGTAAAGTTGGGCTGTTAAATAAGATGTCTGTGAATAGCGCACAACTTTTTGATGTCGAAACTATAGAACGATTTTCAGGGGGACGTAGAGATATTGCGCGATTAGCACGAAGCTATGCTGGGGTGCTAAATACAGATGATTCTCGGAACGACATTTTGGTTCGTGGAAATTCTCCATCAGGAGTCTTGTGGCGTTTAGAAGGAGTGCCTATCCCCAATCCAAATCATTTTGCGGTTTCAGGAACAACAGGTGGTCCTGTTTCAGCGGTTAACATAAACCTATTGAGTACTTCAAATTTTTTAAGAGGTGCTTTTCCAGCAGAGTATGGAGACTTAACTTCCGGAGCCTTCGATTTAGAGATGAGAAACGGGAATAGTGAGGAGTTTGAAGTAACCGCTCAAATTCATGCAACAGGAGGAATAGAAGCCGAAATAGAAGGGCCTATCAATAAAGAATCAGGAACTAACTTTTTAGTAGGATATCGCTATGCATTGACAGCACTTGAAATAATTCCTATCGGAACCAATGCCATTCCGAATTATCAAGATTTGTCTTTTAAATTAGATTTAGGTAAGCAACTTGGCGGTAAACTCTCTCTTTTTGGAATAGTGGCCAAAAGCAATATTGATTTTTTAAGTACACAAGTTGATAGTGACGACTTATTTGCTAATCCAAATGAAGATTTATACCACAAATCTGCTATGGCAGTGTTAGGTGCAAACCACAAAATGGTGCTTGGTGAGTCAACCTATATCAAAAACACCATAGCCTACACCTTTTCTGAAAGCAGTTCAAAGCAAGATAACTTTAAAGAAATTGATTCTGACCGTATTAAATATAATGCATTAGATTTAGTGGATAATGTTAAGGTGCTTCAATTGAATTCTGTAATGAACAGTAAAATCAATTCAAAACTTAATTTTAGAGCGGGAATATTAGCTAGAAGTTATAACGCATTAAGCACTATAAAAAACAGAGACAACCTTGAGCCTTCTGAAATTAGAGATGATGACAACGATGGCTTACCCGACTTTATTCAAGTATCTGACTATGACGACAATTTCTTTCAGCTTCAATCCTTTGCGCAAGGAAAATATCGGTTTTCAGAGAAATGGAGTCTAAATTTAGGATTGCACAGTCAGTACTTCTCTTTAAATAAAAATACAACTTTTGAACCTCGAGGTGGTATTCAATGGAATATAAATCCTAATAATGAAATGAGTTTTGCCTTTGGAAAACAAACACAAACGCAACAGCTACCCATCTTATTTTACAACACTTATAACCCTACTACCAATGAATATAAAGCTGAAAATCTTGACATAGACAACGCTAAAAGCTTTCATTACATTTTGGCTTACAACAAAACTATTAACCAAAATTGGACGCTTAAATCAGAACTGTTTTATCAAGATTTAGTAGATATTGCCGTTGAGCCATTCCCTAGCACATATTCCGTTTTGAATGAAGGGGCAAATTTTAGATTCACAAGAAAGGGAGGATTGGTAAATGACGGTAAAGGCAAAAACTATGGCGTGGAGGCTACGTTAGAACGTTCTTTTAATAAAAACTATTATCTATTACTGAATGGCTCTTTGTTTGAGTCGAAATATGTAGCAAGTGATGGTATTGAACGAAATACGGCATTTAACAACAATTACGTTTATAATGTATTGACAGGAAAAGAAATTCCATTTAATCGTAAAAACAACCTGTTTACCTTTTTTATAAATACAAAAATTACTGGAGCAGGAGGAGGACATTATACCCCTATTGATTTAGACGCTACCATTAACAACAATGGCGTTGAAGTTTACGATGAAAGTCGTGCTTTTGATGAAAAATACCCAGATTATTTTAGGTGTGATTTAAAAATCGGTTTACGAAGTGAAAGTAAAAGAAAAAAAATAAGCCAAGAATGGTCCATTGACTTTCTTAACATAACCAATAGGGAAAACATTTTTATAAAAAGGTATAATGAAGTAAATCAACAAATTAATGATGTCCACCAACTTTCCTTTTTTATTGATATCCTCTATAAAATTCAATTCTAATTGTTATAATAAAGCTTACCAGAGACAAGAGATTGAGTGTAGCACTGCAGTTGGCACTTTTTGATATAATTTGCACTACTAATAAAATACAACTAATAGCATAAATTTTGAGTACTTTTGAGTTCACTTAAATCTAATACTCATGAATAATGTATGTATATTTTCTTTTGTTTTGTTTGGAGTTTTCTGTGGATATGCACAAGAAAATAATGAAGATGTCACCAAGGTTGAAGTCGTAAATCAATTTGAGGAAGTTAAAGTTTCTCAAAAAAATGAGATTCGGCTTAATACGCTTGATTTAATCGTGCATCCAGCGCTTAGTGTAAGCTATGAAAGGCTTGTCAATGATTCTAATGGTTATGGAATTTCATTATTTGCAAATTTTGGTGACCTCGACGCAACCTATCAAAACTTTTCAGTTACTCCCTATTACCGATTCTACTTTTTAAATAGAAAAGATTATGGCGCTAGTGGGCTTTTTATCGAGGCATTTAGTTCGTTTTCATCTGTTGACTTTCAAGAATATTGGTATGATTCACACGAAAAAGACAAAAACGAATTTCAGTTTTCCATGGGGGTAGCATTGGGGAAAAAATGGGTTAATCGCAACGGATTTACTTTTGAGCTATTTGCTGGTGTGGGACGCTATTTTATAAATACTGAAACAAACGACTACTACCCGCCAGAGGCTCATGGTCGTGTGGGAATATCTATTGGCAAGCGCTTTTAACAGTCCGCTAGCCATGTTTGGAAGGCAACCGCTTCGTTAATTTTTGCTTTTGCTTCTGCTATGCTAAGCCTTTCTTGTGCCATGGTATCACGATGTCGAAGGGTTACCGTTTGATCTTCTAAGGTTTGATGATCTACAGTAATACAAAAGGGCGTTCCAAGTGCATCTTGCCTGCGATAACGACGGCCTACAGCATCTTTTTCGTCGTAGGCAACTGCCATGTCCCACTTTAAGTCATTTACCACATCTTTTGCGATAGCGGGTAAACCATCTTTTTTCACCAAGGGCAATACAGCTGCTTTGGTTGGCGCTACTACAGCGGGTAAGCGTAAAACCGTTCTGCTAGAACCATCTTCAAGCGTTTCTTCTTGCAAGGCATTTGAAAATACTGCCAAAAACAATCGGTCTAAGCCAATCGAAGTTTCCAATACATATGGCACGTAGTTTTCTTGTTGCTCTGGATCAAAGTATTGAAGTTTTTTTCCTGAAAATTTCTCGTGACTACTCAAGTCAAAGTCTGTTCGGGAATGAATCCCCTCCAACTCCTTAAAGCCAAATGGAAATTTAAATTCAATATCACAAGCGGCATCGGCGTAGTGTGCCAATTTTTCATGGTCGTGAAAACGATAATTCTCTGTTCCTAATCCCAGTGAGTGGTGCCATTTAAGGCGGGTTTCTTTCCAGTGCGCATACCATTCTTTTTGTGTTCCTGGAGGAATAAAGAATTGCATTTCCATTTGCTCAAACTCACGCATCCGGAAAATAAACTGGCGAGCTACAATCTCGTTGCGGAACGCTTTTCCTGTTTGGGCAATACCAAACGGCAGTTTCATGCGTCCTGTTTTTTGAACATTCAAAAAGTTTACAAAAATTCCTTGTGCGGTTTCTGGACGTAAATACAATTCAGTAGCACTTTCAGCAGATGCGCCCAATTTGGTGCCAAACATCAGGTTAAATTGCTTGACTTCTGTCCAGTTTTTAGATCCAGATAAAGGACACACAATCTCTAATTCTTCAATGAGTGCCTTTACGTCTGCCAAATCTTCGTTTTCTAAAGATTTTCCCAAGCGTTTTAATATGGCATCTCCTTTCTCTTTATAGCCAAGTACTCTAGGGTTGGTACTTAAAAATTGGGTTTTATCAAATGCATCGCCAAAACGCTTGGACGCTTTTTTGACTTCTTTTTCAATTTTTGTGTCCAGTTTACCTACATAATCTTCCACCAATACATCTGCGCGATAGCGTTTTTTGGAATCTTTATTGTCTATTAGTGGGTCGTTAAAGGCATCTACATGTCCCGAAGCCTTCCATGTAGTGGGGTGCATCAAAATTGCAGCGTCTAAGCCTACAATATTTTCATTGAGTTGCACCATGGCTTTCCACCAATAGTCACGTAAGTTTTTTTTCAAGGCAACGCCTTGCTGACCGTAATCATATACGGCACTAAGTCCATCATAAATTTCACTAGAAGGAAATACAAACCCATACTCCTTGGCATGGGACAATACTTTTTTAAACAAATCTTGGTCTGCCATGGCGCAAAAATAGGATAAGTTTACTAATTTACACCGTGCCAAAATCAGAACCTTAACCTATGTTGAATGATTTACTTTCCGTTTGGTTTCCGAAATGTTGTTGGAACTGCATGCAGCCGCTCGCAAAAAATCAAAAATGGCTTTGCTTGATGTGTGTATCTAAACTCCCTAAAACCTATTTTGAACAGGGTGAAAACAACGCGCTAAAGGCAATGTTACGCCAATTCCTCCCTTTGGAAGGGGCTTATGCACCGTTTTATTTTTTGCAGGACTCACCCATACAGAAACTTGTACATGCACTAAAATACCAAGGAAAGAAAAAAGTAGCCCATTGGATTGCGCAACAAAGTGCTACACTTATTCCAAAAGAACATCCTACATTGAAATGTGACGGAATAGTTCCTGTTCCATTACATCCGTCTCGACAACAAAGACGAGGCTACAATCAAGTAACAGGATTTGGCCAATATTGGGCAAAACGTTTGGGAGTGCCCTATTTAGACGACCTATTGTTGCGAAAAAATCAAACCAAAACATTGGTGCGTATGTCTAGAGAAGCGCGATGGGAGGAGGTGAAAAATGCCTTTTTAATTCAACCCAAAAAGGGGTACAACCATTTGTTATTGGTTGATGATGTGATTACCACGGGTGCCACACTAACCGCTTGTGGGAATGCCTTATTAAACAACGCCTGCGATAAAATTTCTGTCATGGGAATGGCATATGCGCAAAACATCCTTCCGTAAGCAAGAAAATAGTCGTTATTTTGTGCTATGCTTAAGCGACTATTTATTGCGTTTATGATTTGCTCCGTGTTTGTGCAATGTGCTCGACGCGGTTCACCAACAGGCGGACCAAAAGATGAAATTCCACCTGTCGTCTTACGCGCGGACCCACCTCAACAAAACGTGAATTTTAAGCAAGATCGCATTCGTATTTATTTTGATGAATATATCAAGCTGAATAAATTAAATGATCAATTGGTGGTTTCGCCTCCACTAGAGCAAACCGCATATATAATTTCACCACAAAGCCTAGCAGCAAAATATATTGAAATTGAATTTTTGGATTCACTAACACCCAATACTACCTATACATTCAATTTTGGCGAAAGTGTGGTGGACAATAATGAAGGCAATCCGTTTTCGTTTTTCTCTTATGTGTTTTCTACAGGACCTACCATTGATTCTCTTATACTTAGAGGTAGTATTTCTGATGCCTATGCGCGCAAACCAGAATCCTTTGTTTCGGTCATGCTATATCCTATTGACAGCACGTATAGTGATTCGGTCATTTTCAAAAACAAACCGCTTTATTACACCAATACACTCGACAGCCTAACCGAATTTACAATCCCCAATCTAAAAGCGGGAGATTATCTTTTAACTGCGGTTAAAGATGTGTCAAAAAATTATGTGTTTGATCCTTCGGTAGATAAAATAGACGCTGTACAACACGTCATTACATTGCCAAACGACAGCCTGTTTCAGCTATCGCTTTTTAAAGAAGATATTGATTTTGATTTTGGAAAAGCCTACCAAGCGGGTAAGCAACGTGTGGGATTTGGTTTTAGGGGTAGTGATGTTATTAGCATTGAATTAAATGAAGAGGTGGGTGATAGCTTTGCTTCGGTAGTGTCGCGCGACCGTGAAAGCGATACCCTATACTATTGGTTTAAAGGAATTGATGCCGATTCACTTCGCTTTACGTTACGCCACGACACCTTATCAAAGGAGTATGCTTATCGAATTCGAAAAGCAGAACCCGATTCTTTACGGCTTTCCTTTGAACCAAAAGGAGTGTTGCACCTAACCGACACCTTGAAGCTAATTGCCAATACTCCCATAAAGCAATTTATAAAAGATTCCATGCAGTTACGCGCCAAAGATTCTACTTTAGTGCCTTTCACGCTTGCCCAAAAAGGCATGCATGAGATACAGGTCTTGTTTGATGTTTTTCCAAAAGAAAAATACCAATTCAACCTTTTACCCGGTGCTGTAACAGATTTTTTTGATGCCCAAAATGATAGTATTTCTAATTCAATGAGTACCAAAAGTAGGGTGGATTATGGTAACCTCTCATTACGCTTAGCCAATGTGCCGTCATATCCCATTTTTATTGACTTAACAAATGAAAAAGAGGAAATTATTCGCAGCATATATGTTAAAGAAGAGCGTGGTTTATATCGTTTTGCTTATCTGTTACCAAACAAATACTACATACGCATTCGAATAGACGAAAACGCAAATGGCAAATGGGATACTGGAAATTATTTGGAAAGTAAAACGCCAGAAGCTGTTTATCACTTTCCGCCACTTTTAGACGTACGCGCCAACTGGGAATTACAAGAGCAATTTATTTTAGAGTAAAGGGGTCGCGGTCTTCCAAAAACGGTAGTTTTTCGCGCAGTTTGTAGAGTTCCTTTTTATCAAATTTAGCCAAAGCAATAGATGCTGATGTTTCGGCAAAAGCTAGCGCATCGCCAAGGGCGTTATATGCCGCTGAAGCACCTGGATATTGCAGTCGATAAGCGTCTTTTCCCGTTCGATTTACACCTACTGAAAAGGCCATGTTTTCGATGGCGCGCGCACAAAGTAGCGTGTTCCATGCTTGAATACGTGCTGCAGGCCAATTGGCTACACAAATAAGCAAATCGTATTGGTCTGTATTTCGAGCAAAAACAGGAAACCGCAAGTCATAGCATACCAAAGGACGTATGCGAAAACCGGCATATTCAATCAGCACACTTCCTTTGCCTGCGTTATACACCCGTGCTTCGCCAGATGGCGTATAAGGATGTGCTTTATCATAGGTGTCTATTTGACCGTTTGGGTGGGCAAAAATAAATCGGTTGTAAAAGGCATCTTTTTCTTTAATAGCAAGACTCCCGCAAACGGCTGCGTTGTATTGTTTTGCCATGTGCTGCATCCACGATACCGAATTGCCGCTCATTGATTCAGCCACTTCGTTGGGTGTCATGGTAAAACCCGTAGCCCACATTTCTGGCAGTACAATCAGGTTTACAGCTTTAGGTAATTGTTGCATAAGCTGCTCAAATGTGAGTTGATTTTCAGCAGGGTTATGCCAATGTAAATCGCTTTGAAGTAAGGCAGTGTGTAAGGTTTCCATTAGATAAAACTACTGATTTATATAGAAAAGAGTAGTTAATCTGTTAAATGCTTTTACCCCTTCACATTCGCCGAGAGATACTCACGGTTCATACGGGCAATATTTTCCAGCGAAATACCTTTAGGACATTCTACTTCGCACGCACCTGTGTTGGTACAGTTTCCAAAGCCTTCATCATCCATTTGCTTAACCATATTGAGTACACGATCCGTAGCTTCTACTTGCCCCTGTGGCAATAGCGCATACTGTGAAACTTTTGCTGATACAAACAGCATAGCAGATGCGTTTTTACATGTTGCAACACATGCGCCACAACCAATACACGTAGCTGCGTCAAATGCTTTATCCGCATCTACTTTTTCAATTGGAATGGCATTTGCATCTTGGGTATTCCCAGACGTGTTCACAGAAACAAAACCCCCAGCGTGTTGAATACGATCAAAAGCCGTACGATCAACTACCAAGTCCTTAATTACAGGAAACGGTTGCGCACGGAACGGTTCAATGTGAATGGTGTCACCATCCTTGAATTTACGCATATGCAGTTGGCAGGTGGTAACGAGTCTATCTGGACCGTGAGCTTCACCGTTAATAAACATTGAGCAAGACCCACAAATGCCTTCACGACAATCGTGGTCAAATGCAACAGGATCTATGCCCTGCGACATAAGCTGTTCGTTAAGCACATCCATCATCTCCAAAAATGACATATCTGGAGAAACTCCGTCCAACGAATAGGTTTGCATACTTCCTTTTGCGGTAGCGTTTTCTTGACGCCAAATTTTTAATGTCAATTTCATAACTATTTGTATGATCGTGTTTTCAGTTCAATATTTTCGTAGTTCAATGCTTCTTTATGAAGTTTCGCATCACTAGGTTCCCCTTTGTATTCCCAAGCAGAGACAAAAGTAAAATTATCATCATCACGAAGTGCTTCTCCTTCTGGAGTTTGGGATTCTTCTCTAAAGTGACCTCCACAAGATTCCGTGCGCACTAAAGCGTCTTTAGCAAACAATTCGCCCAATTCTAAAAAGTCCGCAACACGGAGTGCTTTTGCCAATGGCTCGTTAAATGAATCTGCTGTTCCAGGAACAAATACGTCTTTGTAAAACTCCTCACGAAGCGCTTTTACTTCAGCCATGGCTTCTTGAAGCCCTTTCTCGTTACGTGACATTCCACATTTATTCCAAATGATTTTACCCAATTTACGGTGAAAATAATCCACTGTTTTTGTGCCTTTATTATTAATAAACGCATCTATTTGAGCTTTTACCCTTTGTTCCGCTTCTTCAAATTCTGGCGAAGCTGTAGAAATTGGTCCGGTGCGAATATCGTCCGCCAAATAATCTCCAATAGTATAAGGCAATACAAAATAACCATCTGCCAGTCCTTGCATCAAAGCCGATGCTCCCAAGCGGTTTGCCCCGTGATCGGAGAAGTTGGCTTCACCAATGGCAAAACAACCTGGGATAGTAGTCATTAGGTTATAATCTACCCATACGCCACCCATGGTATAGTGTACGGCTGGATAAATCATCATAGGCGTTTCATACGGATTTTGATCTACGATTTTCTCGTACATCTGGAATAAGTTACCATACTTTGCCTTAACAACTTCTTTTCCTAGTTTTTGCACAAGTGCAGTGTCGTTTTCATCTAAGCCCTTTACATGGGCTTTTTCTTTTCCGTAACGCTCAATAGCAGCTGCAAAATCAAGAAATACGGCCTCTCCTGTTTTGTTCACGCCATAGCCTTCATCACAGCGTTCTTTTGCTGCACGAGATGCTACATCACGAGGTACTAAGTTTCCAAAAGCAGGATAACGACGCTCCAAATAATAGTCGCGGTCTTCCTCCGCCAAATCGGTGGGTTTTAGTCGTCCTTCGCGAATAGCCGCTGCATCCTCTTTCTTTTTGGGTACCCAAATACGCCCATCATTACGCAGCGATTCAGACATCAATGTTAATTTAGATTGATGATCTCCGGAAACGGGAATACATGTTGGGTGGATTTGTGTAAAACACGGATTTGCAAAATGAGCTCCTTGTTTGTGGATTTTCCATCCTGCTGTTACGTTACTTCCCATAGCATTGGTGGACAAATAAAACAAGTTGCCGTATCCGCCCGAAGCAATAACAACCGCATGTGCAGCATGTCGTTCGATTTCACCAGTTACCAAGTTACGTGTAATAATCCCTCTCGCTTTGCCATCCACTTTTACAAGGTCTAGCATTTCGTGACGGCTATACATTTTAATTTTTCCTCGTCCAATTTGACGGTTCATCGCTGAATATGCTCCCAGCAATAACTGCTGACCAGTTTGTCCTTTGGCATAAAATGTTCGGGAAACCAACACCCCGCCAAACGAACGGTTGTCTAACAAACCGCCATAATCACGAGCAAAAGGAACGCCTTGTGCCACACATTGGTCAATAATATTGGTAGAGACCTCTGCCAAGCGATGTACATTGGCTTCGCGGGAACGGTAATCGCCTCCTTTTACAGTATCATAAAACAACCGGTAAACGGAGTCTCCGTCACCTTGATAATTTTTTGCTGCGTTTATTCCCCCCTGTGCTGCAATGGAGTGCGCACGTCTGGGTGAATCTTGAAAACAGAATGCTTTTACGTTGTAGCCTAACTCAGCAAGTGTAGCTGCAGCAGAGCCACCGGCAAGTCCGGTGCCCACTACAATAACGTCTATCAGACGCTTGTTTGCTGGGCTTACAAGATTGATGTTGTTTTTATGATTGGTCCACTTTTCGGCAATAGGACCTTTGGGGATTTTAGCGTCTAATGTTGCCATATTAGTGATTTAAAAAGTGAAAA
>Ga0209654_1001387_pt1 | contig 19377 bp, 14 predicted proteins | sample SaaInl1SG_22_DNA_FD_184646 | JGI IMG/M metagenome (GOLD analysis project Ga0209654, IMG submission 184646) | Marine microbial communities from expanding oxygen minimum zones in the Saanich Inlet - ESP_161SG_22_DNA (SPAdes) (version 2) | ecosystem: Environmental > Aquatic > Marine > Intertidal... | reverse complement strand
TGATTACCCCAAGAGGAACCATATTACACGGCAGTAATAGTGAGATTGAAGCTAAACGCTTGTTTTTAGAAATTTTCTACACCTGTTTAGAAACAGATATAGATTGTTCTAATAATTAATAATTAATAATTAAAATATGTGTGGAATTGTAGGATATATTGGTCATAGAGATGCCTACCCTATTATACTAAAGGGACTTCAAAGGCTAGAATACAGAGGTTATGATAGTGCAGGTATAGCCCTATATGATGGCAATCATATAAAATTATCCAAAACTAAAGGAAAAGTTGCCGACTTGCAAGAGCGTCTAGAAAATGAGATTCCTACAACTGGAAATTTAGGAATAGGTCATACACGTTGGGCAACACACGGTGTCCCAAATGATGTTAATTCCCATCCTCACTACTCCAATTCTGGAGATTTAGTTATCATCCATAATGGCATCATCGAAAACTATGAAGCCATCAAAACCGAGCTCATAAAACGTGGATATGTATTTAAATCAGATACAGATACCGAAGTTTTAATAAATCTTATTGAAGAAGTTAAAAAGAAGGAGAATGTAAAACTCGGGAAGGCGGTACAAATAGCTTTAAACGAAGTTGTTGGAGCCTATGCGATAGCAGTTTTTGACAAAAACAAACCTAATGAAATTGTTGTAGCTAAATTAGGTAGTCCGCTAGCTATTGGGGTTGGTGAAGAAGAATTTTTTATTGCCAGTGATGCATCACCATTTATTGAGTTTACAAAAAATGCCATATATCTTGAAGATGAAGAAATGGCCGTAGTAAGACTTGGTAAAAAAATTAAAATCAGAAAAATTAAGGATGACTCTTTAGTTAACCCTTTGATGCAGGAGTTAAAATTCAATTTAGAACAAATTGAAAAAGGAAGCTATGAGCATTTTATGCTTAAAGAAATTTACGAACAACCGCATGCGATTAGAGATACCTATCGCGGACGCTTACTTGCTAAAGAGGGTATTATTAGAATGTCAGGAGTTGAAAATCATAAAGAAAAATTCCTAAATGCTAATAGGATTATCATTGTTGCTTGCGGTACATCTTGGCATGCAGGTTTAGTTGCCGAATATATTTTTGAAGATTTAGCCAGAATACCTGTAGAAGTCGAGTACGCTTCAGAGTTCAGATATAGAAATCCCGTCATTACAGATAAAGATGTTGTCATAGCTATTTCTCAATCCGGAGAAACGGCAGATACATTAGCTGCTATAAAACTAGCTAAGCAACATGGTGCTTTTGTATTCGGCGTATGTAATGTCGTGGGTTCAAGTATTGCAAGAGAGACTGATGCTGGTGCTTATACGCATGCAGGCCCCGAAATTGGTGTAGCTTCTACAAAGGCCTTTACAACACAAATTACTGTATTAACGCTTATTGCTTTAAAATTAGCGAAAGAAAAAGGAGCAATTTCAAATTCAGATTTTCATTACCATTTAGAACAGCTTGAGCTCATACCTGAAAAAGTTTCTAAAGCTTTACGATCAGATGAGCATATTAAATTAGTAGCAGAGACATATAAAAATGCGATAAATTGTTTGTATCTCGGAAGAGGCTATAATTTCCCTGTTGCTTTAGAAGGGGCTTTAAAACTTAAGGAGATTTCATATATTCATGCCGAAGGCTACCCTGCGGCAGAAATGAAACATGGTCCAATCGCTCTTATAGATGAGAATATGCCGGTATTTGTAATAGCCACTAAAAAAGGCCATTACGAAAAAGTAGTCAGTAACATCCAAGAAATAAAATCTAGAAAAGGAAAAATTATTGCTATTGTTACTGAAGGTGATGTTGACGTAAAGAAACTTGCCGATCATACTATTGAAGTACCAGAAACTTTAGAGTCTCTTAGCCCTCTATTGACTACAATCCCCCTTCAATTATTATCATACCACATTGCAGTAATGTTAAACAAAAATGTAGATCAGCCTAGAAATCTCGCAAAATCTGTCACAGTGGAATAATAGTTGTTATTTCTGGTTAAGAAATTCTAAAAAAAACGGAAGTTGATTATGAATTTATAGTTTAAAAGCTTTTTTTTTGCTAAAAACTATTACGCGTGCATACATTTTTACACAATTCTTAACAAGTTTTCATATATTTAGTTAAATTGAGCCCAAATTAAATTAACTAATTCTTACACATGAAGACAAGCTTAAAGATTTTTGTATTGTTTCTATCTGTAATTTCTTTTGCGCAAACAACGGTTAAAGGAAAAATCACAGATAATACAGGTCAACCTTTACCTGGAGCAAATATTATTATTGAAGGTACAACTATTGGAACTAGTTCAGATTTTGATGGCAATTATATATTGACAACGGATCAAACTCCCCCATTTAAAATTGTGGTAACCTACACTGGTTTTGAACCACAAACCATTGAAGTTAATTCAAACAATCAAACTGTTAATGTAGAAATGGTTGAAGGCAACGAACTTGACGAAGTTGTCATCTCTGCATCGAGAACACCTGAGCGTATTTTTGAATCACCTGTGACTGTAGAACGCTTTGGTTTAAAAGAAATAAAAAACACCCCGTCCGTCGACTTTTATGATGGATTAGAAAATCTTAAGGGTGTTGACATTAACACCAATAGTTTAACCTTTAAATCTATTAACACAAGAGGTTTTGCGACATTTGCGAACACGCGTTTTATGCAATTGGTTGATGGTATGGATAACTCTGCACCTGCACTTAACTTCCCATTAGGTAACCTATTAGGTATGACCGAAACTGATGTTAATAGTGTGGAGCTTTTGCCTGGTGCATCATCTGCATTATATGGCGCAAATGCATTTAACGGTATACTTTTTATGAGAAGTAAAAGTCCTTTTGATAACCAAGGCATTAGTGGATATATAAAAAGAGGTATAACTTCACAAGAAGCAGCTGGTGATAACGATTATACGGACTTAGGGATTCGTATGGCTTTTAAATTTAGCGAAAAGTTTGCTGCTAAGGTTAATTTTGGTTATTTAAAAGGAACCGATTGGGCTGCAACAAGTGAAGAAGATAAGTTAAACAGAGGTTTAACCAGAGCAGATATCGATTACGATGGTATCAATGTATATGGTGATGAAGTTAGTACAGACATAAATGGTGTTGCACAAGCCTTAGTAGGTCTAGGTATTTTACCTAGTGGTGCAGGAGCTTTAGTACCTTCAGTTAATGTGAGCAGAACAGGTTATAATGAACAAGATTTAACAAACTATAACGCTGAAAGTATAAAAGCGGATTGGGGATTATATTTCCGCCCATGGGAAAATGATTTCGAAATTCAGTACGTCGGTAAAGTAGGATCTGGAAATACAATATATCAAGGTGCTAACCGCTATAACATCCAAAACTTCTTCTTACAACAGCATAAAATAGAAGTAAAAAATGACAACTTCTTTGTGAGAGGTTACATAACTGAAGATAAAGCTGGAGATTCTTACGATATGGTCTTCACAGGTATAAATATTAACCGTGCTTGGAAAGACGATCAAACTTGGTTTGGTGAGTATGTAGGTGCTTATGTACAATCTACTTTAGGCGGTGCTACTGATGCTCAAGCGCATGTATTAGCACGACAAACTGCTGACACAGGTCGTTTTTTACCAGGAACTGCAGAATTTCAAAATGCCTTTAACCGAAGTGTTAATGATCCTAACTTAAGTACGGGCTCTAAATTTCAAGATAATTCTAAAATTTACCACGCAGATGCAAATTACAATTTTACGCATCTATGGGATGCTGCAGAAGTTCAAGTTGGTGGGTCTTACAGAAGATATAGTTTAAATTCTTCAGGAACTATTTATACAGATTCTGATGGTCCTATAAACTATTCAGAAGTTGGTGTGTACACTCAAATTCAAAAATCACTTGAACTTTCTGATGATGTAGAATTAAAATTAACTGGATCTTTGAGATACGATAAATCTGAATTATTTGATGGTTTCTTTTCTCCTAGATTATCTGCCGGTTTTACAATTAACGAAAACCACAACATTAGAGCTTCTTTTCAAACAGGATTTAGAAATCCAACAACACAAGATTTATATATTGGTTTAGATGTTGGACGTGCTGTTTTAATTGGAGGTGCTTTTGATAATCCTGCGAGATATTCAAGAGATTATAATTTAAGCCCAACTGGAGCTGCAATAACAGGACAGTCAACACTTAATATCGATGCTACTGGCGCTTACAATAATTCCTTCTTTGCAAGTTCTGTTGGTGCTTTTGGAGCAACCGGAAACCCAAGTGCCCTAGAAATCGCAAATTCAAATTTTGCACAACCGGAACAAGTAAGTTCTTTTGAAGTAGGTTACCGTGGAAAAGTCGACGGTTTTATAATCGATGCTTCTGCTTATTACAATGCTTATAAAGACTTTTTAGCAAATGAAACTGTAATCTCTCCTTTTTATGGAGATGTAGGTCTTACGCAAACGATTCCAGGAACATCTACACCATTAGCCATTGCTGCAATTGCAAACGGTGATTTCCAAGCTTATCAAACGTATACAAACTCGGACGCTGATGTAAATTCTTATGGAGCAGCTATTCAAATTTCTACCAAAATATTTGATGGCTTTGATTTAAGTGCAAACTATACCTATGCAAAACTAGATTTTGATGTAGATGCTAATCCAGACTTTAGAACAAACTTTAACACACCAGAACATAAAGTAAAAGTAAGTTTTGGTAAAACAGAAGTTGTTAAAAACTTAGGATTTAATGTGGCTTGGAGATGGAGTGACAATTACTTCTGGGAAGCTTCATTCGGTGACGGTGAAATTCCTGCATTTCATGTCTTAGATGCACAAGTTAACTATAGAATTCCTAGTTTAAAATCTACATTTAAGTTAGGAGCTACTAACTTATTACAAGACGAATACTTTACAGCATTCGGAACTGGATTTATCGGTTCTCAGTACTATTTATCTTGGACCATTAACAACCTATAATACCAGTAAACAATTATGAAAAATATAAAATATATAGCATTAGCAGTTCTTGCAGTTGGTTTTATGGCCTGTGAGAATGACACTCTAGAAGACTTAAGAGATAGAGTAAATCAAGGAGAAGAAGTATTACCTGAACTCACTTCTGGCAGTGTTGACTTATCAAACTACGTAGCCATAGGTGCTTCTTTTACTGCCGGATATACTGATGGTGGTTTATTTATTGCGTCTCAAGAAAACTCATTCCCTAACATATTATCAAAAGAATTTGCTAAAGTTGGAGGAGGAACTTTCACTCAGCCTCTTATGAGCGATAATAGTGGTGGAATTCTTGTAGGCGGAAGTGTTGCAAGAGGTTACCGCTTAACTTTTAACCCAACTACGAGTAGACCCGAAAGTTTAGATACTTTTTTAACAGGTTTAGGAGCGCCCGTTCCTTCAATTACAACTGAAGCAGGTATAAATATCGGTAGTGATTTTAATAATTTTGGTATTCCTGGCGCTAAGAGTTGGCATTTAGTTGCTCCAGGTTACGCAGCATTCAATCCTTACTATGCACGGATAGCTTCTGGCCCTACAGCATCAGTATTAAGTGATGCCATGAACCAAAATCCAACATTTTTCACTCTATCAGAAGTTGGAGGTAATGATGTTTTAGGATATGCGCTTTCTGGTGGAGATGGTACTGACAATATCACCCCTTCAGATGGACCCCCAGGTGTTGGTTTCGATCAATCCTTTGGTGCCTTAATAACAACTTTGACATCTGGCGGTGCTAAAGGCGTTGCAACTAACGTGCCTTACGTTAAAGATTTACCGCATTTCACCACTGTAGTTTATAATCAACTCGATCCAAATGACGCAAGCATAGGGCCACTTTTAATCCCTCAAATACCTGCGTTAAATGCGCAATTATACGGGCCCTTAGATGCGATTTTTACACAATTAGGAGAGCCAGATAGAATGAATCTTTTATCTACTACCGAAGCAAATCCTTTATTAATTATTGATGAAAATGCAGAAGATAGATCTGCTCAAATAACAGGTGCTTTAACCCCTGTTTTAGGTGCGCAAACAGCTACAGCATTTGGTTTCATTTTTGGAAAAGCTCGTCAAGCGACTAGTGATGACCTTATCGTTTTATCAGCTTCTAGTGCTATTGCATCAATTGCTCCTGGTGTTCCTGCACCTGTTAATGTAACAGGGATTAGCTATCCTATGCCAGATAAATGGGTTTTAACTCCTGAAGAGCAATTAGAAATTAAAGAAGCTACAGATGCCTATAATGTTACTATTAAAAGTATAACAGACTCAAATCCCAATGTAGCCTTAGTAGATTTAAATTCTATTTTAACAGAATTAGCTTCTACAGGAATTCCTTTTGGGAATTTTACAATGAATGCCAACCTTGTTACTGGTGGTGCTGTTAGTTTAGACGGGTTTCATTTAACCGCAAGAGGCTATTCTTATATGGCTTATAAGTTTTTAGAAGCTATAGACACCTCTTTCGGATCTAATTTTATCGAATCGGGAAACATTCCTAATCCTGGAGACTACCCAACAAATTATAGCCCTACATTACAATAAAAACGTACCAAAATATAATTTACAAACACCTTCGTAATGAAGGTGTTTTTTTTGGATCAAAAAAGCTACAAAAACAACTTTCATTTTAAATTAAAAAATATATCTTTGCACGCGAAAACTTGAAGTGTTTTCTTAGAATTAAAACGCATAATATTAAACAAATAGGTAATGGCTAAAGTTACAGGTAAAGTTGCACAAATCGTAGGTCCGGTTATTGATGTTGCATTTAGTGCAGGCTCAGAACTTCCAAAAATTTATGATTCATTAGAAATTAAAAGACCTGACGGTTCTTTATTAGTACTAGAAGTACAATCTCATATTGGAGAAGATACTGTTCGTACAATCGCAATGGACTCATCAGATGGTTTAAGTAGAGGAACAGAAGTTACTGCAACTGGAGCGCCAATACAAATGCCAATTGGTGAGGATGTTTACGGACGTTTATTTAATGTCATTGGAGATGCAATTGATGGGATTGGAAATTTACCTAAAGCTGGAGACGCTGGGTTACCAATTCACCGTCAAGCACCTAAATTTGAAGATTTATCAACATCTACAGAAGTTTTATTTACTGGTATTAAAGTAATCGATTTAATTGAGCCTTATGCAAAAGGTGGTAAAATTGGCTTATTTGGTGGTGCTGGTGTAGGTAAAACAGTATTAATTCAAGAGTTAATTAACAACATTGCTAAAGGTCACGGTGGTTTATCAGTATTTGCTGGTGTAGGTGAAAGAACACGTGAAGGAAATGATTTGCTTCGTGAAATGTTAGAGTCTGGAATTATCAAATATGGTGATGACTTTATGCACTCTATGGAAGAAGGCGGTTGGGATCTTCAAAAAGTAGATAAGTCTGCTATGAAAGATTCTAAAGCAACATTCGTATTTGGACAAATGAATGAGCCTCCTGGAGCTCGTGCTCGTGTAGCACTTTCAGGATTAACTATTGCAGAATATTTCCGTGATGGAGCTGGTGATGGACAAGGAAAAGATGTATTATTTTTCGTAGATAATATCTTCCGTTTTACACAAGCTGGTTCTGAGGTATCTGCATTACTTGGTCGTATGCCTTCTGCGGTAGGTTACCAACCAACATTAGCAACTGAAATGGGTGCGATGCAAGAACGTATTACTTCAACAAAGAAAGGTTCTATTACATCTGTACAAGCGGTATACGTACCTGCAGATGATTTAACGGATCCTGCACCTGCAACAACGTTTGCCCACTTAGATGCAACAACGGTATTATCTCGTAAAATTGCTGAGCTTGGTATTTACCCAGCGGTAGATCCATTAGATTCGACATCACGTATTTTAACAGCAGATATTTTAGGAAACGAGCACTATGATTGTGCACAACGTGTAAAAGAGTTGTTACAGCGTTATAAAGAATTACAAGATATTATTGCTATTCTTGGTATGGAAGAATTATCTGAAGAAGATAAATTAGCCGTAGGTCGTGCAAGACGTGTACAACGTTTCTTATCACAGCCGTTCCATGTAGCTGAACAATTTACAGGTATCCCAGGTGTATTAGTAGATATTAAAGAAACTATTAAAGGTTTTAACATGATTATGGATGGTGAGTTAGATCATCTTCCTGAAGCTGCATTTAACCTTAAAGGTTCTATTGAAGAAGCTATTGAAGCTGGAGAGAAAATGCTTGCTGAAGCTTAATCTTAAAACTCTAGAACTATGTATTTAGAAATTGTATCACCAGAAGCGACTTTATTTAGCGGAGAAGTAACGAGTGTTGCTGTTCCAGGTGTTAATGGGGAGTTTGAGATGTTGACAAATCACGCGCCAATAGTATCTATCCTCAAAGGCGGAAACGTCACTATTAATGGCGAGGTTACTCTTGAAGAAGAGGTTGCTGATAAGTTTACAAAGCAAGACGGCAAGACACTTTTAAGTATCAGTTCTGGAACTATTGAATTGAAAGATAATAAGCTAATTATTTTAGCAGACTAACAAAACACGTTAGCCTTATAATAAAAAAAGCGTATTTTAAGTAAAATACGCTTTTTTTATTGTGGTATACTAATGGTAATTGATTGAGCTGAAGCTACTGCATTTGTATAAGTTTCAATTTCAAAAATTTTCACAGAAGCTATTATGGTATATAAAAACAAAGACAAGAATATGGCAAAACCTAGTGTTACAAGCAAACGTATTGATTCGGGATACTGAAATTCTTTGTCAAAATTTTCCATTTTTAGTGATTATATTGGTTAGTTTGTCACTAATGTACTAATTTTTTTTAACGTTTTCTTAACTTTTTAATTACAAATATTTGATTTTCAGTATTCTTACATTTTTTTAACGGACTCCAATTCTACTTTCAACTCTTGAAACATGGTCATAATACTACTTAGCTTCAGTTCTTTTTCATCATACTCTTGGGTATTGATACAACAGGTGAATTCCCAAAGCTCTAAAATCGTTTCTTTAAATACAAAATAGGGCTTATACGCTTTGTTATCCGAACTTAACAATAAGGCATTACTATCATCGGTATTATAAATGCGCTTATACACCAAACCATCATCTTTAGTTAAGACAACATAGGTTTTTCCGTTTTTAATGTCGTTAACGTCTTCAACAAACTTTGCGACTACAAAAGCACCATCTTTAACAGGTAACATAGAATCCCCTTTAATCGGAAATGCTCTGTGAGTACCTGTAGGTAGAAATGGCAACTTTATTTTTTGAAGCTGTTCTATATATTCTGGGTCATCATAACCTGATAAATACCCTGCTGATGCTTTTGCTGGTACAATTTCAATGAGGTCTTCATTATCTTCATTAACGGTTACTGGAAATAAGACTCGTTTATTCCCCACTTCTATAAACGATGTATCCTTTGCCTTTCGCAAATCTTTACGCACCAAAATATCTATAGGAATATCAAAATAATTAGATAAATCTATAAGACGTTCAATCGGTGGTTCGCTTCGTCCTTCTTCATAAGAGCCAACCATTGAACGCGACCAACCTAAGTCGTCTGCAAAGTGTTCTTGAGACAGTTTCTTTAAAGCTCTGAGATGCTTAATGTTAGCTTGTATAGGTTTCATTCAAGAGAATTTTAACATCATTTGCTACAAATATAAGCAATAATTACTACATATAGTAGCTAATTTTGTTAGTCCCATGTATTTAAACTGTCATACATATTACAGCTTGCGTTACGGCACCATAAAGCCAGAGCAATTACTTGCTATTGCTTCAGAAAATGGTGTTCAGACCTTAGCACTGACTGATATTAATACGACCTCAGCATGCTTAGATATTGTAAGATTATCAAAAAAATACAAGGTGAAACCTGTACTTGGTGTAGATTTTAGAAACAAAGCAGAGCAACAATTTATTGTCATCGCAAAAAACAACCAAGGTTTTCAAAATATAAATACATATCTATCAAAATTTCTTCATAATCACGATTTAAAAATCCCTGAGCGACCAGAAGAGATTTTAAAGGATTGTTTTGTGGTATACCCTTATCAAAAAGGAAAAAAATTCAAATTAAGACCTAATGAATTTTTAGGAATTACGCCTAAAGACCTCAACCAATTAAAATTTTCCAAGTGGAATGTACACGGAGAGAAATTGGTGGTTTTAAAAACGGTATCCTTTCAAGATAAAAAAGGCTTTAACACGCACCGTTTACTCCGCGCTATTGATAATAACACCTTATTGAGTAAGCTTCCTAAATCTGAAGAAGGTAATGAAGACGACAAGATGTTGCCTTATGATGAACTATGCGGAATGTATAATGAATTCCCGAACCTCATAAGAAATACAGAGCACCTACTAAATAATTGTTCTATTTCGTTCGATTTTGAAAACCCAATACCGAAAAATCAACGATTCCTAACAGAAAATGCCGATTCTGACTATCAGCTTTTAGAAAAACTAACCTATAAAGGTATTCCTTACCGTTATGGGAATAATGCAGATTCTAAAATATACAACCGTATAAAAAAAGAGCTAGATATTATAAAGCAAAAAGGGTTTGTATCTTACTTTTTAATCAATTGGAAGATTTTAGAGTACGCACGTAGCAAGCATTATTACTACGTTGGTCGTGGTAGCGGTGCTAATAGTATTATTGCTTACTTGTTGCGAATTACAGATGTAGATCCTATTGAACTCGACTTATATTTTGAGCGCTTCATTAATCTCTTTAGACAAAATCCACCTGACTTTGATATTGATTTCTCTTGGAAAGATAGAGATGATATTACTGAATTTATCTTCAAAACTTTTAAGCATACAGCTCTCATTACAGTCTATAATACCTTTAAATATAGAGCATCGGTTAGAGAATTGGGTAAAGTCTTTGGGCTACCAAAATCTGAAATGGATATGTTGACTTGCGGTAAGTTTGATGTTAAGAAACTCGACCGATTAACGTTATTAGTCCTTAAGTACAGTCGTTATATTGAAGGCTTCCCTAATTATTTAGGCATCCATGCAGGTGGTATTTTAATTTCGGAACACCCTATTCACTATTATGGTGCTACGTTTATGCCACCAAAAGGGTTTCCTACCACACAATTTGATATGGTTGTTGCTGAAGATATTGGCTTGTACAAGTTTGATATTTTAAGTCAGCGTGGTCTTGGTAAAATTAAAGATGCCGTAGATATTATAGACCAAAACTACAATCATCAACCACCAGTAGATATTCATGATATTAAACGTTTTAAAGAAGATATACGCATAAAGTACTTACTTAAAAATGCTAAAGCTATTGGCTGTTTTTATGTTGAATCACCAGCTATGCGCATGCTTTTAAAAAAATTAAGAGTAGACGATTATTTGGGCTTAGTGGCTGCAAGCTCTGTGATTAGACCTGGTGTTTCAAAATCTGGCATGATGCGCCAATACATTTTACGTTGTCGCCATCCTGAAAAAAGAAAAGATGCACCTGCTGTGCTCTTAGATATTATGCCAGAAACTTATGGTGTTATGGTCTATCAAGAGGATGTGATAAAAGTGGCGCACTATTTTGGTGGACTTACACTTGGTGAAGCTGATATGCTACGTCGTGGTATGTCTGGCAAATTTAGATCTAGAGCAGAATTTCTAAAAGTAAAACAGCAGTTTTTTGATAATTGCAAAAACGATGGTAAACCTTTAGAACTCACAACAGAAATATGGCGACAGATTGAAAGTTTTGCAGGTTATGCCTTTGCTAAAGGACATTCTGCCTCTTATGCTGTAGAAAGCTACCAAAGCCTCTTTTTAAAAGCCTACTATCCGTTGGAATATATGACGGCTACTATTAATAATTTTGGCGGGTTTTACAGTACAGAGCTCTATGTTCATGAAGCCCGGATGCACAATGGCATTATTGAATCACCTTGTATAAACAACTCGTACAAACAAGCAATTATAAGCGGCAAAACCATTTACTTGGGATTCATGTTTTTACAGTCTTTTGAATCTAAAACCACAGCACGTATTCTAAAAGAACGCGTGCAAAATGGTGTTTTTACATCACTAGATGATTTTATAGAACGTGTTCCTATTTCTATAGAACAGATTACCATTTTAATAAAAATCAATGCATTTCGATTTACAGGAATCAATAAACGAGAACTCTTATGGGAAGCGCATTTAAAAATTAGCAAAACGGTAGTGCAAGACCATGTGGTGACCCTATTTAAGACGAAACGCATTAACTACAATCCTCCAGAATTACCAAGTACAGCATTAGAGAATGCCTTTGATGAGATTGAGCTGTTAGGATTCCCATTATGTAATCCGTTTTATCTACTTGAAGCGCCTTCAAAAAGCAAACTACGCGCTAAGCATTTAGAGCAACTTGAAGGAAAATACATAAGGATTGAAGGCTATCTGATTACCACAAAAAATACAAGTACGTCTAAGGGTAAGCGCATGTATTTTGGGACGTTTTTAGATTGTGATGGTAATTTTATAGATACGGTTCATTTTCCGCCTATTGCAAACAAATATCCATTTAGAGGAAAAGGTGTTTATGAAATTACAGGCAAGGTGATGATAGAGTTTGATTGCGTATCTATTGAAGTTTCAAAATTTGAACGTTTAGCTGTTATTGAAGACCCACGATATTCAATAAACTCATCTAATCCAACATTTCAAAGAAAGAAAAGTTTTAAAGACCTTAAAGCACAATATGAACACTAATCGCTCTATCTTACATATGGATTTAGATACGTTTTTTGTGTCTTGCGAACGCTTATTAGATAGTAGCCTAAACGGAAAACCTGTTCTCATTGGTGGTACTAGTGATAGAGGTGTTGTAGCATCTTGTAGTTACGAAGCACGAAAATTTGGTATACACTCTGCCATGCCAATGCGTATGGCAAAACAACTATGTCCTGAAGCTATTATACTTAGAGGTAACTCAGGCATTTATACCAAGTTTTCTCAAAATGTTACTGAAGTAATCAAAGAAAGCGTACCACTTTACGAAAAAACTTCTGTTGATGAATTCTATATAGACCTCACCGGAATGGACAAATTTTTTGGTTGCCACAAATTGGCTTCAGAATTGCGTCAGCGCATTATTAAAGAAACCGGATTACCCATTTCGTTTGGATTGTCACTTAACAAAACCGTTTCTAAAATTGCAACAGGTGAAGCAAAACCTAACAATGAAATTAGAATTCTTTCAGGCACGGAAAAGCCATTTTTAGCACCTCTATCAGTAAAAAAAATCCCTATGGTTGGTAATGTTACCTACAAAGCACTTTGCGATTTGGGTGTAAAACGTATCAAAACCGTGCAAAATATGCCCATGGAATTAATGCATAAAGTACTTGGCAGAAATGGGCTTTCCATTTGGAAAAAGGCTAATGGCATAGACAATAGTCCTGTGATACAATATCATGAACGTAAATCCATTTCTACAGAGCGTACCTTTGGGCAAGACACCACTAATGTTCACAAACTAAAAGGATTGGTCATTGCTATGGCAGAAAATTTAGCCTATCAATTACGGCGTGGTAATAAGTTAACAGCCTGCGTTACCTTTAAAATTCGGTATTCTGATTTTCAGACCTATACGCAACAAAAACGTATTCCTTACAGTGCTATGGACCATACTATTATTCCTGTGGTTTTAGACCTTTTTAACAAATTATATAACCGTAGATTATTGGTGCGTTTAATAGGTGTACGGTTTAGTTATTTAGTAGAAGGTGGCCATCAAGTTAACTTATTTGAAGACAACGAAATACATCTTAATTTAGCACAAGCTATGGATAAGATGCGCGAGCGCTATGGCGATAGAGCTGTAATGAGTGCTGCAGGCATGGAAGCCAAAACCATTAGCCGTTGGAATCCATTTACTGGTGAGCCACCACCTCTATTAGCAAATAGGCATCAATAAAGCCAAAAATTAGTATCTTAGAATCATGTGTTACTCAACAGCATTACGAAAGGAACGGGAAAAGATAGAAAAGGAATTGCGCAATCAAATCACTGTGAAATTTGATGCGAATTCAACCTATAAACCTTATTTCCATCTTAATGGATTTACGCATGGTAATCTTCAAATTATTAAAATGGATACACCATATATCATCCATGATGCATGTTGGGGAATAATACCAGATTGGGCATCACATGATCCTGAAGCATTTCGAAAAAAGTGTAATACACTAAACGCACGTTCAGAATCTATTTTTGATAAAGCTTCTTTTAGAAATAGCGCAGAACATAAAAGATGCCTCATCTTAGCTGATGGTTTTTATGAACCTCATCACGTAAACGGGAAAGCATTACCTTATTTCTGTTTCCAGCCTTCAGATGAAAATCCTAATGGTGATTTGTTTTTATTTGCTGGACTTTATAACGAAATCGATAACCAAACCTTAAGTGCAACCATACTAACAACTGATGCTAATGACTTTTTTATGGAAGTACATAACAAAGGTAAACGTATGCCATTGGTATTAGATCCACATTATTTTGAAGACTGGTTAGATGACAGTTTAACTATACCTGAAGTCAACGAGCTTATGGCCGTTGGTATGACCAGTAAATCATTTTTTGCACATCCTGTAAGTAATGATTTCTATAAAAAGAATATTGACACTAATCAACCTTATATTGTTGAACCCGTAGAAAAAAACTCTCTCTTTTGAGACATTAAATATTATCAGACAAATCTATTTTAACTAAAACTATTTGAATAAAATTTAGCGTTTCAAAGTAAAATGTGATGAGAAAGTTCTAGAATTTCCATCTTCATCAAAATAATCTACTCTAAACCAATAATCGTTCGTTGGCATTAATTGACCATTAAACGTTCCGTCCCAACCTGGACCAGTTGGACTCATGCTTTTTAATAATTTACCAAACCTATCGAATATGTATATAGATGCATCTACTTGATTATTTAAACAATTAATATTCCATACATCATTAAATCCATCACTATTTGGAGTAAAATATTTTGGATAATCTATGACTCGAAAGATTTCTGTACCGACTATACTACAACCATTAATCTGACGCACTTTAATGATATGGTCATCACAACCTGTGATAGTAGAAAACGTATTTTCGGTAGTCCAAACACCAAAATCTAATTGGTATTCGTACACCCCATCTCCCCCGGTTGCTGTCGCAATAACCGTTTGGTTATTATTAAATGGTGCTGACGTTAATTCTACAGAAACCAGTAATATATTTAGCGGTAAAACTTGTATTTCCTGATTGACTATTGAAGCACATTGATTTGGATTTGGCGTAAACGTATACGTTGTGGTGAGTTGATTATTTATAGGCGCTGACCAATTTCCTGTAATACCTTCATTGGATACCGAAGGCAAAACTACATCTGCATCTCCTTGACATATGAAATCTGGTAAACTAAAGGATGGTATCACTGGCTGAAAAACCTCAATTATTAGTGTATTCCCAACAACACAACCTTGACCAGAATCAGGGGTAAATGTATATTCCGTTGTATTTTGATTATCTAACGCTGGTGACCATGTTCCTGAAATGCCATTGTTAGAAACCAATGGTAAATCTGGTAAAACTTCTCCTGGACAAATAGCACCAACAGCATTAAATTGAGCGACTACATTAGGAACAATCGTAATCGTTAGTTCTGTATTAGTCGCGCACTCATCAGCACCAGGAGTAAAAGTATACATGGTTGTCGCCATATTATTTAATGCCGGTGACCATGTCCCTGAAATTCCATTATTAGATATTGTTGGCAACGCAGGTAATACATCACCTGCACAAAAAGAACCAATAGCATCAAAAACAGGAGTTACAGGTGTCTCAACTATAATCTCTAGTGTATTTGATAAAGCACATTCTCCGACGTCAGGTGTAAAGGTATATGTTGTGGATGCCAAATTATTAAGCCCAGGAGACCATATTCCTGAGATTCCATTATTAGATATGTTTGGCAATGGTGCCAAATTATCACCTTCGCATATTGGATTTACGGCATCAAAAACTGGTAAAACTAGAGTATTAACAATTATTTCTATGGTTGTTACTGTCGCACATTCATCAATATTTGGTGTAAATGTATATGTAGTGCTACTCATATTATTTAATGCTGGAGACCAAGTACCAGTTATTCCATTATTTGATGTTGTTGGCAATGGCGACAAGCTATCGCCTTGGCAAATTGGTGTAATGGTATCAAATGTTGGTGTCACTGGATTTAAGACTTCAATTTGAAGTGTCGCCGTATCTACACAACCTTGTCCCATATCTGGTGTGAAGGTATATGTTGTTGTCACCATATTATTAAGTGCGGGTGCCCAAGTTCCTGTTATTCCATTATTTGACATTGTTGGTAATGCTGCAATTGTATCACCTTCACAAATTGCTGCAATAGGATTAAATATTGGCTCTGTAAGCGGAACCACAACAATATCTAGCGTTGTTGTAAACGCACAATCATCAGTCGGTGTAAATGTATATGTCGTTGTTTGCGTATTATTAAGTGTAGGCGACCATGTCCCTATTACACCTTCTAATGAAGTTGTTGGTAAAGATGTTAAAGAACCTCCTTCACAAATGGGAGGTACGGGATTAAAAGTTGGAGTTGTATTAGGTAAAACCGTTAGCACAAAATCATCTACGGTAGTGTCTCCACAAATATCACTAATGGTCACCTCGTATGTAGTTGTGTTATTTGGCGAAAATGATGGATTAGCAATATTGGGGTTACTCACACCACTAGTAGGTGACCAAACATATGTAACGCCACTCGGAATGGTGGCATCTACTTGGATATTTTCGTTTTGACAAATGGTTTGGTCTTGTAGTTGTAAATTGTCTACAAATGAAATACTATTAAAACAAACTTGATGCAAGTTTGACTCCCCTCCCGTAGAACCGACAAAGCCAAAAAAGACACTATCGTCGCCAGAAAAAATAGTGTTTTTTACATCTTGATTTAAACTCAACCTCAACACACAGTCAAAATAGACATTAAGCGTGGTTGTTGAAGCAAACCATTCAATTTTAATCTCATGTGTATTACCATCTTCAATATTTATAGATGTATTACTAGCTTGAACTGGACCTGCTAAATTTGCACTTGGATTGTTATGGAAAGGGTTACCGTCTCTCTGAATCGCTACATGGTCAAATATTGGATCCCCAAAGAGGCCTTCTGATGGAATATTATTCTGATAGGTGTCAAACTCAATAATTAATGATTGTAAAATTCCTTCATAACCTAAGCCGCCTCCTACACCACCAATGACGGCTGTAGAATTTCCCTTAAAAACAAGCGCCATACCATCAGCACCTGGATTATCATTGCTTCCAAAATTATTTTGATAATTAATTGTAAAATCATTGTCAAAATTGATAGCATTATCATACCAAACGCCACCAGCCTGATTCAATAGGTCTTGAGTAATCACATAACAATTATTTCCTATACTTTGTGCATCTCCTACTAGTGTTGCGTTTAATTGTGCCGTTAAAGCACTTGTACTAAACAGAAAAAAAATGAGGATGTAACTTGTAACTTTCAAGATATAGTATTAGAAATAGATACGAATATAATAAACCTAGGCTTAACATAAGGACTTCCCCTATTCCAAAATAGTGTTTGACATCTTTGAGAATAAAATTTAATTTAAAAAAACATAATTACAACTTTAAAACTATCAATTCCCAATCCTCTCCATGGGCCGAGTGTATGTCTAGTATCTCAAAACCAACAGATTGGTGTGCCGCTGAAGAACGTGTATTTTTTGTATTAACTTCGGTAATAACTATATCAAAATTAGGCTTTAATTCTGATGCCATTTTTTTATATAAACCTTTAAATAGTCCTTGCTTTCTATAGGCCTTATCAATACAAATTTGTCCCATAACTATAACCCTTAAATCGGATAGGTTGTTGACTTCTAAAATGGAATTCAAATAGTCAAACATTGGTTTTAATAAAGGGACATCTTCTTTAAATTTTTTAAGCATGCAGAGTGCATAACCCACAACCTCATCATTGGCTTTAGCAATTATATGAGGACAAGCGGTATTCATCTGTTTTAAAATAGCAAAAGAATGACTCACCGTCACAAAACCCTCGGCTGCTCTTTCTATATCAGAAACATTAGCAAATAAATTCTCTTTCTGAAGTTTAAGAATCTGCTCTAATTCTTTATCAGAGGTTACAACGCCGTATGTGATACTATTCTTCGACATACTCTAAAATATCACTTGGTTGACAATCTAGTGCTTTGCATATGGCTTCCAAGGTTGAGAAACGAATCGCCTTGGCTTTACCCGATTTTAGGATTGATAAATTCGCTGCGGTAATACCAATAATCTCTGCAAGCGCTTTGCTTTTCATATTACGCTTAACCAACATGATGTCTAAGTTTACTTTTATAGACATAAGTTATATGGTTAATTCATTTTCTTCTTTTAAAATCTTAGCATCATTAAGAACACTACTCATAAGCATTAAAAACAGCCCAATGGCAATTAATAATAAATAGACTAATGTTTTTTCACTTAAACCAACTGAAAATCGAAATTTTAAAAACACATCGCTTATCCCATTAATACACCACATAGAGACTCCCGAAGCAACCATATATTTTCCTGAAGTGAATAGTCGTTTTATAAGTTCATTATTATAAAAATCTTTTTTTAAAAATAATTTTGTAGCCTTCCTCAATTCCCAAAGTGCTTTAATGAAAATAGCATAAACTCCAAGCCTCAAGATTGTATAAACATAAAGCATAGCCTCGGTCTTAAAATTAATTAAACCCACACTTACATCAACAAAATCCTGTTTTAAACCAAAAAGAATTGTTACGAAAAAGAAAAATCCCAAACCAATAGCTATAAGTAAAAGGAAAATAATAACATTTAATATTGAATAAAGTGTTTTTGCTGAGTCCATAATAATTGTTTAGCAATAACAAATGTATAAAAATTATTGATAAACAATAATTTTAAAATTTTATTTATTCAAATAAAAGTCTAGAACGTATCTTTACTCATATGGAAAAAACCTTCATCACCATAGCAAAATTTCAATACACATCAGAAGCGCAGATTATAAAAGGACGGCTGGAGGCCGAAGGCATTGAAGTTTTTTTAAGAGATAATTTTACCATTGATACCGACCCTCTAGTAAGTAATGCTATTGGTGGAGTTAAGCTCAAGGTTTTGGCAAAAGATGTTAATGACGCAAAAGAAATTCTTCAATCCATAAAAGCCTACTCTTTAGATGATAATGGACATCCTATTATTTGTCCTAATTGTAGTCAAAACCGAGTAGAAATGTTTAGTACCATTTCAGATTTTAAATCTTTTTTCTCCTTTATT
>Ga0209654_1001386_pt1 | contig 19382 bp, 17 predicted proteins | sample SaaInl1SG_22_DNA_FD_184646 | JGI IMG/M metagenome (GOLD analysis project Ga0209654, IMG submission 184646) | Marine microbial communities from expanding oxygen minimum zones in the Saanich Inlet - ESP_161SG_22_DNA (SPAdes) (version 2) | ecosystem: Environmental > Aquatic > Marine > Intertidal... | reverse complement strand
ATCCGAAAAGCGACCAACCAGCCGATAATCAAATAGGCAATGAGGGTCCAGATAAATAGATCAACAATCTGATCGATGAGAAGAATGACAGCGTTCATTTTATCCTGAATATTTGTTCATCATATTAAGGGCGATCTATGAGAGACATGGGCTCTTATTTTGCAGGCAGAATTTACACAGAATTGTGGTTGAAAAACAATCCCGCCATTGATGTTTATTGTTAGATGGTTTTTGCGGCCCGTTTTGTCAATAAAGAGCCTTGTTAAATGGCTCGTGATTCGGCCAGTTGCATCTTCGTGCCAAAGGCATTATTTCATGGGCATGACACAGACATCATCCAATCAAAAGTCCGGCCATCAAGATTCCGGCCATCAGAAACCCAAATCAATCCGGCTTATTCCGGTAATCGCTGGCTTGCTATTCGTTATACTTGCCGCATTGGTCTTTGTGATTTCTGAAAATCAGGCGCGCCAAACCAATACCGGCTTTCCGTCATTTGACCAGAGTGAATTCACCCTGATTGATCAAGATGGTGTGACCCGTACCAATAGTGATTTTGCGGGTAAGCCCATCGCCTTGTTTCTTGGGTTCACCTATTGCCCTGATGTTTGTCCAACGACGTTATTAGCGCTGGCAGGTGCGGTTGATGATCTGGTCGAGCGGGGAATCGATGCCAGTGTGATCCAAACAATTTTCATCTCTGTTGATCATGAGCGCGATACGCCGGCGCAATTGAAATCCTATTTGTCATTATTTGATGTAGAGGCAACCGGCCTAACAGGAGATGCGCAAGCGGTTAGCGATGCCATTCGGGCCTTTGGCGGTTATGCCAAAAAGATCGAAACCGGCGATGGCAATTTTGTATATGACCATTCGGCCGCGGTTTACCTCTATCGTAGCGACGGCACCTTTAAGGGCACGATCGTGTTTAACGAGCCCGCCGAATTTATCGTGGAAAAGTTGAAAACGCTTTTATAGCCGCTGATTAACGCGCAGCGATAAATGCCATTGCGCGAAAAACTTAATGATAATTATAAGTCATGATTGTAGACGCCTCAGAAAATAGTTAGGCAGGCCATTGTGACTTTCGGCCATGGGTTGATGATTTTTGGACTATTCGGCTTGGTCCTTTCATCAATAGGAGTGGCAAGGGCTAGTCATCACGCTTTGGTTAATTCGACAGATGCAAACGGCGCTGGTCGTAATATTGTACGACACTTCTTGATTGCCAGCCCGCTTTATGGCGAGCAGTGGTTTGTGGCTGAAATTGCCCGCCTAAGCCTCGCTAATCTCCCCAGAATGGCCTATCAGATGGGCAATATCGGCATACAGCTTCACCCCCATTCATTGCTAATTAGGATGAGCCTTTCCTATGTTGCGGTGCAGGCTGGCCGGTGCCAGTGGGCGTTGCATCATTTGCGCAGAGTGGCTGAAACGACCATGCACAAAACCCAGCGTATGTTGGCAAATAAAGGCATAAATCATTGTCTCGGCGGCTGGCATAATCAGGCGTTGATGATGGCGCAAGGGGTGCGGGCCCAATCGCCTTCGCTAAATCCGTCTAGCGGGTCACTAAAGGTGGCGCCCGGCTCGTACCTTGCGAGTATCTGCCAAATATTTGCTATCATTTGTGACAAAACAAACTTTGACCGCACAAATGATCAGCCAGCCTCCCGCACTGATTTGGTGCTAGCCGCTATTGCGACTAGCCACCGGCAAAGTCTTGCGGGCGGTGCCTATGTAAAGACGCATTTTGCGCGGCGCATTCCCCTGCACTCCAAATTAACCGGAGATATCGTTGCCTTTGGCTTTGGTCGTTATTGGCAAGATCATGCCAATCAGATCACCGGGCTACATATAGTGGCGGTGGATTACAATCTTCGGACCGGTGCATCCAAACCGGGCATCTCGAGTCGTAAAATCGATCTGGTCGCCACCTATCATTTCAAACCCGGACCAAAGCGGAACAGGTTTGCAACCATCGATAAGAGTGAACCATGGTGGTGGCAGGTTGGCTCCACATGGAATGTGACGCATAGCATGATGATGGAACAGGGCAAGAGCCGCACGAGAAGCATGGCTGAGTATAAGGTTATGATGCCGCTACTGGCTGATTATACGCTTGAATTGGGCAAAGGCTTTGGCCGCATTATTCCCGCGGCCAAAGCCCACCAAGCCCTAGCGTCAAGCATTAACAGTTCGCATTTCATGCTGCATGCACCCAAAGATTGGCCATTGGATATCGCCGTGGGGGTTAAATATACCACCACGCAATATCACTCTACATTGGCCTATTTGGCGCGTCCTCATCGTGACAAGCGCCGCGAATGGACTATCGCAATGAGCTATTATTTAGGTTCGCAAAAGCAACTTAAAGTAGGAGTTTTAGGAAAATTTAATAAAATTTCATCTGTGAATTCTTTAATTCGAAAATCTCAAAAATCCATAACTATCTATTTTAATTACGAAATTAATAAAAATATGAATATAAGATAAATTATACTTACGAATGAATTGAATAAATAAATTTTACTATAGTTTCCTTCCCTAACGTTTGATCCTCTGATCGATAGATTTATTGAGTAGCATATTACTCGATTTGAAAATTATCTGATGAGCAAAATTGAACGGAGAATGATTATGAAAACCGTACTTGGCTTTGCAAACAGCCTAAGTAGAGAGTTTGCGCAACAGCATCTGTCTAATGAAACAAATGATGTGATCGTTTTTACAGCGGGCAGCCTTGCCGAAACGATTGAGCTCGCAAATCGTCACCCTGACATTGATGTCATCACCTTGGATTTGGCGATGAATGACATGGATGGCATTCGCGGTGTGCGAAAATTCCGTGAGGCAGTTGTGAGAGAAGTTCCCCTTGCCGTCATGGGATCGCATCTCCCTGAAAGAGATGTTCGTGGATTGTTATTGTCTGGGGTTGCTGGCTATCTTCCCTATACCATGAGTGCCAGCGCACTAATCGGCGCATTGAGTTTGATGGCGGCTGGCGGTACTTATATCCCGCTGGAATTCATGAACTATAATGGCACAAAGCCATCAAAGGCATTGTTGACGACGCGTGAGCAAGAGGTTTTGACCGGGTTATTATCTGGGCGCAGCAACAAAGAAATCGCGGGCCAGTTGGACCTCAGCGAAGTCACGATAAAGCATCACCTCAAGGGTCTGCGTTCCAAATTGGGCGCACGAAATAGAACCCACGCGGTGTGCCGCGCAATCGAGCTAGGCATTGGCTAGCCCAAAAGCGGCACAGCGTTAGTGTTGTAGCGACTCTGGCAATACTCTGGCGACTCTGGCGCGATTATAAATGCCCCAATTATCGGTTCTGGCGATTATCCACCAGATCGGTAACAACGCTAGGATCGGTCAAAGTGGAGGTGTCACCAAGCTGGTCATACTCATTTGCGGCGATTTTTCGCAAAATGCGCCGCATGATTTTTCCAGACCGCGTTTTTGGCAATTGTGGTGCCCATTGCAACAAGTCAGGAGTGGCGATCGGGCCAATTTCCTTGCGGGTCCATTGTCGCAATTCAGCCAACAGATCGTCTGTCGGCTCAACCCCTTGGATCAAGGTCACATAGGCATAAATGCCTTGGCCTTTGATATCATGCGGATAGCCAACCACAGCCGCCTCGGCAACTTGTGAATGTGCGACCAACGCCGATTCAATTTCCGCCGTGCCCATCCGGTGCCCCGATACGTTGAGGACATCATCAACCCGTCCGGTAATCCAATAATAACCGTCTTCATCACGCCGTGCCCCATCACCGGTGAAATAGCGGCCGGGGAATGTTGTGAAATAAGTTTCGATAAAGCGCTGATGGTCGCCATAGACGGTGCGCATCTGGCCGGGCCATGAATAATTGAGGCACAAATTGCCCTCGGTCGCGCCGGTGAGAATATTGTTGTCACCGTCAACAAGAACCGGTTGAACACCAAAAAATGGCTTTGTTGCCGATCCGGGCTTGGTTGGAATCGCACCAGGCAAAGGCGTGATCAAGGCGGCGCCAGTTTCGGTTTGCCACCATGTATCAACAATCGGACAGCGGCCCTCGCCAACAACGCTATGATACCACATCCACGCCTCTGGATTTATCGGCTCGCCAACAGTACCCAGCAAACGCAGTGACGACCGGTCAGTTTTCTTTACTGGTTCGTCGCCCTCACGCATCAAAGCGCGGATGGCTGTTGGCGCGGTATAGAAAATATTGACCTTATGCTTGTCGACAACTTGCCAAAAACGGGAACTATCGGGATAGGTCGGGATGCCCTCAAACATTATGCTGATCGCACCGTTGGACAATGGCCCATAGACAATATAGCTATGGCCGGTAACCCAGCCGACATCGGCGGTACACCAATAAATATCGCCATCATGATAATCGAACACATATTTATAGGTCATCGTGGCATAGACCATATAACCGCCGGAGGTGTGCAGAACGCCCTTTGGCTTGCCAGTTGATCCCGATGTATAAAGGATGAACATCGGGTCTTCGGCGTTCATTTCCTCTGGCGGGCAATCGGATGCCATTGTGCTAACCGCTTCGTGATACCAGATGTCGCGTCCTTCAACCCAACCGATATCACCGCCGGTGCGCTTTACCACAAAGCAGCTAGTGCAATTTGGACAGGATTTTAAGGCCTCGTCAGTGTTCGCCTTTAGCGGCACAGTCTTGCCGCCGCGAAGGCCCTCATCAGCGGTGATCACCATGGTCGATTCGCAATCAAGGATACGTCCGGCCAAGGCATCTGGCGAAAACCCACCAAAGACTACGGAATGAACCGCACCAATGCGGGCACAGGCCAGCATGGCGATTGACGCCTCTGGGATCATCGGCATGTAGATGGTAATCCGATCGCCCTTTTTCGCCCCACGCGCCCGCAGAGCATTGGCGAATTTACAGACTTCCTCATAAAGCGCGCGATAGGAAATATGGCGCGCTTCGGATGGATCATCACCCTCCCAGATAATAGCCGTTTGATCGCCGCGCGTGTCTAGATGGCGGTCAAGGCAATTGACCGATGCATTCAGGGTGCCGTCCGCATACCAACGAATATGCAGATCGCTAGCGTCATAGGAAACATCGCTAACCTCGGTATATGGCTTCATCCAATCGACGCATTTGCCATGCTCGTCCCAGAATTTATCTGGATCAGCAAGAGATTCGGCGTAAAGGCGGTTGTAACCTGCCTCGTCAATATGTGCCGATGCGACCAAGGCGGCACTTGGACTGAAGATTGTATCATTGCTCATGTGATGAGACCCCCGATTACGTCACCTAATATTCACCTGCGGATAGTGTGTATCCCAATTCTATTCTAAGCAGGCAAATTCGCTTTCGGCAAGTTGCTAGTCGGCTGAAACATCCTGTAATTGCTCGGCAAGGTCTTCGGCCGCCACTTCGTCATCCAGATCCATTACTTGGCGACAAATTCCCATGTTAAATCCGGCGCGGGCAAGGGATGCCATTTGCCGCTGTCGTTTGGCTGGATCGTCGGTTTTTATCGTTTGATAAGGACCAAGGCGGCGGCGGCGGGCAAAGCGCAAGGCGGCCATCAATTCGCCGTCGCTAATCCCTTCATCGGCCCCGGTGAGCGCGTCGCTGATGATGTCATCATCGAGCCTATGAACCCGTAATCGTTGCAAGATCCCCATCCGCGAGCGTCCTTGTCGGCGCTGGCTACGGGCTTGGGTGGCGGCGAATTGCGCATCATCAACATAGCCAAATGAGGCGCATTTTTCGATGACCGTTTCGATTGCGGCTTTTGTCTCGGCCGGTGGTAAATCCTCTAGCTTGCGCTGGGCAAAACGTCCCAAGACTTCGCGCAGGCGTTGCCTCGACGCGGAATAACGGCCCAGATAATGGACCGCTTTGTTCATTAATCTTGTTTGCGCTTTCGACTCGTTCATTTCTTACCGTAACATATTCATTTCGGCATTACAGTTTGCATATCCGCATTGCAGTTTTGCGGCACTGCGCCTATGTTTTGCCGCATGACAAAGCCAACCAGTTCCCAATCACCCGCTAATGCACCTGTTACTAGCACCCGTTCTCCTGACCAGGATAGCGGGGCGATGATGATCCGTCCCATTCAAATTGGGCGGGTTAACTGGGTTGGCTTGCAAACTTTATATTTGCGCGAAGTGTACCGGTTTTTGAAAGTCGGCACGCAAACAGTAGCGGCGCCGGTGATAACATCGATTTTGTTTTTGATGGTGTTTTCGGTGGCGGTTGGTAATCGGGGTAATTTAACCAATGGCGTTGATTTCGTCACCTTTCTGGTGCCCGGTCTGGTGATGATGACGGTTCTTCAAAACGCCTTTGCCAATACCTCGTCATCGCTGGTCGTATCAAAAGTACAGGGCAACATTGTCGATTTAATGATGCCGCCGATTGGACCGGGCGAATTACTGGTCGGTTTGGCCGCGGGCGGAGTGACGCGCGGCGTGTTGGTTGGATTGGTGGCGGCCTTTACGCTGGTACTAATCGGCGGTGGAACAGTGCCGTACCAACCCCTTACAGCATTGGTGTTTTTGTTGTTGGGATCATTGGCAATGTCCTTTGCGGGCATTCTGGCCGGCATCTGGTCGAACAAATTTGATGAAATGGCGGCGATTACAAATTTTGTTATCCAGCCTCTGGCGTTTCTGTCCGGTACTTTTTATTCGGTCAACCGGTTGCCGCCGCCTTTCGATGTGATTGCAACTTATAATCCGGTATTTTATGTGATTGATGGGTTTCGGTTTGGCATGATTGGGATTGCTGATCGGCCGATCTCAATTGGTCTGATTGGTTTGGCGATAGTGAATGTCATCTTGGGCTTGCTATGCTATCGTGCGCTATACACGGGTTACCGCTTAAAGAGCTAGACAGGTAAAGGCTAAGCACAGGGTTTTGGCATGAATGAGAATCAAGTGATGAACGGTATTTTGCCGGTCCAGCAATTGCATGAGGCGGTTGCCACAGGGGCGATTATTGCGACCGGCGGGATTGAGGCGTCTCAGTTCCAGCCAGCAAGTCTGGATCTACGGCTTGGCGCCGAAGCATGGCGGGTACAGGCATCGTTCTTGCCGGGCAAGGGCGCAAATGTTGACGACAAGCTCGATCAATTGGCCATGCATAAAGTCGATCTCACCTCTGGCGCGGTTCTAGAGCGCGGGTGCGTCTACATTGTTAAATTACAAGAATCACTGGCGCTGGCACCAGACGTCTCGGCAATGGCTAATCCAAAGAGCTCAACCGGCCGGCTTGATGTTTTTACACGTTTAATCACCAATGGCGCGACCGAATTTGAGGCGGTTGCCGCTGGGTATGAAGGGCCACTTTACGCCGAGATTTCGCCGCGGACATTCTCTGTTCTGGTTCGTCAGGGATCGCGCCTGTCACAATTGCGTTTGCGCCGCGGTGAGGCTGATATTTCTGATGATGCGATGCATCTCCTACAGGCCACAAGCCCGCTTGTGCATGGCCATGAAACGCTCGATATCCGTGATGGTGTTGCCCTTAGCGTTAATCTGGATCCAGATCCAAACACCGGCATTATCGGGTGGCGCGCGCGCAAACATGCGGGCCTTGTTGATGTTGATGCGCCGAATAGCTGTGACGTTACCGGCTATTGGGAAAAACTAACCGAGGCTGATTTGACCACGGGTGGTCTGGTTCTCAACCCCGATGAATTTTACATTCTGGCCAGCCGCGAATTTGTTACTGTACCGCGTGATCATGCCGCTGAAATGCGCGCCTATGATACCCGTGTTGGTGAATTTCGGGCGCATTATGCGGGCTTTTTTGATCCCGGCTTTGGCATGTCTGAACTGGGGGCTGATAATACCCGCGCCGTTCTTGAGGTGCGCTCGCATGATGTGCCATTTCTGATTGAAGGTGGCCAGACTGTTTGCCGGTTGGTTTATGAACCAATGGCGGCCATTCCCGATACGCTTTATGGGGATACAGGATCGACCTCTAACTACCAGTCGCAGGGATTGCGTCTGGCCAAGCATTTTCGTCAGGACTAGCCTCGTTCTTTTGCCCAATTGCGTGCTGGCCGTCTTGTATTGGGCTGTCTTGACATTGGGCGCTATATTGATGATCTTCATAAAGCTAAATCAAGGCAATGCCTTTACCTGTTCTGCACCCCCCACCAATGATAGCTGTGATAGCGCATTGGTGGTTTGATTTTTGGGCCAAAATAGGTAGGGACACGCTCTGATTTGGGCCAGATGAATTGCTCAAACACAAATGCTAGAAAACGTCCCGCGCGTGGATCACATATCGGTACCGCAATGAAAAACACAGAAGATTACGCAGCAAACTCTGCTGTGATGAAGACATATGGTAGAGCCGAAATAGCCTTTGTCAGCGGCAAGGGCTGTTGGATGACGAGTGACTCTGGCGAGGATTATCTGGATTTTGCCAGCGGCATTGCGGTTAGCACGCTTGGCCATGCCCATCCTGCGATGGTGGCCGCGTTGCAGGAACAGGCAACAAAATTATGGCACACATCCAATCTTTACCGGATCCCCGGCCAAGAAACGGTTGCTCGTATGCTGGCGGAAATATCGGGACTTGATCAGGTATTCTTTTGCAATTCGGGCGCCGAGGCAACCGAGGCCGCGGTAAAGATTGCGCGGCGGGCGGCCTATGAAAAGGGCGAGCCAGAGCGGACCACAATCCTATGTGCGACAGGCGCCTTTCATGGCCGGACTTTGGGCATGCTAGCGGCGACTGATCGGCCGGTATTTCGGACCGGTTTTGGCCCCATGCCAGACGGGTTTGAGCATGTGAGCTTTGGCAATATGAACGCATTGCGCGGGGCCATGGGTGACCATGTTGCCGCTATTATGATCGAGTCTGTACAAGGTGAAGGCGGGGCACGGCGGGTTCCAGATGGATATCTTGCCGGTGTCCGCGCCGCCGCGGATGAATTTGGCGCCTTGGTAATCGCCGATGAAGTGCAATCAGGCATTGGCCGGACTGGCGATATGTTCTCCTTTGAGGCCGATGGTATCAAGCCGGATATTATTGCCGTGGCAAAGGGTATTGCCGGTGGTTTTCCGGCTGGCGCGGTGATTGCCAGTAATGCTGTTGGCAATGCCATGACGCCGGGAACGCATGGATCTACCTTTGGCGGCAATCCGTTGGCGATGGCATGTGCAAAAGTTGTTCTAACCGAATTGACCAAGCCCGGATTTATGGATGGTGTGCGCGAGCGCGCCGCCCATCTCGATCGTGGATTGCATAATTTGGCTGAAATGCACGGTGACAAGATCGATGAAATTAGGGGCCGCGGATTTTTGCGGGGCATAAAGATCAACGAGAATTACGACATTGCGGCGATTGGTACGGCGTTGCGGCATGACCATTTGTTAGTGGTTCCAGCGGGCGAAAACACCCTCCGTCTTCTCCCACCGTTGATTGTGAGCACGGACGAAATTGATCTGGCTCTGCAAAAGTTCAACACCGCCATTGGTGATGCGACAAAGACATAGGCAAATATCAGGCGATAGACGCTGCCTGACCCGAATCAAGCTACAGGAAAAATGATGAGACATTTTCTAGATATCAAGGATTTCAAGCGAGACACATTGCAAGCGATGCTCGATGACGCCGCGCAAATGAAACTCGACCTTAGCGCGGGTAATAGTGGCAAAAAGCCGCTTGCCGGCAAATCCATCGCGATGATTTTTGAAAAGCCATCAACGCGCACGCGGGTTTCTTTCGAGGTCGGCATTACCCAGCTTGGCGGCACGCCGTTGGTATTGTCGGCGAGTGATTTGCAATTGGGACGTGGCGAGTCAATCGAGGATACAGCGCGGGTTCTCTCGCGTTATGTGGACGGTATTATGATCCGCTGTTTCAGCCACTCAATGCTGTTAACGCTAGCCGAGCATGCCACGGTTCCGGTGATTAATGCGCTCACAGAACGCTCGCATCCATGCCAGATTATGGCGGATCTACAGACCATGATTGAACGCCATGGTAGCCTAGAAGGACAGGTTGTGACGTGGCTTGGTGATGGCAATAATGTCGCTGTGAGCTGGATCGAGGCGGCGGCTTTGTTTGGTTTTGAGTTGCGTATTGCCTGTGCCAATGGTTATGCGCCACCAGCCGATTTGTTGGCATGGGCGCGTGCCAATGGCGGTGATATCCGGTTATTTGATAATGCCATTGAGGCGGCCACCCAGAGCCAGACAATCGTCACAGATGTGTGGGTTTCCATGGGTGATGATGAAGGCAATCGCCTCAAGGATCTGGCTCCGTTTCAGGTCAATGATGAATTAATGGCGGTGGCCGCTGGCGATGCTATTTTCATGCATTGTCTGCCAGCAATCCGCGGCCAAGAGGTTACCGCATCGGTGATTGATGGACCGCAATCGGTGGTGTTCGACGAAGCCGAAAATAGATTGCATGCGCAAAAGGCGATCCTTGCATGGTGCACCGCCGGTAACTAGATAATGGGTGCCCGGATAATAGGCCGATTTTGACCGTATTAGAGTTTTTGAGTGAAGATGATGAATGACCAAGCTGATGACGGGCAAATCCTGATTGAAAAGCCGCATGACGATGCGCAGATCCTGCCTTTTTTCCTGCGCAGCGAGTCTGATCATGTTGCCACTATCAGAGGGCGTTTTGCCTCGGTGGGCTTTGCCGCATCGTCAATTCTGGAACGACATGATTATCCCCTGCCGATAGCCAGCTTACAGGCTGAGGCCTTGGCTCTTGCCTGTTGTCTCTCTAGCACATTGAAATTTGACGGGGTGTTCACCTTGCAGGCAAAGGGTGACGGCTTGGTGAAAACATTGTTTGCCGATGTGACTTCTGATGGTGATATGCGCGGCTATACGGCCTTTGACGCTGGTGCCCCGATGCCGGTTGCTGATGATGTTGCCGATAGTCTGCCGGCGGATGTGCCAGCCCTCATGGGTGATGGCTATATTGCGTTTACCGTTGATGGCGGGGCCACCGCCGGACGTTATCAAGGCATTGTCGAACTTGATGGTGCGACCTTGGGCCATGCGGCTATTTCATGGTTTGCCAATTCTGAACAGCTTGATACTTCGGTCGCCTGTGTTGCCGGTTTGGTTGATGGTGTCTGGCAGGCCAGTGCGATGATGTTGCAACGTCTCGCGGTTGAGGGCGGTGATGATGCCTCAAAGACTGACCGGGCGAATAGTGATGATGCGTGGCATACCGCCCGCACATTGATGGAATCGGTAAAGCGTTCTGAAATGCTTGATCCGGCGCTGTCTCCGGCTGATCTGATTTACCGGCTGTTCAATTCGATGGAGCCGCATGTGTCACCTGCCAGAGCCGTTCGTGATAAATGCCGCTGTTCGCTGGATAAGGTTCAATCGATGCTTAGCCAGTTGGACAAGGAAGAGGTGCAAGACCTTGCCGATGAGAATGGTTATCTGGGCGTGGTTTGTGAATTTTGCAAAACCGACCGGCAGTTCCATAAAGACGCGCTGGCGCCGGTTCAGGGCACGTCATAAGCGATTTGGCCCCAAATTTCTCTGCATAGCTTCTGGCTTTTTAGTGTTATCTGCGCCATCTTTATAACCTCACTTTCCTTGGAGATTTTGCAATGCGCATAGTTGGGCTGTTTTCTCTGCTGATTTTATTTGGTCTTAGTGGCTGTGGTGGGTCGGCAAAGCCGGTCACGGCGCCGCCTCAATTCAAACAGGCTGATTTCAATCCGGTGCCGCTAAATGCGCGCCGTTTGGAAATTGTTGAAAACTGGCAAATGCCAATGCAGGCACCGTATATCGGGCATTTTCAAAACCCCTATCCTAGCAATATAGTCGCCCAATGGGCCGCGCGTGTTCTGCAACCTGCCGGTGGTAGCGGTGAGATAATTTTTGATATTTCCCGTGCCGCCATTACCGAGATCGAGCTGGCGCAGAAAACCGGTTTGAAGAACAGCTTTACCGACCAGCAGGAAACGAAAATCAAGGTTGAATTGGCGGGACGGTTAATGTGGCTCCAGCCCGTTGGTGGTCAACGCGGCATGGTCAATCTGTCAGCTTTCCATTCGGTAACGATTCCTGAATCGGCAACGGCGAATGAATATAACGCCGCCGTGCAAACCTGTTTGCTAGCCGCTCTTAAAGGGCTGGACGAACAGGCGCGAAGCGAACTCGCCTCAATGGAAGGTATTGTCCTGCCCTAGCGTTGCCAAAAGCCGGGGTTCAGCATTACCAAAACGGTAAATAATTCCAACCGACCGAGCAGCATGCCAAACGCCATGACCCATTTTGCGGCGTCCGGAACACTCGCAAAATTACCCTCAGCACCAATCAAGTTGCCAAGGCCGGGGCCAACATTGCTGATCGAGGTGGCGGCGCCAGACAGGGCGGTGATGAAATCAAGCCCCATCATCCCTAGTAAGATCGCCAGCATCACAAAGCAGACGATGTAGAGATAGAAAAAGCCCATCACCGAATCCATGACTTCAGGCGTTACCGGACGGCGGTTGTAATAGGCAAGAACAACCGCATGCGGGCGCAATAGACGACCAATCTGAACACGGATTGTGGTTGCCAAAACCTGTAGCCGAAAGACCTTGATACCGCATGTGGTAGAGCCACTACAGCCACCAATGAACATCGCCATCAACAGCAATGTCGAGGCAAACCCGCCCCATGCCGAGAAGTTGGCACTGCCGAAACCGGTGCCTGTCATAATCGAAATCGCGTTAAAGCTGGCTTGGCGAATGGCAAGTGTCATCGGCATGCCCTCGTCATAAAGGAACCAGCCCAGCAACGTCACAACGCCGACCAATAACATCATGAACCAACGAACCTGGGGGTCTTTTATTAGGGCCCGCCAACCGCCGCGCACCGCCGCTAGATAATGGGCAAATGGCAGGCTACCCACAATCATGCCAGCGATAATGATCCACTCAACCGATACCGAATCAAAGGCGGCAATCGAGGCGGTCTTGGTTGAATAACCACCCGTGGCAATCGTTGTCATCGCATGCGCCAGAGCGTCAAAGAAATCTAAACCAGCCATCGATAGCATAATCGTCCACATCGCGGTCAAACAGGCATAGACAAGGCCAATACCACCGGCAAGCTGGGCCGCCCGCGGCACCACCTTATCGGCGCTATCATAGGATTCGGTTCTAAATAACTGCATCCCGCCAACCGAGAGCATCGGCAACACCGCCATCGCCATCACGATGATACCAACGCCGCCGAGCCATTGTAGCAAGGCTCGCCATATCAGAATGCCAGCTGACGCCGCCTCGACATTTTCCAACACGGTCGATCCGGTCGTGGTGATGCCAGAGACTGATTCAAAAATGGCATCTGTCGGGCTGAGGTTTAATTCGCAGAACATAAAGGGTAGCGAGCCAAAAACGCCGATCAGGATCCATGAACCGTTGGTTAGCAGGAAGGCTTGGCGCAATCCCAAATCGAACGGTTCGCGCTGGGATGTGGCGAGCCATACGGCGACACCCACAAAGGCTGTTAACAAGGCTGAAACGGCAAAAACCTGCCAATCACCGGAGCCATAATACAGATCAAAGCACATCGGAATAAGCATGGCCACGCCGAGCATGCCAGTCAGCAGACCCAAAATATTCAGGACGGGAGATAATTGCATGGAACGCCCACTCCTAAATGAACTGGTCGATTAGGCTCAATTCGCACAATGCTAGGTTATCCCAGCTTGGTTTGATCCAGAAATCTATTTCTAAGATCAGTGTTATCCGCAAACACGCCGGTAAAGCGCGTTGTCACCATTGAAACATCAGGTTTACGAACGCCGCGGGTGGTCATGCATTGATGCTGTGCATCGATCAAAATAGCAACACCCTGTGGCTGTAACGCTGTTTGGATACATTCAGCAACCTGTGCCGTCATCGTTTCTTGGGTTTGCAGGCGGCGGGCAAAACTATCAAGAACGCGGGCCAGTTTGGAAATGCCGACAACACGCCGGTCCGGCATATAGGCAATATGCGCGGTGCCTAGAATCGGTACAAGATGATGCTCGCAATGGCTTTCCATCCGGATGTTGCGCAACATCACCATATCATCATAGCCGCTAACCTCTTCAAAGGTGCGGTTCAGCATTTCAGCTGGGTCTTCGCTATAGCCAACACAAAATTCCTGCCATGCGCGCGCGACCCGACCGGGCGTGCCGACAAGGCCTTCGCGCGTCGGATCATCACCGGCCCAGCGCAGCAAAACCTCTACCGCAGCCTCAGCCTCGGCTTGGCTAGGGCGTACAGGTGCATTAGCAGGCGCGCCGGTTGAACCCACCGGATCATCCAGTTTGGCTTTATCATTGCTGTCATCATAAGGCGTCATGACTGTATCTCGGCAATTGGTGGTAACAATAGCAGTGTCTATAAAGCAGTATATGGCGAAAAAGGGGGTTAAAAGCAACCGCAATAGCGCCGCAGGGCGGATTGCTCAAAATGTGGTTTCGCCCAGACAAATATCGCAAATGCATCTGTTGATATCTGTGGCGCTCCTTGCAGTGCCCAGTGATGTACCAAGTGACGTCCCCAGTGGTGTGCTAGCACATTTCGACTGCGCGGGCGGTTAATTCACCAACAAGCTGGGCCCGATAATCGGCAGTTCCGTGCATATCGCTGACGATCTCACTTGCATCTATAGACACATTGCGGGCGCTGGCGGGTGAAAATTCAGCCGATAATGCGGCCTCTAATTCATCATGACGAAAAACCCCGTCTTCGCCGCCGCCCGTCACGGCAACACGGATCCCATCACTGGTTTTGGCGACACAAACGCCAACCATCGCGTATCTGGAGGCGGGGTTCGGGAATTTTACATAGGCCGCGGCCTCTGGCTTTGGAAAGCTAACCGCGGTGATGATCTCGTCTTCTTCTAGATCTGTTTCGAACATTCCGACAAAGAAATCTGCCGCCTCAATATCGCGGCTATTGGTATGAATAATCGCATCCATGCCTAACGCCGCCGCCGGATAACAGGCGGATGGATCGTTATTCGCCAGCGAGCCACCAATCGTGCCGCGGTTGCGCACTTGGCGGTCACCAATGTTACCGGCCAGCGAGGCCAAGGCTGGAATGGCCGATTGCACGATGGGTGATGTTGCCACATCAACATGCTTGGTCATCGCGCCAATTTTGATCGTCGCGCCGCAATCCTCAATGCCGGATAAGGCACATCCACCAAGATCAACCAGAATTTCAGGGCTCGCCAATCGTTGCTTCATGGTTGGAATTAAGGTCATGCCGCCAGCCAGAAATTTGCCATCATCGCCAATGCTTGCACTGGCATGGTCGATTGATTCGGCCTTTATATATGTCGTTTTGTACATATTGGTTTCACCTAACACCCTTGCAGGGTTCTACTTGCGGGGAGGGTTTATTTGCGCGCCATAACAGCGGCGGCGGATTGCACCGATTTTACGATATTGTGATAGCCGGTACAGCGGCAGATGTTACCCTCCAGCCCTTCGCGCACTTCGCTGTCGCTAGGGTTTGGGTTTTGTCCGACCAATTCGATTGCACTCATCACCATGCCCGGCGTGCAAAACCCGCATTGCAAACCGTGGTTTTCGTGAAATGCCTGTTGCATTGGATGGATGGCATCGCCGTCGCTGATGCCTTCGATCGTGGTAATGTTTGCCCCTTCGGCCATCACCGCCAGCATGCTGCATGATTTGATCGAAACACCATCTATATGAACAATGCACGCGCCGCATTGGCTGGTGTCACAGCCGATATGCGTTCCCGTTAGGCCCATTGTCTCGCGGATAAAGCTGACCAGCAAGGTGTTGTCTGGTACATCCGCGCTAACGGCCTTTCCGTTCAGGTTAAAATTGACCAGTGTCATATCATTCCCCGCATTCTTATTTGCCGCTCCATGTTTGGAGCAAACCGGCGATCTGTAAACCACTTTAATTCAATTTTCCGGCAAGTTCTTGAAAAACCGTATAATGGTGAGAAATTATGTCGCATTGGTCTGGTAATTCTGCCTATCATCAGACCAGATATAGCGAGGATGTTTAGGCCATCACTTTGGTTTATTTGGCTGTACCGCTCTGGAATTTTGCACTAGCGCCAAGGTAAGAGGCATATTTTAACACATGTCGGAAAACCAGATTACAAATCAGGTCACAAATCAGCTAGGCGGAACTCAAAATCACGCCCCAACCAATGATGTCTTATTGAGGCGGGCGGCTGATTGGTATGCGGGCGGGCATAAAGTTGCGCTCGCCATTGTTATCCAGACATGGGGGTCTTCACCGCGCCCCGTTGGCAGTGTGATGGTGGTGCGCGGTGATATGGAATTTGCCGGATCAGTGTCTGGCGGCTGTGTGGAAAGTGCGGTTATCGATGCCGCTATGCAAAGCATGGAAACAGGCGTTGGTGAGCGGCTTGATTTTGGTGTTGCCGATACCACCGCATGGGAAGTTGGCCTATCCTGTGGCGGCCAGATTGCGGTGTTGATAACGCCCATTATGGCGGCGGAACAGAGCGGCCTATCGGGTGCCGTTTTAACAAAGATAGCCGCTGGAATTGACCGGCGCGAGACAGTCCGGATTTGCCTTGATGCGCGTAATGGTGGGCTGGTTGATGATGCCGGTGATAATGCCGGTGATAATGATGAAACCGGCCTTTATGATATGGGCCTCGATGATAGGGGCGAGCGGTTTGTCTTTGTCCAGCACCCGCCGCGCCGCCTTATAATCGTTGGTGCGGTTCATATCAGCCAGTTTTTGGCGCCGATTGCGGCCCAGACCGGTTTTGATGTCATTGTGATCGACCCACGCGCCGCCTTTACTGGCGGTGACCGCTTTGGTCATATGTCTGGCGTTACCTGTCGTACTGGCTGGCCTGATAATGTGATGGCGGATGTTGGTCTTGATGCCAATAGCGCGGTGGTGACGTTAACGCATGATCCAAAGATTGACGATCCCGGCCTGCAGGCGGCACTGGCGCATCCGGTTTATCACATCGCCGCGCTTGGTTCGCGCAAAACCCATGCGGCACGGTGTGAACGGCTGGCGGCGGCTGGGTTTAGTGCCGATGATATTGCCCGCATTCATGGTCCGGCGGGGCTGGATATCGGGGCAAAGACGCCGGCGGAAATTGCCATTTCTATCCTTGGTGAATTGATCGCCGCCGAGCGCCTTGCCCAAAATATCCAAAACACCCGAAACATCCAAAACACCCAAAACATCCAAAACACTTGGGGCGAGAAGGTCAAAGGGCGATGAAGTTCGGCCCTGTTCCGATCGGTGAATGTGTTGGCGGGATTCTTGCGCATGCGGTTTTTCTACCGTCATCGGATTCTGGTAAAACGGCCGGTCGCAAAATCGCCAAAGGCAGTGTAATCACCGCCGATCTACAACAGATCATTGCCGATAGCGGCATTACCACTCTGACCATCGCGCGTCTTGAAGAGGACGAAATCGGCGAGGATATCGCAGCAACGCGGTTGATAGCCGGTTTGTTGCCGGATGATGATGATCGCGCTGGTATCATTCGTGTTTCCAAGGCCGCAACTGGGCGGGTCAATATATATGCCGAATGCCGCGGTGTGTTGCGGCTGGATCCGGATCTCATTCGGGCGGTTAATCTGGTCGATGAGGGCATTACGCTGGCGACCCTTGCCCATAACCAGCTAGTGGAAAAAGGCGATATGATTGCCACCTTGAAGGTGATCCCCTTTGGCATTAGCACCAATGCGGTTGATGCTGTTGTTGCGCTGGTTAATCCGCCAGATGGTTTGGGTGATGCGTTAGCTTCTGTTTTCGCCTTTATGCCGCTTTCCGTTCGCAATTTTGCCCTGATCCAGACCAGTGTTGATGGCATGAAAGAGAGCGTTCTTAGCGCCACCCAAGGCGTCACAAAGGCGCGTCTTAACCAGCTAGATTGCACTTTGGTTTCGAGCCAGCGTGTGCCGCATGAAGAGGGCGCGATATCGGCCGCGATTGAAAATGCCAAGGCGGAAAAGGCGGAGGTGATCTTGATTTGCGGTGCCTCGGCCATTGCCGACCGCCGTGATGTCGTGCCGCAGGGCATTGTCCTGTCAGGTGGCACAGTTGATCATCTTGGCCTGCCGGTTGATCCGGGTAATTTGTTAATGCTGGCGCATATCCCAGCCGGTAAGAATAGCGAAATTCCGATCATCGGCATGCCGGGATGTGCCCGTTCACCAAAGCTCAATGGCTTTGACTGGGTACTGCATCTGTTGTTGGCGGGATGCCAGATTGATCACGTCGAAATAGCCGGTATGGCGGTTGGCGGATTATTGATGGAAATAGCCTCACGCCCCTTGCCGCGCAAAATGACCGAGCGCCAAAACACAAGCGGAGAATTGCCCCAATCATCCCAATCATCCCAGTCACCACAGTCACCACAGTTATCAAGGGCCCCAAGCATCGCCGGAATATTGCTGGCGGCGGGTCAATCACGGCGCATGGGCAACATTAATAAATTGCTAGGTGATAGTGATGGTCAACCGCTGGTGCGCCGCTGTGCACAGGCGATGCTGGATGGTGGCATAAAAGAATTGATTGTGGTGACAGGGCATCAAGCCAGCGCCATTGAACGGGCGCTGGACGGTCTGCCGCTCCGTTTTGTGCATAATCCAGATTTTGCAACCGGGCAGGCGGGATCGGTTGGCATTGGCATTGCCGCGGTGCCTGACATATATGAAGGGGCGTTAATCGGTCTTGGCGACATGCCCTATATTGGTGCCGATTTGATCGATGCACTCATTGCCGATCATGAGGCTCTGCCCAATAGCCATAGCCGCATTAGCTTTCCTGAACATGATGGCCGGCGGGGCAATCCGGTGATCTGGGGCCGTGCATTCTTTGACGATTTGCAAATGTTATCGGGTGATGCTGGTGGACGCCAGATATTGGGGCATAATTTCGCCGCGGTGAATAGTTTTGGTTGGCATGACGATAACATCCACTTTGATATCGACACGCCGCAAGATGCGCTATCCGCCCCAAAAAGAGATCATAAAAACCGATCTGGATAAATCCGGCGCGCGGCTTTTGGTCAGATGATTGGCCAGAGGATTAGCCAGAGGATTAGCCTAGATTGGCCTAGATTGGCTGATGATATTCAATCGGTTCGGATTATCCAACCGATCAGACTTGAACAAATCATCAAGACAGGCTATATCCCGCCATAAGATTTTACGAATACTTGCAAAGCTAGGCAGATTAGACCTCTGCCACGACAGTGCCGATCATTATATGAACGGCGCATTTTTAACAAAAGCTTGGTTAGTGAATTACCGTTATCGACGCAACAGGCGTCGGTTCTTGGGCCAAAGCCCACCCGAATATTATGATCCAAACAAAGGAGTTATCCCTATGCAGATATCCAATTTTGCAGGT
>Ga0209654_1001385_pt1 | contig 19384 bp, 20 predicted proteins | sample SaaInl1SG_22_DNA_FD_184646 | JGI IMG/M metagenome (GOLD analysis project Ga0209654, IMG submission 184646) | Marine microbial communities from expanding oxygen minimum zones in the Saanich Inlet - ESP_161SG_22_DNA (SPAdes) (version 2) | ecosystem: Environmental > Aquatic > Marine > Intertidal... | reverse complement strand
TCTGTCCAAAACATGCAGATTTAAAATCTGCTATTTCTGCCAGATATGCCCGCCGATAATAACCATTTGCAGATGCCCCTGATTTGTAGCAGAGATAATAGCGCAAACAAAAATATTCTCTTTTGAGCATTAGATGAAAACAAAATATTCCTTGCCCGGCTTTTTAAAAGTGACCGCCATTCCAACGCTGGCCTGGACATCGCCGCGCCCCCTGACCCTGCGCCCGCCTCTTATTTCCTTTATCATGCTGGTAATAGGTCAAATTCTGTTCGGGCTGGGCGAGGCCATGTTAATTGCCGCTGGCGTCGGGGTTAGCCCATGGACTGTTTTTGCCCAAGGCCTGGCCTTCCATACGGGCATGACCATCGGCCAGACAACTTTTTTTATCAGCGCATTTGTTTTGCTGTTCTGGATACCGCTGCGCCAAATGCCCGGCATGGGTACAGTGCTAAATATCATCATTATTGCACTGGTACTGGATTTTAGCCTGCCCTATTTGCCGATTTTTGAGGCAACCAGCCTGAAAGTGATGCAAGCAGCGGCAGGGGTCTTTATTACCGGCTTTGGCGGGGCAATTTATCTTATTGCCAATTTAGGGCCAGGCCCCAGAGACGGGCTGATGACCGGCATACAGCGCATGACCGGCTTTCCGATCGCCGCGGTAAGAAGCGGAATTGAAATCAGTGTGGTCGCTATAGGCTGGTCACTTGGCGGGGTGGTGGGCATTGGAACGGTATTATTTGCCTTTGGCATTGGCCCCTGTCTTGCGCTCTGCCTATCCTTGCTGAGGGCTGTATTCGCCCCCCGCACCGAATAAATTATTTAAACCGGAATATCGCAATCCAGCCGCAAGGCTGCCGGCTACCTATGCACAAAAACGAAAATATTTAAAAAAAAATGGCGACTCCGGGAGGACTCGAACCCCCAACCTGCTGATTAGAAGTCAGCGGCTCTAGCGTTTCAGCAGATTTCAATACATCTCACACTTACTGCATAAATGCAGCGATTTCATATATTTGTTGGTTTAATCTTAACTATAGTGTAAAATAAAGTTAAGGGGAGGTTTGTTCATTTTGGTACCCCAGCGGTACCCCAAAGACGAGCTGATATGAGATTAAGCGAATATGAAATAAAAGCCACACCCACCCCCATAAAGCGCTCGACGCTCTCTGATGGACGCGGGCTTGAATTGCGCATGACACCAAGCGGAAGGCGCACATGGTCTCTTCTCTATCCCTTTAATGGCAAGAAGCAGCGCTTTACCATTGGCGATTATCCTGCTGTAAAGCTAAAAGAGGCACGTCTAATCGCAGACAAGCTGCGCAATCAGGTAGCGCATGGACAAAACCCCCAAGAATTAAAGCGCAAAGCGCGCAATGCAAATATCGTAACGGTAAACTGGTGCTATGATCAGTTTCTTGTGCGCTATCTTCAACCACAACTGCGCACCTGGCAGGAATATGATAAGCGCATCCGTGCAGATGTGCTTCCCCCTCTCGGCAAGAAAGACATCCGCCAAGTTCAAAAAACAGATATTATCAAGATTATAGACGCTATCACCGACAGGGATGCGCCAGTATTGGCGAACCGCGTTCTTCAATACACCTCCAAATTCTTCAAATGGTGTATTGGCCGCGGCTATATTGAACATAACCCTGCTGCTAACATCCCAAAACCTGCCAAAGAAAGCAGCCGTGAGCGCGTTCTAAGCCTTGCTGAGGCGCGTTCTATCTATATGGCAGCCGAATGCCTAGGGCCCATTACCTGCGCCTTTGTCAGGCTCCTTATGCTGATAGGCCAAAGACGCTCAGAAATAAGCCAGCTTGAATGGACAGAGCTGCAAAGCGATAGAATTGAGATTGGCGGGCACAGGAGCAAGAATGGAAAGCCGATAATCACCCCCCTCACAGACGAGGCAAAGGCCGTCCTTGCTGCCCTGCCCCGCAATAACGGTATTTATGTGTTCTCAACAACAGGTGGTCATAGGCCTATTGGGAATTTCAGCCGTATAAAGGACATACTGGCAGCAAAAAGTGGCGTGGTTGACTGGACCTATCATGATTTTAGACGAACCATCGCAACGGAACTTGAAAGAAAGGGTGTATCACGCCATGATTTAATGCATGTGCTGAACCATACAGACAATTCGGTTACAGCAATCTATGATAGGTCTGAGCATCTGCAACAAAAGCGCACAGCGTTAATCATTTGGTCCAGTCTTGTTGCTCAGATTAATTAAAACCAGGTTCGACATGTCTTAGTGTCCCTGCAAAGTAAATAGTTGCAAAACTTTGCATTTTTTATGTAGTTTAATTGACTCGTTCTTCTTTACTTATATTGTAAAATGAAACGGGGTATTCTTTATATGTTAACAAAGATTACAAAAATCTCTCTTTTCACTTCTGTATTTTTGTTTATTTCAGCGATGTCTATTGCAGAAGATTTACTACAAAAAGCTGATATAGCATATGGAGAGTATTTGGCTGGTGAATGTGTAACCTGTCACATCGCAGATGGCGCAGACAGAGGCATTCCCTCAATAATCGGGCTTGATGCTGAAGGATTTGCATATATCATGCATTCTTATCGTAAAAAAGAGCTTGATAATAAAGTCATGCAGCTTGTTGCTGGCCGGCTTGATGATGAGCAGATAGCCTCTCTTGCCGTGTATTTTTCATCGCTTACAGCAAAATAAACACAACACACTCCCAAATATTATATGCATAAATTAATATATATGTGACATTTTGTTTGAGGTTTTTTAAATATTTTTTACCATAGTAGTTAAAAAATCAGTTAAGTAACTCGATAATCGAGGGGAGGAAATATGACTAGAATTTCACGTAGACAATTTACCGCTGGCGTGGCTGCGGGTACAGCTCTCCTAGCTGCACCATCGATTGCGTTTGGCGCACGGCCACGTGTTGTGGTTGTTGGCGGGGGTGCAGGCGGGGCAACCGCTGCGCGTTATCTGGCCAAAGACAGTAAAGGGGCAATTGATGTTACCCTTGTTGAGGCATCCAAGCGTTATTACACCTGTTTCTTTTCAAACCTGTATCTAGGCGGATTTAGAAATTACGGCTCAATTGGCCATAATTACTATGGTCTGGCTGTAAATCACGGTGTGAATGTGGTGCATGAATGGGCGACTTCGGTTGATAATTCGGCCAAAGTGCTCAATTTGGGGTCTGGCGCTGCATTGCCATATGACAAGCTTATTCTGTCACCGGGTATATCGCTGAAATATGATACAGTGCCAAACTACTCACCTGAAGCTCAGAGCCGTATGCCACACGCCTGGACATCCGGCACACAAGTTCAGCTGCTGCGCAATCAGGTTATGAATATGAAAAAAGGCGGTACATTTGTGATGCTACCTCCACCAAACCCATATCGTTGCCCACCTGGCCCTTATGAGCGGGTATCAATGATTGCCCACCTGTTCAAGCAGAACAATCCAACTGCCAAGATCATAATTCTGGATCCAAAAGCCAAATTCTCAAAAATGGGTTTGTTTACCGCAGGTTGGGAAAAGCATTACCCAGGCATGATCGAATGGCTAGGCCCTGATACACATGGCGGCCTGAAATCTATTAATGCCGAGACCATGGAATTTGAAACAGATTTGGATACCTTCAAAGCGGATGCTGCTTGTGTGGTACCAGGCCAGCGTGCCGGATCTATTGCCCACAGCGCAGGCGTAACAGATGGCGATTGGGCGCCTATCGTTCCAGCAACCATGCAGTCAAAGGCAGATGCAAATATCCATGTTCTTGGGGATGCATCTGTAGCGTCCGCCATGCCAAAATCCGGTTTCTCTGCGAACAGCCAGGCAAAGGTTGCTGCCAACGCCATTCGTGGCGAGCTGACAGGTAGCCGAGTATTTGAACCACGTTTTGCCAATACTTGCTGGTCACTGGTTGCCACAAATGATGGTGTTAAAGTGGGTGCAAACTACAAAGCTGGCGCAGAAAAAATTGAAGTCGTGGATAAGTTTATCTCACAGGGCGGCGAGTCCGATGATGTACGTAAAGCTACTTATGAAGAATCAGAGGGCTGGTACAAGGGTATTACTTCTGACATGTTCTCATAGGGATATTACCATATATAAGAAAAGGGCAGCCACTTGGCTGCCCTTTTTTTTATCTCTGCTACCGGTCAGAAATTTTCTAAAAAAAATTCCGCCAGATTTAGCCAGCCATGCCGATTACTTTTACCCTTCCAGCCCCGGATGGCTGTACCACCTTTTTGCGGGTGATATAATTTTCCAGCAAATCATAAATGGCAGGCCCCTCGACATTTTCATTAACCGACGCCCAGCCGCCAACCACATATTTTCTGCCTGCCTCTATAGTCGCGCCTGTGTCGGTAAAGGTCATATTCCGGATACGATTGCCTATGCTTTGTTTTGGTGCGCATTCATAGGACATGCCGCCCACCCGCACCATATCCCCGCCTTGCTGGTAATAGGGGTCTGTATTAAAGAGATTATCGCATACATCCTCCAGCATCACCTTTAGCTGCTCGCCGGTCATTTCTGTACGATAGACAGCAGGATAATTCATCGAGGTTTGTGTATACATATCATCTATGGTGATCGGCATGTCCGGCAACAATGTCGTGCCCCAACGAAAACCCGGGCTGAGGGCGATTTCTACATCGCGTTCCTCACGAATAGCATCGCAAATCACATCATCCCAACTGCCATTAAAATTACCCCTGCGGTAAAGCAGGCTGCCAGCCTGGCCAATGACACGATTACATTCTGCCTCATAAGGGGCACGCAATTCATCTATCAGCTGTGTCATTTCCGCATCCGGAGTGATAATATCGGAAAAAACAGGAATAAGTGTTGAACTAGTATCCACTACCTGGCCATTTTCGACTTTTAGATCCACCCTGCCAAGATATTTGCCATGCGAGCCAGACGATAAAACAAGGGTCTTTCCAATGCGTATCGCCTCTGGCACCGCATCATGGGTATGGCCGGTTAAAATTACATCCAGCCCGGTGAGTTCCGAGGCCAGTTTCTGGTCTACATCAAAGCCGTTATGCGAAAGCAGGACAACAATTTCAGCACCATTATCGCGTGCTTCATCGATATTATTCTGGATTTCCTCTGGGCGAATACCAAAAGACCAGCCCTCTACCATATGGCTGGGATTGGCAATGGGCGTATAGGGAAAATGCTGGCCAATAACCGCCACACTCACCCCGCCGCGTACAAAATAGGCGGTGCTTTCAAATACCCGCTCTTCCCATTCTGTATCAAAGCAATTACTGCCCAAAAAGGGATAGCCCATCTCTTCTATTAACTCTTCAACACGGTCTTTGCCAAAGGTAAACTCCCAATGGCCAACCATTGCATCTGGTTGCAACGCCTTCATCGCTGCAACCATATCCGCGCCTTGCGTCTTTAACGAGCTATAAGAGCCTTGCCAGGTATCCCCGCCATCCAGCAACAACACCCTATCCTCGCCTCTTTCTGCGCGAATAGCCTTAATCAGGGTCGCGGTTCTATCCAGCCCGCCCAGCTTGCCATAACCGCGGGCAAGTGAGACATAATCCACCATCGTGTGGGCATAGGCATATTCCGACCCAGCCGGAATACCGAAATGTTCTAAAAATGTTTTTCCAACCAGATGTGGCGGGATGCCTTCGAACGCCCCTACCCCGTAATTTTCAGATGGGGGCCTAAAATAGACCGGCTTTAACTGGCCATGCATATCGGTCAGATGTAGCAACGTCACCTGTCCTTTTGCATCAAATTTCAACAAATCGTTCTGGGTCAGGCGTTGCTGTGCGGCGGCTCTGGCAAAATTGGGATAGGCGGCAAAATAGGACGCGCTCACGGCGGCCATTTGCAGAAATTCGCGACGTGAGCGCATTAAAGACTCCTAAAGATGTCAAAATAGGAAGATGTCAAAATAGGGAAAAAACCAGCCCTATTGCAAAGATTCCAGATAAGCAATGATATTTTGGCGATCGGCTTCTTTTTTCAGGCCGGCAAACGCCATCTTTGTACCTTTTAGATATTTTTTCGGGGCAGCAAGGTAGCCATCAATTGTTTCAGCATTCCACACAATACCGCTCGCCTTCAAGGCTTTTGAATATTTTTTATAGCTTTTAACCGACCCGGCTTCACGCCCGATAATACCGACCAAATGCGGCCCTGTTTTATTCTTTTCAGCATCGACCACATGGCAGGATTTACATTTTTTGAATACTTTTTCCCCGGCACTAGCATCGCCAGCCTGTGCTGCAACATTAAAACATAACAAACCAGCCAATATCAAAATAAAACGCATCGTTAAAAACTCCTCTTAGCTCTCATCTTCCGGGGTCACATCAATATCGCGCGCCTTACCAATGATTTGAGTTGGCACATCACAATCTTTCATACAGACCATACCTGAAACAGGCTGGGCATCTGGGCGCGGGTCTGGGAACATAAACCCGTCACGGTTTGGCATTACAATGGTGCCAATATTGTCCTGACTCACCTCAAAATCATCATCAATAATATCGTTCATATAAAGTAAATATGCGACAATTTGATAGGTCTCATCATGGGTAAGGGACTGCGCCTCGCCAAAGGGCATTGCCCGATAAATGTAATCATACAGGGTTGAAGAATATGGCCAATAGCTGCCAGTGGTCTTTACCGGGTCATCGCTCTTTAGCGTGCCTGCCCCGCCAACCAGAATTGGCCAGTTATCCACCGCTTCACCAAAATCACCATGACAGGCAGCACAACGTTCTGCATATACTTCCTCACCATCCACCGCATTTCCTGTCCCTTTGGGAGCACCCAGCCCATCCGGACGGACATCAATATCCCAGCCGGCCACCTCGTCGATGGTAGCGATTTGACCAAGCCCGAAGGGTCGCTGTTCTGCCTGTGCAAAAGAAGCGGCAAACAAGGGGGCAGAGATAACCAGAGCGGCCAGACCGCCTTTCATAATATTAGCCAAGCCTGACATTATCTACACTCCCATCCTTGTTAACCATCCAGGTAGCAATTGAATTATTGTGATAAATAGAATTAAGGCCGCGCTCTGCCTGCAGCTGCTGAATGGTAGGCTGAACATATCCTGTCTCGTCAATCGCCCGCGACTGGATAAGCATTTCTTCCCCACTCCAGTTAAATGGCAGGGTAAAGCGGGTAAGCGATTTATCCAACACAGGACCATGCAATTCTGCTGTCTGCCAATTACGGCCACCATCAAACGATACATCCACACGGGTAATTTTACCGCGCCCTGACCAGGCCAGCCCCTTTAATAGCTGGGTGCCTTTACCTAGAATTGATTTTTCCGGGCTGGGCGAAGTCACAACAGATTTTGCATCCATTACCCAGGTAAACATCCGTGCCTTACCATCTTCCATCAGGTCGGTATATTTTGACGTTTCCTCGCGTGCCATATAGGGCATATCACCAAATTCCAGGCGGCGTATCCATTTCACCCACATATTGCCTTCCCAGCCAGGTACCACTAGACGGGCTGGATAGCCCTGTTCAGCGCGCAGAGCCTCGCCGTTCATGGCGTAGGCAATCATGCAATCATCCAGGATTTTTTCCATTGGAATAGAACGGTTCATTCCAGCTGAATCGCTCCCCTCTGCCAGCACCCATTTTGCACTCGGCTTTACCCCTACCTCGCGGCAAATATCGGACAGGCGCACACCACTATATTGCACATTATGCACCATCCCAAAGGTAAACTGGCACCCATTCAGCTGGGCGCCCTTCCATTCCATCCCGCCATTAGCCGCACATTCCAGAAAATAAAAACGGTTTGTTTGCGGGAAACGACGCAGATCGTCCAGCGTGAAAATTAGCTCGCGGTCCACCAGCCCATTAATCATCAAACGGTAATCAGCCGGATTGATGTCCGGCACACCGCCATGATGGCGCTCAAAACACAAACCATTTGGCGTAACAAAGCCATCCAACTCGTGCAAGGGAGTGAAATTCACAGAAGATTCTGTGCTGGCAGTAAGCCATTCCACATTACGGCGCACAACATGGGCTTCATGCTCTGAGGGCATACCATAGGGGTTAGCATCCACCCCTGCCCCCAAATAGGGTGTCCATTCCGGCACATTAGGCGGCAGATTATCAGGGTTAGCATCTGCTGCGCCTGCTGTTTTAAACGCTGTTGCTGTGCCAAGCGCTGCGGCGCCGCCCAACAAGGAACGTCTTGATATTGACAGGGATTTATTTTCTTTTTCCATCACAAATCTTCCCCCTATTTCCCTTACAAACAAGAAAAGCCAGTTTTTATTATTTTTTGAAAACGGCCCCAGAGATTACAGCGCTGCTACATATTAAAATCTTATGCTGCTATCAGGCAATTTTGATTTTCTTTGATGCGGTATATTCCTTGCCCCCATCTTCTACCCACACAAAATCGAATGTTCCCGCTTCGGTTACCTTGAACGGAAAGATCAGAAATGGATTGGAAGAAACAGACGGGCGGAAATCTGCATTAAAAACAGTTTTACCGTTAAATTTGGCGGTGAAGCTGTTAATGATATTACGTGGCACAATTTTGCCATCCCCATCTACCCCGCGCCCGCTATGCATAGGATGCGAAATTAAGGTTTTAATCTCTACAATCTCGTCTTTTTCTGCCGTTTTTGGCACTTTTACTCGTGCTTTAACTTTTGCCATTTTCTTTTCTCCTTAACCGCCACAGCCGCCAATTGTCACTTTGACAGTGGTATCAGCCTTTGCAAAAGACCCATCGCTAAGCGCGGCCAAAACCGTTACATTCTGTGTTTTGGACAAGCGCATCCGTGTTGTGGCACTACATTCCCCCATCGCAGGGGTAAAATTAAATTGCGCAACATCCGGCTCCGGATTGCCATCTGCAAACACATAAACGGATTTCACGTAATCAGCCTCTGTCATTGGACTATCAATGGAAAAGGCTACTTTTACCTGATTTCCGTTTTCCGCGATATCCGGCATATCCAGATAAATTTCCAAATCACCGATCACCTTTCCGCCTGTTACCTCGGAAACACGGCCAGAGACCATTTCTTCGGTGGCAAAGCCAAGTTTGGGAAGCACGGCCAGGCTGGCACTTGCCCCCAATAGCAATAAGGCGTGGCGACGCGATATTGGTGTCATTTTTTGAGCAATCATTTCTATACCCTGTAAAATCCAAATTGATGGGCAGAGATACATGCACAAAAACATATATAATATAGCGGGCAAGGCACTAACGCCTTTATTTTACCTGCGATACCTCTTCCCTGCATAAAATACTGCCTGAAAAATGGAAGAATATGCAATGGCTTTTCGCCTACATATATTTTTTTTTACATATAATGTGAGTCATTTAGGGCTGAATATATTCCGATAATGCCCAATAAAACATATCACGGGACTGATAGCCCTGAATGCGACCTATTTCCCTATCCTCTGACAAAATTAAAAAAACAGGTGTTCCATTCACCCTCGGGGAGAGGTTAGGTAATTTTTTTTGTACATCTGCTATATCAATGCGCCGCAAGGGGGCTTTGTGGCCATATGGGCTTTGATTATAGGCAGGGCCAACATCTCTCTCCCAGGCCTTGCAAAAAGGGCAATAATCCGAAGTGACAAATACCAACTCCAGAGCGACCATCTTATCGGCGGCAAAGCTGGTTGCGCTTATCAGCATCGCAAAGGAAAAGAATAACGTCCGAAAAACTGCCATAAATATCTTCAAATCCATATGCCAGTTTCTGGCGCGCATTATAAGTTAGCCCCTGAATTAAGAAACGCGCGCAAAGCCGCTGGCCCGTCTGGGTTTGTCTGTTGTCTGGCCGGGCTGGCTTTCCAGTTCTGTATTACGCAAGCTGCTCCGTAAAATACGGCGTACCGCATCACTGCGCAGGGAATAAATAATATTGCGCGATACGCGGTTGGTTTCCACCACATCCGAATTGCGTAAAACAGCTAATTGTTGCGAGACGACATATTGTTTAAGCCCCAGCAAGTCACAAATCTCCCCCACAGAATGAGGGCGTGCAAGCAAATATTTACAAATAGTTAGCCTAACAGGGTGGGATAAAGCATGAAAAATGCAGATCATTCGGCTCATCGGTCGGTCAAGTTCAAACTCTGTTTCGCCTGACACATCCTTCTCCTCTTTCCAATCCTGTCCCAAAAGAACCCCCTCTTTCTTTACTGCTAATTTGGCTCTATCAGCTATTCTGCGCAGCCAAAATTCGCTTTAACCAGCCTGAGGGTTTTTCCAGCATAGGGTTAAGAGGCGTCTCTATGATTTTTTCACCAGGCGTCCAATTTGCTGGAGTAGCTGTTTCGGCCTCAAAAGTTTCTATCAATGCCTGCTGGACACGCAGCAATTCATCAACAGACCGCCCAACTTGCATAGGATAATGAATAACAGCTTGAACACTTTGATTAGGATCTATGAACACACAAGACCGAACTGTGGAAGTATTCATACTACTTTCGTCGATCATGCCATATGCTTTAGCAATCTGCATTGAGCTGTCTTCTAATACTGGGAAAGTCACTTTCTGGCCAAAATTTTCCTCGATCCAATCAATCCAACTCAAATGACTATACACACTGTCAACAGAGAGCCCAATCAGCTCGACTCCGAGCTCATCAAATTGATCCTGATGTCTAGACAAGCTTACAAACTCTGTCGTGCAAACGGGGGTAAAATCAGCTGGATGACAAAATAGTAAAACCCAACTGCCCTCATAAGCTGCCAAGTCAACCATACCCTTGGTTGAATGAGCAACAAAGTTTGGCGCAGTCTTGCCGACTAGAGAAATTTTTTTCTGTGAAATATCATTCATAACTTTTGTCTGCTGGTAAATCGAAATCACCGCCCAAAATTAGCAACTTTATTGGAACAGATCGAGTGGTTTTTTATAAAGCGCCAACAATTGTGCGTTGAACCTTACTGAGCCAAAATTTTACAATACTATTTTGAAATCAATAATGGTGACAAAATATGGAAACTATCCTCTCCCACAAAGATGCTTGTAAAGCGCTCAGCATCAGCAAGCCAACGCTCTACCGCCTTACCAATGAAGGAAAGTTGAGGAAGATAAAGATCTCTGCTGGACGTGTGGGCTGGCTGCAATCCAGCATTCAAAGTTACATTGAAACATGCATTAAAAGCGCAAATAAAACGTAGCAATTAAGCTTTATTTCACAAATAAAACATATAGTTAGAATTGGTACATAATGAATAAACTAGCTATAAAATAAAACCCCTTAAAAAAGCTATGTCCGTACCAAAGTATAACCTTTGGTGAATATTCAGAGTATTTCCAACTCTGATGAGTTGGAGAAAATTTAGACACACCTGGCCTGTTAAGGCCAGATGCTGGTTATAACCTTCGGAGCCATATCCGTCGTCATTCCCAATTAGTATAGCGACACCTCTTGAGAGGTTGAGGGCGGTTGAGCGATCTCCTCATTACGCGCTGCTTCAACGCAGAAACACTGACTTGCCATACTAACGACCGTCAGCTATCCGCAGGTTGTGGTTCTTCACAGAGCCTGCTCGTGAGATATTTAGACTTTCATCAGGGCTAACATCCCTTGCCCAGCTCGGGTCATCGCTACTTCCAGACGCACATCTTCATGCTAACGTCATCTTTAGCTACCCTTCAAAGAGCCATTGATATTTCTTTACGTTAAGGTAAGGCGTGATCCTACAAAACGCACAAAACAGAACCTTGAAGAAAATAATATGTGGGCACTTGATGTGGTCGAGAAAAGGGCAAAAGTTTTTGGTACCCCATGGGTACCCCACCCGTTTCTGAAAAGATTACAACAAGAGATTTAAGGTAATTTATTCAATTATTACAGATAATTAAATGGCGACTCCGGGAGGACTCGAACCCCCAACCTGCTGATTAGAAGTCAGCTGCTCTATCCAGTTGAGCTACGGAGCCAGATTGATTTGCGCCTCTTTTTGGCATTACAACACGCAGATGACAAGCCTTTTTCCGCCTGTTCTGGTAAATCGCCAATAAATCTCTGCTAAATCTCTGGTAAATCTCTGGCAAACGCTGTTTTAGCCAAACACCCACCAGCCTGCGAACAGGCCTATCAAAACCCCTTCGATAAAGGCCAGCCACAGCATTTGATAAGCGCTCAGGCCGGTGATTTCCTGGATATAATTTAGCTTTTGGATATGCCAGTCCCGCAATCTGGTGAACATTGCCTGTTCCCCCCTTTTTTGCGCCGAACCAAGAGCCCGGATAAGCCGGTTAAGATAGCTATTAAGGGGGGACGTTAATGCGTCCAGCTGCCCACCCGCCCAAAGGCAAAATTATCGGCATAGGCCTTTACCCGCAATTTGCGCTTATTTTCAGATGCCAGCTGATAGTCGATATCATGCTCTTCACAATAGGCGATGGCCGCCTGTTTGGTTGGAAAGCACAATTTAATCTGGCGGGTGGTATCGGCCGACGATTGCCAGCCCATCAAGGCATCAGGCCGGGCAGCGCTCTGGCGCGGATATTCCAGCACCCAGTTCCTTGTCTTGCCCCTGCCAGACTGCATGGCCGTTTTTGCTGGCTGATAAATTCTGGCTCTGACCATCTTAAAGCCCCCCCTGCCTATCGGTAAAAACTGCTGGTTATACGGCGCATATTCGCCCTGTTCAGACAGCCTTAAATTATCTAAAAATATATCGAAAAACAAGCCGCAATAGCGCTTTTAAAAAAAACAAAAGGCAGGAAGCTATGCCTGCGCGTGCGCCATATTTTTAGAGAAATGGTCGGAGTGGAGAGATTCGAACTCCCGGCCCTCTGGTCCCAAACCAGATGCGCTACCAGGCTGCGCTACACTCCGACAGCGCCTGTTTACACCCACATCAGGGGCGATATCAAGCCCTAATTTTACCAGATATTAAAAAACTCGCCCCCCTTGCCCTGTTTTTCGATGGCGGTGATGGCACTTCTGCTGCTGTTTTATTCCGCAGGCGGTATATCGGTGATGATTTTCAGATACGCCCCTGTTTCAATCTTATATTGCCGGGCGTGCCCGCCTTTTATTTCCACCACATATGCTACCGGCTGAAGCGATGAGATAGTCTGCAGCGAATAAGGGGTGGCAGAGGGGTGCAGGTAAACCAGCCGCCCTGTCTGGTCAAAAAACAATATATCCAGCGAGACAGGCGTGTTTTTCATCCAGAATAGCCGCGTGGCCGTTTCTGGCCAGATAAAGAGCATACCGCCATTTTCTGACAGATTCTGGCGATGCATCAGCCCTTTTGCCCGCGATTTGGGTGTATGTGCCAGCTCCAGCTGGAAAGAATATTCCATCCCCTTATCAGTGACAATCTGAACCTCTATCTTTTCTGTCTGTTCAGCAGTTTCAGATAAAGCCGGCATCGGGCTGAACAGCAACAGGCCGAACAGCAACAGGCCGAACAGCATCAAACAGGAAATGAGCATTTTTCGAACGGACATATTATAGCATTTCATCAAAGAGCTGTTCTGTCCAATGTACCGGAATAGTGCGGGCGCGGCGGTGCTGCCATTCCAGGCTGGATAAGATAGCATGAACCCCTTCATTTGCCTTTGTCTGATAGGGGTTTTTGCCCTTTATCAGCCCCCAGATACCGGCCCAGGCCCGGGCCGTTGTAAAGGGGTTATATCCCCCGCCCCCAAGAACCAATGCCGGAATTTCCAACGCCAATATCTGTTCTATCGCCTGCCAATAGCCCTTGTTGGTATAGGCCAGCCCGGATTGCGGATCATCTATCAGCCCGTCACATCCCGCCTGCAAGACAATAAATTCCGGGCTGAATTGTCGGATATCTGGCAAAATATGCTGATTAAGGATTTCCAGCAATGCTGTATTTCCTGCCCCCCTGGCAAGCGGGAAGTTGCGCGCCTGGCCGCCCCCTGTATCCCCTGCCAGACCTGTGCGCGGCCAGCGATTTTCTTCATGCACAGACCATAATTTAACGCGCGGGTCGGACGATAAATGGGCCTCTACCCCATCTGCATGATGGGCATCAATATCGATATAGGCCACTCTGCTTGCCCCGCCCTCTAGCAAGGTCAGGATAGCCAATGCCGGATCATTTACAAAACAAAAGCCATTTGCCCTGTCCGGCATCCCGTGATGGGTGCCACCAGCAGGGTTAAAGACAGTTTGCATATCCCCTGCCAGTAACAAATTTGCCCCATGCATACTGGCGGCGGCGGCGGTTGCCGGACGGCGATAGATTTGCGCAAATATCGGATTATTATCCAGCCCAATTCGATGACGCTGCATTTTCTGATAACAGAGCCTTTGTTCTGCCTCTGCTTCTTGCAGTGCCTGGACATAGTCTGCTGTATGAAAAAGCTGCAAGGCCTCTGGCCGGGCGGGCGCAATAGAGCGATACTCCCCATCCTCTATCCAGCCCAGAGCCTGGCAGATATCAATAACCGGCCAGACCCGCGCAATATTCAAAGGATGGCCTTTGCCATAAACAGAACCACGGAAAATATCGGAACCTAAAAAACAAATCATCATGTTTCGCTTATAAATTTTTACCTAAAAAAGGCCAGTATATATTGAATTCCAGTGAATTTTTGGCATTATGAGCAGGTTACCACAAGGGGGGAAGTGGTTTTCTGCCTCTGATATATGACAAGCATAAGCTAGGAAAGTCAGGAAATATTATGTCAACAAACAATAATCAGACCTGGAATTTTATTCAGGAATATTCTGTTTTGCTGATTTTTGGCGCCGCATCTGCGCTGATTTGGGCAAATATTCATTATGATAGCTATCACCATATTGTCGAATTTGTCATTTGGGATCATGCACCCATTGGGCATTTGCATGACGGGCATAGAACCCTGACTTTGCATTATCTGATAAATGATATGTTGATGGCACTGTTTTTTGCGATGGCGGGCAAAGAGGTGTGGGAAGCGGTCGCGCTCAAAGATGGCTCTTTGCGCGGTAAAAAAGCGCTGACCCCGTTGATCGCTACCGCCGGCGGTATGATAGGGCCTGTATCGGTTTATTTGCTGGGTGCATTTATGGTTGGCAAATTTGCTATTCTGGCGAATGGCTGGGCTATTCCAACGGCCACCGATATTGCTTTTTCCTATCTGGTAGGCCGGATTATTTTTGGCGCAAAGCACCCTGCTGTCGGGTTTTTGCTATTGCTGGCCATCGCGGATGATGCGGCGGGGCTTATTATTCTGGCGATTTTCTATCCGCAGGGCGAATTAAATCTGGAATGGCTACTGCTGTCTTTCGGGGCTGCTTTGGTCGTTTATCTGCTCTTTAACTTTTTACCGCGCAAAATGGATAATGGCGATGATGACCGTCCGGTCAGCACAAAAATACGGGAACGTTTTGGCGTATGGCCCTATGCGATTGCGGGTATTGCCAGCTGGTATGGTTTTGCCCAGGCAGGCATCCATCCGGCTCTGGGGCTGTTACCAGTGGTCGTTACCCTGCCCCATGCCGACCATGATTTCGGCATTTTCGGCGAGGATGAACAATATGAGCATGATTTGCTGAACGATACCGAGCATGCCTTGAAAATGCCGGTGGAATTTATTCTGCTGTTATTCGGGTTTGCCAATGCAGGGGTGGTGTTCTCGGCCATTGGCGATGCGACATGGCTGGTTCTGGCCGGGCTGATTGTGGGCAAGCCTATTGGTGTTCTTCTGATGGGGGCGCTCGCGGCTGTTGTGTTCCGGCTTGGCCTGCCACAGGGTATGCGGGTAATAGACTTGCTGATTATCGGCTTTGTGGCCGCGATTGGCTTTACCGTATCGCTGTTTATCTCGGCGGTGGCCTTTGCCCCGGGCGAGGTACAGGATGCGGCCAAAATGGGCGCGCTGTTCTCCTTTGGTGCAGTGTTCCTGTCGATTGGTGTCGCCAAAATCATCGGCGTGAAAAAGATGCAGTAAATTATCCGGGCGGCTGGCAGATAACTTGTCAGCCGCTTTTCTTTTCGATATATCTTTTTAACAAGACAAATCGATCTGATCCTGAATGGGGGAAAAAATGGCATCGGATAAAAAATTACCAGCAGGTGTGCCAGAAGAAAACGAATATCACAGCTTGCACTGGGCGGTTTTGCTGACCTATGCGGTTGCTTGCGGCGCGGTATATATGCTGTTATTCCTGGAATAGGCGGGGACAGGCGCTTATCCCTGTTTTGCTTTGCTGTGGCCTTGAAGGAGTGCGCCCGCTTTGGAAAGCCTCTATCAAAAACAGCTTCTCGCGCTTGCCCATCAGGCACGCGACATCCCGAAATTATCCAACCCCACCCATCGGGCAACAGCCAGTAACCCTGTTTGCGGCGACCGTGTGACCGCCTTTCTGGCGATAGAGGATAGCACCATTCTTTCCTGCCAGGTTGAGGTAAAGGGGTGCGCCTTGTGCGAGGCAGGTGCCGGGCTATGGGCGCAAAATGTACCCGGCAGAGACTTGCAGGAATTGCCGGTCTTGCATGATCAGCTGGAAAACTGGCTTAAAACAGATACCGATACCGCCGACCACCAGCCGGAAATTGCCCTAAAGGGCTATGCCGCCCTCACCCCAGTCCGCGCCATTAAAAACAGGCATAAATGCGTGATGCTGGCTTTTTCGACCGCTGGCCTGTTTCAGCCGCTCTCCCAGAATAAACGCGCCAAAGAATAAACGCGCCAAAGAATAAACGCGCCAAAGAATAAGGCCGCCGGGGATTAGCCCCCCATGCGGCCTTTTTGGCTCAAAACTTTTGCCACAGGTTAGTTTATTTAGGCTCTTGCGAGAATTTCCCGAATGCCCAAATACCAACGCATAACAAGGTTGGAAAACCGATAACCAAAAATAAACCGATTGTTGGATCCATGAATTTATCCCCCCGAATATGTAAAAAATCTCTAAAAAGGTGATAGCGGATTTGACCTATCTTGCCAAGCCCTGCCCCTGTCATCTCACAATAAAATATTGTGATGGCGGCGCAGATGGGCGTCCAGTTCCGGGCTAAACCGCCCTTGTGTATCCTCTTTCAATATAGACGCTATTTTTGCTGCGGCCTGTTCAACCAGAATAGGCTTGTTCAGCTCTTCCCATTCCTTTGGGCTGGAACGGTCAGCGATGCCAGGATAAACATATTCGGACTGCATCAGGGACAGGGTCTGGCTGTGCCCCAGATAATGGCCTGGCCCCTCCAGACAGACATCTTTAAAGACCGATATATCCAGCGCCTCATCGCTTACCTCTATGCCGCGTACACAGCGCAAACATTGCCCCAGCATATCATTATCTATGACCAGACTTTCAAGGCAAAATCCCAATAGCGAGGCGTGCATTCCGGCCGCCTCATACACCATATTCAGCCCGGCCAGCCCGGCCATAACAGCTGTTGAACCTTTTTCATAGCCGGACTGGGCATCCGGCATCTTGGCATCGGCCATACCAGAGGCCGCACCGGCCGGCAGGTCAAAATGTTGCAGCATTTGTGCGCAGGCGGCGGTAAGCAAGCCCTGCTCGCCAGAGCCGCCAGACATCGCCCCTGTCCGCAAGTCAGATACAAATGGCCATGTCCCGACAATGGCCGGATGCCCGGGCGATATGGCATTGACATAGACCAGCCCTGCCAGCACTTCGGCTACCGCCTGTGCCACCGCCCCGGCGATAGAGGCAGGTGCGGTTGCCCCTGCCTGGCCAGCGGAAAGCAACAGAACAGGCATACCGGCGCGCACCACCTCTTCCATCACCAGACAGGATTCGGTGGCAAAGCGCATAGGCGGCACAACAAAACAGTTGGAGTTGGAAACAAAGGGACGCGCCCGCCATGCCGCCTCACCGCCGGCGATATCATGCAAAAGGGCAATGGCAGGGGCTACACATTCTGCCTCGGTAAAGCTGGTACCAATATGTTTGTCTGTGCCTTTAAGGCAGGCATAAAGCGTGTTGAGATCCAGATCGCACGGATTTTCAATATCACGGGCAACCATCGGGCGCTGAAAGAAATGAATATTATCCATTTGCTGAACAATGCGCGCAGCATCATAAATATCATGCAAACGGGATTCGCGGTAGCTATGCCCTTTTATATCCACCAGATGAACAGCCGCCCCGGCTGTGCCAAAATGCACCTTTGTGCCGGAAAGATGTAAATCATATTGCGGGTCTCTGGCATGGACGCTCAGATGGCGTGCCGCCTTTGCCAGCGTATCCTCTATCACCGCGCGCGAAAAACGCAGCCGCCCATCATCGCCCAGCACCGCCCCGGCACGGGTCATATAGTCTATGCCGCTTTGCGGGGCTTGCGACAGGCCTATTTCGGCCAGCAATTGATAAACGGTTTGCTCAATCCGCAATACATTTTCAGGGGTCAGGGGGCGATATTGCCCACCCATCAGGCCAGCGTGAACAGGCTGTACCTCTTTGGCAAGCGGGGCATTGCGGGCTTTATGACGGGCATTGCGCCCCCCTGCCCTGCGGCTGGTTGCCTGAGCGTTTACTGTTACGTCATCCATCGCTTGCTCCTGCGTCAAGATGAAACCAAATGACAAGCTGTCACCTGTCAAGATTGATCCCAACTTATATCACAGGTCAAGCCCTTTTTATGCCTGGCAAACGCCTGTCTTTTTGCTGGCCTTGCCTAGCCTTGCCGCGCCTGGCCTAGCCCTTGCCGCGCCACGGAATTAAGACCGATATCGCAAAGCGCATGGCCAAATCAAATAACAGCCCCAGCAAGCCCATAATCAGAATAGTGACCCAGATCAGCTCGTAATCGGATACAGTGCGCGCTACATTTTCAATAAAGCCGATACCGGTTGTCCCGGCCAGCATTTCTGCGGCTACCAATGTGCCCCAGCATACCCCGATAGAAATCCGAACCCCGGTCAGAATTTCCGGCAGGGCATTGGGCAATATCACATGGCGGATAATCTGTTTATTGCTTGCCCCCAGAGAGTGAGAGGCACGTATCTTGGATAATTGGGTTCCAGATGCGCCTGTACGCGCAGAAATCACCATAATCGCAAAGGCCACCATGAACAGCAGGAAGATTTTACCATCATCCTGTATTCCGAAAATCGTCAGGATCAAAGGCGCCCATGCCAGCGGCGGAACCGGCCGGTATAATTCAATAAGCGGGTCAAAAAAGGATTTGAAAAAGCGCGATACGCCCATATATATCCCCAGCGGTACGCCCAGCAATACACCAAAAGCCATCGCCACAATCACGCGGAACATCGAATCCCAGATATGGCCATCCAGCATCGGCACAACGCCCAGATAAATATCGCCCTGCGCCAGTGCCAGCAAATGATCCTTATAGGTTTTAACAAACTCTGCCTGGTCATTATGAATACCGTAATCGCCCGGCAGCATATCTATCAGCCCGTCCGGGATCAGAAAATCCACCACATCGGC
>Ga0209654_1001384_pt1 | contig 19396 bp, 13 predicted proteins | sample SaaInl1SG_22_DNA_FD_184646 | JGI IMG/M metagenome (GOLD analysis project Ga0209654, IMG submission 184646) | Marine microbial communities from expanding oxygen minimum zones in the Saanich Inlet - ESP_161SG_22_DNA (SPAdes) (version 2) | ecosystem: Environmental > Aquatic > Marine > Intertidal... | reverse complement strand
CAATGTGCATTTGCAACAGGATAAAGAGGGCGGTCTGGATCTTGACCGTATCGCCGCAATCGAGGCATTGACCGATGTTCCGCTGGTTATTCATGGCGGCTCTGGGGTGCCTGTGGCCCAGCGCACACTGCTTGCCCGCACCTCGCAGATTTGCAAGTTCAACATTGGAACGGAATTGCGGATGGCCTTTGGTGGGGCGTTGCGCCAAGCGGTGAATGCCGATCCTGATCGGTTTGACCGGGTGACTATTTTGAAGGAAACACATGATCCTCTGGTTGCGGCAACGCGCCAAGTGCTAGCGGCGTTTAAGGGAGCTGATTAGATGGATAAAAAGGTGAATATTGGGCTTCTTGGATGTGGGCGCATTGGCGCTGTTCATGCCCGCGCCATTAATGATTTGGATAATGCCGTGATCGTGGCGGTGGCCGATGCCTTTGACGCGCCGGCCCAAAACCTTGCCGCCCAATATGGTGCCGCGGTTCGCACCAGTGACGAGATCATTGCCAGCGATGATATTGACGCCATCGTTATCGGCACCCCGACCGACACGCATTACGATATCATCCACGCGGCGGCGGCGGCGGGCAAAGCAATCTTTTGTGAAAAGCCGGTTGATATGTCGGCCGACCGCATCCGCGAATGTATCGATGTAGTTAGCGCGCATAACATTGTGTTCTTTACCGCCTTTAACCGTCGTTTTGATCCTAATTTCGCGGCGATTGAGGCGCGGCTACGGGCCGGTGAGATTGGTGATATCGAGATTGTGACGATCCTATCGCGCGATCCATCGCCGCCGCCCATCGATTATATAAAAAGCTCTGGCGGTATTTTCCGCGATATGATGATCCATGATTTTGACATGGCGCGTTTTATCCTCGGCGAAGAGCCTGTCACCGTATTTGCGGTTGGGTCAACGCTTGTGGATCCGGCCATTGGTGCGGCGGGTGATTGCGATACTGCCGCGGTTACGCTGACCACGGCGAGCGGGAAAATTTGCCAGATATCAAACTCACGGCGGGCCAGCTATGGCTATGATCAGCGCCTTGAGGTGCATGGATCGTTGGGGATGTTGCGGGCCGAGAACAAGTTGGAAAACACTGTTGAAAGCGCAACAGAACACGGCTTTGCGCGTGCCCCAGCCAAGCATTTCTTCCTAGAGAGATACCGCGCCGCCTATGCGCTGGAAATGGCATATTTCATCAATGCGGTGACCACAGGCACAACGCCGTCACCAGATATTCACGACGGGCTACGGGCGCAAATCCTGGCCGATGCCGCAACACAATCATGGCAAACGGGGCGCTCAATATCAATATAAGAGGATCATAAAATGGCACGCACTATTTCGAATGACGATATTAAACTTGCCACCGATGCATTGCTGGATGGGCAGGGCTATTTTCTGTTTGAATCGGTGTTCGATAGCGATGAGGTGGCGGCGGCCAATGAGATCATTAACGCCCATTCAAATAACCCTGGCGGGGCAACGCATTTTCAAGGTGGGAATGAAGACAGGATCGATCTGCAACGCCGCGTTTGGAACCTGTTGAACAAGGGTCAGGTGTTTGTCGATATGGTCCAGCATCCGGCAGTGATGGCGATCTTCTCAAAAATTCTTGGCCGGCAATTTATACTTGGGTCATTCGCCGCCAATCGCTTGCTTCCCGGTGCCGCGGGTCAAGAACCGCATATCGACTATCCCTATTGGGATATGCATGACCCGTCTGAATTTCCGCATGGGATGAATGCAGGCTTTCATATGAATTGCCAGTCGCTGATCGCTATGCATGATTTTACCATTGAAAATGGGGCGACCGCGGTGGCCCCCCATTCGCAAAAACGCGGTGTCTATCCAACCAATGGAGAGTTTGAGAAAGAGCAAATCCAATTGCCCTGTCCGGCGGGAAGCCTGCTCGTCTTTACTGGCCTGACATGGCATTGCGCGATGCCGAATAATTCGGCGGCTGATCGGACCTCGGTGCTGGGCCAATATCTGCCAAAATTTGTAAAGCCAATGGAAGATCTAAAGCGGAGCGTGGCGCCAGATGTGGTGGCCAATGCGACGCCAGAACTGCGTCAGCTTTTAGGGCTGGAATTGCGGTATCCAGAGCTCTTGGAAGAGGCGGAAAGCGGTAATGCCGAGGGCCGTGTTTAGATCGGAATTTTTGAATATCTCTCATCATCGATGAGCGCATACATTGCGATTTCACGATCGGTTCTTGGCCGGTAACGATCGCCAAGAACGTCCCGTCGTTTGCGCATGGCAAGCACCTGCACAACTTCACTATTGGCGGCGTGCAGGACATCGAGCAAATCACGAATTTTTTTGGACTCAAGCGCTTCGACATATTCGCGCTTCACCGCCGCGCCAATGCGCTGTAGGGCGTCACTCTTTACCCGGCTGATAGTACCAACACCGGTGCGCTCCAGACGATCGATATTATCTTTCATGATAGTGAACTCATTGTCGGTGGGGGTTGGCAATGGTGCCGCCAGCTTCATCCCGGTGGCATCGATTGGCTTCATTTCCAAATTGGCCGCCGCGCATATTTCTATAACCCGTTCGAGTACAGCTTTATTTGACAAGCTAACCAACGCAAATGTTTGCTTGCCCTGCTCGACGAGCTCTACATCGGCAAAGTCGGTGAGTACACGTTGCCGTTCTTCCAAGCGGATGCGCTCGCCAAAAAACAGATTTTTATATTGATCAACCGACCCGATTTCACGAAGCAATTTGACGAAATTATCAATCGCATCTGACATGCGCTCGGCGGTCGCCAGAGAATAGGAATCCTCGACTTCGACATCTATATACATGCTACATACACCCCAAAACTCACACAATCTCACTATAGCATTGCAAAGCTACCTGCATCATATTTTCAAAAGATTATAGTATCTAAGCAAGAAAGCACTATTCCAAATCCGTCCTTGCCAGAACCGTACTAAAATCTGTGGCACTCTAAAGCAATATTCTTAAATTAATAAAGAGATTTGGTGCAAGAATTGCACCATAATCACTGGACCAGCAATATTTTGGTGAGGAATTGATCAAAAGAAGGGCCCGCCATCCGAAAGGAAAGCCCATGTTCACGTAAAATTTGCGTGAATTGAACAGCAGATGCCTGACAATGCCCGATAATGTATATAGTAGATTTATTTTGAGAACCACATGACCATCGATCACCCATTCCCGCAATCACGTTTGTTACGCCGCCCTGATTCGGTGCGGATAAAGGGTGTATTCAGCGCGGTTACAGTCTTGTTGTTGAGTGTAATGCTACTGCTTCCCACCGGGATAATGCCCGCCAATGCCGCAAGCGAAGTGGGGGTGATACAATCCCTGACGGGTACGGTTAAAATCCGGAGCGCATCGGCAAAACGCTATATGGGGAAAATTGGTGACGTCATAAATCGTGGGGATTTGATCAAAACCGACGGCCAATCAAGTTTGGAAATAGCGCTGAATGAGGGATCGCTATTCACCATCGCGCCAAATTCGACGTTCATTATTGATGATTTCGTCATGCAAGACGAGGCGGAATTAACAATGGGCGCGCGGTTGATTGACGGCGCTTTCTCCTTTGCATCGGGTACCAAGAAATTCGCCAAGGTTGATCGCAAGGTGTTGATGGCAAATGCGACTCTGACTATACGTGGCACGCGCTTGATTGGCATTGCTGATAGGCGGTCGCAGGTGGTGTTGCTCACGGGAAAAATTGACCTCTCGACCGGTGCTAAATCGGTGTCGCTAAACCGCCGTAATCAGTCCGTGAGCTATGATAGTACCGGCAGTATCGATCCGCCCGTAATCCTCAGCGATGAAGACCTTGCGGAGCTGGGCAGGTATGTTGGGCTGGATATAAAGCCGGCGGAAAAAATGAAGGGCGGCCGTGTTGGCATCACCAGACATGTGCAACCGGGCTGTGTGGTTGTTGGCACTAATGTGATCTGTGACTAGTGATCTGGCGGCCTATGTAACAGCGAATAGCGAGATCACCACTTGTGATTTTTTGCGCCCACCCGTGCCCACAAACATCATTGCATTAACATAGCTATAGCGGGGATCGCCGGTTTCCAAACGGGCGCTGGTGCGCATGTAATACTGTGATGGATCAACATCCTCACCGGCGGCAACTTTGGCCATAATATCGTCAGGGCCGTGGCGATATCCAAAATTCTGGATCTCGATAATCGCGCCATCATCCGTCTCAATGGCATAGCGGGTATCAAGCTCTGCAACCCCGTTGGTAAATACCGTCTGCCAATCCGCCCCGACATTCAACACCCGTCCGTTAATGCGGGGGCCGGACACGCGCCCACCGATGATGGGAATAATCCGCCGTTTGCCCGCCATCCCATCACCAAGTTCGCGCAAGCTATCAAGCTCGACTGTAAGATCAGCAAAATGTTCTAGCGTTGGGGCTGGTAATGTCATGGTCATGTTACCTTTACAATTTCGGGCTATTACTTTGCCAACACAATCAGGTGTTTTGCAATCCTTCCCCCACGGTAATTTTTTCTATATATCTCTGCTCACACCTATGTGGGCCTAATGCCTAATACCAAGAGCGCGTTCAAAGAGAGTATAATGTCAAATATCATTGTTAAAGATTCGCCCCTTCATGGGCTTGGCGTTTTCGCGCTGGTGGATTTGCCGGCGAATAGCACGATCGAGCGGTGCGGCTATCTGGTGCTCGATGATGATGATCTAAAAGACGTGAACCGGCTTAATGATTACCTGTTTACCAGCCCGGATGATCCGAATGATTACCTGTGCATCATGGGTTGCGGCATGCTCTATAACCATGGATCAGAGCCGAATGCGAAATGGGAAATCGATGATGATGATAACCGGTTTGTCCGGTTTTACGCCGCCCGTGATATCAAGGCTGGCGAGGAAATTCTCCATGATTATGGCTCTGAATATTGGGATACACGCAAATAGCGCGTGCCTTTCTAGCCCGCCGATTGCCACTCGTTTGATGCTAGGAAAAGACCTGCGATAGCGCCCCCCATAATGCCCCGCTAGCCAGATAGAAAAAGGCGGCGGCGCATAGACGGTAGGTCCAGATTTTCCAAATTTCTCCGCGCCCGCTAAACATCCGGTCAATCATCGCCGCACAGATAAAACACCATGCAAGCGATGACGCCATAAATCCGGCAAAGAAAACCGCGTAATCAAGGGGCTGTGGATCGGTGATGCCAATGGCCCCAAGCGCACTGCCCAACGCTGCCCAATAGGCGATATTCTGGGGGTTGGTAATCGATAGCACTATGCCCGACCGCAATGCCGACCCGTGATCATCATCACCTGTTGCGACTGGCTTGCCGGCGGCGGTCCACGAATCCCATGCAAGGTAATAGAGATAGGCGGCGCCCGCTATCGCAACCGGAATTTGCAATGCCTCGGCGCGGAGCAATACACCAACGCCCAGCAAACCCAGCCCCGCCCATATGGCATCACCGGCAAGAGATCCTAGCTGGACATACAAAGCCGGACGAAAGCCGCCGATGGCACCGCGGCGGATGGTTTCCGCAAATATCGCGCCCGGTGCAATGTTGAAAATCAATCCCAACAGCAAAGCGGCGAAAAAGATTGTCATCATGAACGGTGGGTCCCAAATGAATGGTCTCAGGATGCGGCGTGGCAGGACATATGCCCCACCATCGTTTAGTTTGCCATATTTTATGTGCCTAGCCCAGCATTGAGGGCCGATTACGCCGGTTTTCATACGGCAAAGGTTGGCTTTTCCCGCAGAAAGTCCTAATGTGACGCGGCGGTGATTTTGGCTTGGAACAGCCCGATTTGCCCCTAAATTTAGAGTTAATTCGGTCTGTGAGGATATCATGCGCGCCACAAAAATTGTTGCTACTATTGGCGACTCAACATCAACCCCTGAAATGTTGCAACGCCTAAGCGATGCCGGGGTCAATGTGTTCAGATTGAATTTCTCGCACGGCACACAGGCAGAACATGGCGAGCGCGTTAAGGCCATTCGCGAAATGGAAGAGCGCACCGGCCGCCCTTGTTGTATTCTGGCCGATATGCAGGGCCCGAAACACCGCGTTGGCGTGGTTGCCGATGGCACCGTGATTACCGCTGGTGAAAAGGTTGTGTTTGACCAGAATGATGCTGTGGGTGACGCCAGCCGTCTGCCGCTTCCGCATCCGGATATCTTTGCCGCAATCCAGCCCGGCGCGCGGGTGTTGATGGATGATGGCAAGCTGGTGCTAAAGGTTGTCTCGCTGGGCACTGATAGTTTTGTTGCCGAGGTCGTTACAGGTGGTCCGGTGCGCAGCCGCAAAGGGGTAAATCTTCCCGATGTTGTTTTGCCGAGCAAGCCGCTAACCGAAAAGGATTTAAGTGATCTCGATTTTGCCCTTGCTCAGGGTGTTGATTGGGTTGCGCTGTCATTCGTCCAGCGCGCGTCTGATATGCTGGATGCGCGGGCGATCGTTGGCAAACGCGCGGGTCTCATGGCCAAGATTGAAAAGCCCGCAGCATTGGCCGAGCTTGGTGACATTATCGCCGCCTCGGACGGTATCATGGTGGCGCGTGGCGATTTGGGGGTCGAATTACCGCCTGAACAAGTACCCGGATGGCAAAAGAAAATTCTGGCCGAATGCCGGATGGTTGGCAAGCCAGTGGTCGTGGCAACACAGATGCTGGAATCAATGATTGAGGCTCCGTCACCAACCCGCGCCGAGGCATCCGATGTTGCTGGCGCCGTATTTGATGGCACTGATGCGGTGATGCTATCGGCAGAAACCGCCGCCGGTAAATATCCAGTTGAGTCCGTTGAAATGATGGCGCGTATTTTGACCGCGGCGGAAACGCATATCCGCGAAAACCCAGAGAGCGCATTGCCGCAATTGCCGGTCGAGCCAAGCCTCTATCATGCGGTCGCTAGGGCCAGTGTTGCGCTTGCCGAGACCGTTGAGGCGAGAGTGATTGTTGCGTTTTCAACCTCTGGTAATACCGCTGTGCGGATTGCCCGCGAGCGCCCTGAATTACCGTTCTTGATGATGACGCCTGACCCGCTGGTCCAGCGCCGCTTGCAATTGCTATGGGGTGCGCAATCGGCGGTGAGTATCTATAGTGACGATTTTGAATCGGCAATTGACGAGGCGGTTGGCGTAATCAAAGAGCGTAACCTTGCCAATAACGGTGATCATCTGGTGGTCATTGCTGGCATGCCGTTTGGCATTGCTGGCACAACCAACACGATGCGGGTTGTCACCCTCTAGCCTAGATTAAACAATCACGCCGGAACTTTAATCGCGCCGATCACGTTCGCGCGCGTTAAAACTTGTTGATTTATGTTTATTATGGCGTTTCAAATAGCTCAGAAATAACATCCGATACATGCTGGGCGCTTTTGGTTATGCGCGATGGCTATCAAGCGTAATAATCCGCTACTTTGTTGCTGACTATTACCTACTGGTTGCTGTGATGGCGACATCCTTTGGGGAGACAAAAATGACAAAAGTTGGGTTCATTGGCCTAGGCAATGTTGGCGGCAAACTAGCCGGTAGCTTGCTGCGTAACAAAATAGATTTGACCGTTCGCGACCTTGATCAGTCGATTGCAAAACCGTTTCTGGACGCAGGTGCGAAATGGGGCGAGAGCCCAAAGGCAATGGCCGAACAATGCGATATCATTATCACATGCCTACCATCACCCGCCGCTAGCGCCGCGGTTATGGAGGCCGATGATGGCATTTTGGCTGGCCTTAGCACAGGTAAAATCTGGGCCGAGATGAGCACCACGGACGAGGCAGAGGTAACCCGCCTTGGCGCCAAAGTTGTGGCGGCTGGTGGGTCGCCAGTTGATTGTCCGGTATCGGGTGGATGTCACCGCGCCGCCACCGGTAACATTGCTATTTTTGCGGGCTGTGACCGTGACGTGTTTGAACGGATGTTGCCTGTGCTGACCGTTCTTGGTCGCCGTGTGTTGCATACAGGCCCGCTTGGTTCGGCATCGATTTTGAAAGTGGTGACGAATTATCTCGCCACCGCCAATCTTGTGACCATGTGCGAGGCGCTGGTCACATCGAAAATGGCTGGCATGGATCTCAACACCGCCTTTGAGGCTATTCGTATTTCATCCGGCAATTCATTCGTCCATGAAACCGAGGGTCAGGTTATTTTGAACGGTAGCCGCGATATTAACTTCACCATGGATCTGGTGTTAAAGGATATCGGCCTGTTCCAAGAGGTTGCCAACCGCGCGGATGTGCCATTGGAAGTTTCGCCATTGCTGATCAAGATTTTCAAAGATGGTCAGGATCGCTATGGCCCGCGTGAATGGTCGCCGAATATTATCAAGCGGCTGGAAGAGGCTTGCGGCGTGGATATTCTCGCCCCCGGTTTTCCGGCTGACATCGTTGATGATGAGCCAGAAGAGCCCGGCTATGAGGTTGTGCCGATGGGTGTGACCCGCTAGGACCGCTAAATTTGTGACCGGAATGTTATCTTTTATTGATCGATTGTGTCGACCCATGCGCGCGTCTTTATCATTATTACTGCCGACGATATTGCCGGTAATTTGCCTCGCCGGACTTAGCGCCTGCGTTATCGAACCGGCCAAGCCCTATACCGCCTTGGCGTCGCCAGATGATATTCGCCAACGCACCGATACGGTCACAAATTTGCCGGTTTTGAACTTGATCCCACGGGCCGATCAACGCGAACAGGGTGATAGTGCCGCGGCGGCTAATCTGGTTGGTTATCGCCGGCAAGGCTATGATGTTTTTGACGCCAATAATGCCCAGCAAGATCCACGGTTTGACCGGTTGTCTGAGATTTTCACCAAGGTGCAGGCGCGTAGCCATTTGGCCGATGAATACCTTCGTCCGGTGCTTGTCGAGCGGGACGAATTTCAGGCCTATACCAATGGCGGCACAGTAATCATTTTCTATACCGGCCTCACCGAAACCTTAAGTGACGATGCGTTGGCGATGGTGATTGGCCATGAAATTGCCCATCTTGCGGCTGGTCATGTTGCCGAACAATCTAGCCGTGATCTGGTCAATACCGACAATCATGCTGGCCTTGGTGGCCCCTCATTGCTGGGCAGTTATTCGATCGGCAATGAACATGAAGCCGACGCGGTCGGGATGGTTTATGCGGCATTGGCGGGGTATGATCCGGCGGCGGCCGCGGCGATCTGGAAGGCGCTATCGGTGAATGGCGATGACCGGTTGAAGATGTTTAATCATAGCCACCCAAGCGATTCTGAACGGGCGCGTGTGTTGGCCGAGAAAGCTGTCTTGGCACAGGAATTACGCGGCGCCGAGAATTGGCAAAACGTGCGTGATTGCAACCCGATTTACTGCGCGACAAAGAACGACTAGGGATGCAAAGAAGGCTGGCCCCTATTCGCTAGCAGTCTTCACCAGAGTGACCTGAATATCGTTAAAGCCGGATGGCGGCTCAAAGATACGTGTTATCAGGGCGCGGCTCTGTCCAGGCTCGATGATCATCGCATTGGTGGCCACTGGCCAGCTCAAAATTGGTTGGCGCTGTTCATTCAAAAGCTCGACCATGATGGTCTCTGGCGTGCCACTTTGCGCACCGGTATTTTCAAGGCTGATGGTAATGACAACCGACTTGCCAATTTCGGTTTCGATCCGCTCATATACCGCATTGGTAATTGAAAAATTAGCCGGTTGAACCTGCCGCACCGAGAAAATCTCGAGCGTCTTGCCAAGCCTGCTTGGTTCTAGGATGAGAGATCCGGCGCCCATAATGACAAAAATCAGAACGCCCAACAAACCAATCAATAATGGAGACACCCGCTTTTTCGCTGGCTTGTCTTTAGCCTTGGTCTCGGCTGGCTTTTCCGTCGGTTTGTCAGCCAATTCACCCGTCAATTCACCCGCCAACTCACGAGCCAATTCATCACCCAATTTATTGGCTGGTTCATCGACTTGTTTTTCGGGCGACTTGGTGTCGTCTTTGGTATCTCCGCCCTGATCATTGGCGGCTTTCTGTTCATTTTGAAACAGGCGCGTCACAACCGTTTTGCGCGCGTCTTTACTGTCTTCGGCTTTTGGTTTTTTTGGCGCATCAACCGGCGTTTCCGGCTGTTTGTCGATAATTGGCTTGGTGTCATCCTGTTGTTTGGATTTGCCAAATAAACGGATCCTGTTGATCCGCGGCTCACCTGATTTTTCGGCCGCTTTTGTTTGTTTGCTACGCGGCGTTATCTTCGCCTTTTTATCCTTTTTGCCAGATTTGAACAGGTTTTTAACCCGCGCCATTAATGTCGCGTTCTTGCCGACCGGCTTGCCATCGCGGATGGTGTAATCGAGGTCATCTGACGATATAACAACGGCGCAAAACGGGCATTGCATTTCCACCGACTTGTTGCTTGGCAAGGTCGGCACTGAAAAATCGTCATTGCATTCAGGACAGCGTGCAACATCCAACGCCGCCTCATCGTCATCGGTTGGCTTTTTGGTGATACGTGGCGCTGGCGCCGGCCCTGATGCGGGTCCCGGTGCCGCTTTTGGGTCTGGCGTGCTCTCTAATGTGGGCTCAAAGGTCTCGCTACAATTGTGACAAGCGATGCGGATCTCACGTTCTGCGCGTAGGGCCGTTTCCAACTCGGCAGCGGCAACCGCACATTGAACGCCACATTTCGGGCATTGATGAAGCGATGGATCTTGAAGAGCACCTGTCGATGTCATACTACGCGTTCACCTTGGGAACTGTGCTGGTTGAAAATTGCTCGCATAATTGAGAGATTGTCCAAAACGTTTACAATAATGTAGTTATATTGCATATAAAGGGGAAATCAACGTCGGTAATTTTGCACTGCGCCACTTATTATCTAGGATTGGGACTTGCGTCAAATCAAAGTCATTGTTTTGGCTGTTTGCTCGCTTGCAATATTACGGGCTGCTGAGCCGAATATCGCCCTGGCTGAAACCCACTGCGATAGCCCAATTCAGGGTATAAATCTGTCTGCTAACACACCGATCGATGCCAGTTTGCTGGCCACCATTCGCGCTGGTATTGCCAAGGGCTGTGCAACGCCGGCCTATTTGAGACGGGTGAGTGCGATCGTTGAGAGCGCCGTTACCAAATCTGGATTGCGCCTGCAGGCGTTAGATTTGTTTCAGGCGAATACACAATTCCTGCAAGTGGATTTTCAAACACAAGGTGGCACCGATGATGTTTACACCGGCGCGCTGACCCTGCGTGATACGATTGACGCGCCGATTATTTCGATGGCTGACATTCTGGGGGATGCTGTTGAAAATCAAATTGTCACTTTCCGCTATGTGCTAACTGGCGATGCCGCGATCGATCCGTCGCTTCGGCTGGGGTTGAAATGGTTGCGCAACGGGGTTCCCATTGCGGGCGCAACGACGAGCCGCTATCGCCTTCGCAAAAATGATATTGGCGCGACTATTACCGGCGAGCTAACCATATATGATGCTGAAAATGCGGTGTTGGAATCACGCCGCGGTGATTTGGCAATGCTGGTCGCGGCCGCTGAATATCCACCTGAAATCAAGGGCCTCACTATTGTCGGCAAGAGTGAAACGGGCACTGTTTTGCGGGCTGAATATATGTTTGTTGATGAGAATGTCGGCGATGTTGAGGGCGCGACAGAATTCATTTGGCTACGCGATAATTATGCCATCCCCGGGGCCAATGGGCCGACCTATACGATCACCACCGAGGATATTGGCAAGACGATTGGCGTGCGGGTCATTCCACGCGCGGATGATGGGGTTGCCGGTGCGGCGCGAACCTATGCGATGCGTGACGCGGTCATCGCAAAGCCGATTACGATCGATCCCGCATTACTGGATAAGACGCCGTCAATTATTGCGAATGGCAAAGCTGTGCCGCTTGGCGATAAATTGCCGATTGCCAAACCAACGCCAGATGATCGTGGGCTTAGTGGTAGTGAGATCACCGACATTATCATCCAGTCGGTAGAATCGAGCGCCGAAAAGACCGTTGATATCGACCAACCCGCCCCACCAAAAGCACCTGCTCCAACAAAAGAGGGCGAGCCGTCTATCAGTGCGCCGGTTCTGGCTGACATCATTTTGGCCGAGGGGTTAAGCCTAGATCCCAATGCAACGACGAAGGTGACGCGCCTCGATTTTAGCAAATCATCGGTGTTTGATGATCCTATGCTGGCCGCCATCGCCGCACCATTTATTGGCGAGGAAGTCTCGGTTGAGCTTATTCGCCAGATGATCGAGCGCGTTGGTGAACGGTATCTGGAAGAGGGTTACGAGCTATCCCGCGCGTTGCTACCCGAACAGAGAATTGTCGATGGTGTCGTCAAAATCCGGCTGGTCGAGGCGCGGGTTGGCAAGATTGTTCTCGAGAACATAGAGCGGTTGAACCCCAAATTCATTCGCAAGTTTCTGAATATTCGCGAGGGTGACTTGCTGTCGCTATCCCGGCTAGAGCGCTATATCCGCCTATATAACGCCACCAATAAAAGTAACATGACATCGGAATTGGCGCCGGGTGAGGAATTTGGCGAGACCGATGTGTTTCTTACCATGCAAGAGCCTGACCGCGTGGAATTGCCAACATTATCGATCAATAATTACGCCTCGGAAGTGACCGATTGGCGGCAACAATCTGCCTCTGTCACCTTCAATAATCTGTTAGGCTATGATGACGAATTATTTGTCTCCTATAATGATAGCAACGGGTCGGAGAGCACCACGGTTAATCTGGGCTTCCCGATTGGCAGTGAAGGCATGAATATGTCTGTTGGGCGTTCTGAATCGAACACCATTTACACCAATGATGGCGCTGGTGCTTCGGGCATTATCGGTACACGCGGTGCGGCTAATTCGGACTCGGTGTCACTTTCGATGCCACTCATTTTTGACGATGATTATTCGATCTATGCCAGCGCCGCCTATGGCTCCAGCTATTCGGAAGTGACCTTGGCGAATTCGGGATTGAATTTGACAGAGTCGCGTGTTCGCAAGTTGGAAGTGGCGTTCCCGATGAATTATGGTAATGCGGTCTCCAATTTCAGCTTCTCACCAAACTTTGCCGTGCTGAATTCGTCAACGAACTCACCGACCTTTGCTAGCCGTTCTGAAAAATGGTTAAGCCGGATGAAGGCCGACATTTCGGCGTCACGCTACATCAATAAATATGCGACCTTCAATCTGCGCTCGAACATTGTTTATACCGATGCCAAGGACATGTTGAATTACCCTAGCGAGCTTTTGTCGATCGGTGGTCCATCCTCGGTTCGTGCGTATCAACCATCGGTGTCGGCCGGTCATCAGGGCTATTTTGTCTCGTTGGAATTGCGCTCTGATCTGGCCAATTGGGAAAATATCACGCTGCCAAAGCTGATCCCATATGTGCAACCCTATGGTTTTATTGACCATGCCTTTGCGCAAAGCCGACAACGCCGGACCCAGCGGGATAATTTCTGGTCTGGCGCTGGTATTGGCGTGGCGGTTCCTTCCATTGCCAATATTTTCACCTTTGACGCCTATTGGGCAACGCCGCTCGATACGTCAGTTCACAAAGCCCAGCGCGAGGCTTATGAGGATGAAATGTTCCAATTCTCTCTATCCGCCAAATTCCGCCTCCCATAGGGAATAGACCTGAATCACGCATATTTGCACATGTTTTGATAGTCGTGCGGGGGCGTGGTGGCGGTTTCTGTTTGTGAATTAGAATTAATTAATGTTTGCATTGAAAGATGCTATTAGGCTAAGCACAGCAACCGTCAGTGAACGATGCATGGCATGTTCTAAAATAATACGAGCTTGGGGTTAGCGATGTTTAAAGAAAACTTTACCTTTCTGACCGGAATTCTATTGGTTTGGGCAATCATTTCTGGAATTGGTTTTGCCGTCATTGGTTGGAATTATCTGGAAAATACGGTCTTTCAAAACGGCGTTGATGCCGGTGCCCAAACTGGGTTTCAAAATGGCTTGAAAGAAGGCGCCGCGGCTGCGTCGGGCCAGATTTACACCGATATCATCAACAAGTCCGGCAACAATGATTGTAACACTGTCTTTGTGCAATATGAGGGCCGGCGCGTTGATCTGATCAATGTGAAATGTCTCGAAGTACAGGCACCTGCAACCGACGCCAATGGCGCTGCGGCGACCGTACCAAATTCATAATTAACCTCATCCTGAAACAAGGACGCTCTGGAAACAGGGGGTTTTGAGGTCATAAACAGCGCCAGATTGCAGGCAATCTTGGCGCTGTTTTTTTTTGGGCGTCTTTCGCCGGCGAAAAGCACGCATAAATTGCGCAAAATATTGTATTGTTTAGAAAAATCTAATATAAAATATTGTTCCCTTAGTTTGGAACATCTATGCGATGCTCGTTTGAGGGTTTAGTGGGTTATTCTTGGCGAAAAACTCGGTGGTTCAGAGGCTCTGCAATGCTCGCTATCGGCGTGCAGCTCGCCGTACCGCCAATGGCATTTGCCCAATCTGGGCCGCAAATTGTCGTTGATGGAAACACCCAAACAAATCTCGATATCAATGGCGCGGTCACCGATGTAACCACCGGTACGATTTCTGGCAATGTCGGCCTGAATTCATTCTCCATCTTCGATGTCTATGACGGCAATGTTGTTAACATGCATCTGCCCACCGGCACTGATAGCCTGTTTAACTTTGTCCATGACAAGCAAACCAGCATCGACGGTATTCTGAACGGCTATAAGGCGGGCAATATTGACGGTGATGTCTATTTCCTCAATCCTCATGGCGTGGTGATCGGTGAAAGCGGTGCGGTAAATGTTGGTCGATTAAGAATGATGACGCCAACGCATGATTTCATGCGCAATCTGTTCCCCGCCCCCGGGGTCATTAACCCAACCAGCTTTAACCAGATTGTGAATAATGGCGTACCTCTGTCGCGTGACGGCTTGATTTCAATTCGTGGTACGATTAACGCCATGCGCGCGGCGCGGATTACCGGTGGTGATATCGATATATCTGGCGCGCTCAACACCGGTGAGACAGCGCGGATTAGCGCCAGCCAATTGGTCAATCTTGGAATGGATTCAGTTGATCTCTCCAGCGCCCCACAAATCACGCTGTCGGCACAAAGCGATGTGAGCATAACTGGCCGGGTGATTGCCGATGGTCACAATAATGCTGATGCGGGTGATATTGATATTCGCGCTGGCGAGACGATTACTACCGGTGATGGCGCTCTGGTGTCGGCATCCGGTCAGGGCACAAATTCCGATGGTGGCAATGTCATCATCTTTGCCGATGAGACCTCAACCTTGATGGCAGGATCACAGATCCGGGCCGATGGCGGCGTTTCTGGTGACGGTGGCTTTGTTGAATTTTCCGCCATTGGCACAGTAGAGCTAGCAGGCGGTACTTTGTCGGCGGCCGCTAGTAACGGCGTTGCCGGTTCGGTTTTGATCGATCCTGACAACATTACGATTTCTTCGGATCTGTTGCGCGATGCCTCATCTGATGGTGGCACGGGTGATAACAATACCAGTTGGAACGCCGGAAGCCTTACATTGCAAGCAACTGACACAATTCGGTTGGGTAGTTCGGTTACGGTATCGAGCCGGCGCGTAACAAATTCATCAAGCGCCAGCGCCCACCGCAATGACAATTCGATTGCGGCTTCTGGCGATATCACATTGCAATCGAAAAACATCGTCATGGAAAATGACAGCATGATCACGGCGCGGGGCAATAATGGCTTTGATGGCGGGGTCGTAACCTTGGATGTGGATGCCGATACCGATGCCAGCATCACGCTGGATGGCGCGGCAATTTATGGCAAATCGATTGTTCTAGATGCCAACGCGGCGCGCAACCCAACGACAAATTACGCTAGCTATAACAGCGATGTTTCCGCGATCATTACAGCCGATAACAATTCCATCATTGGTGATAGCACCGCCGATAACGTAACGATTAGTGCGGTTGCGTTGCAGGGAACGCCGGGTATTTCTGGTGGTGTGGTGGTCAATACTGATAACCGCAATGCTGTGGCGGCGGTGAATTTGACTGGCGTATCGATTGTGGCGGCGAATGATATAGCGGTGACCAGTGCCTCGACCATCCAGACCGATATGTCAAATAGTGGCTGGACCCAGCTGGGAAGTTTATTGCCGCTTAGCATCGGTGTTGCGGTGACGTCGTCACGCTCTGATCTGGTGCTAAATGGAACGAGCTCTATACAGTCAACAGGCGGGGCGGTGTCGCTTGCATCCAAGGCAACAACGCAATCCACGATCTTTACCCAAGCAAATTCAGCAGGCGGTGCATTGGTGGCGGCGATCTCGGTTACTGAAAACAACGCCAATCTGGATGTCGGTGGCTCAGCCTCTATCGAGGCCGCCGGCGATATCAACGTCACTTCGGTTGGCAAAAGCCAGATCACCTCGGTCGCCGATGCGTCTGCCGCTAGCCTTGGGAACCTATCAGGATCGCTGGCAATCGGTGTTGGCATTGTGCGTGACAATACCACGACCGATATTATGGATAACGCCTCAATCCAATCAACCGGCGGCGGGGTTCTTGTCGGGGCGGATAGCCAAGTCCAGACAGTGTTTGCCGGACGCGCCGCCTTTGATGATGATTTTGCCTCGACCGCGCAGAGCAAATTTGATGCCGCGATTGATAACCGCTCCGAGCTAAGCCAGACCTTTGCCGGTATCAATCTGGCAACAACGCTAAAATCCGGGGTTAGCGATGTCCTCACCCAATTCAGTTCCAGCATGGGCGGCTCTGGCGGCGGCGTTCAGCTCGCCGGATCATTGATCTATGCTGATCTTGTCAATGATACGAATACGATCATCGGGGTGGCCGATCCGGCACTATCAGCCAGCGCACCCTCATTGCAGGCGGCTGGCAATTTAACCATCCGTAGCCGCGGCATTACCCATAGTCAGGCATTCGCCTCGGGCCGGACCGATAATGCCACCTATGGCGGCTCGGCCGGTGTTGCCATTCAAAAGATCACCAACCGGATGGCCACGACCGTGTCCGGATCTGATCTAGCGAATGTCCAATTGACTGGTGACAACATCACCATCGCGGCGCTTACCGAGGGGTATCAGGATAATATTTCGGCCACCAACAAATTTGGTGTCTATGCAATCTCGGGTGTTGGCACATCATCATCCGACTCCATTGGGCTATCTGGTGCGCTGGCTATTGGTATCAGCAATACCAACGAGGTCACCGCGACGCTTGGTGATAACACCACGACTAATGCGACCAATGATGTTGATGTTAATGCGACCAACATCACTGATATCAAGGTCAAGGCGGATGGATCAAAAACAGCGGTAGAGGCATCGGGGCGCTTTATGGCCGTGCTAAAGGATGAAACGCCGGTCGATAGTGTGATCTCCACTAGCAAGAAAAGCGGCAAGCTCGGTTTGGGTGCATCGGTTGCGGTTGCGGTTGCTGAAAACACCGCGCGGGCAAACATCGCTAGCGGCGCAATTGTGACCGCGGGTGATAACATTACTGTTTCCGCCCAGCAAACAGGAACCACCGCAAGTGAGGCCCGCGCCGCGGGTGCTGGTGGTTTGGCGATTATCCCATTGGCCGCGGTTACGGTCGCCCGCAATAATGCCAGTGCATCAATCGATGCTGGTGTGGGCGCGGTGCAATCAACCGGCGCGATGAACATCACCTCTACCCAGACAGTGTCCAGCACCGCCGTTGGTAACGGCCTTGCCGAGGCCTCTGGTCAGGATAATAAGGTTGCCATTGGCATGTCGGCTGGTCTTGTGATCGGTTTCGACAATAACAGCGCGTCTCTAGGCCGCTCGGTGACGGCTGGTGGTTTGTCGGTATTGGCGGACACCTCGCATACCGCCCAATCCGGTGCCCAATCATCGGCCCAAGTGGTCGAGCCAGAGGCAGTTGAGAATGTCCCCGCAACAGATAATACCAGCAATAGCAGTACCGATGATGCGGTGAATGGCATGATGGGTATGGGCAATGGTTTTTCTGGCAAGACCGTCAATGTCAATGTGGTTACGGACCGGCTTTCCACTGATACGAAAAATGTGACTGGCGGTGATACACCGCTTGGTGGCGGCGGTAATAGCGATGACAGCACCAAGGTTGCGGTGGCTGGCGCGTTTGGTGTCACCTATGTTGAATCAGCCGCAACCGCTGAAATTGGCAATAATGTTACGGTCGCGGCCGGGACCAATGCGATCAATGTTGCCTCACGCAAGAACACCGATATCACTGCAACGGGCGATGCCTCTGTTGCTGGTGGTGATTATAATATTGGCGGCGGCTTGGGCCTCAATATCGCAACGGCCAGCAATAATGCGCGTGTTGGTTCGGGTGCATCTTTGGTGGCGGGTGATCTGGCGGTTGATGCCAAAATGCTGAGCCAGCTAGCTGCGGATAATTCGACCGACGTCACCAACACCATCACGTCATCTGCAACATCAGGCGCCGGCACGGGCGAGGTTGCGGTGGCCGGTGCGTTGGCGCTGAACGTGGTGATCCAGAATGACACAGTGGCCACGGTCGAGAGTGGCGCGATCTTGGATAACGTGTCGGGGAACATCGCCATTGGTGCGGTGGCAACAAACACATATGACGCTGACTCGCTAGCCACAGTGGGTGAGACCGCCGGATTGTTTAGCGGTATTGATGCGGCGCTGGGCGGCTTGTCTGACATCACCGTCTGGACCGCCAACGTTTCGGCGCAATTTACCGACATGCTGCAAAAGGAAATTAACACCGCCTTTTCCGAGGCTGATGCAACTAGCGCGGCGGACTCATCTGATGATGGCGGCGATGATGATGAAGGCGGATTTGGCCTTGGTGCCGGTATCTCGCTTAATGTGATTGTGAAAGACAAAACCCGCGCCGAACTGGCTGATAATGTAACGATCAATAATACCGCCCAGAGCCTAGCGGTCACCAGTACAGCAACGACGAAAATGAAGACCAATGCGGTTGCTGGTGCAAAGCCCGGCACTGGTACTGACCCTGATGCAAAGACCTCACTGGATGCGGCGGTTGCGGTTGGTGTTCTGGTCAAGGATGTTGACGCCTATATCGGTAGCGGCGCCAGCTTTGCCGTTAGTGATAATGTGACCGTTACTTCGGTGGCCACAACCACATCAAATTCGACTGCCAAAGGTGAGGTGAGCGCGACCGATACCGCGGTCGGTGCGTCGGTTGCTGTTGGTGTCGTGCTTGAGGATAATGACGCCTATCTTGGTCGCTCGCTCACCTCTAGCGCTGGTGGGTTAAACCTGCGGGCGGACTCTGACAGCACCGATATCGTTCTGGCTGACGCGGTTGCGGCGGGTACGGTGCTCGATGAATATACCAACAAGCTTGGCATGTCCAAGGCTGATCTGCTTGGCAATAATGGCCAGACAAGTGGCCATAAAACC
>Ga0209654_1001383_pt1 | contig 19427 bp, 17 predicted proteins | sample SaaInl1SG_22_DNA_FD_184646 | JGI IMG/M metagenome (GOLD analysis project Ga0209654, IMG submission 184646) | Marine microbial communities from expanding oxygen minimum zones in the Saanich Inlet - ESP_161SG_22_DNA (SPAdes) (version 2) | ecosystem: Environmental > Aquatic > Marine > Intertidal... | reverse complement strand
ACCATCCGAATCTCCTGCGGTTGTCGTAAGGGAGATCGATTTGACTGGTGGCGTTCCAAACGTCCAGTCAACTACCGGCGCGCTTGCCGGTAATTTTAGATGGGGTCCAGCCGAAAAACGCGTTCTGATTGCTAATGAAGCAGAACTAGTAAACAATTTTGGATCTCCATCAGATAGTAGTAGCGTAGACTTTTTATCAGCTTCTCAATTTTTAAGATATTCTGGATCATTGCAAACTGTACGTATGGTATCTACTGATGCGTATAATGCTGTTTCAACGAATAGAGGACAGGCGGGGTTTGATTCTGCAGCACTACTTAATACGCAAATTAAAAATGCTGATGCATTTGATGCTGGTTTAGCTGGTTTAGATAGTGACGGCCATACCTTTATTTCTAAGTATCCAGGAGCTATAGGAAACACATTAAGAACTTCTATGTGCCCTGCAGATGCTACGGAATTTGCAAGTTGGCCTTATAATGATTATTTTGATGCAGCCCCAGGAACTAGTTCTTTTGCATCAGGGTTAGGAGCTTCAAATGATGAAGTTCATGTTGCAATTCTGGATATCTATGGATATTTTACTGGTACACCTGGTTCTGTTTTAGAAACATATAACAATTTATCAGCTGGTAAAAATGCCATTAAAGATGATGGTACTAATAATTATGTAATTGATGTAATTAATGAAAGATCAGAATTTGTTTGGATGGTTGGATTTGATTCTTCACATACTAATGCTGGAACAGATATTACTAATCTTAAAGTATTTAATTCCGGAGCAACGTGGGGACATTATTTATTAACAGGAGCGTCAAACGGTACAGCTTTAACTGTTGGTAATTATCAAACTGGATTTGATTTGTTTGAGGATAAAGATCAAGTAGAAGTTGACTTTTTGATTTCTCCTTCAATGTCCGCCAGAGCAGATCAAACAACAATTGTTAATGATCTTGTTTCAACAGCTAGTTCACTTCGTAAAGATTGCGTAGTAGTTGCTTCTCCTGCGAGATCTGATATTATCAATGTAACTTCAGATGCAACTAAAGTATCTAATACTGTTTTAACTGCTGACACCTTTACTAAGTCGTCGTATCTTGTTGCAGATAATAATTTCTTGAAAGTTTACGATAAATATAATGATAAGTATGTGTTTATTCCTGCAGCATCTACTGTTGCCGGCGCAATGGCTTTAACAGATATTAATAGAGCTGCATGGTTCTCACCTGCTGGTTCGCGCAGAGGCCAAATGCTTGGAATTACTTCTTTAGCGTATAGCCCAACTAAAGGCCAAAGAGATACACTTTATAAAGCAGGTGTTAACCCAATTGCAAATATTCCTGGTCAAGGTGCTCTTCTTTTTGGGGACAAAACTATGCTAGGTCGGCCATCAGCATTTGATAGAATCAATGTAAGACGTTTGTTCTTGATTCTAGAAAGAGCGATTGGGAGAGCGGCAGAACAAGTTATGTTTGAATTCAACGATGAGTTCACAAGAGCAGAATTTGTAAATATTGTTGAGCCAGTACTTCGCGAAGTACAAGGTAGACGTGGTATTACTGACTTCCGTGTTGTCTGTGATGAAACAAATAATACACCGACGGTAATTGATCGCAATGAGTTTAAAGCTGACATCTTCATTAAGCCAGCACGTTCAATCAACTATGTAACTTTGAGTTTCGTAGCTGTAAGAACTGGTGTGGACTTTGAAGAAGTCGTAGGTACGGTATAAGGAGATAAAAAATGGCAGTTTTAGGAGTCGATGACTTTAAGTCAAAACTCAGAGGTGGTGGTGCTCGTCCTAATCTATTTAAGGCGACGATTAACTACCCTGGATACGCTAATGGAGATCCAGAACTGACTAGTTTCCTTTGTGAAACCGCTCAGCTTCCAGGATCAACTATCGGTACAATTGTAGTACCATTTAGAGGTCGCCAATTAAAAATGGCTGGTGATCGTACATTCGCACCATGGACAGTTACAATCATTAATGATACAGACTTTAATGTTCGTAATGCTATGGAGCGTTGGTCAAACGGTATGAATGCTCATTCAGCTAATACTGGTCTGACTTCACCTATTGCATATGAAGCAGATTTGTTTATTGAGCAACTTGATAAAGATGGATCAGCATTGAAGAAGTATACATTACGTGGTGCATTCCCATCAGAGATTGCACCTATTGATGTTAGTTATGCTTCAATTGATGAAATCGAAAGATTTACTGTAACTTTCGAATTCCAATATTTTGATACTGATACAACATCATAAATAAATAAAAGATATGGGACTAGTTCTACTAGTCCCTCTTCTTTATAAGGAATTTTAAATGGTATCTAGATCTCGTTTATTCAGCGCATTTGCTAAGTCATTTTCTCCAGTGGCCGACGGCGAACCACTTGAAGCTAGGATTACTACTGAAGCTTTAGATACCACTATAACTGAAAATCTTTCAGAGAGTTATATCCAATATGCATATGATGGAGCCTTATCAGTTCAAACCGGATCAATAAAATTATTTGCTCCTGATAGCTATAGTTGTACTGAAATTGTTGGAAGACTAAGTGCTGCTGCAGATGCAAATATAGATTTAGTAATTAATAAGAACGGATCTCAGGTAGATACGTTAACTATACCTAGTGGAAATGTTGATGTAAGTGATTCTGCTAATATTACTTTAATACCTGGAGATTATTTAACTGTCGATATAAGTACAGTTGGAACTACCAATAAAGGTGCTGATTTAAGCATAAGTTTTAAACTGGAGCAATAAATGTTATTTGATATTACTCGAGATAGTGATACTGTTAGTTGGAAAGCAGAGTTTGTTGACGGCACAGCTAATTTTTATATCTTAACACAAGATGAACTTGATTCAGCTTTAATTCATGAAAATTTACAAGTAGCACAACCATTTTATCCTGCGCCGGACGGAAGTCGAAGGGATTGGTTAACATTAGATTCAGCCGTTAGTTGGTTTAAAGAGGAAGATTAAAAAATGGCACTTATAAAAAAAGCACCTGTCAATAATTCTGCTAATCAGAATTATGGGGCAATGGTTGCGTTCGAAGATCCTAGAAGTAGTTCGACTTATTATTATTTCTATAATGAGGCTCACGATAAAACAACGTTTGCTCCGATAATGAATAAGTATTTAATTAATACGACTTTAGGTGGGCCAGGTTTTAATATTGGAAATTGTTGGTCGAATTGGGGTGGCTCAGGCGCTGTCAGATCTGCCGGTTTACATGGAATGACTGTATCGACTGGCGGATTATGTATTAATCAAACTTTAAAAACTGCTGTTACCACTAATGGATGGCTTAACTTAGTTGATATTACTCCTCATTTTAGCATGGATCCGGATAATTTAACTACTGGTTCTAAGCTATTCCAGAGTGGAAATGATCAAATGGTAACGCACACTAGCGGATATCGTGAAGAAAATCAAAAGACTTTTAGAGCCTGGAGCGTAGGAACTGTTACTGATTTGGCCAATCAAACTCCTTCTGCATTTTACGACACTGATGAAGAACACGGCGCCGATTATTATAGTGTTATGTATAATTTAACATACTTGGATAATCAAGGGAAAGTCCAAGGTGTAACACAAGAGATAACCAATGGCGACCGTGATGATGGTAGATACGGATTTATATCGACTAATTTCCCGAGCGGAACCCTGTCAAGTCATTCTAGCCGGTGGGCTGAGAATTACGGTATCCAATATATAGGTGCTGAGGGCAATAAAGCGTCTGGCCAGGGATCCTATGGAATTTATCTTTCACAAAATAAAGATAATGACTATCAACATTATATACACAAATACGATGCTGGAAGTAATGCAAGGACACAATTACATGCATTCACCACCTCGCACTCCGGTGGAAATAGAACACAACCTGGAAACCTGGGAAGAGGTTATAGATTAGCTAGTAAACATTTTTCAACTGGCGGTGAAGATAGAGCTTTTTATGCACCGTATTTTAATACCAGTGAAAACTATATACCTTGGTATTACGAATGGGATGTCTCTTTAGATACATTTACACGATCTGAGTGCACAATCATAGGTACTAGTAGTACTTCTGCAGGGCTTACGCAAAATAGAGATTATTTCGATGATAACTTTGCGATGTCTTCAGCCGTATTATATAATGAAACCTTTGTGTTTGATGGAACACGGTATGTTACAATTTTCCCCATTACATCTGACTATGATTATAATGACGGCGCGGCCGGCGGAAGAACTTTTGTAACTTATTCAGCCGGCGCGGCGGATCCTTCAGCACTTACTTACCACAGTGCAACTACAGCTGAAAAAACTATCGTAAATGTATTATGGACAAATGACGATAGAACTAAAATGATAACTCAACATTCTGATAAAATTGTATTTTACAAATTTGATGCATCAAACGGCTGGGTAAAAACTAGCGAGTTCTCCGGAAAAGTCCATGGACTTGGTAAAACTGTTGATGGAACTCTTTTTGCTGCCGTAAATGATCAAGTAGATAATCATTGTAGCCTACACGCTTTAAGCGAGCAAATTCCTTTATCTATTACAGTTGATGCAGCAGATTCTGCGTATACGTATTCTGGAACTAATATTAATACTAATCTTGTTATTGCTGCAAAAGACTTCAATGATAGTAATGTCGCATGTGATATTACATTAGAAATAGATGGTAGTACAATGAAGTTTGACTCAGCTAGTGGGCCAATTACCAAATCGATTACTTTAAGTAATAGCGGATCAACGAATCAGCCTGTTACAATTGTTGGATCTGGTAATAGTACTGTGATTACCAAGCTGGAAATCTAAGATGTCTTTTTCAGATGGTTTTAATCCAACCGTACAGAAAAATGTTTTTCAAATCTTTACGCGTGATAACACAACTAAAGAGTATGAATATTTAACTAAACAGTTTAAGGTAGAAGGAAATGGTGCTGCCTTAAATTTACAAGGTGAAGCATTTTTAGAATATACAACAACGAAAATTAATAGTGCCGGTGAAACTGAGTTCGTTGCACCTATACCAGTTACAGATGGATTAATTGCTAGATATAATGCATCCAGCTGGAATTCTGGAACTTCTACATTAGAAGATCTTGTTGGCAGTTATGATGCAACAAATTTAAGAGGATCTGGACCGGCTGTAAAAACAAGTACTGCTCCAGGTGGATACAGTGTATTATACGGTTCAAGCAGTGACGGAATAAGATTCCCAACCGGGATTTTACCACAGACTTTTACGCTGTTTCATATCACAAGATATAGTGGTACAAATAAAGGTAGAATTATTACAGCATCTAATACAAACTGGCTTGATGGGCATCATAGTGCCAAAGCTGGTATAGCTTATCATAATGGTTGGATAACACCACAAACCGATTACTACGGCCAAGACTTTTTTATTAGTACGAGCCAAGCAACTGCATACCGGTCAGAAGGTGGTTCTTTTAGTACTGGTGGAAATAATACACAAGCATCTTTAACTATTAACATGTCTAACTATGGCGAATATTCAGATTGGGAAGTATTAGAAATATTAGTATACAATAGAGCATTATCAACTACAGAATGTTCTGTAGTTGAAGGCTGGCTAGCAGCATTGTATCCCGATGCAACAACTGTTACTGGATCAGGCGGTGGGGTATACAATGTCGGTACCAGTACAATAGATAATTATAATTATACATATGATAGTGCAGAACAACGCATCGGCGGTATAACTTCTTTATATAATACAGATATTTTTAGATCTGATGTTAGTACAAAAGCAACATATGTTGATGCAGACACTTCTTCTGGCGGTGGCGGCGAAGTTGTTGAAGAAGCCTCAAAAGAACGCTGGGTAGCTTGGACGTAAGGTAATATAAATGGCAGAAGCAAGTAAAGCAATTAGATTATTCGGCTTTGAAATTAAAAAAGCTGATAGTGAAGATCCGAAGAAAAAACCTTCGATCGTACCTGCGCGTGATGACGATGGAGCGGGGTATGTTACTGCATCTGGGATGCACTATGGCCAATATCTTAATATTGACGGTGATGATTCAAAAGATAACCATCAACTAATTATGCAATATCGTGGGGTTGCAATGCACCCGGAAGTTGATATGGCAATTGAAGAAATCGTAAATGAATCTGTAGTTGTAGAAGATGATTCTAAATCAGTTGAATTAAATTTAGACAACGTAGAAATATCTGATGCAATAAAAAAGCAGATTACTCAAGAATTTGATGAAATTTACGGCATGCTTGATTTTAATGATTATGGTCATGATATTTTCCGTAGATGGTACGTTGACGGTAGACTATTTCATCATTTAGTAGTAGATGAAAGTAATCCAAAGGCTGGTATAACTGAAATACGACCGATTGATTCATCAAAAATACGTAAAGTTAAACAGGTTAAAACAAAAGTAGATCAGGCGACTGGTGCAAAAATTATCGAAAATGTCGATGAATATTTTGTTTACCAAGAAAAACCAGGTGCAAATCAAAGTTCTGGTGTTAAAATTACAGAAGACGCTGTTAGTTACGTCACATCTGGTTTATTAAATGAAGATCGTAAGAAAATTGTATCTTATCTTCATAAAGCATTAAAGTCAATTAATCAGTTAAGAATGATGGAAGACTCTCTTGTCATTTATCGTCTTGCGCGTGCACCTGAGAGAAGAATATTTTATATTGATGTGGGTAACTTACCAAAAGGTAAGTCAGAACAATACATGAAAGATATTATGACAAGATATCGTAATAAGCTTGTCTATGATGCAAAGACTGGTGAGATCCGTGATGACCGTAAACATATGTCTTTACTTGAAGATTTCTGGCTCCCACGCAGAGAAGGTGGTCGAGGTACAGAGATTTCAACACTGCCAGGTGGTGAGAACTTAGGACAAATTGATGATATTGTTTATTTCCAAAAGAAAATGTATCGTGCGTTAAATGTACCTATTAATAGACTTGAACAAGAATCGCAATTTAGTCTTGGTAGATCATCAGAAATTACACGTGACGAAGTTAAATTTCAAAAGTTTATTGATAGACTTCGGCGTAGATTTGGTTTTCTTTTCTTAGGTATTTTAAAGAAACAGTTAATATTAAAAGGCATTATTACTGAAGAAGACTGGAATGATTGGAAAAATGATATTATAATAGAATTTGCACGAGATAATCATTTTTCAGAATTAAAAGATGCAGAAATTTTAAGAGAAAAATTGCAGTCTTTAGATATGATTACTAACTATGTTGGTGAGTATTTCTCTAAAGAATGGGTTATGAAAAATGTTATTCATTTAAGTGATGAAGAAATTGAAAGCATGAAAAAAGAAATTGACGGTGAAGAACCTGAAGAAGAACCGGAACAAGAAGCTCCTGATCAAGAAGAACAAACTCCGGAAGCTGAGCCACAGGCACAAAAACATAGTATTGATATAAATGTAAAAGGAAATAACTAATGAGCGAAGTTGAAACACCAAGTGTGCAAGATTTAATCCAAGCTGCTTTAAACCAAGATTATAATCATGCAAATGACGTTTTTGGAAATCTTATGGGTGAAAAAATGTCTGATGCTTTAGAACAAGAAAAGATTGCTGTTGCCAATCAAATTTATAATGGTGTAGAACCAGAAGAAGATTTGAATATTGATGACATTGCAGATGAGACTGATGAAGAATTAGAAGATGACGACGAGTTAGAAAAAGACGAATAGGAAAGGCAATGTCAAGACGTTCCAAGAACAGGTTATTTTCGCAGTTTATTCGTCAGTTGAATGATGACTTAACTGTAAAGACACAAGGTCTTACTGAAGAATCTAGAGTCACAACCTCTACACTTTCTAGTCAAGTAGATTCTGCGGTTGCTAGTCTTGTTAGCACTGCGCCAGCTACGCTAGATACTTTAGATGAACTTGCCGCTGCATTGGGCGATGATGCTAACTTTGCTACGACCGTTACTAATTCAATTGCAACTAAAGCTAATTCAGCTGATCTTGCAACTGTTGCTACATCTGGTTCCTATAACGATTTATCTAATAAACCATCGATTCCTAGCATTAGTGGATTAGCAACTACGTCATATGTAGATACTGCAGTTGCAGGTGCTGGTAGCGGAGACGGCTTTGGTACCGTTACAACTACTTTAGCTAATCATGAAGTTGATTTATCGACAGGTACATATTTTAATATTAATGCACAAGGTGCTAGCACAGTATCATTTACCAATGCTAGCAGCATTATGGACTTTAAATTAGATATTGACCCATTATCTGCGGTTGCAGGTGGTTATCGAAGCGATGGTGCATCAACTATTAGCGGACCTAGAACTGCAACCCAAATGGGACTACCAGAATCTACCGGTGCATTAACCCGCGGTGTTGCAATGTCAAATGATGGCAGATATTTTTATGCCGGTCAACGTCAAGTTGTTTATCAATATGAATTATCTACTCCATGGGATTTAACTACAGTAAATACCACTGCAGTTGCCAGTTTAAGCACATTTTATAATAATACTCAGTATGTAACTTCAATTTCTTTTTGGGATGCTGGAACAAAATTAGCAGTTGTTAGATCTGGATCAGTTTTAGTATTTACATTATCTACAGCTTGGGATATATCCACAACATCTACTGTGTCTATTAATTTGTATAACGGGTTTGCTGGCACTACTATACAATGTGCATTTGCAAATGAAGATGGAGATTATTTTTATACCGGGTCAAGCGTTTCAGCTAATTACGGAAGACTTAGTATATATCAAATGGGTTCAAATAAGCTTCCTACTACTTATGCAAATCGATTTGCAGTTGAACAGTATCAGGGAATTTCTTTTAATGCACAGATCACTTCTGGGCAAATATCCCCTGATGGAGAGTTTTTATTATTAGGTTATTCAAATGGTTTTGGTCAACTAAGACAATGCTCAACTCCATTTAGACCAGGTTCATCCGGATCGACTGATATAACAGGTCCGGTTTACTATAATTATGGTATGCATTGGACCGATAATGGCACTAAATTAATTCGTGGTGGTTCGCACCACGCCAATACACAAGCATCATATAATATTGTACAGACTACCGCTACGGTCGTACAACCTTCTGTTACATTTCCAAATCATACTGTGAATGGATCTGTACCAGCATTGGTATCTGGTACTACACGCGTGATTAACATGATTACTCCAGATGGTGGTACTACATATGAAATGATTAATGGCGAAGGTGGTGGGGGCTCTGGCGGAGGAAAGGTTTTAGGTGAGTACCATGCAGTATGTAATGGAAGCGCACTAAAAGATGTTACTGCTCAGAATGTCACGGCCGTACAGAATTTATCTACGACATATACTGATGCGACCGGTTCTGTGATCTCAGGCATATCTGTCCCTTCTGGAACAAAAAAAATCATTTATCAATACAACGCGATGATTAGTTGGGTAGATACTCATGGAATCTCGCATTGGAAATTATTTTTTAGTACTGATGGATCAAGTTGGACAGAGGTGGTGGATGCTCGAAGAAATCCTTCAACTGGACAAAACGCTGATGCACACCAATCATTAACTTGGCCCTTTGAAATTGCTGCAGATACTGCTGATAATAATTCAGGCAAATTAACTACTACTGATACCGATACATATTATTTTAAGTGGCAAGTTAGAGAATATAGCGCTAGTAATGAGATGAAATTGCACACTACTCAATATTGGGATGGTGGTTCAACCGATCAATTTAGTGTTCCAACAGTTTCAATTAAGTGTTTAAGCTAAGATGGCACTCAGAAAAAACCGTGCAATAGCAAAATTAGTTGCTAATGTTAATAATCAAGGGCAGGTTGAAGTTGCGGCCGTACCTACAACTTTAGTAGGGGCTCTTGGTTCACTTGTTTCTGAGAATTATGATAGTTCTGGTCAACTACCCACTGTGGGTCTTTCTAATGGAACTATAGTTTCAGTTAATAATTCACTGTATCTAGCAAGTGTAAACGGTTGGTTTAGAATTACTGCTACTAATAATACTCCGATAATTGAATCTATATTAGATTCAAATGGAAGTCCTGGACCATTTTATTTAGCGACTGATGGTGTAACACAAACTGTTATTACTGTCACAGCAACCGATTCTGAAGGATTTCCGATTACATATAGTGCAATTACAGATAGTGGTTTTGATACTATAGCTACTCTTTCACAGTCAGAAAATGTATTTACAATAGATCCTTACAGTTCTGATTCGGCTGATGCAGGAGCTGGAACGATTACATTTAGGGCAAGTGACGGAATTAATATCGCTGGATCAGTTCAATCATTTAGTTTAAACTTTATAACTTCGATTGATATTAATGGCACATTTACGGTAAATGCTAATACATTAAATATTGGAATTACTGCAGATGATTTAGAGTTTAAAGCCGATGGAAAGAAAATGTGGGCTTTAGGAAATGCTGGAGGTATTCGTCAATATACTTTATCAACAGCATGGGATTTATCAACTGCAACTCAAGACACTTTATCGAGCTTTTCTTGGGGTCATCCGAATGTGTATCCACAAGGAATTGCAGTAAGTGCAGATGGATATACAGCAGTTATTTTAGATGAAGGTAGCGGTGGACTGTGTTATCAATATGACATGTCTACACCATTTGATATGAATACTGCGACGTACAATACTAGTGTTGGCGAGAGAAATTTCTTTTTAGGATTTTTAGGCCAATCAAATTCAGAAACTGGTGGTGCATATTGGTATGATAGTGGTAACATTTTAGCACTTTATGGTAGGTCACGATCTATTTTTGCAACGGTTGATTGTTCAGCAAATCCTTATACACTTGTTGGGGCGGCGAAAATTGAAAGCACTATGATGCGTGATTACGATGCTGGATCATATGGATCTGCCGCAGGAATCTGGAGCTCAGACGGAACAATCATCGATATGTTAGGTGGGACTTTTGTTGATACGCAGGCTAAAAGATTAGTTTGTTCTACTCCATGGCGGGCTAGTACTGCAAATACTGGAAATGTTATATCATGGACTCTTCCAGCTGGTGGTGGAACTGGATCAGAAAATGGATATACTCATTCACCTTTTCACACAATGTTGTTTGTTTCAGTAGGAACAACAGTTAAAAGAATCGATATAACATAGTTGGATTAAATATGTCAATAGCAAGAAATCTTTCAACATTAGCTTCAAATTTAGATTCGACTGGAAAACTAACTTCAAATGCTATATCAGCTGATGCTTCAAGTGCTTTAGCATCAGGAGTTGAAATTTATGATAGTATTAATTTAATACCACTCGTGAATATAGATCAAGGTGATCTTGCATTTGTAACTGGAAACAATCGATTTTATTTAAGTAATGGCACCGGTTGGTATAATATTGCTCTTGTAAATGAAGATCCTGCAATCACTCTTGAAACGACAACTTATATTATTGAAGATGGTGATTCAGCTACTGTTACGCCAACAGCAACGGATCCGGAAGGATTCCCGATTACGTGGTCTTCAGCATTTACGTCCGGAGATTCTAACGCATTTAATGTTGTACAAGTTGATAACGAATTTACTGTAACAATCGATTCGGCTGACACCGGCGTAGCTAATTGGCAAATTAGAGCAAGTGACGGAATTAATGTGGCTATTAAAAATGTTGGACTAGTTACACCAACTCCTGGATCTGGTTTATCACAAGCTTATTCTGCGGTCAGCGCAGATGCAATTTTAACAAAACTTGGAACTGCTGCAGTAAATGGATATTATTGGATTTTACCATCAGGATCTGCGGAATCTGCAGTATTAACATATTGTTACTTTGATCATGATAACAATAAAGGTTACATGTTACTTGTTTCTGCCGATCATAGTAATGCAAATACTATGATTAATGGCAATGCTAGCACATCTGTTGGTTTAGTATTAGAATCTGATAATGTAACAACTGTTGATGGCACTACGCATGACATCCTTACAGCAGATACATATTGGAGAGTAAGTAGAGACTTCTTTGATCGGCTTGAAACTGGATCAGGCGGAAGTATGGAAATACTTATTTTAGCTAATAGTGATACTAGTACACCAATGACTGCATGGTCTCAGATTACACATACCCATTCGACTGGTGACGTATTAACAGATACTCCAGGAGCTTTCTGTAGAAGTAGCTCAAATGGGTCATATAATATGGGCGGTGGATATTACTTAATGGATTGGAGCGGTTTTGCCTATGGTTCATATCACCAAGGTATTGCAACAAATACCGGGTATCATGCTAATGACCCAGGATCACATTGGGGTCATTTCCATAGATCTGGTGTAAATAGTGGTGTTTATGCATTTGGTGATAATGTGTATATTCAAGAAGTAGAATGGGATGCAAGGTATTTCTACTTTATCCGTTAACATATAAATACTCTATTATATAGAAAGGATTAACAATGGCAGAGTCAAGAAATAGGGCGTTTGCAAGACTAGCAAAGGATGTTACTACAACAGGTAACATTAAAGAAGAAGGTATCTCAGCTGACGTCACGCTTGGGTTAGACTCGGCAACAGTACTTAATTTAATTGATGCTGATTATATTCAATCAAATAGTAGCGTAGTTACTACTAAATCTCTAACTGCTACTGGATCTATTCCGATCGGATCTACTGTTACATTAAAAAGTGATGGGACAGCAGAAGCTGCAAAGTCTGTTACTGCATTTTCGTCAACAGGCCCTGCAAGTTATTCAACTTCTCCAAGCGGTGTCGACAATCCTAATACCGGGGTATCGTGTTACGTGCCATGGCTTGACAAATATTATGTTGCATTTGAGTTTCCAAATTGCTGGGCTAAAGTGTACGAAGTCAGTACTGATGCTCAGAATTTCTTTTTGAAAGCTGATATGGTATCAAATCAAGATAGTAAAATTTGTTATATGTTTGCAGATGAAAATACAAAACAAGTTTTCGTATTCGCTATACAAAATTTAAGCAATGACGACTTATATGTATTTAGTCTTCAGTTTACAGGAACAGACGATGCTTATTCTGGATACACACAAATAGGTTATTTATATGGCTCAAGTGTAGAGAATGGATATCCGTATTATCAATGGGCACACGATACGCAATATAATTCGTCAACAGGAAATCTTTTAATCGGACTAATTTTTCCTACTTCTTCGTCGGCCATGAAATGGATTTGGTTTGCAACTGATGGTACAGCTGTTTCCGGGAACGCGATTAATTCTTCAACCGGTGCATATAAAGATGCAAGTCAATTTTCCGGGTCATCCACTTATTGGGCAAGTCTCATGAATATTCCCGGTACAGATTTTTGGGCTGGTGCCGGAAATGACGGTGATGGATCAATTTTACAAGTTACCTGGAATGGATCACTAACTTCTGCTCCTAGCACTTCTTACAAAGGTAATTTTGGTGCTACTTGGAATAAAGGTGTTGGGATGGCATGGGATGGTACAGATAAACTATATGTGTACTATGCAAATTCGAATTATTTTTATATAAGGACTTGTACTTTAGCCGGATCGACATGGTCTATTGCTGCTCCGACACTAGTAACTTGGACTAATAACCTTGGAACAAATCATTTTCCAAATAATTATAATTCGTTATTAGACGATCAAAGTGCAGCATACAGCACTATATCTGATTTTAGAATATTAGGAAAAACTAATCCAAAAAATTCATCTATTGTTAACTTAGCATGCGGATATACGTGGAATTCTGGCGCAGGATTTTCAATAATATCGATAGACTTAGCTAATAAGACTATTCTCGGTACAATGTTGATGGATACCCCTAATTATACTGTTAATGGTAGTACTGCTAATAATAGACCTTATAACTACGTGTTTACGTATAATTCTGAACCAGATACTTGGTCATGGGTTAATTATAATGGAGGAACATTTGAAGTAGTAAATAACGCAAGTGTGCAAACGACTTACACCGGTGATACTCAACCTTATATTGGTGTTTCGAATGATTCTGCTGCAGATGACGAAATTATTAACGTTAACTTATTCGGCACAGTGCTTGATAATTATAGTGGGTTAACTGTGGGACAAGATGTGTATGTAACTAAAGCAGGTGTAATTACAAATAGTATAAGTGATAATTATTTTATTGGAGTAGCTTTAGACTCAAATGAAGTTCTTATGACATTTAATAGTGTCGCAAAAGATACAGTAGATTTAATTAATTCTTAAAGTAGAAAACTTAATTTATATAAATAATTAAGACAAAAAAGAAATATGAAATTTTTTACAGAACTAAGAAATAAAATGCCACCAGGCGAACACGTATCAGATTTTAAAGTTGATCGTATTCCTGTGATGGTACACAAAGATAAGGGTAAGTTTGTTGCTTATGTAGATGGCGATAGACTTGATGCTTATAGGTCACAAAAAGAGGCAGAAAAAGCTGCTACTCAATTTGTGAAACAATTTGGAAAAATGAAATGAAACTCATTGCAGAATATACAGATAACGATTTAGAATGTATCGTCGAAGCAAAGGATGGTAAGAAGACATATGCCATTGAAGGTATCTTTGCTTCATCTGAACAAAAGAATCGAAATGGTAGAATCTATCCTAAAGCAGTAATGGAATCTGCTGTTGGTAAGTATATCGATGAACAAGTTTCAAAAGGTAGAGCTGTTGGTGAACTCAATCATCCTGAGGGGCCAACAATTAACCTAGATAAAGTTTCACACAAGATCGAATCCTTGAAATGGCAAGGGAACGATGTTGTAGGAAAGGCAACAATACTTGGTACTCCTATGGGTAAGATCGTTGAAGGTCTTCTCGATGGCGGTGTCCGGGTTGGTGTGTCAACTCGTGGTATGGGAAGTTTGCAGCGTAGCGGCGGAGCCATGACAGTCGGACCTGACTTCATGCTGAATGCCGTAGATATCGTTCAAGATCCATCTGCACCGAATGCTTTTGTTAATGGTGTTATGGAAGGTGTAGAATGGGTATGGAATAATGGTATCATTGAAGCTCAAACAATTGAAAGAATGGAGACTGAAATTAAGAAAGCTCCACGAAAAGATCTCTATGAGGTACAAGTTCGTGAGTTTAAGAATTTCCTCTCGTTACTCAAATCAAAATAATAGGAGTCAATTATGACTGATCAATACACAGAAGATCAAGAAGTAGAACTCCATGATGACGTTGAGAACGAAGTCGTGGAAGAAGCAACTCATGATCCTAAAAATGCTGAAGCTCAATCAGTAGCCTCTGTGGATGCAGCTGGTGATAAAACTGGAACCGCTCCCAAGCGTAAAGGTGATAACACTAAGAAAGATCCAATGCCTAAGACAAAAGCCGGTATGATTAATGCCGCTTATCAAATGATGTCTAAAGCCAAGAAAGAAGACCTCAGTGTCATGCTTTCAAAAATGATGGCTGAAGATTTTGATGTCGAAGAAGGCGCAGAGCCAAAAGTTGAAATTCAGTATGAAGCTGATTTTTCACAAGACCTAAATGCTCTTATCAATGACGAAGCTACTTTGTCAGAAGAGTTTAAGGGCAAGGCAGGAGTTATTTTTGAAGCAGCTATTAAAGCTAAGCTATCAGAAGAAATTGACCGCCTTGAAGCGAAGTACGAAGAAGAACTCAACGAAGAAGTTGAATCTACTAAGTCTGAGCTTGTAGAAAAAGTTGATTCATACCTCAACTACGTAGTTGAACAATGGATGGCTGACAATCAAGTAGCTATTCAAGCTGGCCTCAGAGCTGAGATTGCTGAGAACTTTATGACTGGACTGAAAGGTCTGTTCGAAGAGTCTTACATCGAAGTACCTGAGTCTAAGATCGACCTGGTTGATGACTTGGCAGATACAGTTGAAGAACTCGAAGAGTCTCTGAATGCTACAACTGCTAAAGCTATCGAATTATCTGAAGAGTTGGAAGTTTATAAGCGTGACTCAATTATCCGTGAACACGCACGTGGACTTGCAGAAACTCAGGTAGAAAAACTTAAGTCACTCGTTGAAGATATTGATTTCGAAAATGAAGAAACTTTCGCACAGAAAGTTGCAACCGTCAAAGAATCATATTTCACTAAAGAAGTAACTGAGTCAAAAGAAGCTGAATTTACAGAAGCTGAAGATGGGGATTCTCCATTACAAGTTTCTGCATCAATGGATCAGTATCTCAAAGCTCTACAGAAAACCAATAAGTAAGGAGTTCCAAAATGGAATCATATGATCGTTTAATCGAAAAATGGTCACCAGTTCTCGATAACGAGGCTGCTGGCAAAATCGGTGATAATCACCGTAAAGCAGTAACAGCTGCAATCTTGGAAAACCAAGAAAAAGCTTTTGCTGAAGAAGCTGCGCAAGGTCAATTTATGACTGAAGCGGCACCTACTAACAACACAACTGCAGCTGCAAACTGGAACCCAGTTCTAATTGCACTTGTTCGTCGCGCTATGCCTAATTTGATGGCATATGACGTATGTGGTGTTCAGCCAATGTCTGGTCCTACTGGCCTGATCTTTGCTATGAAGTCACGTTATAAGTCGACTTCAGCTGGTGCTTCAAATAATGATGAAGCATTGTTTAACGAAGCAATTACTGGTTTCTCTGGTGATTCTTCTGTTACTCAAGGATCTTCAAGCTCAGGTTTGAATGACTCTACTGCTGATGTCAACTTTGGCATCGACTCAGAGCGTACAACTGGTCTTGCTGCTGGCGGTATGCCTACTGGTGATGCTGAAGCGTTGGGTTCAACTGGCGGATCTGCATTCCAAGAGATGGGTTTCACTATCGAGAAAGCTACTGTAACAGCTAAGTCTCGTGCGTTGAAAGCTGAGTACTCATTGGAACTTGCTCAAGACTTGAAAGCGATTCATGGTCTTGATGCTGAGACAGAACTTGCTAATATTCTGTCTACAGAGATCCTTGCTGAGATTAACCGCGAAGTAATTCGTACGATTAACTCACAGGCGAAGACTGGTGCTACAACTGCAAACACAGCAATCAATGGTATCTTTGACTTGTCAACAGATGCTGATGGTCGTTGGTCAGTTGAGAAGTTCAAGGGCTTGATCGTTCAACTCGAAAGAGAAGCGAACGTAATTGCTAAAGAAACTCGTAGAGGTAAGGGTAATTTCATTATCGTTTCTTCTGACGTTGCTTCAGTACTTGCTGCTTCTGGCATGCTTGATTACACTCCAGCACTTTCGACTAACTTGCAAGTGGATGATACTGGTAATACGTTTGCCGGTGTTTTGAACGGACGTACTCGTGTGTATATCGATCCATATGCAACTCAAGACTACGTTACAGTCGGTTATAAGGGTACTAACCCATATGACGCTGGTCTCTTCTATTGCCCATACGTACCACTCACAATGGTTCGTGCGGTTGGAGAAGAAACATTCCAGCCTAAGATTGGCTTCAAGACTCGTTACGGAATGGCTTCAAACCCATTCGTCGGTGCGACTCCAGCTGATGGCTTAGCAGCTGTTAAGACTAACCAATACTACAGAATCTTCCGCGTCGATAACATCATGCAATAAAAAAGGTTCTATAATAATAATGTTTCTCCTTTGATTAATGGGGTTCCTTCGGGAACCCCTTCTTTTAGGTATAAATAAAAATATGGCAACACTAACTACAAACATAAATTACTTACAACCTACCAGTTTTAAATTGGTGATGGATCGTAAGAACTATCCAAATCTTGAGTTTTTCTGTCAAACAGTTACTCATCCTGGTATGCTTATGTCAGCAGTCGAAATGCCTTATCAGAAAATCTCAGGTATTCCATTTCCTGGAGATAAATTAACATTTAATGAACTATCAGCAAATATAATTTTAGATGAGGATATGGAAGGTTATTCTGAAATGTTTCAATGGATTAGACGTCTATTGGATACTCCATCTCGTGAAGCTTTAAGTAGAACATCAACACAACCGCCTACATATGCAGATATAACTTTAATGATTATGTCTAGTCATAATAATACTACAAAACAAATTCAATATAAAGATTGTGTTCCTACTTCTTTAGGTGATATACAATTTGAATCCACGTCTAGCGGTGATGCGTTTATAACTTTTAATGCGTCGTTTAGATTTTCATACTTTGAATTAAAGAGTATAAGTAGTACTGGAGGAGTCTCTAACGACTTTGAACAAATCTCAATAGGATAAATTATGGTTGAATTGAATGAGATTCTCACTATGTGGGAAACTGATTGTAAAATTAATAATATGAAATTAGATGATACATCCCGTGATACACCAAACCTACACGCAAAATATCTAAGATACTTAACCGAAGCAAAGCTTCAGTACAAACGTGCTGAGTTAAAGCAGAAGTCTTTATTAAAAGAAAAATGGCTCTACTATAACGGTAAGATGTCTCAAGAAGAGCTTGAAGGGAAAGGATGGGATCCGGATCCATTTAATGGATTAAAGGTTATGAAAGGCGAAATGGAACACTATTATGACTCTGATCCAGAAATTCAAAAATCCGAAGAGCTTATCGAGTATTGGAAAACTACACGAGACACACTTATCGATATTATAGATAACATTAAGTGGCGACATCAAACAATAAGGAATATGATCTCTTGGAGACAATTCGAGTCCGGAAGTTAAGTCATAGCGAATTGCAGGTAGACTGTGAGTTTGGTCAAGGTCAAGAACTAAATGAATTCTTTTCATTCTATGTTCCTGGCTATAAATTTATGCCGGCTTTTCGTAACAAATTATGGGATGGTAAGATTCGTTTATTTAATATTCGGAATAATACTTTACCAGCTGGCCTTATTGACCACCTACAAAAGTTTGCAGAACAACGACAGTATCCTGTAGAACTTGAAGAATCTGAATATGGTTTAGCAGATAGCCAAACAAAAATTGATCCACAAGAAATTAATGAGTTTATTCAAAGTATTAATTTACCGTTTCCTATTCGGGACTATCAATTCGACGCTGTATGTCGTGGATTAGAACGTAAAAGAGCTATATTACTTTCTCCTACAGGATCCGGTAAATCATTAATTATTTACGCATTAGTTCGTTACTTTTTAGAAAAAGAAGCAGAAGAAGATCAAAAAGTATTAGTCGTGGTGCCTACAACATCATTAGTAGAACAGATGACAAATGACTTTAAAGACTATGGTTATGAGATTGAAAATGTCCATAAAATCTATTCTGGTAAAGATAAGGACACAGAATGTCCGATAATTATTTCTACATGGCAAAGCATATATAAATTAGGATCACCGTGGTTTGAACAGTTCGGTATGGTAATTGGTGATGAGTGTCATGGCTTTAAATCAAAGTCGTTAACTACTATTATGAATAAATGTACAGAAGCAGCATACCGATTCGGTACAACAGGTACATTAGATGGGACACAAACACATGAGCTCGTATTACAAGGATTATTCG
>Ga0209654_1001379_pt1 | contig 19518 bp, 39 predicted proteins | sample SaaInl1SG_22_DNA_FD_184646 | JGI IMG/M metagenome (GOLD analysis project Ga0209654, IMG submission 184646) | Marine microbial communities from expanding oxygen minimum zones in the Saanich Inlet - ESP_161SG_22_DNA (SPAdes) (version 2) | ecosystem: Environmental > Aquatic > Marine > Intertidal... | reverse complement strand
GCAAGATGGAAGACGAGGATGCCCAGCGTGACTCGATCCGTAAGATGGCTTGGTTTGCTCTTATTGGTCTTCTACTGTATCCATTTGGGATTTTTCTTGCTGATGCCTTCGCTATGGGTACTGCCGCACAACTAATCGCCGACATCGCTCCGACTTATTTCGCATCAATTGCCGTATTGGTAAGCGCTTTTTTTGGCGCATCAGCATTAGGTGCCAAGAAGAAAGACGCTAGCTAAGTGAAGACTTGTCGGTACGTTTATATCGGAGGGATGTACCACACAGAATGTGGCTCCAAGGTTATTTTTCGGCCGGTTCAGAAATGCGATAAATGTGGCAAAAAGCCGCAGGAGAAGAAGTGATGCTTAACATGTTACTTGGCCCAGCAATGGAGTTGGGCAAAGAGTTTCTCAAAGGAAAAGCCGATGAGAAAAAAGCCCTTCAGCAACGCAAGATCAATCAGATCCAAAACGATGCCGACTGGGAATCCAAAATGGCTGACGCTACGAAGTCATCGTGGAAGGATGAGTGGTTTTCCCTCATTTTGAGTGCGCCTTTAATCGCCGTAGCTTACAGCGTAGCGATGGACGACACCGCAATCATTGATCGCATGAATGAGGCGTTTACAGCCTTAAATTCTCTTCCAGAGTGGTATCAATATCTGTTATTTATTGCAGTTAGCGCATCTTTTGGCGTAAAGGGTGCAGACAAAATCATGAGTATGCGAGGTAAGAAATGAACACCGAACAGCTACGCAACGAGCTAGAGATTGACGAAGGCGTTAAGTACGAAATCTACTTAGACCATCTCGGCCTGCCAACATTTGGTATTGGCCACTTGGTGACAGAGGACGATCCGGAGCATGGTCAGGAAGTAGGCACAGCCATCTCAGAAGAGCGTGTAGCAGAAGTTTTCGAGTCAGACGTACAGATCACCTTAGACGAGTGTCAGCGGTTGTATGACGACTTTGACGATCTTCCAGAAGAATGCCAGTTAATCATTGCCAACATGATGTTTAACATGGGCCGTCCACGTTTGAGCCAGTTCAAAGGCATGAAAGCCGGCGTCGATGCGCGTGACTGGAACAAGGCCGCAGACGAGATGGTTGATTCTCGCTGGTACAAGCAGGTCACCAACCGCGCAGACCGCTTGGTCACAAGGATGCGTAACCTTTAAAAAACTCTTGCCGTATATAAGATATGATAGGATTATATAAGACTATCTAAGATAAAATGCGGTGATATAAGAGAATGAGTGATATATACTTATCTGAAGCTGTGTATCGGGTTATCCGTGATCAGAAGAAGGCCATCACTGACTGCCTCGAATACGATGGAGTTAAGACGATGGAACATTATCGTGAATTGATGGGCATGCTGACTGCCCTCAATCATGTCGAACAGGAACTCAAGAGCCTGCTAGATAAACAGGAGCATATGGATGACTGAACAAGTCGCGACGCTTGAAGAAGCGTATAAAGAGGATCGCAGAACTTTTCTCGATCCCGAAAGCATAGGTGGAAATCTCTTAGACAGACTACCGACCCCTACTGGGTGGCGTATTCTTATCCTTCCTTATCGTGGTCAGGGCAAAACAGAAGGCGGAATCCTTTTGGCCGACAAAACCCTTGAGCAACAGCAAGTATCCACGCAAGTGGGCTATGTGCTTAAAGTCGGGCCTTTGGCATACAAAGACGAAGACAAATTCCCTAGCGGCCCGTGGTGCGCGGAAAAAGAGTGGGTCATGTTTGCCCGTTACTCTGGCTCGCGTTTCAACATTGATGGCGGCGAAGTGCGAATTCTTAACGACGACGAGATTCTGGCGCGCATTAGCAATCCAGAAGACGTTCTTCACTTTTAAGGAAATAAGAGATGGCTGAAGAAAGAGACGACGATCAGGTCGAATTAGACGTTGGTGATGCAGAAGAAACCGAGGTTGAGTTTGAGTCCCCCGAAGCGGGCGAGCAGACACAGTCTTTTGGTGCGTCAGATGCTGACGAAGAAGACAATTTTGATAGAGCAACGAATGCGACACAAAAGCGCATTGACCGCTTAACCAAGAAAATGCGCTCTGCCGAGCGTGAGCGTGAGGAAGCAATTCGGTATGCACAACAGGTGCAACAAGAAGCCGAGCAAATCCGTCAGCGCATGAATAGCCTCAGTGATAACTACGTTAATGAATATAGCGGGCGTATCGAAACGCAAACCCAATCTGCCGAACAAGACCTTGCTCGCGCAATTGAGATGGGCGATACCAACGGCGTAATTGAAGCACAGCGCAAAATTACATCGTTAGCTATTGAAAGCGACCGAGCACGTCAGGCGAAGATTCAACAAGAGCGGTATGCTCAACAAACGGCGGCACAAGCGCAGGCACAGGTTCAACAGCCAATGCCTGCACAGCAACCGCGTCGTCCTGATCCAAAGGCAGAAGACTGGGCAGACCGGAACGACTGGTTTGGTTCAGATGAAGCAATGACTTATGCCGCTTTTGGAATTCACAAAAAACTCGTTGAAAAGGAAGGATTTGACCCGCAGTCAGATGATTACTACAATGAGCTTGACAGACGTATGGCGGACGAGTTCCCCCATAAGTTCAGGAATTCGGGTGGAGCCCGCCGTCCCGCTCAGACGGTAGCTTCAGTATCCCGCGGAAAAGCAACTGGGCGCACAGGAAAGGTCCGACTCTCCAAGACCCAAGTCACTATGGCTAAAAAACTCGGAGTGCCACTTGAAGAATACGCGAAATACGTTAGGGAGCAATAAAATGGCTGAAGACATGAAGAATGGAAGCCGGGCTTCCCGCGCAAATGAAACTAGAGAGAAAACGGCACAGCGTAAGCCGTGGGCTCCGCCGTCTATGTTAGACGCACCACCTGCACCAGATGGATTTAAACATCGGTGGATTCGCGCTGAGACTCGCGGTTTTGATGACCGCAAGAATATCAGTGCAAAGCTACGAGAAGGATGGGAATTGGTCCGTGCGGACGAATACCCGGACTTTGAAGCACCGGTGATCGACTCAGGTAAATATGAAGGTGTGTTCGGCGTTGGCGGGTTGATCCTTGCAAGGATCCCAGAAGAAACTGTGGAAGAGCGTACTGCCTATTTTAGTCAGCGCAATCACGATCAGATGCAAGCTGTGGATCACGATATGATGCGAGAGAATCAACACTCGACAATGCGGATCAGTAACCCTGATCGGCAACAACGTGTAACTTTTGGTGGCCCTCGTAACAAATAGGGGTCACCCTGATTAGGAGATAGCCTCATGGCAAACCAAGATACTTCTTTTGGTCTACGTCCTATCGGGTTGAATGGAGGCGCAACAAACTCTACTGGTGTAACTCAGTATGAGATTGCGGCGGCGAACACTAACGCTATTTATCAGTTTTCACCGGTTATTCCGTTGTCAACTGGGTTTATCGACATTGTTGGTAATGCAAATGGCGGAACGGTTCCATTCCTCGGCGTCCTGATGGGTGTAGAATACGTTGACTCTTCTACTAAGAAGACAGTCTTCAAAAACTACTGGCCCGGTGCCAACGACGTAAGCGTGGATACAAACTATCCCGTTAAAGCGATGGTTGCGGACAATCCAATGCAACTCTACCGTGTAGCGGCAGATGAATCAGTAACTGACAAAGCGACTGCACAAGCAGACGTATTTGCGAACTGTTCACTGGCGACAGCAACTTCTGGTTCTACAGCGACTGGTCGTTCTACTGCACAGTTAGACATTAGCACGGCGGATACAACAGCCACTCTTGCTATGCGTATCGTTGGCATCGTCGATGACGTTGCAAACAACGACTACGACGCGGCAGGTGTGAACTTTGTTGTTCGCTTTAATTTCCATTACAACTCGCCAGCTTCAGCTTCTGCTTCGCAGACTACTGCTGACTCAACAGGTATTTAAGGAGAAGGGTTATGGCAATCTCTCGCGCACAGTTAGCGAAAGAGCTTGAACCGGGCCTTAATGCCCTGTTCGGGATGGAATACAACCGTTACGAAAACGAGCACGCTGAAATCTTCACAGAAGAATCTTCAGATCGCGCGTTTGAAGAAGAAGTAATGTTGGGTGGTTTCTCAACTGCACCAGTCAAGGGTGAAGGTTCTGCCATCACATTTGACGATGCACAAGAGACGTACACTGCACGTTACACTCACGAGACAATCGCTCTGGCGTTCTCTATTACTGAGGAAGCCATCGAGGACAATCTGTATGATCGTCTGGCGTCTCGTTACACGAAAGCACTTGCTCGCTCAATGGCTCAAACCAAGCAGATCAAGGCGGCTTCGATCCTCAACAATGCGTTTAGCACTGGTTCACCTGTAGGTGACGGCGCGGCATTGTGTTCATCGGCGCACCCTTCACTGTCTGGCAACCAGCGCAACCAGTTGTCTGTCGCGGCTGACCTCAACGAGACTTCTCTTGAGCAAGCACTGATCGACATCGCTGGCTTGACTGACGAGCGTGGACTCAAGATCGCAGTTCGTGGCACTAAGCTGATCATTCCGAAGGAACTTCAGTTTGTCGCGGAGCGTGTATTGAACTCCAACTTGCGTCCGGGAACAGCGGATAACGACGCCAATGCAATGAAGAACATGGGAATGTTGCCTGAAGGGGCAGTAGTCAACCATTTCTTGACTGACACTGACGCGTTCTTCGTTATGACTGACGCACCGAACGGTTTCAAATACTTCAACCGTTCACCAATCAAGACTGCAATGGAAGGTGACTTTGACACTGGAAACATGCGGTTCAAGGCCCGTGAGCGTTACAGCTTCGGCGTCTCTGATTGGCGCGCTGTCTTCGGTACACCCGGAGCGGCATAATGTAGCTTTTAAGTTACATGAAAAAGAGGGCGCTAGACGCCCTCTTTTTTTGTCTGTAAGATTGATTTAACTAGGAAAACGGTGCGTCGGACTGACCTAGCAGACGACATGCAGACAGGCGCACTAAACTCGCATGTGAGGACAATCTAATGGCGACTACTACTTTCTCAGGTCCAGTTGTATCTACTGGCGGTTTTACAGGTGACGTAACAGGTGACGTTGTTGGCTTGGTTCAAGTTCCAACTTATACAGTTGCGACCGCTCCTGCCGCTACTGGTCTAGCGGGCACAATCATCTACGTTTCTGACGGTTTGGCGGGTGCGCCTTGTTTGGCAGTATCTGATGACACAGACTGGATTTCTCCTGCGGGCACAGCCATCGCGGCCGAATAAGGGGTGAGCTATGTCTTTAATCAAACTGGTTCCAGCTAGCGCCGAGGAACTTGCTCGCCGAGTAAGTGCGAAGCCGAAAAAACCGGCGGCCAAAAAACCGGCGGCCAAAAAGCCTGCGGCTAAGAAGGATGACTAATTATGAATAGCTTGTCTCAAGTCTTTCAAGTTAGTAAGCGTGAAAGCGGCTTCGCCGTTCTTGGTCCGCACCGTCTCAAAGAGTTTTCTTTGATAGGCACGGCTAGCGAAGGGAAGTTCACGGTTTACGATACAGATACGGCTCCTGTGGCCGGAACCTATGCTCAATCCGGGACAACGGTGACAGTCACCGATACCGATCACGGTTTGGCTACCGGAGATGTTGTCGGAATTTGCTTTGCAACAGGTACTGGCGGAACAGCGTGCTCTGGGAATTACTCGATCACCGTGGTGGATGCCGACACGTTCACAGTCCCAATGCTGAACTCTGACACAATTACGGGTACGCCAGCTTGCAACTACGTTGCGAATAGCGGCCCAAATCAACCGAACCCAAAGCGGTGGTTGATGTGTAAAGGCGTCGCGGCAGGAGATTCTTTCGCAAACGTCTTTACTATTCCAAACGAGGGCATCGTCACTAAGTTAGGCACTTACTTTTTAATGTCTAATTTATTAGAAGCGGACATGTTCTACGAGTAATGGCTACTACGAAGAACGTTAAAAGAACACCGTCTGGTCGCGTAAGCTATCGCGGTGAAACGTTTTCCGGGTACAACAAACCTAAGCGGACTAGCGGCGGAAACAAGAAGTTTGCAGTGCTTGCCAAGAAAGGGGACGAGGTCAAACTCGTCCGCTTTGGCGATCCAAACATGAGTATTAAAAAAGATCAGCCGGATCGCCGCAAAAGTTTTAGAGCACGTCATAACTGTGACACGGCTAAAGACAAGTTCAGTGCAAGGTATTGGAGCTGTAAGAAATGGTGACAGAAGTAACTGTTAACATGGAAGACGAAGAATTAAAGACTAAGGACGTTCTTTTTCTTTTACAAAAGCATGAAGGCGAGTGCAATCTTCGATATAAAGCAATTAACGAAAAGCTTGAATCGCAGGCCGCTACGTTAGAAAAACTCGATCAGCGCATGTGGTTTATTGGCATTTTGGTCATAGCCGCTCCGTTTGGAATGCTTTTGGTAGAAAGGTTGATGCAATGAGTCGTGTAAACCTTGGCGCTGGGGGGCATAGCAAAAAAGCGTGTAGCCCGGTTCGCAAAATGGCTAAAGGCGGCGAAGTCAAATCTGGCGGCAAGATATGCCCCGCAGGCAAAGCTTGGGCAAAGCGCACTTTTGACACCTATCCGAGCGCTTACGCAAACATGGCCGCTTCTAAGTATTGCAAAGATCCCAATTACGCCAAGAAGTCTAAGAAGAAAAAGTAATGGGACAGCTAAAAGAGTGGCGCAACCAAAAGTGGGTTAGAATTGACAGCAAAGGAAACATTGTTGGCGAATGCGGGACTTCCAAGAACAAAAAGAACCCCGACCGCTGTTTGCCAAAGAAAAAGGCGCAGAGCCTAACAAAGTCAGAGCGTGCGGCGACAGCTCGAAAGAAAAAGAAAGCTGGCGCACAGGGTAAACAAGTTGTGGCTAATACTAAAAAAGCCAAAGTGACTCGTAGGAGAAAAGCATGAAAAGTTCAGGATGCGCGGTTCGTTTAGGTAATGGCGGTTTTGTTAAGCCTAAAAAGATGAAGTACGGCGGTGAAGTTAAAAAGATGGAATACGGTGGCGCCGTTAAAAAGATGTCCAAAGGCGGTTGCGCGAAATGCGGCAAACGTAAGTGTGAGTGCTAAATAATGGCAACTTCTGGGTCTGTTGATTTTGAACTCAATGTAGCTGACTACATTGAGGAAGCGTTTGAGCGATGCGGCCTTGAGGTCCGGACGGGTTATGACCTTAAAACGGCCAAGCGTTCGCTCAACTTGATGTTGGCGGAGTGGGCTAACCGAGGCTTAAATCAGTGGACCATTGAACAACGTCAGTTCACAACGACAGCGGCCGATCCGGACATTGCATTGGGCGCAGATGTTATTGACATCTTATCGGTAGTGGTTCGCCGTAGCGGAACCGACTATTCGCTAGATCGGGTCAGCAGGGATGAGTTTTTGAACATTCCGAGCAAGACAACGCAAGGCAGACCCACGCAGTTTTTCTTGGATCGTCAAATTACGCCGACGTTAAAGATCTGGCCTACCCCAGAAAATTCAACGGATATCGTGATTTACGACGCATTGACGCGTATTCAAGACGCAGATGCTCCAACAAACACGTTAGAAATCCCGTTTCGTTTCTACCCGTGTTTGGCGGCAGGTTTGGCGTATTACATTGCAATGAAACGTTCGCCACAGCGTCTACAGCTTTTGAAAGCTGTTTATGAAGAAGAGTTCGAGCGAGCAATGACGGAAGATCGGGACAGAGCGTCTTTTAACGTTGTTCCTCAGTACGAATACTTTAGGACGACGTAATGTCAAAGTTTGCTCAAGGCAAATTTGCGTATGCGACTTCTGATCGGTCAGGAGTTCGCTACAAATATAAAGACATGCGTCGAGAATGGAATGGCCTGCTTGTCGGCAAAGACGAGTATGAGCCAAAGCATCCACAGTTAGGTCCTTTTCGGAGCCCTGTTGATGCACAAGCTTTGAAAGACGCACGCCCAGATCGGATCGAACCTTTAGTAGTTCCTGTCGGGGCCGGCGGTTTTCCAGACCGGGGAGTGGCGACTAAAGCGACCGGTTTGGTAGGTACAGTGACAGTGGTGATTGCATGAGTTTTACATACGCTCAACTAAAAACAGCTATTCAAGATTATTGCGAAAACCAAGAAACAACCTTCGTCAATAACCTCGACATTTTCATCAAGGGTGCCGAAGAGCGCATCTTTAAAAGCGTTCAGCTTAATTTTTTCCGCAGAAATCAAACGGGTACGCTAACAGCGTCTAATAAGTATTTGAACTGCCCAAGTGACTTTTTAGCCCCGTATTCTTTATCTGTTACAAACAGTAGCAATAAAGAGTTCTTGCTGTATAAAGACGTGAACTTCCTACAGGAGTTCACGCCGGATGCTTCGACAACAGGTGTTCCAAAGTATTACGCGTTTTTTGATGTCGAGAACTTTATGGTAGCGCCGACGCCCGATTCAAATTACGCAGTCGAATTGCACTACTACTATCGGCCTGCGAGCTTGACGGCAGGGGCGGATGACGCAACCACTTGGCTAAGTGTCAATGCGCCGCTTGCGATGTTGTATGGCTCATTGATTGAAGCCTACACCTTTATGAAAGGCGAGCAGGACGTGATTCAGAATTATTTCCAGCAGTTTGCCGATTCCGTTTCTCGGTTGAAGAACTATGGTGAAGCTGTTGAAGACACTGATGCGTATCGCACAGGTCTGATTATAAGAGAGAAAACATGATTAGTAGCGAAGCTTTAAAGTTTGAAATTCCAGAAACTCCGTTGGTTACGGTGCATACAACCGACCACCGCGGGTTTACTCCAGAAGAAGTCGCACAGCGATGCGTGGACCGTTTGATCAGCGTGGCGGATACTGCCGAGCCGGCTCTTAGAGATCAAGCGCGCGCATACAAAAAGCAGGCGCACAAACTGATTGCCTATTATATGCGGGAGGCGATTCGTTCAGATCGCACAACCATATATAATGCACTTATGGATGCAGGTCATCCTCAACTAGCTGAAGCCATAAGGAGACTGTAATGGCGATTTCACAAGCAATGTGCACAAGCTTCAAGCAACAACTGCTTGAAGGTAAGCACGACTTCCGGACTTCGGGTCATACTTTTAACATCGCGTTGTTTACGTCTTCTGCGACTTTAGACGCGACAACAACGGATTACAGCACTACGAATGAAGTGTCGGGTACAGGGTACTCTGCGGGCGGTCAAGCGTTGACCAACGTAGATCCGACCACTTCTGGGACAACCGCGTTCTGCGATTTTGCTGATGAAACTTTTACGACAGCAACCATCACAGCAAACGGTGCAATGATTTATAACACCACAACAGCAGGCGGTTCAGGCACAACTGACTCCGTCGTTGTTTTAGCTTTTGGTGGCGACAAGACATCAACGGCCGGTGATTTTACGATTCAGTTCCCAACTGCTGACGCTTCTAACGCAATTATCCGAATCGCGTAAGGACGCCTAATGGCTGACATTACCGGTTGGGGTCGAGGGACTTGGTCCCAAGGAGCGTGGAGTAATCCCGTTCCTGTCGAAGTCACTGGTGAGTCTGCCACCGGTGCGGTTGGCTCTGTCACCGCAACGGGTATTGCTAATGTTCCGACCACTGGATTAGTTGGAACAACAGGCGTTGGCTCTGTTCTAGTCTCCGCAGACGCCAACGTCGCGGTCACAGGCGAAACAGCAACAGGTCAATTGGGATCAGTTGCTGTTGTTGCAGAAGCAAATGTAGATGTCACAGGTATTGCGGCAACCGGTGCGGTTGGCACTGCAACTGTTTCTGCGGATGCCAATGTAGATGTCACAGGTGAATCTGCTACCTCCGCCGTCGGAAGCGTTACTGTTGATGCCGAAGCCAATGTTTCGGTCACAGGCGTTTCTTCTACGGGCGAAGTTGGCACTGCTACCGTCGAAGCCGAAGCCAATGTCCCAACAACAGGTTTAGCTGGAACTACTACTGTTGGCTCTGTCACGGTTGATGCCGAAGCCAATGTGGTTCTTACCGGCAACGAAGCGACAGCCTCTGACGGCACTGTCGTCGTTGAAGCCAACGCAGACGTCGCAGTAACCGGTGTTTCTGCAAGCGCCACCACATCTTCTGGCGTTATCGACATTCGTATTGACGTCACCGTGCCGGAAACCGGGTTGGAAGTTACGTCCTCTGTCGGCACCGTTTCCATTAAAGCCGATGCTGATGTATCCTTGACAGGTACGAATCTAGTTGCTACGGGCCAAGTTGGAGACGTTTACGTCTGGGGTCAGATCGATCCTGATCAAACGCCAAGTTGGACCGGGGTATCTCCATCTCAAACACCGGGATGGACCGATGTAACACCTTCTCAATCTCCGGGTTGGGAAGAGATAGCCGCTTAGGAGAGCTAAATGGCCAGCACATACACCGCAAACACTGGTATTGAACTCATCGGAACTGGCGAACAGTCGGGAACGTGGGGTGAAACTACCAATACCAACTTAGATATTGTTGACCGCGCGCTGAATGGCGTGGGCGATATCTCGCTGTCCGGTACCACACACACCCTGACAACCACTGACGGTACATTGACCGATGGTATGTACAAGCTGTTGGTTCTCGGCGGAAGCCCTTCTGGTACTAACACCATCACTATCTCGCCAAACGACCAAGAAAAGATCTATCTCGTTTACAACAACTCTGGCGAGTCTGCGATCTTTACGCAGGGCAGTGGTGGTGACGTTACTATCCCGGACGGTGAAACCAAGATTATCTTTGCTGACGGTGCTGGTGCTGGTGCAGAGGTGACAGATTTCACGGGACTACTCAAGATTGCATCAAGCAAGGTGACCGGTCTTGGCACTGCGGCGGCCTTAGACGTAGGTACGAGCGCGAACAATGTCGTACAATTAAACGGCTCGGCCCAACTACCAGCGGTAGACGGATCAAATTTAACAGGTGTTGCAACGGCAGGTTTCTCTGTTGCGATGGCAATTGCACTATAGGTGAGATATGGCACAGGACTTTGAACGAGATATTGCCAGACAGATTGGAACCTCAGCAACCACGTTGCGGACAGCAGATTCTGATGACGCTCTGGTGGGCATTAGCTTGGCGAACATTACCGGATCACAGATTCTGGTCGATGTTTACATTACATCAAGCGCGAACGACTACTACTTAGGCAAGGACATTCCAATCCCTGCCGGTGCGTCACTCCAGTTACTGGACGGTGGTGCGAAGGTCGTGTTGCAAAATGGTGATGCTCTGAAGATTGTTTCTGACACAGCAAACAGTTTGGATGCGTGGGTCTCGGTTGTAGACTCGATTTCTACATAAGGTGACGTATGGCTTACTTAGGTAACAGACCCGGATTCCAGTACCAAGAAACGACTGTCCAACAGTTTTCTGGTGACGGATCGACTACATCGTTTACGCTGAACAAGAAGACCACAACCAACGATTGTGAAGTCTTTGTTGAGAACGTACAGCAGGAGCCGTCTGTTGCTTACGGTATTGGCGGTGCAACGCTCACATTTACTGCGGCACCTCCATCTGGCACCGACAACATCTATGTGATTTTCCGCCAGAAGGCCACGGTTCGTACGAACACAGCAGACAAATATAACGCAACGCTCTTTCAGAATCCGAAGACAATCAGTGAAGACATCGCAGTGGACGCAGGGTTTAACGCCTGTGTTGCCGGTCCGATCACAGTGTCCGCCGGAGTCACACTGGGCGTTCCAACAGGTAGCAGATTGGTGATTGTATGACGGTTACGATTGACGGAACAACTGGCGTATCGCTTGTACAGGATGGGGTTGTTACTGCGGATGATTTGAGCAGTACGCTTGATTTGTCTGGTAAGACTGTGACGCTCGCTAACACTGCATCAGCTATGGTTTTACTGCAAGAAGGTGCGGCTTCTGAATCCGGTGTCTCTAGTATTGATATACCTTTAGATGTTTCAGGGGACTATTTTGCTTTTCGTTTAATACTCCCTGCTTTGCTTGTTTGGAATAACGGGCAAGATTTATACGCTAGAGTTAGAGACGCATCCACTGGATCATATAAAACAGCGGGTACTGCTTACACTTGGTCTGTCATGGAACGCAATTCGGTAAACCAAGCAGGGACTCAATCAACCAGTGACGATCATTTTAGATTGTGTTGGTACTCTTGGCCAAATAGTGCGGCAGAGGCAGGAGCTACCGAAATGATCATTATGAACAATGCTGATGCATCGCAAAGAACGTCATTCACAGGTCAATACAACGGTAGAGATAATGCTGATTCCAACAAAATGACTGTTTTTGGTGGTATGTGTAATGCCGCAACTCAAGATGATTACTTCAGACTTTATGCGGCAAGCGGAGATATTGTAATCAAGGGCGGCTATAAACTTTATGGGTACTTGGCATGACGACTAGATACAGACTAGATGCAGGTGTTCTTGTTGAGCTTACGCCAGAAGAACTGACTGAATTAGAAGCGCAAGAAGCGGCTTATGATACGTCTGCAAAATTAATGGAAGAATTGCGGAATACGAGAAACGCAAAGCTATCAGCAACAGACTGGTGGGTCATGCCTGATCGTACAGCGACACAAGCACAGTTAGATTACCGCCAAGCACTGCGTGACATAACTAACACATACACTAGCCTAGATGATGTCGTCTGGCCGGAGGAACCTGCATGAGCAAGATAGCCCTCACACCCAATGCTTCCGGCTCAGGCACGTTCACCATTGCCGCACCGAATAGTGATACAGACCGCACACTGACTCTGCCGGATGAGGCGGGGACGGTGTTGACGAGTGCGAGTACAGTCACTGGTTCCAGTGTATCTAATATGGGACTTGAGTTGATTGCTTCTGCAACTGCTTCAAACGGTGATGCAAGTGTTGACTTCACATCGTTGGATAATAGTTATGCGGCATGGCAAGTGTACTGTCATAGTGTGTTTCCATCATCAAATGCAGACACATTTGCGATGCGTGTTTACGACAGCACTGGAACGCTAAAAAGTGGATCAAGTGATTACTTTTGTAGAGTTAGTATCTTTGGAACAGACGGAGGTTCGGCAAGTAGTCAAAGTGCGCTTTCAAGTGAAATGAGACTATCAGTTAATGCAAGTATGCCAAACTCAGTTAATTTCCCTTATTCGTCTCAGTTTGTTATAGCAAACCCATCCGGTAATGGGTTTTATAAAAATATGTTTGGTCATGGTGAATATTCAACCACTAGCGGCGTTCGTTGCTACACTGAAATAGCAGGTGGTTATAGGGGTGATACATCGCCAATAACAGGACTTAGGTTTTTGATGCTTGGCGGAAATATTCAAGTGGCACAGATCTACATCTACGGCGTAAGGACAAGTTAAGATGACCACAAAGATCGTAAATGGTAAGAAGGTTGAATGTACCGCAGAAGAAATTACGGCACTTGAAACTGAACGTCAAGAGTATGCAGATACGGTTGCCGTAGAAGAAGTTAAAATGCATCGTGCATTAGCCTACCCATCCATCGCAGAGCAACTGGATCAGATTTACCATGAAGGCATTGACGCATGGAAAGAAACCATTGCGGCTGTTAAAGCGGAGTATCCTAAGCCATGAGCGAAATCCTTGTAAACACAATCAAGAAAGCTGACGGCACGGGTAGCATCACGGTTCCTGCGGAGACTGGTACGTTGTTGACGAGTGCGAGTGATTTGTCTGGTGTTACTGGTGCGGGTGGGCTGTTCACAAGTTACGCAGTCGTAAGAGATGAGAAGGGTGCGTCTACTGCGGGCGGCACGTTTACAACCGGTGGGCATCGCACTAGAGATTTAAATACGGAGCATTTTGATCCAGACGGAATTGTTTCGTTATCTAGCAATCAATTTACATTGCAAGCCGGAACTTATTTTATCAGATGGTCGGCTCCTGCGTTTAACGTAAGCCGTCATGTATCAAGACTTACTAACATAACGGATGATTCGGTCGTAGAAGTGGGAACATCCGAATACACTCAGAGCGATTCTAACACTACAACCCACTCAACTGGAAATGCACGAGTAACGATAGCAGGCGCAAAAGCATTTGAAATTCAGCATTACTCACAAGGAACTCAAGCGGGTAATGGGTTCGGTAATGACACCAATGGCCAATCAACAATATCTGTATACACAGTCGTTGAAATTTTCAAGGAGGCGTAAATGGACATTCATGCGTGTATTGACTATTTAAGTCTTAATGCAAACCAATACAAATTAGATCAGTCTGTTCCTCCACACGTTATTGTTGAGTGGACTGGCGACGATCCCCAGCCAACAGATGCAGAGTTACAAGCGGCTTGGGTTGAGGTACAGAAACTTGGATATAAAGCACAACGTGCCGCAGAGTATCCTTCACTCGCTGAACAACTTGATATGCAATACCACGACAAAATCAACGGAACGACAACTTGGGCTGATGCAATCCAAGCTGTCAAAGACAAGTATCCTAAACCGGAGTAAGCAACGATGCCGTATATTGGACGTTCATCAGACTTTGGGGTTCGCACCCGCTACTACTTTACCCAGACCTCGGGCGGTGCTACGTCAATCTCTGGCATTGACGACAATGGTAAGCGTCTAAACTTCACAGACGGGAACTACATTGATGTCAAGCTGAACGGCGTCCAGTTAGTGGCAGGCACGGATTACGACACCGACACAGCCAACACGATTGACAACCTGACAGCACTTTTAGCAGATGATGTCCTCGAGATAACGGCGTATGATGTATTCAACGTGGCGGACACAGTACCGGCGTCCACGGGCGGTGAATTTAGTGGCGGGATCGAAGCCGACCGGTATCAGAATGCAGACTCATTCTCCGAAGATTTCACGATCCCAACAAACAAAAACGCCTTACTGGTTGGTCCAGTTACTCTGACCGGAACAGTGACGGTCAACGGCACACTGACGGTGGTATAAGATGGCAGGAACATTAGTCGTACAGACACTACAAGGCCCGACAAGCGGGGCCAATGCGAACAAGATCCTGTTGGGGTCTGGTCAGGAACTTTATGCGCCGGGTCATGTCGTGCAGGTTGTTCAGGGAAGTACAACCAGTAAGGTGACTACAACTTCCGCTACTTATACTGATACAACTTTATCTGCAAGCATCACACCCTCTAGTACATCAAGTAAGGTTTTGATTTCTGTGAATCAAAGTCTATATAACAGTGGCACAGCAAACGGTAACTTACGAATTGTTAAAGACTCAACAACACTGATAACTCAAGGCTACGCTCCGTGGGACGGGGTTGGGTTTTTAAGTTGGGTAACCTTTAGCTACTTAGATTCTCCGTCAACAACATCGGCCATTACATATAAAACAACTTTTGCCCGAAATTCAGGAAGCGGGGACTTAATTGCAAACTTTTCTAGTGGTGCTGAAGACATGACTTCTTACATCACCGTAATGGAGATCGCAGGATGACAACACTCTATGTAGACAACATCGCCCCGAATCTCCAGAGTAAGATCAGTGCGCCTAACCTTCAGCTTCCTAGTGGGAGTGTGGTGCAGGTTGTGCAAACCGTTAAAACAGATGTGTTTTCGAGTTCAGCACAAAATACATTTACAGATATTACAGGGTTAAACGCAACAATTACGCCATCTTCTGCATCTAGTAAGATACTTGTTTTAGTAGAATTAAAAGCGAGTATGTCTTCTGCCGCAGTAACTTCCCTGCGGCTACTTCGTGGTAGCACACCTATTGGTAATGGTGACTCCGCTGGAAGCAGAACCCCTGCCGCATCTGGATACTACAGTGGCGCTTCTGATATTGACGCACATATAATATCCGCAACAATTAACCATCTTGATAGCCCAAACACTACCGATGCTACAACTTACAAAGTTCAAGTAAGCCCCATCAATGCTGTGACTGTATGGATTAACAAGACAGCTAGAGACAACGATTCTGTTGGGTGGTTACGCACAAGTTCAACCATCACACTCATGGAGATCGCAGGATGAGCAGTATAATCAAAGTCGATCAAATCCAACTGGCTGATGGCTCGACACCAACTGCGGGTGATCTTGGGTTGAATACTACTGGGTCGGTGGTAGCAGTCAAACATGCTGTTGAAACTTCTGCACAGTCTTATAGTGTAGCAAGTGCGGCTACACAAAATGTAAGCACATTGTCTATTACTCATACTGCAACTGGATCAAACAAGATTATTCTTGTAGCAAACATTCAAGGCTACTCAAATAGTTCCAACATGGGTATCGTATTTTTATCAGATGGTTCTGTTATTGGTGATCGTGGAGATGCCGCAAGTAATCGCATTCGTGCGGCGGCTGGCGTGGATCAGCGTGGTGAATTAAACGGCGGACAATACTCTTCACGAATGACAATTTCTACTGAAATTACCCCAACTGCTGGTAGCCATACATACACAGTAGGTCTTATTAATGGCAGATCGACCACAGACACACTCTACTTAAATAGATCATCGGGGGATCAAGACAATACGTCTCACATCCGTTCCGCATCTACTTTAATGTTAATGGAAATCGCAGGCTAAAGGAGAAACACATGGCAAGCGTATCACAGGCTCTATCAGAGCTTAACATTACAGAATGGGTTCTCCGTGGAGAGCCTACAACAGAGGCAGAGTTCAACGAAATGTTCCGCAAGGTCACTGGAGCAGACGCTAATGGTTCAGCCATTGAGTCAGCTAACACAGCAGACTGGGGCGTAACGTGGACTGAAGTCTCAGCCAAGGTCACTGAGCTTACAGCGGCAGAACCGATGAAGGCATTGCGTGAAGAGCGTGATCGTTTGATTGCCGCTACTGACTGGTGGGCATCATCTGATCTGACCATGACTGCTGAACAGACTGCATACCGTCAGGCATTGCGTGACATTACTGATAACGCGACATCTTTGGATGACGTGACTTGGCCTACAAAACCGTAAGGAATAGAAGATGACCCGTGCATACGATAACGCAGTAGATGCTCGCTATCCCAGTGGACGGCGTAATCTTATTATTAACGGTGCGATGCAAGTTGCTCAACGGTCTACGTCTGAGACGGGTAACACTGCAAACGGTTACCTCACATTAGATCGTTATAGACTTAACGCTTCTGGCGGTACCTTTAATTCAAGTCAACAATCTTTGACCGTAGGGCAAACAGACCTTCCTAGCCCGTTTAAATATTTTCTGAGATTTGACGTAACAACTGCCAACGACAATATGGGTGTTCAGCAAAGAATTGAGGACGTTACCGTAGTAAACGGAGAAAAAGTTACATTCTCTTTTTACGCAAAGGGAACTAATCCAGCGGGGGGGCATCTTGACGTAAGACTTCAACAAGATTTTGGGTCGGGGGGCTCTAGTCTAGTTGATGCTACACCGGAGTCGTTGACACTGACTTCTTCGTGGCAAAGATTTACTTATGTATTTGATGTTCCTTCAATATCGGGTAAAACAGTAGGCACTGGGTCTCATCTTAATTTTGCTATAAGACAACCCGACGATGACGATACAACAACTGCTTGGACGCTGGACACCACTGGGTGGCAGGTAGAACTCGGCAACGTCGCCACGCCCTTTGAACACCGTAGCTTTGGCGAGGAGATGGAGCTTTGCAAGCGTTATTATCAAAAGTCGTTTGACTACGATGTTGTTCCCGCTTTTGACGCATCAAGGGGCCAAGTAGGTATTTCAATGGCATATAACAGTGCTACTGCTACAGGTGGAGCCATTGAGTTGGGGGTTGAAATGAGAACCGCTCCAACAGTTACTTATTATTCTCGGAATGTGTCTACAGGTAACTATTGGGCAATGTACAAAAATACGACTTGGACTGTAACAGCCACAGGAGATAACGGCTCTAGAAGTAAGCGTATTCAGTTTTACGTTCAGCCAAGCGGGGGTGGTATGACTGCTCAGTATGTATATGAATTGTCTGGGAACTGGACAGCAGAGGCGGAACTGTAATGGAAGAGATGAATATTGCTTCAGCACAATATACTGCACCGTTTGGTGAAAACACCGGTATAAATATTGTTATCGACGGCATCACCATGTCAGTCCCCCTCGACCCCGCAAACAGACACTACGCCGAAATACTCCGCCAAGTGGAAGCTGGCACATTGACCATTGAGGAGGCCGACAATGGCTCTGAGTAAGATTGACAGTGACGGCATTGTCTCTGGTGGTATCACTGCCGACAGCTTGAATATCGGCCAGATCGGTGGACGCAGGAACATTGTGTATAACGGAGCAATGAACATTTGGCAACGAGGCACGTCTGCGGACAGTGCAAGTAACGCCGACTATATGTGTGATCGGTGGCTTGTTAGTCACAGCGGATTAGATGGAAACGTGGACTGGGATCAAGAGACGTCATCTACCCCAGACGGCTTTGGCTATGCGTTAAAAATTTCAACAGATGCTTCAGAGACGTCTTTGGATGCGGCAGATACGTTATTTATCCGGCAAAAATTTGAGGGTCAAGATTTACAACAACTACAAAAAGGAACGGCTGGAGCGAAATCACTGACTCTTTCTTTTTGGGTAAAGTCTTCAGTCGCATCGACATACACCGTTGAATTGTTTGATAACGACAACACTCGAATTATCAGCAAAAGCTATGTGATTAACACCGCAGATACATGGGAATTTAAAACGGTTGTATTTGAAGGTGACACCACAGGCGCACTAGGTAACGACAACGGAGATAGTTTGCGGCTTGATTTCTGGATCGACGCAGGATCAGACTACACAAGCGGAACATTCAGCACGGCGTGGCAAGCAAACGACAACACAGAACGTGTATACGACACCACAGGTTGGCTAGAATCAACTACACCTACCTTCTACATCACCGGAGTCCAACTCGAAGTCGGCTCTGTTGCGACACCTTTCGAGCATCGCTCATACGGGGAGGAGCTTGCGGCTTGTCAGAGGTACTTCTGGTATAAAGGCTACTTAAATGGTGTGCCACAGAGGTTTGCCAATCAGGTGTTTAGTAACTACAACTCAACCGATGCTTATACAAGCATTAAATTTCCTGTTCAAATGAGGTCTACTCCGTCCGGTACTGCATCAGCAATAGGTGGTTTTGCTTATTACTCAGCTAACGGCTCTCGCACCATATCTAGCTTTAATTTTCAAAACGGGGACCAGAGTGCAATGCAAATACGGTTGAATGGAAGCGGGTTTGTAGAAGGATACGCAGGGCATTTAGATGCGGGTTCTAATGGTTATATGACCTTTGATGCGGAGTTATAAATGGAACAGATGAACATCACTTCAGCACAATACAATGCAGATTCTCTTACTGGAAACAACGTATCGGTCCAAGCAACCATCGACGGCATCACCATGTCAGTCCCACTAGACCCTGCAAACCGCCACTACGCAGAAATCATGCGTCAGGTTGAGGCGGGTGAGCTAGTGATTCAAGAAGCGGATGCCGAGTAATGCCATTATCGAAGCTCGTCTTCAAACCCGGAATCAATCGAGAAGGGACTAACTACTCGAACGAAGGCGGCTGGCACGACGGTGATAAAATCCGTTTCCGCTATGGCTATGTCGAGAAGATCG
>Ga0209654_1001376_pt1 | contig 19561 bp, 22 predicted proteins | sample SaaInl1SG_22_DNA_FD_184646 | JGI IMG/M metagenome (GOLD analysis project Ga0209654, IMG submission 184646) | Marine microbial communities from expanding oxygen minimum zones in the Saanich Inlet - ESP_161SG_22_DNA (SPAdes) (version 2) | ecosystem: Environmental > Aquatic > Marine > Intertidal... | reverse complement strand
TTCTCCAGACCATATTGCAGAAGCCATACAATATAGAAGTTTAGACAGAGAAGGTTGGTTGGGGTAACATACTAAAACAAAAAAAGCATCTCATAAATGAGATGCTTTTTGCGGTCTGGACGGGACTTGTAAATTAACTTAAAATATTGATTATAAGTTAAATATGTTTTTGAAATATTATTTTTTAAAATAAAATATTATCTCCAATAATACGACTTAAATACTTGAAATACAATTATTTATTTTTAAAAATAATATTTTTTAAAAAGTTGATAAGTAAAAAAAGTCCCCGGTTTAGTCCCCCATTTTTTTTGTACATTTGCCCCTATAAAACCCTATGATATGCGGAAAACGAGCTTCTATCTTAGAGACCCACATGCTAATTATGCTACGAGCATACAATTAGTTTGTCGATTTAACAACCTGCGTATTAAGATGTCAACTGGTCTTTCAGTTAAACCTAGTATGTGGATTCAAAAGCAAATGAGAGCGCGAGTCCATAGCTCATTTCCCGAAGCAAAAAAAATAAATGAGCGACTCCAGAACTTTGAAACTTCCTTTCAGAAAATCACTTATGAGCTAATTGATAAAAAGACAACAATTAGTGCAAAAGAATTTAAAGAACGTATTAAAAAAGAAGCACAACTTCCCTCTTACGTGAAAGACGGAAAATCTTTTTGGTATTATTTTGATGAATTTGTAGCCTTTAAAAAAAAGACTCAATCTAGTTATGTGTATAGAGATTATCATTATTCACTCCGTAAGCATTTAAAAGCAACAGAGTCAATGCATGGACGTATAACAGGGTTTTCTAGCTTAAAACAAGAAAGTGATAGTTTTTATGACCTGTTTTATGAATACCTAAGTTACGAAGCCATTAACCAAGAAGGCAATAAAGGACTTTCTGTAAATACCGTAGGGAAAAATGTAAAAAACTTAAAAGCATTTTTACATTGGTGTTTTGACAAAGAGATATGTACGCGATTTCCTTTAAAACATATGGTTGTAGAACAAGTAGAGTCTGATAAAGTTTATTTAAACCAAGATGAAATACAGAAACTATATGAACTTAAAGATTTATCAACTAAAGAAAAGGAAACGCGTGATTTGTTTTTAATTGCTTGTGAAACCGGAATGCGTTTTAAAAATTTAACTCAGATTAAAAAAATAAACTACCAAGACGACCAATTAATTTTCTTTCAAGTAAAATCTTCGGGAATCAAAGCAAAACTAATCATTCCTTTAAGCGATTTACATCGTGAAATTGCCAGCTCTTACAATTACGAACTCCCTAAACTGACTTATAATACGTTTGTTTTCAATAAAACCCTGCGTTCGTTATGCGAAGAAGCGGGCATAGACCAAGAGGTTTTAGTACAGAAAGTAAGTAAATACGGAACTCGTGAGCTGGTTTCTAAAAAATATGAGCTGGTAAGTTCACATACGGCCCGTCGTTCTTTTTGTACTAATAAATTTCTAAAGGGACTCCCCGCTTCTGTAATTATGAAATTCTCTGGTCATAGCAGTGAACGCTCGTTTCTTAAATATCTAAAATTAGATGCTGAAGTAGTCGCCAAAAAATATAAAGCATTTTTTTAATTGATTAAATTTGGACCTCCACTGTTGACTCTTCTAACTTTATTGAAGATTTAAATCATGTTTTATCCTTTGATTTTTGACTATTTAAAATCTAGTACAAAAAAAATATTCCCAAGAATAAAAAAATATTCTTAGGAATAAAAAGTGACCTCCACTGTTGACTCTTCTAACTTTATTGAAGATTTAAATTATATTCTATCCTTAGATTTTTGACTATCTAAAATTTAGTACAAAAAAATATTCCCAAGAATAAAAAATTATTCTTGAGAATAAAAAGTGACCTCCACTGTTGACTCTTCTAACTTTATTGAAGATTTAAATTATATTTTATCCTTTGATTTTTGATTACATTAGATGCGACAGAACTCTCCTGTAGTTACATTAATCAAAAAGCCCTTATCGCTCTTATATTTGTGTTATTCCTTCTTCCGATATTATAATCATAAAAATCACCTATTCCTCGACCTCCACTGTTGACTCTTCTAACTTTATTGAAGATTTAAATCATGTTTTATACTTCGATTTTTGACTATTTAAAATCTAGTACAAAAAAAATATTCCCAAGAATAAAAAAATATTCTTAGGAATAAAAAGTGACCTCCACTGTTGACTCTTCTAACTTTATTGAAGATTTAAATTATATTCTATCCTTAGATTTTTGACTATCTAAAATATAGTACAAAAAAATATTCCCAAGAATAAAAAATTATTCTTGAGAATAAAAAGTGACCTCCAATGTTAACTCTTCTAACTTTATTGAAGATTTAAATTATATTTTATCATTTGATTTTTGACTATTTAAAATCTAGCATAAAAAATTATTCCTAGGCCTTTTGTGTAAAAGTTTTATAAATCAAAATAATAGTGAATTCCACCACCAAATGAAATTGACTTAAAATCATAAAATTCAAAATCTACTTTTCCATAGCCAATTTCAATATTAAATCTTAATTTGTCAGTGAATGGGGCATAATACCATTCAATTCCAGCACCAACTCCAAAACCAAAATCACTCTCAGTTTCATCTACAAGTTCAAACGTGTTTTCATCAATTCCAACATATTCATAATTGAAAATTCCAGCTTGTCCATATAAATAGGGTTTAATTCTGAAATCATCACCACTTTCATTAAAGTTATATGAATACCTTCCATAATAACTAGAAAATGGTCCAAAAATTCCAATTACAGCTTGTGCAGAGTGTTGTTCGGTTAAATCAGCTTTAACGCTTAAACCACCAGCTGGAAAATTAGCCTGCGTTCCAACACCTAATCTTGGATAGCTTAAATCTTGTGCCAATAAAGAATTCGTACTATAAACAATAGCGATTAATAATAATGTTTTTTTAATCATTTAATTTAAATTTAATTTTACCTACTCCTGTTTACAGTCTTTTTTCAGTATAATTCCGACTTTCTTTATTAAATATTTGACACTATGGACTACCTTTAACGGTTTGTGTGCATATGGTAAAAATTGTAAAAAATTTATTTAATACAAATTCTTCTAGTGTTATTATTACCATCTAATATTTTAGTACGTCTTAATAATTATTCTTCTACATAATATTACCTGTTACCATTGTTTTTTCATAATATTACTTTTTAAAAGTAGAATAAAATTTCAAGTTTAACACTTTCATTAAAGTAAAATTTATAAGACATTATATTCTCGCATAATTTTTAAAGCTAAGAGATTAATTCTATATACCAAAAAAGAAATAGGATTGTAGCTTTAATAAATTTTATATTAATAATTTCAATTTTTATAACAATTTCAAACATATAAAATAAAACAATACAATTTCACTAACAGACATTAAAATGACTTATATTGTCATGTTAAATTAAAAAAATGAAACAGATACGGCGCATAAAATATCTTTACGACTTATTGAGAAATTCAAAATACACCTATGATTTCCATTTTTACAGAAGACTTTTATCCTAAGGCAGGATAAACCCTTTTATAATTCTGGTCAATTCATCATCATATATTTCACCTCTAAATTCTTTCGGGACCTTAAAATTTATTTTTTGTTCATATTCTTCAGTACCAATCCAAACATTTGGACTGTCATCTATAATATCAATATTTTTATAATTTTCTGCCCAATCAGATAAAAAGCTCTTGTAGTACATGTCTCCTTTCTGTAGGCAGTTCTTTCGCGTTAAAATTTCTTGAGTTTTAATATTTAGCTCCAAGCAAATACGATGAGCATAATCTTCTTTTGCGGTAGTATAAACTATAATATTAGTATAGAAGTTATTTAAGTAATTTATAAATCCCTCCACAAATGGACGTTTATACACTTTTAGATATTCACTATATTCAAATAACAATTCTACTTTTTCTGAAGGTGCGTATGAGCCATAAATTAACGTATGGTCTAAATCTAACAAACATAAATTGGTCATATACTATATTTAGGTAACACTTAAAACTTTCTCTATTTTATTCTTCTGTATCAAAAAAGTAATTAAAAAAACTTATAAGTACAGTAGGCCATAATAAGAGAATAGCTAAAAATTCCAATGGTTCAGAAAGAGGTTTATAGGCTATAAAATAGAGCATATTAAATATTAAGCCAATACAAAACCCAATTAAAAGATAAACTAGTATAAATGATACCATAGTAAAATTATTTTTCTGTAAGTTCTTTTAAATGTTCAAAAATCATTACCATAGCTAAAGTGTCTAGTTCACAATAACGCAGTAAGGCATCTTTTATTTTTAAGCGCTCGTCATGACTCATATCTGTATATTGTATTTTACCATATGCAGTTAGTGCTGCACCTCCATTATTAATGTCATCTAATTCTGATATCGTTTCAAAGTCATCATCCCAATCATCAAATACTTTTGGTAGGCTTTTATATGGGTCTTCAACAGCACCCTCAATAATTTTTATCCAAACTTTATCCTTATCAAAATTGAGTGAATTTAGATTAATCTTTCCGATGGGTTTAGAGTATTTATCCCTGATAAATGGGCTACTCTCAAATACGGCAGGTAAGACTTGTTTAATTGAGTTTGAACCTTTGGTGTATGGATTGTAATAATAATCCTTAATTACCTTACATAAGTCTATCATAGCCCTATAGCCTTTCCAATTTACAATAGATGAATGTTCTTTACTTTTAGAAATTTGTTGTCCAAAAGCAAATAAATCTGCTCTGTCGAGTAAATCGGATTCATAAACTTGTTCTACCAAATGGTTAATAATGGTATTTTCATGATTAGAATACATAAAAATAGAGCCCTCATTTTTTTCAAGAGACTTTTTTAAGGCTCTTAAAAACTCAATATTAGGGTACGCGCCAGCAGTGGTATTGATATATTGAGCAGCATGCTCAATAGTCCCATCTTTATGATATATATGATGTGAAAATTGAAAAGCTACCTGCTCATAGGGTTTTTGACCACTAAAAAAAGGTAATGGTGAAGTAGAGGTTTCAAAGTCTATAAAGTTTAAAGGATATTGCCATGTACTCATTTCTTCTCTGAGTTCGTCTTTTAAATCATATGGTAAAGTATTATTTGAAATAGCTTTTTCACGTTGTATTAATTGACGGCCAACTCTAGACATTTTGCCTGCTTTGGGTTTTTCATCACCAAAATCTGCCTCATCTAAATCTTTAAGAAGTAATCGTTGACTTTCTTCAAGATTTTTCCAGGACCTGAAATCCCATATTTCAAAAGCATTTGGTTGATTAAATTCTTTTTCTGTCCATGCCATTTGCTTAGTGAAACACTCTTTAAAACCTGATTTAAGGTGTTGCGTTTCTTTATTGGTTTTAAACTCGCAATGCTTACAGCTACTATAATGTAATGGATAATTGAAGTAATTATCTTCTTGATAGGCTTTGGATAACTCTTTGACGGATGTTTGAAAATCAAATGCTTTAAGAATTCTATATTTACCCTGTTCTATGCCTTGTATAGGATCGGAAACATCGACTTTAGTTAAAACGGATTGTTCTTCAACATTATTCAATCGTTTTATCTTACATTCAACACCTGTGCGGTTATCAGTGTTTTTAGTTACTCTAAAAAATTGGTTTAAGCCGTCTATGGTTGTTGTTTTTGATTTGTCGGCAAGCATAAGATAAGGTGTGACCTTAAATTCAGGATGCGATTTTTCTATGACATATTTCTGAAAGGCTACATCGAATAGGTAGAATTTCCAATCTCCTGTCAAGCCACCTCGTTTTCCAATAAACTCGTGCTCCATATTTGTAGAATCCAAGGATTTTGCTTTAACCTCAATTAAGTGGATATGATTTCCTTTTTTTTCTAAAATATCAACTCTTATAAATAGATTTTCAAACTTAAAAGCGGCTTCGAAAATAACAACATTATCTCTTTGTAATAATTGTTTGGTCTTTGCCACCTTTGAATTATAATCATAGGTTTTATCAGACTTTTTATCTTCTATTAAAACACCTTCTGGATAGTGTAACTTCGCTAATTCTTCTACCTGAAACCCACCAGAAGCTAAAGCCTCAAGAAAAGGATTATCTTTTTTGGTATTGGCATACTGCTTATTTTTAGTGTAGAAGAGCTTGTTGGGACATTCTAGACCAGTTTTGTAAAGTGATTTAGTAAGGTAACGCATAGATTATAAATAGTTTTAAATTGTTTTCAAAATTACCTTCCAAAAAGACAAATTATGTCTATAAATAATTATTTTTACAAAAAAATAAATATGGCATTTTCAAATGGCATCGAACGATTGCAACAAATTATTAGTTTTACATCTATAAATTATAGAACTAAAAAAGAGATTATGGCGCATCTAAGAGATTGCAATATTGTTATCTCTTACAAGACTTTGGACCGTGATTTAAAGCAAATCAAAAAGGAACTTCATCTTAAAATAGACCAAAAACGAAACGTTGGCTATAAAATTGAAAAAAGCTCAATTAAAAACCAGCTTAACTTAACGCTTAACACCAAAAATCATCCTATTGGATTTGAAAATGCTATTTTTAAAGTTATTAATAGGTTTGAATATAATGGTATAACCTATTGTAATTGTATTGATAAAAGTACAAACAAAATGTTTTTGGTTGTAGAAAAATAGTGGAGTTACTAATTATAAGATTAGCTTTTTAGTTTTTGATACTATAATTTCGTTCCCAATCTTTTTCCCTGAAATAATTCTTTATTATCATCATCCATTTCTTCATCATTGAAATATCCATTGCATAAATCCAATATTGTAAATTTTGATGAATTATCTATTATTTCTCCTAACTAATTTATTTGCCTCTGAATCATCTTTAATATCAACTTCTAAATAGCAATATTGGATTTTTTTTAAAATAATTGCCATTTTTATTAAATTTTATAACTGTTGCTACACATTAATGGATTTTTGCTTACTCCATTTTAAAATTCCAAACTTAAAATATAAATTAATTTAAATTTATCAAAATAACCTTTTTATTAGCTCTAATTTATATTGAAACTAATATAGATATCTAAGAAATTATTATAATAATTAATTCTCAAAAATTACATTTCCTTGATAGGATACTATTAAAACATCTACATTATTTCCACAACCGTTTGGATTCGAAGTGGAATAAAAATGTTCAGATTCATCAGATTCATCCAAGTCACACATAATATCATTTAAAAAATCAGATTCATCATTTTCAAGTTTATCCTCTAAATAAATTACTAAAGATTCTACAGAATCAAAAGGTTCGTTTGTTTCAAAATAGCTATGAATATTGCTTAATTCAAAATCTTGCTTTTGAACACAATATACTGTTCCATAACCGTTGTCCATATTTCTCTGCAGAGTAATAATTGTTTTCATTTATTTTATTATTTTTTAAACTTAATTAATATCTGACTTAACTAGTTTTTTTATTATTTTCATTTATCTATTACTAAGCTCATATGAAATATCCCAAAGATGCGAAGACATATCTCCTGAATTATATGCTGTTTCCATCGTGTTTTGAGAAATTTCTCGTAAATTTAGGTTGGTTTCTTGTAAAGAGTCAAAAACTGCTTTTAAGCCATGCATTACATTATCTAGTTTTGAAGATATTTGTTTTAAATATTCTTGGTTTTGCTTTTCTGGAACAGTCATAAACATACCGGCATCTTCTAACTTATTATACACCTTATTAAATGATACAACATCGCCATTAATTTCATTAGCTAAAACAGTTAATAATTGATAACTGATTTTTAGTTCGTGTTGCTCTTTTTTTAAATCATTAAAAGGTATGTGAGAAGGAGTTTTTATATACCCCTTTGCACATGTTACATATAGTTTTCGATATTCTTTTTCTTTTTCTTCAATATGTTGCACAAAACGTATTATTTTATTGAATTGACTTTCATTAAAAAAAGAATAATTTTCATTTAGTTTGTTATATAAGGAAACAGAACCAATTGCTTGGCAAGGAAATTTTCTTAATTTATGTTCATTATCAATAGCCATTTTATTTTGATGAATTTTATTTTCTAATGTTTGAATAAAATTTGCAATATTTATTAATTTATGATTTTCATTATTGAAGTTTCTAATTATGAATTCAAATTCATTTATTATTTCATTTATATCATCTACTTCATTTGAGTGAATATATATTTTACAATATTCCAGAAATTTTCTGAAGGTGTAACAAGATTCTGATGAAAGTGTTTTTTGATTATTTAATTCTAGGATAAAATTAGTAACGTGATTAAAAACTTTATTTATTATTTCGTTTAAAGGGGTTGATATACTATAAGTAACTAAGTTTTCTTTCAGTCTAAAACTTTCTTGGTCAAATTTAAAAACCGTAAAGTTTTGATGGTTTTTACCTTTGGTTTTTTGAGTTAATATTTTTTTACCTATTAATTGGTCATAACTTATGGGGATATAATTTTCACTTTTTGTTTTAATTTTTCTTATTTCATCTAAATAATTATAAGTGAAAAATTCTGGTCTTCTATTATTGTTAGAAGATTCTATCCTAGCTTTCATTTCTGCAACAGATAAACCTGATGATGTATCTTGTATTACCAAAAATGTATCAAAAAAGAATACAGAATTTGATAATCCAAAAATCAAATTATCAAATTTCTGACTCATTTTTCTATTTATTGCTTTAAAACCGTGAAACCATGAATTTTTAATTATTATTTCCTTTGTTGTAAAGTAGAATTTCCTGTACTCTGAATCACTATAGAAATCTTTATAAAATTTCACTAAAGCAAGTTGGATGACTTTACTTCTTAGATCAGTAAAGACTTCATCAACTTTTATTTTTTTAGAATGAGCGTCTTCTGTTATTTTTTTTACTAAATCTTTTTGAAGGCTTAACTTCTTTAACTCTTCATGTTTTTTGAGTTTAAAATCCTTTATGTTTTTTTTTAAAACATCTTCATTGTTTAATTTAGTAGGCTTAACTGGATTTATTTTTTTTGGGTTGAAGCTTCTATTTATCTTTGTGGAAACAGTATTTTTAATAGTTCCAATATTATTTTCTTTGTGAGTCAATGAATCAATTAAGATTTCACATTCATCATCATCAACGCCAAGTGATTTAGCCTTTCTAAAAATAACCTCTTTTTCTTTATCTGAAATAACACCGTCTGCTAAACAGAGTTCTATAAATTTTATAAGTTGTTCGTTCATGGTATTAAAAATTCTATGTTAACTTCCTTAAGTTTTTCAAAAGCTGTTTTATAGGTAACAAATTTATATTTCCATATTTCCTTTGTTCCTCCATTTGAATTGCCAGTCTCCCAATTTAATTTAAGTTTACTGAGAATTTCTTTTAATTCATCAGAAGCATTTTCTCTTATACGTTTGTTTTATTAACGCCATATATAACAAGAATATATATTGCTATTATAATCCCTGAAAATAAAATAAAAAGATTGTCTCCCATTATATCTTTCATTTTTACAAAACTTAAAATGATAATTATTGGGTAGAATATGAGCGAAAGAACTCTAATATTCATTGAAATTTTTTTATTATTACTTACATAAATAAATGAAGGGCCAAGAATTAGCGTTGAAGAAATTACAAATCCTACAACTAATAAAATATCATTAGACGTATTAAAAAAATAAAAACCGAACGTAAGTGTTAATATTAAACTTACTATTGTTAATGGAAAGTTAAATTTCATAATGTTACTTCTTTAATTTTTGACCATCCACTCATACCATCACACCATATTAAATTTTCTCCATTTAAATCATCATTAGTTAAATGATTTATAATTTGGGACTTAGATAATGGACCTTGAGGTAGGTCGTTCAAAATCACGTGATATTGTTTCTCTTTTATTACAGGTACCTCTGTATTTTTAAATTGGGGCGTCTGCATTTGACTCATACTTTGATTCATGATATTCATCATTTGTTGTGCCATAGACATACCGATACCAAATTCTACTAATTTGTCGATTGAATTAAACATATTATTTTCCATAAAATTATTTTTTTGAAGGTGGTGGCGGAGGTGGTCCGCTTGACGGAATTTTTGTGTTTAAAATGTCTTTTAAATCTAAAATATTTGATGCTTCACTCCAATCGCTCATGCCTTCTGTCCATACTATTGAATTATTATTAAATAAATTATTTTGTTTTAATTGTGTTAACTGTGACTTGTTAAAGGGTCCTGTTTTTTCTCCATCTACTGCAATGTAGTATAGTTTTTGTTGTGGCGGTGGTGGTGGACCTCCTTGATTAGAGCCAGGATTCATTGAGCTACCCATTTGATTCATCATATTTGCCATTTGATTCCCCATTGCTCCACCCATCATCATGCCAGTCATCATTCCTGCTGGATTCATTGAACTGCCACTACCACCGCCTAAATCCATATTGCCCATTTTCCCTAAACTTTCGCCTGCGGTTTTCAGTACTTCTTTTTGAGCTTCGGTTAGTATATTTAATTTATGAGTTTCGAAATTAGCTGATTCTGTTTGTAACCTTTGAGCTCTTTGCATTTCTTCTCTCTGAATTTCAAGAGTTCTTTCTAAGTTTTCAGCATTTATTCTTTGTTGGTCTTCTAAATTTTTTATGTTAACCTCTGACTGGGCTTCAAGAGTGTTAATTTCGACATCTGTTTGAGTAAGCACTTTTCTTTCGGTAATATCTGCCGTGAGTTTTCTTAGTTTACGGTAAGAATCACTTTCTTTATCTATATCTATCAAATCGATATTTAGCATATTAAACTTGATGCCAAAAAGTTTTTCTAACTCTCCTACAGTTCTGTTTTTTACTTCATCATTTATTTCATCAAGCTGTGTTTCTATTTGGACAACTGGAATGTTATTTTTTTTAGGCACATTAATTACAGTAGATTTGATATACTTATTAATTGAGGGCCTCATTTTGTCTATCATTTGTTGTGGTGACAAATCAATTAATCTATGTATTTTAATAAAATCCTTTGGATTTTCTATTTGAGACAGTAATTGATATCTCACGGCACATTGAACAGGGAAATCAATATACCTAGGGTCAAAAACATCAAAATAGGGTACCCGTCCTTTAAACTCTATTACTGGACTTAAATTAATAAAGTAAACTTCTGCTGGGAATGGACTTCCCCCCGCATAAGCCATACCTACAATATTAGCAATGACTGGTAAATTTGCGGTTTTTAGAATATTATCATAAGGACCTTCAAGAAAGTCTTGTACGGTTCCGTCTTTTTGTTTGTAAACAAAAACAGCCATTTCACCATCTTTAACCCTGAGTGAACTACCGAACCTAATGTTATTTTCTTTTTTAGTTGTATTGGCATCGTTTCCTTTTGGTCGCCATTTCCAAACTAAATAATTTTCTTCATCGCATCGGATGGAATCCATGATTCCTCCTTCTTTTTTTTTGTTGAATAAACCCATATTTTTAATTATTTTATTCCTAATTGTTTTGCATAAGTCTCGATTTGTTCAGAAAGTATTGTATCCCCATTAAAAGCAATCCTTGCCTTGACAACAGCTTACTGAGCTTTAGATTTATAGCTTTTTTGTAATTGCACTTCTGCAGAATGTGTAAATTTCTCACTCCATGAAAATTTTTTTAAACCAATGGGCATTGCTAGAGCTAAAAACTCTAATAAATCTTCCTTAGTATTTGGAATTGGAAAACTTTCTATCAAATTACATTGTTTTGAGGCAATACCATTTCTAACCATATGGTCTAATCGGGGTTGTCCATTATTTCCATTGTAAGGATTATTTTCCCACTCATAATCTTCTATTTTTTTTAACGCTAATACTAGTTCTTTTACTTTTGAACGATTCTCACTATCTCTAAACTCATACCCGCATGAAAAACAATTAGTTACAAATGAATCTACTGTTTCACCACAAGAAGGGCATTTAAAAACTTAGCCTTCTTTATTAGAAGGTGGTTTATATCTAGTATTTAATAACATATTCTACAAATACATCTCCACCTCATCAATGTCAAGACCAATTTTTTCAGCCTTACGCAGAATAATCTCTCTTTTTTTATCTGTCAAGTTACCATCTAAAATGGCCATTTCTATTAGTTTTTGTAATTCTGGATGCATTTTTAATTTAGATTTTTCTTGTGAAGTTACGATTTTAGTTGTTTCTCATAGTTCTTAATTTCTAATAAAGTTGTTTCATCATTTTTCATAGAAAGTTTAGCCTTCATTATGACTTGCTCACACTTTGCTAACCAAGCCTTTTTTAAAATATTTTTTGGGTGAAATCCTAATCTTTCATTCCATGATAATTTTTTTTGAACCTCGGGTACGCCAATAGAGAGTATTTCTAGAATATCTTCTTTCGTGTTTGATATTGGTAAACCTGTTAATAATTTTTCTTTTCTTTTAGCTATCATTGTATCAATTTCAAGTTCAATTTGATCTTGTGATTTCTGAATGACAGTCTCCTTTTTATTAAAAATATGTCCAGGAATAACTGTTTTATCCGAACCGTTTTTATAGTACTCATCTTTGCAGGTTACTTCAATCTCTTTAAAATCATCTTTTAACTTGTTAATAAGATTGGAAGCCTTAGAGTTTCTAAATTCATGACCACATTCCAAGCAATTAGTTGTAAAAGATTTTAAAATTGCACCACACTCAGGACACTTAATTAAAACACTTTCTCGGTTTGATTTATATGTTGTAATAGTTTCGTTTGAGTTATTAGATATTTTACCCTCTAAATACATCTCTACTTCATCTTCATCGATGCTAAGCTTTAATGCTTTACGAATAATTATTTCTCTTTCTTTATCTGTCACTTTACCATCAGCAAGTGCCATTTCAATTAATTTTTCAATTTCTGGGTGCATAAACTACGAATTAAAATATTTTACAATAGCAGGAATGTAAGGCGTGAATATTCTATTTGGACATTGTTCCCAATTGTAACGATTTTGTCCTTTACTGTACCTTGAGGTCATTTCTTTTTCATTATCAGGTAATACTTTAACTCTATCCATTACTTTGTCCCAATGCTCATTATCAACTCTAAAAGTATTATCACCACTATTTTTGATAAAAATAAAGTTTTTAACTTTATTAACTGTAAATTTTGATTTACCTCCCAATGTAGGTATTTCAAATGTTTTATTCTTTAGTTTTTGTAATACAAATTCAAAGGTTATAACATTTAATTTTTCATTCATTTTGAAATTATTTAATTTTTAATTGCTTTGCATAAGACTCAATTTCTTCCAATGTTCGTTTATCTTCTTTCATTGAAAACCGAGCCTTAGTAATAACTTGTTCACATTTGGATTTCCAGGCTTTCTTGAGGATAGCATCCGGATGAGCATGCATAATAAACATTGAAAGCTTCTTTTTTGCTTCTGAACTTGCAATTGATAGAAACTCGAGTAAATCTTCTTTCGTATTTTGAACTGGAAAAGATGATATTGCTGATGCTTGCCTTGTTGCCACACTCTTTTGAATACCTAAGTCTCCATCTATCTTTTGTGCCCATGACCTCTGTCTAGACCTTTCACTTTCTTCAATTTTTTGCAATTCATCATAAAGTCTCTCTATAGATGAAGCAGATTTAATACCTCTAAATTCATGACCACAATCAGGACATTGCGTAGCAAAAGATTGTGCTGGCGCCCCACAAGAAGGACATTTTTTTAAATCACCTTCTTTATTGCTTTTTGAGGATAAGTTTGACTGTGTTGTATTTTGTTCTTTACGGAGCAATGCGATTTTCCCATCAAGTATCATTTCAACCTCATCTTTATCTTCACCTAAGTATTCAGCTTTACGAAGAATTATTGCTCTTTCTTTTTCTGTCACTTCACCATCGGCAAGTGCTATATCTATTAGTTTTTCTATTTCTAGATTCATTATTTATTTTTTTGATTTTTAAACCATTTATTTAGCAATGTCACCAACACAATTCCTTCTTCTGTTGTAGTTATAGCATAATGCACAAATTCATCATAAGTTATATTCTTATTATTAATACTTGTCTTGGCAAATGAATGTAATACATAGTTTCGCTTTTTTAACCATTCTTTTATGTCTGTAAATAAATCATCAGATTCAAATTTAGTCGAGTCTTTCCGTTTAATAACTATATTTAGTTTTTTGAAATATTTATTACATTTATCAACTAATACAGTTGTTTTAATATGTTTTTCTTTTTGTAATTCAAACCATTCTTTTTCTTTAAAACTAATATAAGATTGAGTTCTATCTGCTATTATACTTTCTATAATCGCAATTGCGCTAATGGAATAATGCAAGCTTTTGTGAATCTTTGCTAATTCCATCAACTCAAATGCATTCTTGTAGAAATTGTATTTATTGTAGTTTTTCATTTTCCAGATAATTGTTTAAATATTTCAATGCGCAATAATCGATAGAAATTTGCTTTTTCATTCTATTATAATTTTTTGCTCTAATATTTTAGATTTAGACTTAGACCCACCATCCCAATATATTTCGGCATATACTTTAATAGTGTCGCCTTGTATAGATGGAGCAAAGGGTCCTATAATTCGTTTAGACCATTTTCTGTTTAAAGATGTAGGTTGGTATTCGTCTGCAGGTTGTGTTATACTCCCTGCAAAATATTTTTTTAGATAAATAGTAGTTTCTTGTACAACTGGCACTGGATAGGAGTCAAACCAATCTAAGGTAACAATAGTATCACCCACAGATATCGGATTACCAGTTTGTGTATAGTATCCAGTAAATGGCTGATAAAGGGGCATTTGTACGGTTAACCCACCTTGTACATACCAATAAGTATCAGACTCAAAAGCTGCTTGTACAAAACCTATGTCATTGTAATAATAAAAAGGGTCAACATCATCTGCTTCTATATAAAGATTAAATCTTGGATAGGTATTTCCAGAAAAATCAAGGTCCAGATGATAGTAACCATTATCGTCTAATGGGGCATTTACAACAAGTTTTGCATCACAATCTCCATTAGGACATAATGAAGGTTTATCATCCTCATTAAAACAAGATTGAAATAATATCAAAAGGGTAATTGATAAAAAAAATATTCGTAGGTTGTTCATTAAAATTGATAAAAATATATCAAATCAAAAATAATAAATAATAGATTACAATTTGCTATATCACATAAAAACGACTAATATTGTCGTTTATGAATAAATGATTATGAAGCAAACACAACGCATAAAACACCTTTATAATTCTTTGATTGTCTCAAAACTATCCTATAACCAGCTATTGAAGTACTTTAAAGAACAGAATATAACATTAGGTTTAAGGCAATTACAAAGAGATATCAAAGAACTAGAATCATTTTTGGGTTATGATGAGGAATTGATTAAAACCAGAGGAGTAAAAAAAGAACTTAAGTTAGAAATTAAGAAAAGACCTGAAAGACATAGCTTTTTTTCAATAATTGAATCTGGATATAGCAATCTGCTTAATACAGAGGATATTCAAGATAAATTGGCATTTTTTGATAAGGCTATAATAAATAAAGTACAGGTATCTATAGGAAATCTTGAACTTGACCCAACATCACACAACACCTATTTTAAAATAAACTCCGTTACTGTTTTTCCAATTACTATAATATATCATCGGTCATCCTATTTTCTTGGTGTGTATAATATCAAAAAAAATGCTTATAGTATTTTTGATATACAACACATCGGTAAGTACAAATTAATTAGGAGACCTAGTGATTTTAATCACAAAAGTGTTATTAGTGGTTTTAAAAAATATACGAATGGTCATTTTGGGGTTACTAAAAATATTGACGACAACATCTATAAAATAACACTTGAGTTTTCAAAGGTTACTGGCACCTATGTTCAGAACTTCAATTGGCACCATTCCCAAAAATTTAATAAAAAAGACAATACAATGATTATGAATTTAGAATGCGGTATCAATAGAGAACTGGTAGGATGGATTTTTAGCTGGATGTACAATGTTAAGATTATTGAACCACCAGAACTAAAAGCGTATTACAATAAGGCCATTAAGGAAATTCGGCAAATAAATAAAAAAGATATGCTATTATACAGGAATATTTTTGTTGAAAAACAATAGTGTTCTTAAAGGTTAGATTAGTTTAGCTAATTTTACCGTAGTAGCATCTATTATTGATTAACGACGTAACAAGAATACTGCTACTATACCAAACCATCCTGCTCCACTTTTGACTCTTCTAACTTTATTGAAGATTTAAATTATATTTTATCCTTCGATTTTTAACTAATTAAAATCTAGTTAAAAAAAAATCCCAAGAATAAAAAATTATTCTTGGGAATAAAAAGTGACCTCTACTGTTGACTCTTCTAACTTTATTGAAGATTTAAATTATATTTTATCCTTTGATTTTTGACTATTTAAAATCTAGCATAAAAAATTATTCCCAAGAATAAAAAATTATTCTTGGGAATAAAAAGTGACCTCCACTGTTGACTCTTCTAACTTTATTGAAGATTTAAATCATGTTTTATACTTCGATTTTTGACTATTTAAAATCTAGTACAAAAAAAATATTCCCAAGAATAAAAAAATATTCTTAGGAATAAAAAGTGACCTCCACTGTTGACTCTTCTAACTTTATTGAAGATTTAAATCATGTTTTATACTTCGATTTTTGACTATCTAAAATCTAGTACAAAAAAATATTCCCAAGAATAAAAAATTATTTTTGGGAATAAAAAGTGGAGTCAAGAGGAGTAAAGTCGAACTATTTTAGTGATGATTTACAGGTTTTTTGATTTTTGAGGTTGCTAGGGAGGTATAAAAAGATAACAGGAAAGGGGTTATATTTTTAAGTTTAGTTACTGGTGAGTTGAGTGAAACATTAAACATTGCACCATTTGTAAAGTAGATAAACTCAAACTAACTTTTGTTTCTGTTAATAGAGTTAACTTTAATTTTTAATTTATACTATTCTTTAATACATCTTATACAAACCCCTTTATCGCCATACGAGAGTTCTTGTAAAGAATAGTTATAATTATTTTTAGAAAAAGCTACTTTATAATTTGAAAGCCATAATGAAGTACTTTGTCCATAGCCGTACCAAACACCATCAACACTAATAGCACCATACAACTTTAAATTAAACCCATTTGGTGTTCCTTGAAATAATTGCCATTCGTTTGAATTAGACATTAAATTTACTACTGGAGTATTCGGAAGATCAAGGCTGCTAATTAATATATCCCAATCGTTTTTTGTTGGAATTCTCCAACCTTGTGGACAAATATTATTATTAGCGAGAACTACAGTTCTATTATAGGCAACCTCACCTTGTATGTTAGTATACAAACTAGTGTTTACGTTATCATTACTATACCAAAATTGAGATGATGTTGATTGTGTTAAATTTGTACCATTATTAAATCGAGTTACTTTTAAATTTTCTGCCATCCAAACTTGATTTCCTATTGCTATTGTATTGTAAATCTTTTGATCAATATCTAAAACTCTACCATAATTAAAAGGAGTTACAAATTGATAATTATCACTAAGAACACCATACTCAACAATCCCAGCCTCATTTTTTGCATATGCTCTATAAAAATAACGTTTACCTTGTTCTAATTCAGATACATTTACATTAAACGTTCCAACTCCACTTCCATTTTTATTTATATAATTATCATAATCACTAATCAAATAGAGGCCATTCATGTATTCACTTACTATAACACCTCTTTCAATAACAGCAAGACTTCCATCATTCCTAACATTATTACCATTTATTTCTACACCATTGAATGTTAGATTCGTAAACTGACCAGTTGTTACATTAAGCCCATCTGATAATGTTGTAAAGGAAACAATTTCACCATAAGCCATCCCTTTACTATTTTCTGCAAAAGCTCTTACATAATAGGTTTTTCTAGGAATTAAATTCTCTATTGATAACAAACCATCTCCTTCAATAATAAAATCACTGTTTGCACTTACTGAGAGTAATTGTGGGTTTTCGTTGTAAATAATGCCTGACTGTGTAATAGCTGATCCTAAATTTGTAATTTCTAGACCTGATTTTGCTGACAGATAAGAAATTTCTACAATTGGTTTTGTAACCACTGTTGGTAACGCATCACTTGTTATAAAGTTATATGTGTTTCCATAAAACGACCCAAGGCTATTGGTTGCATATGCCCTATAAAAGTAATTAGTTAAAGGAGTTAATCCTGAAATAGTACTTATAAAATTTGAAGCACCTGGTCCCTCGTTAGTTTTTGTGTTTAAATCTACACTAGGATTTGGTAATGTGCTCCAAACTAAACCTTTAGAAGTAATACTTGCTCCACCATCTGAGCCAATAGTCCCTCCGGAAACAGCTCCAATACTATTAATTTGAGAAATATCCATTGTTGTAATTTCTATTGAATTAGAGTGGTTATTACCACTAGAAATACCCCAATTAGCCCCATCCCAAACTAAAATATCACCTACATTTACACCATCAGGAATACCTGTTCCACTACCACTATTTGCTGCATACAATGCATAAGGTACGCTTAAAAGCTGTGTTGTACCCATCGCTATATAACCACTACCTGTATTCAGTTCAATCCCTAAATAATAAGACCCTAAAGACCAATCTAGCTCAGAAAAAACACCTGAACTTGCTGTTCCCTGCCCTATAACTAAGTTGACCTGTCCTAAATCATCTGTGGGAACATAGTGAGTCTCTGTGAAAATTGGCACTGCAGTTTCGGAACCCTGAATCACATTAAACTTAAAATACACATTTGTGTTTACAATTAAATCTCCCGAGCTGTTTCTTACCGTGGCTTGGTAATTAAAACCCTGTGGAGCTTGAGCCTTTAGTTGTGCGAGTGAAGCTATGGCTAAACATAGTATGGCGTAGAACTTTTTCATTTTTTGATAATTTTGTAGGTATTGGTTTGTTTTGAATCTTTTGTCGTGACGGTTACAAAGTAAGTGCCTGTAGTAAGGCTTTGAATACTCAACGGCTGCTGTTTTTGATGAGCTGTTTGTAGGGTTTGTTTTCCACTGATGTCTGTAATACTTACTTCAAAGAATTGTTCGGTTGGATGAGTGATGTAAATCAACTCTTTGGTAGGGTTTGGAAAGACTTTGACTTTAAATTGTAATTCAGGTGTTTCTATATTTAGGGTTGACAAGTTCAATGAAGGGTAATAGCCGTTTCCTAATTGCATACTCCCGTCTTCGGAGGTCATAGCCCCTACCGCTAATTCTCCAGAGGTATAGCTAAGTTTGTTGTTCCCATTTTCAAAAGTCGCTCCAGAAGGGCTTATGACTTGTTTGGAAATAGTTTGACTAAATCCTTTAAGGCTTAAAAGTAAGATAGCTAAAATAATATAGCGCATAATTGAATTGGTTTTAATACAAATGTAAAAAACTATTTACAAATTAAAAAAAGGGTTAATACAGCGAAAAAAATATTCCCAAGAATAAAAATTATTCTTGGGAATAAAAAGTGACCTCCACTGTTGACTCTTCTAACTTTATTGAAGA
>Ga0209654_1001373_pt1 | contig 19571 bp, 18 predicted proteins | sample SaaInl1SG_22_DNA_FD_184646 | JGI IMG/M metagenome (GOLD analysis project Ga0209654, IMG submission 184646) | Marine microbial communities from expanding oxygen minimum zones in the Saanich Inlet - ESP_161SG_22_DNA (SPAdes) (version 2) | ecosystem: Environmental > Aquatic > Marine > Intertidal... | reverse complement strand
CTCCTACCAGGTAGATATGGGCCGCTGGAGCCTGAGCGACTCGAACTATACGGTGACGGCCCGAGGGTTGGACATTGCCCGACCATCGCTTGCCATTACCTGCCCCAACCCCCACGCGGTCGTGGCGTTGGCCTCGTCTGAGGAGCTTTCCGCCCTCGAGCTAACAATCCCGCCAACGCTCAATCCGCCAGCGTCGGAGGGTGCAAATATTGAGTTCGTCGTGCCCGCAGACCCACTGGTGGCAGATGGTGTGGGAAGGATCGCGATGCGCGTTCACGAACGAGGTGTGGGCGAAACCCTCTCGTGTGGAACCGGCGCGATGGCCGCGGCGCTGGCCACACGCCATTGGGCAGGAGAAGGTGCTCCGCATCACTGGAAAGTGGATGTTCCCGGCGGCTCACTCGGGGTGCGAATGTTTCCCACCGAAGAAGGCGAGCACGTCAGCTTGTCAGGGCCTGCGACCCTCGTGTACACGACAGACGTGGTGATTTAGCTCCTGCGAACCCGCAAAATTCGGTAACCCTTCGATGTTTCGATTCGCTCGGCTCTCAAGTCCCCCGCATGACCGGCGTTTAGCCATGCCTGTAACGAGTCACCGCCAAGCTTTTTGGCCACGACCAGCCAGGCTTCACCCTCAGGAGCAAGCCGCGGTAACCAGAGCTTCAGCATGTCGTGGAGAGCCTCCTTGCCCACCCGGATCGGAGGGTTGGACCACAGAAGGTCGATGGGGGCGTCATCGGGGTAGTCCTCAGGGCGGCAGGTATGAACGTTTGCAAGTTTCAGTGCGGCGGCGTTCTGGGAAGTTGTGGCTAACGCTCGTTCGTTGACATCGATGCCCCATACGCTCGCCGAAGGGCTTTCTAGGGCCAAAGCAACAGTTAGTGGCCCCCAGCCAGAGCCCAAATCCACGAACCGGCCGCGCTCGGGAGGCGTTGGCGCCCACTTGAGCAGTTGGGCGGTGCCGGTGTCAAGAGAGCCTGGTGAAAACGTGCCGCTTGCGGTGTTCACCTCAACCTGGTGGCCCCGCAGTGTCAGCGTTATCGTGTTCTGGCGAAGGGGGCTTTCGGGGATATCAGAGAAGTAGTGGTCACCGGTCACCCCACCAACGTAGCCGGTGCAAAGCTAGCCCCCGGTAGGCTGTGGGAGACAGGAAGAGCTGACACACATGACTTTCGGTACTGCAATCGCAACAGGATTCCGCAAATACGCTGATTTTTCCGGGGTTGCTGGTCGACCAGAGTTCTGGTGGTTTAATTTGTTCTTGGTTCTGGGCTCCTTTGTCGCCGGCGCCCTCTTCGATCCGCTGTCGGGTGTTTGGTTTTTTGCCACCTTGCTACCGTATTTAGCTGCGGGTGTGCGCAGGCTCCGAGATGCTGGTCTCCCGTGGGGGCTCATATTTATCGGATTGCTCCCCGGCCTGGGCACCATCGTGCTGATCGTTCTGTGGCTACAGCCGACCAAACAAGCGTTGGGCGCGGAAACTTCCGAACCGGTTGCTGGCGATTAGGCGCGTTTCGAGAAGCACTGCCCTCGTTTCGTAGTACGGTAACCACAGCATTCGAAAGATGGGCGCCATGAATACCGAAGCGGAATGGGAAACAGTCGGGGAGCGTATCCGACAGGCCCGCGATGACGCCGGCATGAGCGTGCGAGAGCTATCACGTCGGATTGACGTGTCTGCGAGCCACGTTTCCCAGGTCGAGCGAGGGCTGGCCTCGTTCAGTGTGCGAGCCCTGTACAACGTGGTCAGCATCTTGGGCATCTCAATGGATTCGTTATTCGAGGATGCCGCCGAAGAGGCACGCCCTCCCCGAATCGAGGACGAAGTGGCTGCGACCGCGCAGGCGGGACCTCTCGATGAAGCAGGTATCGTCCTGCGTCAAGGATCCCGACCCGCCATGCAGTTGCAGTCCGGCCCTCGCTGGGAAAGGCTGACCGCCAAACCCGAGGTGGGCGCCGAGTTCATCGAAGTTATTTATGGTCCTGCTCTAGGGGCCGCCCCGCCGGAAGACTTCATTCGCCACATTGGTCGCGAGTACGGCATCATCACGCAGGGGACCCTGAGCGTCCAGGTTGGCTTCGGTCGAGCAGAAATGGGAGTGGGGGATTCCATTTCCTTTGACTCCAGCATTCCTCACCGTTTCTGGAATCAGACCGGTGAGGAAGTGAAGGCCGTCTGGTTTGTGTGGGACTCTGTCGCGCAGGAAATGGAATCGGATTTTCCGGGAACTGATTCTGCGTCTCACCACCACCACCTCGCTCCTTAGGCGTTCTGCCTTAGATAACGTTTTGGTCACTCCCGCGGCCAAAAGGGTCCTGGTGTTATGTCTGTGTGTACACTTGCGCTAGTGTCGTGGTGTGCTGGTGCACACGAGATAAGGCGAAGGAGCCGCAGCTATGACCCCATCGAGCCACACTCTGGGAGACGTTGTTCTTGAAGCTGACTCGATTACGAAGCGTTTTGGCGGCGCTACCGCGGTAGACGATGTGTCGCTTTCTGTCCGGCGCGGTGAAATTCACGCTGTTGTGGGAGAGAACGGTGCCGGCAAGTCCACGCTGATGCGTGTCATGGCCGGAGTAATTCCTCAGGATGCTGGGGAGGTTCGGGTCGCGGGTCGCGTTTTGGAGAAAGGCGCGAAGAGCTCCATCGACGCTGGTATCGCTCTTGTCCATCAAGAGCTCAGCCTCGTACCCGAAATGACCGTTGCCGAAAACATCATGCTCGGCTATGCACCCACACGCCTGGGCTTCACCAATTCCAAGGCCCTCAATGCCATTGCACAGAAGGCTCTGGACGAAATTGGTGTGTCTGTCGATCTCAATGAGCGCATTTCTCGGCTTTCGGTCGCCTTGCGTCAGTTTGTCGAAATTGCCCGGGCAGTGGCGCGTGAGCCACAAGTGCTGATTCTCGATGAGCCCACCGCGACGCTGACTCCTGCCGAAACCGACTACCTCCTCGAGATGCTTCAGCGCCTTGCCGCTGCGGGAATGGCGATCATCTACATCTCGCACCGCATTCCGGAGGTCTTCAAAATCGGGAACACCGTAACAATCCTGCGCGATGGCACACAGGTCTTCAATTCCGCTCTTGCGGACACGACTCCTGAAAGTGTCGTCGACCAGATGGTGGGTCGCGAGCTAAAAGCTGACCTGCAGTCGCGGCGCACGGCAAAACCCGGCGAGATTGTGCTCGACGCGCGGGGAATCAGGGCCCCCGGTGTTAACGGCATCGATCTCACCGTTCGCGAGGGAGAGATCGTAGGGCTCGGCGGCCTCGTGGGCGCCGGTCGGACAGAACTGGTTCGGGCCATTATTGGTGCTGATAACCGGACTGCTGGTCACGTCACGATTACGCGAAAAGGCAAGAGTGCCACCATCACGACGTACCAGTCTGCGATTCGCAACGGCGTAGCGTACGTGCCCGAGGAGCGGCGCACCGATGGCCTCGCGCTGACGATGAACGTCGCCGACAACATCACTCTGACCAATCGAGCAGAGCTCTCCCGGGGTGCCGTTCAGTTGCGCGGAAAGATTGTGAAATTTGCGCAGAACCTCGCAGAAGTCGTCGGTTTGCGGCCTCCGATTATTACGCGCGAAGCAGGCCAGTATTCCGGCGGTAACCAGCAGAAAATTGTGATCGCGAAATGGCTGGGTCGACGTCCAGATTTCATTGTCTTGGATGAACCCACCCGTGGAGTTGACGTGGGTGCGAAAGCGGAAATCCATCGTCTTGTTCGGGATCTCGCCGACAAAGGAACCGCGGTCTTGGTGGTCAGCTCTGACCTGCCCGAGCTTTTGGAGCTCTCCGACGTTATTCACGTTGTTCGTGACGGTTTGATTATGGGCACCCTCCCCGCGGGAGAAGCCAACGAAAAGAACGTGATGTCCCTGGCAGCCGGAGAGAAAATGGTGGACGCCTAATGGCCAAAGAAACATTGACCGAAGTCATCACCGTGGCTCAAGGCGATGAGCAACAGCCCTCCAAGCCCCGATCGGTTCTCCCGTGGATGGCGGAGAACGGCATCTTTATCTTCACCGCGCTCCTGATCCTCGGCGCAGCCGTGTTTGTGGATGGTTTCGCTTCGCTCGTCAACATCACTGACGTGTTCCACCGGGCGGCGCCCATCGGCATTGTTGCGGTGGGAATGACTTTCGTGGTGATTAGCGGAAACTACCTCGACTTGTCGGTGGTGGCGCAGGTAGCGACCTCGGCCGTGATCTTCCTCGCGGTCAGCAACGTTTATGGCGTGCCGATTGCCATGTTGGCGGCCCTGCTGGCAGCAATCGCGTATGCGCTAGTCAATGGCATTGCCGTTGGATACTTCAAAGCTAACGCTGTGATTGTGACGCTTTCGACCACGTATATCGGTATCGGTGTCCTCCGATACTTTTCCGGGGGAAGTATCTTCTTCGGCCCAGAAGATGGTCCGATTCGAGCCTTCGGTACCGCCAAATTGGGCCCGGTTCCCTATTCGGCCCTGGTGCTGATCTTGGTGACGCTCATTCTTGCGTTTGTCTTGAGCCGCACGAACTTCGGCTTCCTCGTTCGCTCCTTCGGGGTCAACGAGTCGGCGACCCGCCTTGGCGGGGTGAACACCGGATATGTCATCGTGGGTGCCTTCTTCGTGACGGCGCTCGCGGCCATGGTCGCCGGGTGGGTGCTGGCGGCGTTCTCGAATACCGCGGTGTCCTCAATGTCCACGGGCTATGACTTCCAAGCACTCGCCGCCATCATCGTCGGCGGTACCAGCGTCTTCGGCGGTAAGGGTTCGGTCCTGCGCACCCTGCTGGGAGTCGTCTTCGTCAGTGTCTTGACGAACATCCTTGTTCTCTCCAACATCACCTTTGGGTATCAGCAGGTGGCGCTGGGAATTTTGATCGTTGTTGCCGTCACCATCGACGCACTCTCACGGAAGGTGGGCACGCGATGAGCCAGACCCAGTCACTCAAACTCGGTTCCAGCGACACCAGCTTTTTGGGTCGCGCCAGACTCGTTGTCGCCCGGCGGACGGAAGGCCGCGGTGTCGCGCTACTGGCGATCATCTTGGTGGTCGTATCTCTGACGCAGCCCCTCGTGTTCACGGCCTATCCCGTCTCACTGGGCCGGATTGCCCTGATTGGTCTGGTCGCTCTGGGCTTGACAGCGGTGATTCTGATGGGGGAGCTCGACCTGAGTGTCGCCAGCACGCTCGCCGTATCGGGCGTCGTGATGGCCCTGATTCCCGACGTGTGGCTGGGAATCCTTGCCGCACTCGCGATGGGGCTGGTGATTGGTGTTATCAACGCCTTCTTCGTCGCTGTGGTGGGAATCAACTCCTTTATCGCCACCCTGGGCATGTTGTTTGCCCTGCGCGGTTTGGCGTACATCCTCTCGGATGAGACACCCGTGCGCCTTACGGACACGGATGCGGGTATTGCCTTCGGGCAGGCACTGATTGGACCCCTTACCCCGCGCGTTCTGATCTTCGTTCTCGCGTTTCTTGCCCTGCAGATCTTTGTATCCCGCGTCAAGGCGGGGCGTGAGTTCTTTGCGGTGGGTGGCAACCGTCAAGCCGCCTATGACGCGGGAATTCCGGTGAAGCGTCGCATCTTCACCGGGTTCATGATTTCGGGATTCGTGGCCTCGCTCGCCGGTGTTATCAACACGCTGGAGCGCACCGCCGCCGACCCGAGAGCGGGACTCACTGTTCTGTTGGCGAGCTTTGCCGCGGCAATCATCGGGGGTAACTACCTCAAGGGTGGTCGCGGGTCGATTGTGGGAACCCTCATTGGTGCGACCGCATTGGGCGTGCTGCAGGTGGCACTCACCCTGTCGGGAATTCAGGTTCCTGTTCAGGAAATTTTCATCGGGTTGATTCTGCTGTTGGCAGTAACAACAGACCCGGCAAGTCTTCGAGCAGTCCTGGGGAGCATTAGATCCGTTCGCCAGGGCCGTTCGAAATCTCGAGCCTAAAAATTCGGGGATCGCCATCACCGACCGGTGATGGCATACACAAAGAAAGAGGCAAAGATATGCGTAGATCGCGTATTGGGCTCGCATCAGCCGGTTTGATGGCTGTTGCAGGGCTAACACTCGCCGGTTGTGCTGCTGCTGAAGAAGAAGTAGCCACCGAAGCGGGCGACACCACAGAAGAGGCCGCACCCGCCGAAGAGACCTTCGACGTCTATGCGCTTCTTCCCCAGGGTAACGACCAGGCATACGGCACCACCTACCTGCCCCCCATGGAGGCAAAGGCTGCTGAGCTCGGTATCAACCTGACCATCACCAACTCTGAGTACGACGGTGACAAGCAGGCTTCTGAGTGTGAAGTTGCTGTTGCGGCGCAGCCTGACGGCATCATCCTCTGGCCAGCAATTGCTGACACCATTCGTCCCTGCCTCGAGGCAGCTGACGCGGCTGGTATCCCCGTGTGGGTCACCAACGCTGACGTGAACCCCGAAGACGCACCTCTCACCTACGGCTACTCCGGAACGGACAGCTACGGACAGGGTGCAGCATCGGCAGAGATCATGTGTGAAATCGTCGACGGTGCCGAGATTGGCATCATCCAGATCAACGGTGTGACCGGTAACTCGGTGGCAACGCTGCGTGGCGACGGCTTCCGCGAGACCATTGCTTCGGACTGCCCGAACGTAACCATCTTGGCTGAACAGCCTGGTGACTGGGTACCGGACAAGTCGCAGATTGCTGCTTCCGAAATGCTGACCTCGGTGGGCGTTGAGAACGTGCAGGGTATGTACGCTGCAGACGACTCGATGATCAAGGGTGGAATTGACGCACTCAAGGCACGTGACCTTGACCCTGCAGACTTCTTCATCACCTCCATCGGAAACACCTTCCTGGGTAACCCACTGGTCGTTAGTGGAGAGCTCGATGGCACCGTGTTCCAGTCCTCTTCATGGGATGGCGAGAACGCTGTTGTCGGTATCTACAACGCCATGACCGGTGCAACCAGCCAGGGTCGTGACGACGAGGGCTCCGTTCTCTACATGCCTAACCCCAAGGTGACGGCAGCGAACGCCTCGGACGCCGATGTGGCTCCTGAGTGGTAAACCGCTAACCCGGTTGTAGTACCAACGTGAGTTCTGGGAGGGCCTGCGGGCCCTCCCAGAACAACCGTTGTAGCAGCAGATCCGCTTCCCTTCGGGGATAACTCGAACACTCTTGTGAAAGAACAGTAATGACCTCTGAATTCACCCCAGCACCTCTTGTCCCCGCCCTTGACTTCGCGAACCGGCAGATTCCTGCGCACGGTTCCATGGGTGTTGACTACGAACAGCGTGTGGATTTCCACCGCCTGCGCGCTTACCGCCTCGATCGAGCGATGAAGTCTCTCGAGGCCAGCGAGTGTGGCGCTTTCCTACTTTTTGACTTTTACAACATCCGGTACACCACCCAGACCTGGATTGGTGGCGCCCTTGGCGACAAGATGTCCCGCTACGCGCTGCTGATGCCCGATGGTAAGCCCCACCTGTGGGATTTTGGTTCCGCCGCTAAACATCACCGCCTTTTTGCCCCCTGGTTGGAAGAGGGCCACTCGCACGCAGGAATGCTCGGGCTTCGTGGAGCGATTTCTCCTGACGTAGGCCTGATGAAAGAAGCTGTCACTGTTATCAAGGGGATGTTGACCGACGCGGGTGTCGTGAACGACCCGATCGGTGTTGACCTTGTCGAGCCCGCATTCCTGTTCGAAATGCAGGCCCAGGGGTTGAAGGTTGTTGATATTCAGCAGCACATGCTGGATGCCCGTGCGATCAAATCACCCGATGAGATCATGTTGCTCTCGCAAGCTGCTGCGATGGTGGATGGCGTTTATCAGGACATTGTCGACGTGTTGAAGCCCGGTATTCGCGAAAACGAAATCGTCGCACTCGCTTCCAAGCGCCTGTATGAAATGGGTTCTGACCAGGTAGAGGCCATCAATGCTGTGTCGGGGGAGCGTTGCAACCCACACCCCCACAACTTCACGGACAAGATCATTCGCCCTGGTGATCAGGCATTCTTCGACATCATCCATTCCTTCAACGGCTACCGCACGTGTTACTACCGGACGTTCTCGGTGGGCAGTTCCACGACTCCTCAACATGATGCCTACCGGAAGGCACGCGAGTGGATGGACCTCGCCATTGACAAGGTCCGACCCGGCGTCGGAACCGACGAGGTTGCAGCCCTGTGGCCTAAAGCCCAGGAATTCGGGTTTGCCAACGAAATGGATGCCTTTGGCCTGCAGTTTGGCCACGGCCTGGGCCTGGGCCTTCACGAGCGCCCGATCATCTCGCGTCTCAACTCGATGACGAAGCCGGTCGAGATTGAAGCAGGGATGGTATTTGCGCTGGAGACCTACTGCCCAGCCTCGGACGGTGTTTCTGCAGCGCGGATTGAAGAAGAGGTTGTTATCACCGAGAAGGGTGCGGAAGTGCTGACCCGGTTCCCCGCACAGGAGCTTTTCGTCGCCAACCCCTACTAGCTGGTGCTCGGGGGCTGGGTCTCTTAGTCGACTCGCAAAGAAATAATCAGATAGCGGAATCCTTCGGGTCCGGCGGTGATGGTGCACTGCCCGCCGAGAGGGAGCGATACGGTGTCGCCTTTCGTGAAGTTCCACGATCGCCCATCGGGCTCCGAGACTGTGGCCGTTCCCTCGATGGTGAACACCGAGTGTTCTTCGCCGTGGGTGGTCAGGGTGGTGGAGGAATGGGGTTCGAGGTTCAGGACCTGGATGGCTTTCCACGGCCCGTTCATGATTTCGGTAATGCCAGAATCGGCTTCCGTGAAGAGGTTTACGCGGGGGTTGGTCATGTCACATCCTTACGCAGTAGCAACAGAAGGAGAGTAATCGGGCAGCGCACTGACGATCGAGGGCGGTAGTGCCTCGACAACAACAAACTCGAGCGGCTCATTACCGTGGTTGACGATGCCGTGGCGTCCGTTGAGGGGTGTCATGATGAGGTCACCCGGGACAACCTCGAATTCGTCGCCGTTGTATTTCATCATCCCTTTGCCGGAGACAATGAAGTAGATCTCTTCAGTTCGCGAGTGCACGTGTTCCCCAACGGCTGCCCCGGGTTCCAAAATATTGTGTTCGAAAGAATCCCAGGCGGCGTGCAACATCAAGCCGGTGACGAAGCGTTTCCAGAGCATCAGGCCAGATCCGCCGTGCACGCCAATAACTTGGGAAGCTGCGCCTGTGTTGGAGACAATGATGGAGTTGGTCACGGATACCCCCTTTGGTGTTCTGCGTAGACTAACATTTATCATCTCACGGTCCTTAAACGTGTGTTTTCGTTGTGTCAGAGTTGACAAAATTGGAGTGGTGTTCATGCGGGTTTCCGAAAAAGTGTCGATTATCACCGGGGGAGCTCGGGGAATCGGTCGGGCCGCGGTCGATTTGTTTGCCTCAGAAGGGTCTACGGTCTATGCGATTGACCTGGACTTTGATGAACCCTTCGTAAACCCGTCGGTCCAAACGGTGCAAATGGATGTTACCTCTCCCGAACAGTGGGACGAGCTTGTTCAGCGTGTGGTGAGTGACCACGATCGGATTGACATCCTGTTCAATAATGCCGGCGCTGTCGGTTCGTATGACGGTATTGCTGACATCAGCTTTGAGGACTGGCATCGAATCATTGACCTCAACCTGAACGGCGTGTTTTATGGCACAAAGGCTGTCCTGCCGTCCATGCAGAAGGCGGGCACAGGAGCTATGGTCCATACGTCGTCTATGTGGGGTTACGTCGGGGCCAGTGGAGTCGCCGCCTACACCGCCTCAAAAGCGGCCGTGAGGTCTCTGAGCAAGAACGTCGCTCTCACCTATGCTGCGGAGGGAATCCGGTCAAACTCCATTCATCCAGGAATCATCGGAACCCCGATGGTGATGGCGCAGGACACTACGCTCACCGACGATCTGATCAACAAGACGCCCCTGGGTCGTCTGGGCACCCCGCGCGAAGTCGCTCAAGGAGCGCTCTTTCTCGCCTCGGACGATGCCTCGTACATCACGGGAACAGAGCTCGTGATTGATGGCGGCTCCACCGCTCAGTAGCTAGCTGGGGGGAGTGCTGCCCGCGGGGTGGCGAGAGACTTCAGCCAACGCCGCCCAGTCAAGATCTGTCAGCTCTGGGCGGGATAGCGCCTCGTGAAAGGATGCGGCGAGAACGCTGGAGGAAGCCAAGTCTTTGCCCTGGGAAGAGGCAATATTCGTCGCGAGAGTGAGATCCTTGAGCCCCAATTCAAGAGAGAATCCCTGAGGCAAATAGGACGATGCGGCAATCATCTTGCCGTAACCGGAGTACGCGACACCACCGAACAAGCTGGAGGTCAGTAGCTCCACAAAGTGTTCTGGGTCGATGCCCGCACCTTCGACAAGAGCTACCGACTCCCCAATGGCTTGTATTGCGTGAACAATGTTGAGGTTGACGGCTACCTTGGCGATGTTTGCTTGAGAAGGTATCGAACCGAGCGGCCATGTTTTTTTCCCCATGAGGTCAAAGAAGGGCTGTGCTGCCTGGGCGGCAGATTCATCGCCGGCCACGAGAATGTTGAGCTCGCCGGCCGCTGCGACAGGTGGTCGACCGAGCACAGGGCTTGAAACGTACGCAGCCCCGGCCTCGGTGAAAATCTCATGCAGGCGAGTCCCACACTCTGGCGACACCGACGCCATATTTGCGTGGAAGCCGCCCTTCGCAGCTCGAGCGACGGAGGGTGTCAAGATGCTTTCTGCTGCCGCATCGGTGGCGAACATGGAGAAGGAGGCGCCCATAGATAGTGCCTCTTCTGGGGTTTTTGCTGCCACCGCACCCTCAGAAACAAGGGTGTCGACGGCTCCTGGCGAACGGTTCCAGGCGACCACAGTGTGGCCTCCGCCCACGAGCCTGCGCGCCATGGCGAGGCCCATCGTGCCAAGGCCCAGAAATCCAACCTCTGCCAAGGACTCAGCCTTTCCAGATGGTTTTCATGTTGGTGAACTCGCGGATACCTGGGGCTCCTAATTCACGCCCAAAGCCTGAGTCCTTGACGCCGCCGAAGGCGAGTTCCGGGAAAGAAATGGTCATCCCGTTGACAAACACAGCACCCGCGTCCAGTTTCTCTGTGAAATAGTCCTGCTCGTCGGTATCCGAGCTCCAAATGGCGGAGCTGAGCCCAAAGGTGGTTTGGTTCGCAATCGTGATGGCTTCTTCTCGATCAGCAACGCGGTAGATGCTCGCGAGCGGACCAAAGGCCTCCTCCATCGTGATGCGCATATCAGGGGTGATATCGGCGATTACTGTGGGCGGGTAGAAGTACCCGGGGCCATCAGGAAGTTCGCCCCCGACCAAGACCGTGGCACCCTTCGATTTTGCGTCCTCGACGAGCTCCGAGATGTCTCGTTGACCGTTCTTCGTGGCGAGGGGGCCGACCTGGGTTGCAGGGTCCATGGGGTCACCCATCACCAAGGCCTGCATGCCCTGCACGAAGGCTGCTACCCACTCGTCGTAGATGTCGGTGTGGACCAGGAAACGCTTCCCCGCGATGCAGGACTGGCCGTTGTTGTTGATGCGAGCAGTGACCGCAACGGCGGCAGACTGCTTGATGTCGGCGGAGGGCATGACCACAAAAGCATCAGATCCCCCCAGTTCCATAACGGACTTCTTGATTTGGCGCCCCGCGCGCTCGGCCACTGCGCGACCAGCAGGCTCGGATCCGGTCAGGGTGACGGCTTTGACGCGCCAGTCATCAATAACGCTGTTCACCAGGCTGACGCCGATCATCAGGGTCCCGAACGAGCCTTCGGGGAATCCACCGCGGGTGAACAGGGTGTGGAGGTAGAGGGCCGACTCGGGCACGTTGGAGGCGTGCTTGAGCACGCCGGTGTTGCCTGCCATGAGGGCCGGAGCCGCAAAGCGCATGACCTGCCACAGTGGGTAGTTCCAAGGCATCACCGCGAGAATCACGCCCAAAGGCTGGTACATCGCGTACGCGGCGCTGGCGTTGACGCTGCTGGGGTCGGCCAGTGGCTCCTCGGCAAGAAATTCGGGTGCTTTGTCCGCGTAAAAGCGCATGTTCTTGACGCATTTGTGAACTTCTGCTTCGGCTTGGGCAATGGGCTTTCCCATTTCCCGGACCAGCATGGGAGCCAGAGTGGAGACCTCGGACTCCATCAGGTCCGCGGAGGCCCGCATCCAGGTGGCGCGCTGTTCGAAGCTTTCCTCGCGCAGTTGTTCGTGAGCTTTCTGGGCGAGCGCTATTTTTGCCTCGACGACCTGCGCTGTGTCTTCTTCAAAAGTCTTTTCTACTTCTCCCGTGGTGGGGTTAGTGACGGCCATGCTCATGCGGGGGTTTCCTTACTGTTGGGGGCTTGGTCAAAAAGTTCAGGGTGACGCTCGAGGTGAAGACGGGTCCGCCGGATATGCAGGGCAAGAATCTGCTCGGCGAGGGCGAGGTCCCCGTCGTGGAGGGCCGTGACCAACATGTGGTGCTCGTCGTGGAAAATCCGGCGGTTTCGATCACCCACCAGCTGTGTGTAGGCCCGGCGGTAGGGCTGCGTGGTGTTCCACAGCCGGGTGACCAGTGACCCCAGAACGTGGGTGTGCGCGTTTTCATAGGCCCCGAGGTGAAATTGGCGATCCAGATCGAGGAACTCTTCGACACCCTGGGAGTTGGACATCTGATGGGCGAGAGCATCCAGCCGGGACAGTTGATCCTTGGTGAGGTGCTCTGCAGAAAAACGCAACAACAGCGGCTCAATGCGTTCGCGGGTTTGATACACCTCGGAACACTCAGCGAGCGTGAGGCTTGCCACCCACGCGCCGGTGTTTGCGACCAATCGCACGAGGCCTTCGGCCTCTAACAGTCGTAGCGCCTCTCGCACGGGAATCCGTGACCCCCCATAACGCGCCGAGAGCTCTTCTTGCACAATACGGTCGCCGGGGGAGAGCTCGCCCGCGAGGATGCTCTCGCGCAGAGAGTCGGCAATGCGCTGTGATGCATTGCCATCCCGCAGCGATTCGGTCATGGTCATGGACTTAGTCTCCCGGCTTCATCGGGTGCCAGAGCCGCAGGTCTGTGTCTGATTCGTAGGCTTTTCCCTCGGGGAAGCTGACCAGCTCACACTGCATGCCCCACGGGGTGAGGAAGTACAGCCACCGCTGCCCCAAGCTGGCGTTTTGCGAATGAACAATCTCACCCATCGTCTCGACACCGTGTTCTTTGAGGTAGGCAACGGCGGCGTCCAGGTCTTCGACATAAAAAGCCAGGTGGTGGCCGCCGACATCTGAGTTCGCCGGGGGGGTGGTGACCTGGTTGGGAGCCTCCCACTGGAAAATTTCGAAGTTGGGGCCAGTCTTACAGCGGAAAAAGCGCAGCTCGCGCATGACGGCCCGAGGGTGGACGTGGAGTTGCTCCGCCAGCCAGTCGTCCTCACGGATAAAGGGGCCGAGGCTGTACACCTTTTCGCAGCCAATCACGTCGACGAAAAAACGTTCTGCCTCGTCGAGGTCGGGAACAGTGAAACCGATGTGTTCCGTTCCGCGAAGCCCGGGCAGCGCCATGGGTGACTCCTTTGTCGAGGTGTTGCATACAGTATGGCGGTTAGGGGGCGGATTATCCAACTGAAAACGCTCTATTGGGGTGACATTGGATACAATCTGGGGTATGGTCGGGTGAAGAACACGGGATGCCTGATAGTGCTAGCCCTCAACGAAGAGAAGAGAACCCATCGTGGCCACACATACCCCTCTTGAGCCGGCCCAGCCCTGGATTCAGGTCCAGGCCACCCATGAAGACTGGGAAGCGGCAGATCCGGCACTTCTTGCCACCATGCTCGGTCAACTGCACCTCATCCGAGCTTTCGAAGAAACCGTGCTGGAGCTCGCGGGTGAAGGTCTCGTTCATGGCCCCGCCCACTCGTCGGTGGGGCAAGAGGGTGGCGCCGTGGGTTCTGCCGTGGGCTTGCGCGCTACCGACGCGGTTAACGGGTCCCACCGCGGACACCACCAGTTCCTGGCGAAAGCACTGGGCTATGTCGCCCCGCAAGGCCTTGACCTTCAGCAGCTCGTCACGCCGGACATTGCCACCGTGCTGGATAAGACCCTGGCCGAGATCCTCGGTCTCGCCCGCGGCTTCTGCAAGGGCCGTGGGGGATCCATGCACCTCCAGTGGCACGACGCGGGGGCGCTCGGCACCAACGCCATCGTCGGTGGGGGAGTGCCCCTGGCAGCCGGGAATGCCTTTGCCCAAAAGCGGGCGGGAACGAGCGACCTCACCGTCACCTATTTCGGTGACGGGGCGGTGAATATTGGCTCGGTGTTGGAGAGCATGAACCTCACCTCCGCATGGGATATTCCGCTGATTTTCTTCATCGAAAACAACCTCTATGCCGTCTCCACCACCGTTGAGGAGGCCACCGGTGAGCCGCGCCTTTCAGGTCGCGGGGTAGGCTTCGCGATTCCGTCATTCCGTGTCGATGGAATGGACCCGCTCTCGGTGTACCTGACGATGCAGAAAGCCGAAGAATATGTTCGCGCCGGTCATGGCCCCGCGGTCATCGAAGCAGAGGTGTATCGCTTCTTCCATCAAAATGGGGCCTTCCCCGGCAGCGCCTTTGGCTACCGCTCGAAAGAGGAAGAGGAATCTTGGCGTGCGCGTGACCCGCTCACGATGATGGCCGACAAGATGAAGATGCTGGGGTTGATTAACGACGAAATCGTCGTGTCCGTGCGTCAACAAGCCCAGGAGGCGATGTCTGCCGTGGCCGCAACGTTGGTCGAGCAAGACCCCGAGGGTAAGCCCGGAGTTCGCCGGATCCGTCCTGACCTGTGGCCCGAAGCAAGCTTCGTGGATGTTGGTGTTCGCGGTGACCTCAGTGAACTATCCGGTGCGAGGACTCAAGAGCGCAGCGAGTACACCGGGGAGATGACCGACGTTCGCTTTGTTGATGCCGTGGCCGAGGTGATGGATCGCAACATGTCCGAAGATGACCGCATTCTGGTCTTGGGCGAAGACATCCACCGCCTCAAGGGTGGCACCAACGGTGCAACAAAGGGCTTGGCCGAGAAATTCCCTAACCGCATCCTCGGAACGCCTATTTCGGAAAACGCCTTCACCGGACTCGGCGGTGGCTTGGCACTGGATGGACGCTACCGACCGGTGGTGGAGTTTATGTACCCGGACTTCATGTGGGTGGCCGCCGACCAGGTGTTCAACCAAATCGGCAAAGCCCGCCACATGTTCGGTGGCGAATCGGCCGTTCCCCTAGTCCTGCGCACAAAAGTAGCCATGGGTAGCGGGTATGGCTCCCAACACCTGATGGACCCTGCCGGCATTTTTGCAACCGCACCCGGATGGCGGATTATGGCCGCCTCAAACCCCTATGACTACGTGGGCATGATGAATGCGGCACTCGCCTGCGATGACCCGGTGCTGATGATTGAACACGTTGACCTCTACATGACCAAAGGAGAGATCCCCGCGGAAGGGCTCGACTATCAGATCCCCTATGGGACAGCTTCACTGGTCCGGGAGGGCTCGGACATGACGGTGTTGACCTACATGTCGATGGTTAATCACACCCGGGAGGCCTTGGACGCCACCGGCATTGACGCGGACTTGGTGGACCTGCGCTTCCTCGATCGAGCAAGCCTCGACTGGGCCACCGTCGGCGAGAGCATCCGTAAGACCAACAACGTCCTCATCGTCGAGCAGGGAGCCATCGGTACCTCGTATGGCGGATGGCTGGCCGATGAGATTCAACGCCGCTTCTTTGACTACCTTGATCAACCCGTCGAGCGGGTCACCGGTTCGGAAGCGTCACCGAGTATCTCCAAGGTGCTTGAGCGCGCGGCTATCGCCCAAACCGCCGAGGTTGAAGCGGGCCTGCGTCGTGTGATCGCCGCGAAGGGAGCCCGCTAATGGCGAGCGTCGTCAGGATGCCAGAAGTGCTTGCGGGCGCGACCGAAGCGGTGCTCTCGACCTGGTCCGTCACCGAGGGTGCCGAGGTGGCGGTCGGGGATGTGCTGGCAGAAATTGAAACCGAAAAAGCCACGGTCGAGTACCAAGCGGAAGAAGCGGGGACCTTAGCCCGCGTGCTGATTAACGCCGGGGATTCCGCGGACGTCGGCACTCCCATTGCGATCTTTACCGCACCGGGTGATGGTGAAGCAGAAATCGCCCAAGCGCTTGCCGATGCCGGAGCTGCTGGCGCGCCCGCACCGGAACCAGACCCTGCTCCTGCACCGAGTGCGGAAGCTGCTGCTCCGCCTGTGACTGAGCTACCTGTGGCTCCCTCCGTTGACGAACAGCCGGCCCTGACCCCTTCAGCCAGCCGGCTGTTCGTCAGCCCCTTGGTCCGGCGTCTTGCGCGCGAGGCTGGTGTTGACCTCCGCACCATTCAGGGCACTGGTCCCGGCGGTCGTATTGTGCGCAAAGACTTCGACGCCCATCAGGCGGGTGTGGCGGCGACCCCGGTGGTTGCTCCTGCTCCGGTAGCGCCTATGAACCCGGCCGGGTTTGAAGAAATTCCCCACACCGGCATGCGTAAGGCCATTGCTCGCAGGCTGAGCGAGTCAAAATCGACCGTCCCGCACTTCTACCTCAGCGCTGACTGCCGCGTCGACCGGCTTTTGCAGGCGCGCTCGGAAGTGAACGCCGCCAAAGGCGTGAAGTATTCCGTCAACGACTGGGTCGTCAAAGCCGTCGCCATGGCTCTGATGGACGTTCCGGAAGCAAATGTTATTTGGGGCGACACCGCGATGCGACGCTTTGACTCCGCCGATATTGCGGTAGCTGTGGCTACCGAGGGCGGCCTGCTCACCCCGGTTATTCGAGGTGTGGAGGGTCTCTCGCTCGGCGAGGTGAACGCCGCGATCGCTGAGGCAGCAGGTCGAGCTCGGTCGGGCACGATCAAGCAGGAAGAGATCGAAGGCGGTAGCTTTGCGGTCACCAACCTGGGGATGTACGGAACAACGGAGTTTGCTGCGATTATCAACCCACCGCAGTGGGGAATTCTCGCGGTGGGGGCTGCCACCCAGCGACCTGTGGTGGAAAATGGCTCCCTGATGGTGGGCTCGGTGATGACGGTGACGTTGTCAGCGGACCACCGAGCGGTGGATGGCGCTCTGGCAGCACAGTGGCTGGCGGCTTTCCAACGCCACATTGAGAACCCTGTTGGGCTCTTGGTGTAGCAACAACCGGAGTGTGGTCTAAGAGGCAACACTCCGTGGCAAAAGTGTAATGTAGGAGTTGACATGCACGAACGAGGGCGTTTGTTGGTATCCGTCCCCGATGGCGTCGTCACCTCAGCGAATCGAAGGGACCAAAAATGGATACACAGCGTTTAGCGGGACGTAAAGCTCTCATCACCGGCGGCGCCCAAGGTATGGGCGCAGCGATTGCCGTTCACTGGGCAGCACAGGGTGCTGCCGTGTGCGTGGCAGACCTCAACGAGGAGGGTGTTGCAAAGGTTGCCGCAGACATTCGCGCGGCGGGCGGTCAAGCCACCCACTTCAAGTTGGATGTGACCGATGAGGAGCAAGCCAAGGCAGCGGTGGCCCACGTCGTCAAAGAGTTTGGCGAGATTAACCTCTTGCTCAACAATGCCGGTGTGAACAAGCCCACCATTTTCCCGGACACGTCGAAGGAAAACTACGACTTCATCATGGGCGTGAACGCCTGGGGTGCCTTCAACGTCATGAAGCAGGTGTCCCAGCAGATGATCGATCAGGGACCAAGCAAAGATTTCCCCGGCAAGATCATCAACGTCGGCTCGATTCTTTCCCGCGAGGCCTTCCTCGATGTGATTCCCTACTCGATGTCAAAGCACGCTGTTCTCGGTCTGATCAAGGGTGGCGCCAAGGCCTTGGTTGATCACAACATCACGGTTAACGGGTACGGCCCCGGTGTCGTTCGCACGGAACTGTGGGAGCAGCTGGATAAAGACCTCGTCGAAATCGGCATGTTTGAGAAGCAGGGGCAGTCCATGGATTCCCTCGCGGCGAACATGATTTTGATGAAGCGTTATTCCTTCCCCGAGGATGTTGTCGGCACGGCATCGTTCCTGGCGAGCGCCGAGAGTGACTACATGACCGGACAGCTCATCATGATCGATGGCGGCATGGTGCTTCACTAAAGAGCATCCAGTAAGAAGGGGGAGCGGAAACGCTCCCCCTTCTTCGTTAACACTTTCGGCTGTGCCTTGCTCTTCGAGACTCATCACGTGAGAAGCTGAAGTGTGGCAATTATTGGGACTCGTGACAGCGTCATGGAGCGTGTGCGCGAAAACCCCCGAGCCCACGTGCTTATTGTCGGAGGAGGGATCAATGGCCTCTCCACGCTGAGGGAGCTTGCCTTGCAGGGCGTTGAGGTGACGCTCGTGGAGAAGAGAGATTACTGCTCCGGCGCTTCGGCTGCGTCCTCCCACATGATTCACGGAGGTATTCGCTACCTGGAAAACGGGGAGTTTCGGTTGGTCCGGGAATCACTCTTGGAGCGCAATCGGCTCCTGTCGACAGCGCCCCACTACGTCAAGCCGCTCAAAACAACTATGCCGATCTTCTCCGTGTTCTCCGGGGTCCTCTCGGCGCCTGTCAAACTGCTTTTTCATCGCGGCGGCAAACCCAAAGAACGCGGAGCGCTCTTGATCAAAATTGGCCTGCTGCTCTATGACACTTTCGGGCGAAATGCCGGGACCATGCCCCGCCACGAGTTTTTTGGTCGGAAACGCTCGCTTCGTGAGCTCCCGGCAATAAATCCGGACGTGAAATTCACCGCCCACTATTTCGATGCCGCCATCGAGAACCCCGAGCGCCTGGCGCTCGACATTCTTGGTGACGCGCTCGCGCAAGGCGAGCATGCGAGGGCGCTGAACTACGTCGAAGCTTCCGGAGCGACCGGGGAGGGCATTGTGCTGACCGACACTCGAACAGGCGAGACCATTACGTTTGAGGCTGACCTGGTCATCAATGCGGCAGGTCCGTGGACAGATCATGCCAACAAGGCTTTTGGGTTGCCCAGCGCGTACCTCGGGGGAACGAAGGGCTCCCACATTGTCCTCGATAACCCGGAGCTGTTTCAGGCGTGCGATAACCGCGAAATATTCTTCGAGAATAGCGATGGCCGCATTGTCCTGATGTATCCACTTGTGGGTCGCGTCATCGTCGGGACGACCGATATTCCGCTGGATAATCCGGATGAAGCGGAATGCACGGAGGAGGAAGTGGAGTACTTCTTTGATTTGGCCTCGCACGTGTTCCCAAACATTGCCCTCGATCGACGTCAGATCGTCTACCGGTATTCGGGCGTTCGGCCGCTGCCGGCAGCGGGTGATGTTTCCCCCGGTGTCGTGTCCAGGGATTATCGGATCGTGAGTGACCGGCTGCCGACCGGGCAAAGAGTGCTCAGCCTGATCGGTGGAAAATGGACCACGTTTCGTGCGTTGGGGGAGCACCTTGCTAATGACGCCCTAGCGGTGCTTCGTCAGTCCCGCAGGGTCTCCACAGTGGGCATGGCGATCGGCGGCGGAAAAGACTTTCCGAGGGACGAGAGTTCGCTTCAGCACTGGGTCAGGGAACATCGGGGGACTGTTCCTGAGGTGCGCGCCCGG
>Ga0209654_1001371_pt1 | contig 19599 bp, 18 predicted proteins | sample SaaInl1SG_22_DNA_FD_184646 | JGI IMG/M metagenome (GOLD analysis project Ga0209654, IMG submission 184646) | Marine microbial communities from expanding oxygen minimum zones in the Saanich Inlet - ESP_161SG_22_DNA (SPAdes) (version 2) | ecosystem: Environmental > Aquatic > Marine > Intertidal... | reverse complement strand
TACGGCGACCCCGCATCTTAGGTCCGCGACCGTCATCAACAAGTCCCACACCGCGCTTCTCGTCACGCTTCAGCGTTGGCTTCCCATGACGCCGTGGCGGGTCATCGTCGCGCTCTCTGCGACCATGTACCTCTTTTTTGTGACGCTTGCCATCCGCATCCTTCGCAGGATCCACAATGGCGTCAGTTGGCAGCACGATCGGATCAATCGTCACCGAAGGTACAACGGCAGTCTCAGGTTCCGCAATGGCCTCTTCAGATGTTTCCGCAACTGCCTCAGCTGCCAAACGCGCCTCTTCTTCGGCCTTTGCTCGTAACGCAGCCTCTTGCGCCTCGCGCTCGTTGGCTTCTTCAACTTCCCGTTGTTTCTCAGCCTCAGCCGTCAAATCGCGGTGAACATAAGTCCGCTTTTTTCTGACTTCGACATTGACAGCTCCGCTGCCTGTTCGCACCGTTGAGGTCGATTTCCGACGCAAGGTGACTTTGGCTGGCTCGGTGGCAACACGCGTTTGTCCAGACCGAATGAATGAGAGAAGTTTTTGTTTCTCTTCATCCGTGACAACATCATCAGCTGATGCTTTCGCGACTCCAGCCTCTGTCATTTGTGCGAGAAGTTGTTCAGCGGCGATCCCAACCAGAGATGCCAACTGCTTAACTGTTGTTTGCGACAAAACCTACTCCTGTTCGCTCTGTGTTTCGGCACTCTGATCTTCTTCGTCGGCGAACCAAGGTTCACGCGCCTTCATAATCAGTGCCGCGGCGGATGCTTCATCGACGCCTTCGATTTCAGTCAGTTCATCCACTGACAATTCGGCCAGATCTTCCATGGTGCTGACACCACGATCCGCCAGCTGATACGCCAACCCGGGCGTCATCCCCTCCATTGTTAACAGGTCATCCTGCGGCTCTTTGGCTTCTTCACCTGCCAGTGCCGCAGTCAACAACACATCACGCGCTCGTGCGCGGAGTGTTTCGACGAGATCCTCGTCAAATCCATCAATTGCCAGCATCTCCTCGATTGGCACGTAGGCCACCTCATCAATCGAGGTGAAGCCTTCATCTACTAATATTTGCGATAACTCAACATCGACGTCGAGCCTAACCATGAACATGTTGAGCAGTTTCTCGGACTCGGCCTCTTGGCGCTCTTCCGCTTGCTCCTCACTCATGACGTTAAGTTTCCAGCCCGTCAGTTCAGACGCAAGACGAACATTCTGACCCCCACGCCCGATCGCTTGAGCTAAATTATCTTCAGTCACCGCGACGTCCATCGACCGATTGTCTTCGTCCATCACAATCGAAGAAACTTCTGCCGGAGCCATTGCATTAATAACCAACTGGGCTGGGTTATCGTCCCACAGCACAATATCGACGCGCTCACCATTGAGCTCATTTGACACGGCTTGAACGCGCGATCCACGCATACCAACGCAGGCACCAACCGGATCGATACGACCATCGTTAGTTTTCACTGCGATTTTTGCGCGCAAACCGGGATCTCGAGCCGCACCACGGATCTCAATCGTTTCCTCAGAGATTTCTGGCACTTCAATTTTGAACAATTCGATCAAAAACTCAGGTGCCTTTCGAGAGAGAATCAACTGCGGACCGCGTCCTTCGGTACGAATCTCATGCAAAATCGCGCGCACACGGTCATTGACGCGGAAAATCTCACGCGCAATCAGGTTCTCGCGCGGCAATAGAGCTTCGGCAGCCCCGCCCAAATCGACAATGATTGCATCACGAGTGACCTTCTTGACCGAACCATTGATTAACGTGTGGATTCGGCTTTCGTAGTCAGCCACAACCTTTTCCCGCTCCGCTTCACGTACTTTTTGCACGATCACTTGCTTCGCTGTTTGCGCTTCAATCCGACCGAATTCGGCAGATTCAACTGGGATTTCATAGACATCACCCACTTGCAAAGTGGGGTCAATTTCGCGAGCTTCTTCGGTGGTCAATTCAGAGCCAAGAATCGCCATGTGATCATCCGCAACGACCAACCAACGACGAAAAGACTCATATTCACCGGTCGCAGGGTCGATGACAACACGAATGTCAGCTTCTTCATCCTCGTCAAAGCGCTTCCGTGTTGCAGTTGCAATCGCCTGCTCTATGGCCTCAAAAACCACGCTCTTCGGGATCCCCTTTTCGTTCGAAAAGAGTTCAACAACCTGAAGAATTTCCTTACTTCCCATGCTTGCTTCCGCCTGCCTCGGTGACGTCTGTCACAATCAATTGTCCACGTTCGATGTGCTCAATAGGAAACTCGTACTCCGTTTCATCCTGTTGCAACAGCACCGACTGATTTTCCACTCCGACGATTACGCCGGAAAAATTTTTTCGTCTCTCAAAGGGGACTTTCAGCTTAATACGGGCCTGGTGACCCACAAATCGCGCAAAGTGAGCGAGCTGGTGTAACGACCGTTCGATGCCGGGTGAAGACACCTCAAGGGTGTATCGCTCGGGCAATGGATCTTCAACGTCTAAGACACGCGAGATTTGCCGACTGACCTGCTCGCAGTCCTCAACGGTGACGTATCGATCTGGATGATCAATCACCACCCGCAACGTCGACCGAGTTGCACGACCAATCACCTCAATGGCCCACAACTCAAGCTCAAGTGCCTGCACTGAAGGTGCAAGCAAATCGAATAGTTGTTGCTGTTTCGGTGTCATTTCAGTCTGCCAAAAATGAAAAAACCCCAAAATGGGGTCACGGCCTGCGTATTCACTTCTCACCGCCACCCATGAAACGCAGCTTCATCGGGGCCCCCTCGTCAAAAGTGGCGGTAGTATGCCTACTGAGTCTTTGGAAATCAAGATGAGGGTTGAATACCCCGATCGACACGACAGTATTCGCCCTGCGCGCACAGTAAATCTCGCAGAACACTGCTGCGCCGTTCGGTCGCCTCATCCTCCCGACCAGGGGAAGGGTATGGTTGGAAACTCCACTCACGCACTTCGCGCACAAAACGCACAATCCCCACCGGGACCCCGTGACGGAACACTTCGAAACTGCGCCTGCCAAGCCGCTTAATCTTTAACATCAACCAGCCTCCATAGATGATTTATATTTATTACGCTGATTTTTTATACTTTTTAGAGAGTAGGGCGCTCTTATTTGAATTTCAACGCGTGATGGTCTAAGGCCAATGCTTCAGGCAAAGAGCGCTAAACGCTCAATCACAACACCACCCCAAAGTACAACAACCAAAACCAGCGACAGGAAAACAGCAGCTGATCCCAAATCCTTGGCCCGTCCCGACAACACATGTGACTCGTCACTGATGCGATCAACCGCAGCCTCAATTCCGGAATTGAGTAACTCCACAACCATCACCAAGATTAGACTCGCAATCAAGAGGCTGACCTCAGACGCATCGCGACCCAAAAAGACAGCTAAGGGCGTGAGGGCGAGGGTTAGAACTACTTCCTGACGAAACGCTGACTCATACGTCCATGCCGCACGAAACCCTTTTGCAGAATAGCCTGCTGCGTTGAGGATACGGGTGAGGCCTTGATTGCCGGGCTTGGTCATAACGTCTCCCGTGTGTCATGCAAATACACTACACAAACGCATCGTAACAGGATTTTTGAAGGGGTGATCATCGTCAGATGATGCGTATTAAGATGGTGCCGAAGGCCGGACTTGAACCGGCACGAGCTGCGCTCACTACCCCCTCAAGATAGCGTGTCTACCAATTCCACCACTTCGGCAAGGGACGCGCAGGTTAAAGACCTGCGCTGAAAAAATCAAGAAATCAGTCGACTGTGCGTGGCGCACTCGAGTCCGCTGCCGGAGCCTCTGACGCAGACGATGGCAGTGTTGGCAGTCCTACGGTTCCAGCAGAAACCGCCTTCTCTTTGGCCACCATCGCTAATGCGAGACTGGTAACGAAAAACAACGCGGCCAGACCGCCTGTCAATTTCACCAGGAACCCGCCCGCACCTGCCGAACCGAAGACAGTTTGTGATGCGCCACCCCCAAACGATGCCCCTGCGTCAGCACCCTTGCCTTGCTGGATTAACACCAGCCCGATCACAGCTGCTGCAATCAACACATGCACGATCAACAAAATGGCTTCCATTATTTCTGCTCCCACGCAGCGACGATTGCTGCAAATTTAGTCCCATCAAGAGATGCGCCACCCACGAGCGCACCCGACACCTCAGCCACTGAAAAAATTTCAGCCGCCGAGTCTGGCGACACACTGCCACCATACAAAACAACCGCGTCGTCTAACCCAAGCACGGATCGAATAGCCTGATGCATCTCGGCAATGTCACGCCCCGTTGCGACCAAACCCGAACCAATCGCCCACACTGGTTCGTACGCCAATACCACACCGCTGAGGTCTAAACCTGCCTGCAGCAATGGACGAACTTGTGACTCCACCACCGAAATCGCTTGACCCGCTTGGCGCTCCGCCAAGGATTCACCCACGCACAGCACCGGGAACAGACCCAAGTCCAGAGTAGACGCAATCGCCGGGAGCAAACCCTCGGTTTTCTCGGCAAACCGCGTGCGCCGCTCCGAGTGCCCGAGTAGCACAAATTGGCAACCCACATCAGCGATCATGGCGGCGTTTAGACAACCTGTCTGAGCACCGAAGGCGTCACCGACACAATCCTGCGCCCCAACCCACAGCCGACTGCCAGCTGTGGCTTGACAGATCGGATCAATCCAAAGTGAAGGTGGGCAGATTCCCACTGGCACTGCAGTTTGGTCGGCCACATCGCGAACGACGCAAGCTAACTCGAGCGCCTCGCTTCGCGTGGTGTGCATCTTCCAATTACCAAGTATCACGCAGTTACCAACCTTCGTTTCGGGCGCGTAAGGTACGCGATTTACTGCACATTTTCCACTGATCTGGCAATGCGTTGAGCAGACCGCTCAACCTGTTCACGGTCTCGGCCTTCAACCATCACGCGAACCACCGGCTCGGTGCCGCTTGGCCGAAGGACTACGCGACCTTCACCACCCAACTCAGCTTCAACAGCTGCAACGGTGGCTTTCACATCAATGTGCCCCAATTGAGATCTGTCACGGAGCGGTACATTGATCAGGATCTGCGGATATTTCTGCATCCCTTGTGTCGCTTGACTGAGCGTCTGCCCGGATTGGCGCAAAGCGTTAACCACCTGCAATGCCGCGACCAAGCCATCGCCTGTACTGGTGAGGTCAGAGCAGATGATGTGTCCTGACGTTTCGCCACCCAAGCGCCACCCATGGGCTTCCATTGCTTCAATTACATAGCGGTCACCGACTTGAGTTCGCACCATTGGAATTTGCATTTCAGCCAGCGCATGCTCCAAACCCAAGTTGGTCATGAGCGTCCCGACCACGCCACCATCCATACGACCACGCTGATGACGTGACGCAGCAATGACATACAAGATCTGATCGCCATCCACCAAAGCGCCGTTTTCATCGACCAACACAACACGATCGGCATCACCATCTAGAGCGACACCTAAATCTGCCTGACTCGAGACCACTGCCTCAACCAACGCATCCGGAGCAGTCGAGCCAAATCCATTGTTGATGTTCAACCCATCTGGGGTGACACCTATAGCCTGCACCTCAGCTCCTAGCTCCCGAAACACCTTGGGCGCCACCTGATAGGCAGCACCATGGGCACAATCCACAACCAATTTTAGACCACTCAGATCAGTGCCTAACCGCAAGGTGTGTTTGCAAAACTCGATGTATCGACCCGCTGCATCGTTGGCTCGCGACGCGCGACCCAAAAGCGGGCCACTCACAGTGGCTAAGGGTTGATCGACCCAACGCTCAATTTCCTGCTCGACGGCATCGGGAAGCTTGGTGCCATTTTCATCAAAAAACTTCACTCCGTTGTCATCATAGGGATTGTGGCTGGCGCTGATCACAATGCCTCCGGCAGCGGAAAAGGTGCGAGTCATATAGGCAATTGCTGGAGTCGGCATAGGTCCTAACATCACAGGATCAACACCGGCCGCAATAAGACCAGCCTCAAGCGCCGTTTCGAACATGTACCCCGACAAACGCGTGTCCTTTCCGATCACTACCTTCGGCCGACCTGGGTGACGCGCACGTACCGTCTGTCCAAAAGCCCAACCGAGCTTCAAAACGAACTCAACGGTAATACATCCCTCACCGACCCGCCCTCGGATCCCATCAGTCCCGAAATATTGCCGTGCCATTTACTGCATTCCTTGCATCAGTGTTTGCATTACTTTCATCGCATCGCGGGTCTCCGCCACATCGTGAACACGCACGATTGCCGCCCCGGCCTGCACCGCCATCGCAGCCGCTGTGGCGCTTGCTGTAACACGCTGCTCAACCGGACGCCCGGTGATTTCGCCTAGCATCGATTTCCGCGACACGCCCACCATCACGGGAAATCCTGTCTCAACAAAGCGGCTGAGATTTTTAAACAGCGCCACATTATGGCCAAACGACTTACCGAAACCAAAGCCCGGATCCAATATCAATTGCTGCCGATCAAACCCTGCTGAAAGGCACACATCGACACGGGCCATCAGCCAGTCCAGAACTTCGTCGACAGGGTCATGATACGTCGGATTGAGTTGCATGGTTGTCGGTGTGCCCTGCATGTGCATCAAGCACACCGGTAACCCAGTGTCGTACGCTGCTTGTAGCGCACCGTCGCGCGTGAACGCTCGCACATCATTAATCAGCCCGGCGCCAAGGCGTGCAGATTCTCGCATTACCTCAGGTGTCGACGTATCGACTGACAACACCACATCGAACCGCGCATTTAGGGCTTCGATCACTGGAATCACGCGCTCGAGTTCACACTCAACTGAAATAGGCGTTGCACCGGGCCGAGTACTCTCGCCACCGATATCCAACAGTGACGCACCCTCAGAAACGCACCGCGCGGCATGATCCACGACAGATTGCAACGGCACATGTGCACCATAGAGCAATCCACCATCAGAAAATGAGTCAGGCGTAACGTTGATAACGGCCATAATCTGAGGTTGCTGGAACCCCAGATCAGGCCAGGTGCGAGAGATGCGCGCCATTAACCGGTCGGTAATGACCCGTCCTTTGGTCCACCCTCAGCAGATGGAGAATCAGAGGCTTCTTGCAGATCGTCATTGGCATCGGGCTGACCACCCTGTGGCTTGTCCCGGTCATCCCAGCCTTCGGGTGGACCCGGACGCTTGCCTTCCATGATCTGATCAATCTGCTTCGCATCGATGGTTTCATATTCCATCAAGGCATCCGCCATCAATTCCAACTTGTCACGATTATCGACCAAGATCTGTTTCGCACGCGCGTAGCAATCGTTCAAGATGCCTTTGACTTCCTCATCAATCATGCGCGCAGTCTCGTCAGACTGGCCATTTGCGGGGCGACTCATCGACCGACCCAAGAAGGGCTCGTTGTCTTCTTCATCGTACATCTGCGGACCCATCTTGTCCGACAGACCCCACTTGGTCACCATGTTGCGCGCGATCGTGGTGGCACGTTGGATATCATTAGAAGCACCTGTGGTCACACCCTCTGCGCCAAGAGTCAACTCTTCGGCGAGGCGACCACCGTACAGAGAACAAATCTGACTCAGTAATCCACGCTTGGAGTAGCTGTACTTGTCCTCAGTAGGCAGGAACATGGTGACACCGAGCGCACGTCCACGCGGAATAATCGATACCTTGTACACAGGGTCATGCTCAGGCACCAATCGACCCACAATGGCATGGCCCGCTTCATGGTATGCAGTGTTTCGTTTTTCGGACTCTTTCATCACCATCGATTTGCGCTCGGCGCCCATCATGATCTTGTCTTTGGCTTGCTCGAAGTGGCTCATTGCAACCACGCGAGTATTGGAGCGGGCCGCAAATAAGGCCGCCTCATTCACCAAATTAGCCAAATCAGCTCCAGAGAAGCCCGGCGTTCCACGGGCAATGATCGCAGGATCGACTTCAGGTGCCACAGGCGCTTTGCGCATGTGCACCTTGAGGATTTGCTCGCGGCCTCGAATGTCTGGCAAACCCACCACCACTTGCCGGTCAAATCGACCCGGACGCAACAAAGCGGAATCGAGTACATCAGGCCGGTTGGTGGCTGCAATGACGATGACTCCGTCATTGACATCAAAGCCATCCATCTCAACAAGCAACTGGTTTAGCGTCTGCTCGCGTTCATCATGCCCGCCGCCAAGGCCAGCGCCACGTTGACGACCCACCGCATCAATCTCATCAATAAAGATGATGCAGGGTGCTTGTTTCTTCGCTTGTTCGAACATGTCTCGAACCCTTGAGGCACCCACGCCCACAAACATCTCGACAAAATCGGAACCCGAAATCGTGAAAAACGGAACTTTTGCTTCACCAGCGATGGCTTTAGCCAGCAGGGTTTTACCTGTTCCAGGAGGACCCGCCATCAACACACCACGCGGAATACGTCCGCCGAGCCGTTGAAACTTGCCCGGATCCTTCAAGAATTCAACGAGCTCCGCGACATCGTCTTTAGCCTCGTCGCACCCGGCAACATCCGCAAAAGTCGTTTTGATTTGATCTTCGCCAATCAATCGCGCCTTGGATTTACCAAATGACATTGGACCGCCTCGACCACCGCCCATGCCACCTTGCATTTGCCGCATGAAGAACATGAAGATCGCCAAAATTATCAGCACCGGGAACGCCGCGACGAGTAACTGCATCCAAATCGATTGCTGTTCAGGACGACGGCCTTCAACCACCACATTGTGCTGAATCAAATCATCCATCAGACGAGGATCTTCCAACGTTGGGCGTACCGTCTCATAGACATCGCCGTTTGAACGAGTGGCAATAATCGTTTGCCCCTCGATAACCACTCGACGGATTTGATCGCGATTCACTTCTTCCACAAATTGGGAGTAGTTCACCTGTTGTGATTGTGTCTCAACGCTGAAGTTGTTGAACACGGTCAACAACACTGCCGCGATCACTAACCACAGAACTAAATTTCTCGCCATGTGAATTCTCCATTCGTTCAGAGGAGTCGGAACACTCCAATATACAGATCTTTATTTGGGCGTTACAACGGAATTCAAAGCAACATCACCCTTTAAATCCACTTGCCAGCAAGTAGGTCTCTCGACTCCTTGCACGAGACGCTTCCGGTTTCCGTGTCTTTACGACTGAAAACGTACTCCGCATCTCCTGCAAAAACTCATCAAACCCCTCGCCATGGAATACCTTGATAAAAAATGCACCCCCAGGAACGAGCGTCGATCGAGCAAAATCTAGAGACAGCTCACACAGATACATCGCGCGCGGCTGATCTACCGATTTGTTACCCGACAAATTTGGGGCCATATCCGACAGCACAACGTCTACTCCACGACCGCCAAGCCGCGCCATGAATTCTTCCAAAACCGAAGCTTCAGTGAAGTCGCCTACGAGAATGTCGACATCCGCAATCGAATCCATCGGCAAAATATCGAGGGCGAACACCTTACCCTGAGGCCCTGTCCACTGGGAAACCAACTCAGTCCAGCCGCCCGGAGCCGCACCAAGATCGACGACGACTTGGCCTGGTTTAATCAAATGGTCACGGGCTTGCACCTCCTCCAATTTGAAGCTGGCACGCGACCGACGGCCCTCAGCCTGCGCTTTCTGCACATAGGGATCGTCGAAATGTTCTTTTAACCAGCGTCCACTGGACTTGGATCGTGCCATGTTTTGCTCTAGACTCGCGCGCCCTGATTGAGGAGACGACTATGTTAACGCCAGAACGCAAGAAGCAGATGCGGGCGATCGGGCATCATCTCAAACCGATTGTGTTGGTCGGAGATTCCGGCATGTCCTCGGGTGTACTCGAAGAACTAAACCGCGCCCTAAACGACCACGAATTAATAAAAATTAAAGTCCGCGCTGAGCGCGATACCCGAAAGATTCTGATCGAATCTCTGTGCGCCGAAACCGGCGCACACTGCGTGCAGTCAACCGGCGCCATGGCGTTGTTATTTCGCGCTGCCGAACGACCTAACCCAAGACTGTCGAATCTGATTCGCCCGCTCTGATCACAGGTGCTCGACAGTGTCGATCTCATAGGTCACCACACCGCCGGGCGTTGAGACCGAGACCTCATCACCCTCTTCTTTGCCAATCAGGCCACGTGCGATAGGTGAGGTCACTGAGATCTTACCTTGTTTTACGTCTGCTTCATCTTCGCCCACGATTTGGTACGTCACTGTTTGATCCGTGTCGAGGTTGATCAAAGTCACTGTGACGCCAAAAATCACTTTACCGCTGTTCTCAATCTGCGAGATGTCGATAACCTGCGCATGCGACAGTTTCGCTTCGATATCTTTTATCCGACCCTCGCAAAAACCTTGCTGCTCACGCGCAGCATGGTATTCCGCATTTTCTTTCAAATCACCGTGTTCACGCGCTTCCGCGATCGCTTGGATAATGCGAGGACGCTCTACTTGCTTCAAACGACTGAGTTCAGCGCGCAAGGCGATCTCGCCAGCTTTAGTCATGGGAATTTTGCTCATAAGCGGCTTTGTTCCTTGAGTTCCACCCGCTGATGCAAGTCTTGCAAACGTCGTACCTCGCGTTCTTCACCAAACTTTAATGCCCGCACAATGGACTCGCCACCGGCTAAGGTTGTGGTATAGCACACCTTGTGATGCAACGCAGAGCGACGGATCGTCGCTGAGTCTGTAATGGCTTGACGACCTTCGGTGGTGTTGACGATGAATGCAATCGCATCATTTTTAATCATATCAACAATGTTCGGCCGCCCTTCCAGCACTTTATTCACGCGTTCGCAGGGAATTCCTAGATTACCAAGGTACTCACTCGTGCCTGAGGTGGCAACCAACGTAAAGCCCATGTCTGTCAATGACTTGGCAATGGCCGACATGCGAGGCTTGTCGGCGTCACGAACCGAAATAAATGCACGCCCAATTTTCGGCAGTCGATCACCAGCGGCCGCATGCGCTTTGGCGAAGGCTTCGTCAAAACTGTCGCCTGTACCCATCACCTCACCAGTCGATTTCATCTCTGGCCCAAGGATCGGATCCACACCAGGGAACTTCGCGAACGGGAACACAGACTCTTTCACACTGAAAAATGGTGGAATACGCTCATGAGTCACCCCCTGTTCCACCAACGAAGTGCCGGCCATGCAACGCGCAGCAACCTTTGCCAAGGACACTCCGATACATTTCGACACAAAGGGAACGGTTCGTGATGCCCTCGGATTCACCTCAATGACGAACACGTCTTCACCCTGAACCGCCATCTGCACATTCATCAAACCAATTACATTAAGCTCTCTGGCCATTTTGATGACCTGCTCACGAATAATGTCCTGAATATGCTCCGGCAAGCTGTAAGGTGGCAATGAGCAAGCAGAGTCACCTGAATGCACACCTGCCTGCTCAATGTGTTCCATGATCGCACCGATCACAACATTCTGCCCATCACTCACGGCATCCACATCAACTTCGACCGCAGGATCCAAGAATCGATCCAATAATACGGGCGAATCATCTGAGGCAATCACTGCCTCCTGCAAATAGCGTCGCAACTCGGACATGTTGGAAACCACTTCCATCGCACGACCACCCAACACATACGACGGCCGAACCACCAATGGGAAACCCAGCTGCTCTGCCAACGCAAGACCCTCGTCAAGGCTCCGCGCTGTTGCATTTGCAGGCTGGCGAAGTCCAAGACGAGTCACCATCTGCTGGAAGCGTTCTCGGTCTTCTGCACGATCGATCGCTTCAGGTGAGGTACCAATAATTGGCACACCGGCCGCTTCAAGGTCACGCGCTAATTTCAGTGGCGTTTGCCCGCCAAACTGCACAATCACACCCTTTGGCTTTTCCAGTTCCACAATGGCTAAAACGTCTTCAAGCGTTACCGGCTCGAAGTACAGCCGATCGGAGGTATCGTAGTCAGTCGACACAGTTTCCGGATTGCAGTTGACCATGATGGTTTCATAGCCGTCTTCGCGCATCGCAAAAGCCGCGTGCACACAGCAGTAATCAAACTCAATGCCCTGACCGATCCGATTTGGACCTCCGCCCAGAACCATGATCTTGTCGCGCGTCGATGGCGCTGCCTCGCACTCTTCTTCATAAGTCGAGTACATGTATGCCGTTGGCGTCGCAAATTCCGCCGCACAGGTATCCACCCGCTTGTAAACAGGGCGTATCTCAAACTTCAAACGACGGGCTCGTAATTCCTTCTCGGACACATCCAACAGCGTCGACAGCCGCTTGTCTGAAAAACCCTTTCGTTTCAACCGCCAGATCGCATCACGATCAAGGTCTGACAGCGCCATCTCGGTTAGGCGTGCCTCTTCCCAAATCAAGTCCTCAATTTGTGCCAAAAACCATGGATCAATTTTCGACGTGGCATACAGCTCATCGACACTCATGCCACTGCGGAACGCATCCGCAACACACCACAAGCGACGTGGGCCGGGGTTTGCCAACTCATGGCGCATGACCTGTACTGACTCTGCCGACTCCCAGTCAAACTGAGGATCAAGGCCGGATACGCCGATTTCGAGTCCGCGCAACGCTTTTTGTAGCGACTCTTGGAAAGTGCGACCAATCGCCATCACTTCCCCAACAGACTTCATTTGAGTCGTGAGCCGGCTGTCAGCCTGTGGAAATTTTTCAAAGGTAAAACGCGGTACTTTGGTGACAACGTAGTCAATCGAAGGCTCAAACGATGCAGGAGTTGCCCCACCTGTGATCTCGTTGGCCAGCTCATCTAAGGTATATCCAACCGCCAACTTGGCGGCGATTTTTGCAATCGGAAAGCCTGTGGCTTTTGATGCCAAGGCTGATGAGCGTGACACACGTGGGTTCATCTCAATCACGACCAACCGGCCGTCGACTGGATTGACTGCGAACTGCACGTTCGATCCGCCCGTTTCCACGCCGATTTCACGCAACACGGCTACAGAGGCATTTCGCATGATTTGGTATTCTTTGTCTGTCAGGGTCTGCGCTGGAGCAACTGTAATCGAGTCACCAGTGTGGACCCCCATTGGATCCAAATTCTCAATCGAACAGACAATGATGCAGTTGTCTTTGCGGTCGCGAACGACCTCCATTTCGAACTCTTTCCAACCAAGCAGCGACTCATCAATCAACAACTCATTGGTTGGCGACAGATCGAGTCCACGCTCGCAGATCTCCTCAAACTCTTCACGGTTATACGCCACACCGCCGCCAGAGCCACCCATCGTAAAAGACGGACGAATAATGCACGGAAAACCCAGGTCATCGGATGCGGCACGGGCCTCATCGATGGTGTGGGCAATATGACTGCGCGGTGTTTCCAAACCAATTGCCTTCATCGCTTGATCGAAGCGATTCCGGTCCTCAGCCTTGTCGATCGCGTCGGCATTGGCGCCAATCATTTGCACGCCGTATTTCTCCAGAATCCCTTCACGGTCAAGATCCAACGCACAATTCAACGCAGTTTGCCCACCCATCGTCGGCAGCAACGCACTTGGACGCTCTTTTTCAATCACTTTAGCCACCGACTGCCAGCGAATCGGCTCGATGTAAGTGGCATCAGCCATCGCAGGATCGGTCATGATTGTGGCAGGGTTCGAATTGACCAGAATGACGCGATACCCTTCTTCCCGAAGCGCCTTACATGCCTGAGCACCTGAGTAATCAAATTCACAAGCCTGGCCAATTACAATCGGGCCTGCGCCAATGATCAAAATGGATTCTAGATCGGTGCGCTTTGGCATTAGTTGGCCTCCATAGCGGCAATAAACTGATCAAAAAGCGGGGCAACATCATGCGGTCCAGGACTCGCCTCGGGATGGCCCTGGAAACTGAAGGCCGGCTTGTCTGTACGCGCGATCCCCTGCAACGACTGATCAAACAATGAGCGATGCGTAACACGCAAGCATGACGGCAACTCTGCGTCATCAATCGCAAACCCATGGTTTTGACTGGTGATCATGACTTGACCAGTCGCCAAGTCCTGTACCGGGTGGTTGGCACCGTGGTGGCCGAACTTCATCTTCAATGTTTTGGCACCGGATGCCAAACCGAGTAATTGGTGTCCCAAGCAAATGCCAAACACCGGAATGTTTGCCTCAAGAATGGATTGAATCGCTTCGATTGCGTAAGTGCATGGCTCCGGATCTCCGGGCCCGTTGGACAAGAACACGCCGTCGGGTTGCATGGCTAGCACCTCTGCCGCGGTAGTTTCCGCGGGCACCACAGTCAACCGACAGCCTCGGTCCGCGAGCATGCGAAGAATGTTGCGCTTCACACCGAAATCATAGGCAACCACATGATAGCGGCTGTCATCACGGGTCGGATGGCCCTCACCGATCACCCAAGCCCCCTCAGACCATCCGTAGGCCTGATCCGTGGTCACCTCTCGCGCGAGATCCATACCAGCAAGACCTGGAAATGCATCAAGTGCCGCTTGCGCATCTGCCAGACCAGCCTCAGCGCACGCGACTGAACCTGCGATGATCACCCCAGCTTGCGCGCCCTTCTCACGCAAAATCCGCGTCAGTTTTCGGGTATCAATATCCGAGATACCCACCACACCCTCAGTTTTTAGATACTGATCAAGCGAAGCAGTCGCACGGTAATTGCTATGGGCAAAGGGCAAGTCCCGGATGATCAAACCACCCGCATGAATTCTGTCAGACTCTTGGTCTTCTGGATTCACACCCACATTGCCAATGTGCGGATAAGTCAACGTGACCAACTGACGGGAGTAGGAAGGATCTGTCAGGATCTCTTGATAACCGGTCAGAGCCGTATTGAAGACAACTTCACCGACGGAAAATCCGTCAGCACCTATGGAGCGGCCAGCAAACTGGGTGCCATCCGCAAGTATTAATATTGCAGGAGAAATCAACCGGGGGTCCTCTGTCTCGACAGACTCGGCAGGCGCCGAGCGATTGAGGGCGCATTTTAGGGAGATCGAAGGCAAAAGTCCACGTAAAGCGGCGGCGGATTAGTTGAGCCCCAGCACATCACGCATCGAATAGAGTCCAGGCGGCACATCTGTCGCCCAAATCGCAGCGCGCACGGCACCATCCGCGAAAGTCCGCCGACTGGATGCTTTGTGTGTAATTTCGACCCGCTCGCCCTCGCTTGCGAACATCACTGTGTGCTCCCCAACGATGTCGCCAGCACGTACCGTCGCAAAACCAATCTGATTGCGTGGGCGGGCGCCCGTCTGACCCTCTCGACCAAACACAGCCACCGAACCCAGGTCTCGCCCAAGGGCATTGGCGACCGTACGACCCATAGCCAACGCAGTACCGCTAGGAGCGTCGACTTTGTGGCGATGATGCGACTCAAGTACCTCGATATCGACATCATCACCAAAAACCCGCGCCGCACGATCCAACAGATCAAGCACGACATTGACTCCAACACTGAAATTTGGCGCATACACAATCGGGATCTGTTGCGCAGCCTCTCTGATCGCGTCTTCTTCAGCGGTCGAGAAACCCGTTGTACCAATCACACAAGGAGTTCCCTGCGCGACACACCAAGCAAGATTTGACAGGGTCGACTCGATGGTTGTGAAGTCGATCAGGACATCTGTTTCCTTAGCCGCAAGCACATTCGTCACCACTGGCGCCCCAGTGTGAGGAAGCCCGACTAATTCAGCTGCATCCACGCCCGCAAGGGATGAACCCTCGCGCACTGTGGCGCCAACAAGGGTAGCACCATCAGTTGTGAGGGTGGCCTCAATCAACGCGCGGCCCATGCGGCCGGAACCACCGGCGATCAGAATGCGACGCATCAGAACTTCATCTCATCAAAAAACGATTTGACGCTATCAAACCAGCCTTCACGTTTGGGCGCATGTGTTTTGTGATTCAACGACTGGTGCAACTCTTCAAGCAACTCGCGCTGCTTAGAGGTCAGATTCACAGGTGTTTCGACTACGACGCGACACAGCAGATCACCCTGAGCCCCACCACGTACTGGCTTCACGCCCTTGGCACGCACCCGGAATAATTTTCCTGTTTGCGTGCCGTGTGGAACCTTCACCTTCACCCGCCCATCGAGCGTAGGCACTTCAAGCTCACCACCAAGCGCTGCGTCAGTAAATGAAATCGGTACTTCACAGTACAGATCCTTGCCGTCACGCTTGAAAATCCGGTGCTCTCTGACATTTACCTGTACGTAGAGATCCCCTGCTGGACCACCGCTGACACCAGCCTCGCCCTCACCTGACAATCGGATGCGGTCACCGGTATCGACGCCAGCTGGTATTTTGACCGACAGGGTCTTGGTTTCCTCTTTGCGTCCTTGGCCACGACAGTCATTACATGGGTCGGTAATGATCTGCCCTTGGCCGTGACAACGGGGACACGTTTGCTGGATCGCAAAGAACCCTTGCTGCATCCGCACCTGACCCTGACCGTTACAGGTTGAGCAGGTTTTCGGGGATGAGCCGGGCTTGGCTCCAGAACCACGACAGGTATCGCACTCGGCCAAACGCGGTACGCGGATAGTCTTCTCGACACCGAAGACAGCCTCCTCCAGAGACAGATCTAAGGTATACCTGAGATCGCTACCGCGATGCGCGGACGACCGACCACCACCGCCGGGACCACCGCCGCCGAAAATATCGCCAAAAACATCACCGAAGATGTCAGAGAAACTGGCGCCACCCCCGCCATGGAAGCCACCAGGGCCGCCACCGCCCTCAAAGGCCTCATGCCCATAACGATCATAGGCAGCGCGCTTCTCTGGATCTGACAGCACTTCATAGGCTTCGGAAAGCTCTTTGAACTTTGCTTCAGCCTCTGCATCGCCCGGATTGCGATCCGGATGGACTTTCATCGCGAGGCGACGATATGCCTTTTTCAGATCCCCCTCAGACACGTCATTTGACACGCCCAAGATCGCATAATAGTCGCGCTTCGCCACTTAGCTCTCCTTGCTACCGAAGTAAGTCAACCGACTCACTTCTTCTCGTCGTCCTTCACCTCTTCAAACTCAGCATCAACCACATCGTCGTCTGCTGCGTTTGAGCCTGCTTGCTGCGCATCGCCTTCACCAGCACCTGCATCTGCAGCCGCGTACAGCTTCTCAGCGATTTTCGCAGAGGCTTCTGTCAATGCACTGGTTTTTGCAACGATCTCATCTTTATCGTCACCTTTCAGCGCCTCTTCGAGTGCCACGATGGCCGCTTCGACTGGAGCCTTTTCATCATCAGTCAACTTATCGCCGGCTTCCGCCATCGATTTCTTAGTCGCGTGAATCATACCATCCGCAGTATTACGGGCCGATATCATCTCTTCAAACTTGCGATCCGCATCCGCATTGGCTTCCGCATCCTTGACCATCTTTTCGATTTCTTCATCCGACAGTCCAGACGACGCTTTGATAATGATCGATTGCTCTTTACCAGTCGCCTTGTCCTTCGCCGACACATTCAGAATTCCGTTGGCGTCAATGTCAAAGGCCACCTCAACTTGAGGCATCCCGCGTGGCGCAGGAGGGATATCAGCCAGATCAAAACGACCCAACGACTTATTCTGTGCCGCTTGCTTGCGCTCACCCTGCAACACATGAATGGTCACCGCAGTCTGATTGTCTTCTGCTGTCGAAAACACCTGCGTTTTCTTGGTCGGAATTGTTGTGTTCTTTTCGATCAGCGCAGTCATCACCCCGCCCATAGTCTCGATACCGAGAGACAATGGCGTCACATCTAACAGCAGCACGTCTTTGACATCACCGGCCAACACAGCACCTTGAATCGACGCGCCCACGGCAACTGCCTCATCAGGGTTGACGTCACGACGCGGTTCCTTGCCAAAGAAATCCTTCACCTTTTGCTGCACAAGTGGCATCCGTGTTTGACCACCAACCAAAATCACATCATTGATCTCTGATGTGGAGTGGCCTGCGTCCTCGAGTGCCTGCTTCAACGGAGCCAAAGTCCGCTCCACCAAATCCTCGACCAACGACTCAAGCTTCGCTCGGGTGAGTTTGACATTCAGGTGCTTGGGGCCACTCGCATCAGCGGTGATATAAGGCAAATTCACATCCGTTTGTTGACTGGAAGAAAGTTCGATCTTCGCTTTCTCCGCAGCCTCCTTCAGACGCTGCATCGCCAGTGGATCGCCTTTCAGGTCCATACCCTGTTCTTTCTGGAATGTTTCTGCCAAAAAGTCGATGACGCGCAAATCAAAATCTTCGCCGCCGAGGAAAGTGTCTCCGTTTGTCGATAACACTTCGAATTGGTGCTCACCATCAACTTCAGCGATCTCAATGATTGAAATATCGAAGGTGCCGCCCCCGAGGTCATACACTGCAATGATTGAATCACCGCGTGACTGATCCATTCCGAACGCCAGTGCGGCAGCAGTCGGCTCGTTAATGATCCGCTTGACGTCAAGACCCGCGATCTTCCCGGCATCTTTTGTGGCCTGCCGCTGACTGTCATTGAAGTAAGCAGGAACCGTGATGACGGCCTCAGTAACAGCCTCACCCAGGTAATCTTCTGCTGTTTTTTTCATCTTCTTCAAGACTTCTGCAGAGATCTGCGGCGGTGCCAACCGATCGCCCTTTACCTCAACCCAAGCATCACCGTTGTCGGCTGCGACAATTTTATATGGCACCATTTTGATGTCTTTCTGAACAACATCATCTTTGAACTTGCGACCAATCAGACGTTTCACCGCAAATAAGGTGTTAGTTGGATTGGTGACCGATTGACGCTTGGCTGGCTGACCAACCAATGTTTCATCATCGGTATAGGCAATGATCGATGGTGTGGTGCGATCACCTTCCGCATTTTCAATCACGCGCGGCTTTCCGCCTTCCAACACCGCCACACAAGAATTGGTGGTTCCTAGATCGATTCCTATGATCTTTCCCATGGTAATTCCTCTCTCTTCGTCCATGTCCGGTCACCCGGCTATATTCAGTAAATTGCGGTCAAAACTCCGCGTTCAAGTGTCAGCCGTTCTGCGCTTGACTGACGACAACCATCGCGGCACGTATCACGCGTCCTTCGAGCTTGTATCCTTTCTGCATTACCGCCATCACGGTATTCGGCGCATGCTCACCTGAGGGCACCATGGTCATGGCTTGATGTTCTTGTGGATCAAAACTCTCGCCGACCGGGTCGATGGCTTCAACGCCATGCTTCGCTGCTGTATCTAGCAACAGCTTGTGCGTCATTTCGGTTCCTTCCAGCATTGCGGGATCAAACCCCTCTGTGGTGCGCGCCAACTCAAGCGCGCGATCCATCGAATCCAACACGGCAAGGAGATCTTTCACAAACTTTTCAATCGCGTAGCGGTGTGCATTTTCCACATCGCGCTCTGCACGGCGCCTGACGTTAAGTAATTCCGCCTGAGCGCGCAGAGATGCCTCTTTCAATTCTTCGATCTGGGTTTCGATACTGGCGGTATCTTCACCACTCCCTGCCTGCTCAGCAGTCATTTGCTCGGTCAAATCGACCTCAGGGTCGTCAGCGCGCTCTTCCGAGACATCCGCGTCATGGGTTGCTGCGTCGCTCTTGATCCCTTCTTCATCGACGGGCGATTTCTCGTCTGCCATCATCTCCTCCTTGTTTTCACCGTGAGTGAGCTACACTCTCAACG
>Ga0209654_1001367_pt1 | contig 19639 bp, 18 predicted proteins | sample SaaInl1SG_22_DNA_FD_184646 | JGI IMG/M metagenome (GOLD analysis project Ga0209654, IMG submission 184646) | Marine microbial communities from expanding oxygen minimum zones in the Saanich Inlet - ESP_161SG_22_DNA (SPAdes) (version 2) | ecosystem: Environmental > Aquatic > Marine > Intertidal... | reverse complement strand
TTACATGCTTTCAAGAAATCTGAAATATTGAAGTTATGTTTGTATTTAGTATACCCTATTTTCCTGGGGGGAATTTATAAATTATATGTTTTTTTAGGTTTCATCAAACCAACAGAGCATATATATATGTTTGGAGGCGGAGGAATAGATTGCCAAAGACATAAAAAAGTGTTTTTGGAGCAAATAATTGTTTCTTATGAAACCCAGTGGTTGAATATCAAACAACATCGGTTTCGTGAGCCAGCAAGCAGACTTTCCCTGAAATTCCGAACCTTACAGCTTTTATACGCAGCTCATTGCCAGCGAGAACAAAAAGACTGGAGAAATTCAAGCGTTATTATCTGCCCATCTATAGTTGTGGGGGAAGATTTAAAGAATCGAGGGGTTCCCGACTCCAAAATACGTATCATCCCGTATGGAGTTGACCTGGAGCGATTTTGTTTTGTTCGCCGCAACTATTCAGTCCCTAGGCTAAGGGTGCTCTTTCCAGGGGATGTTTGCGAAAGGAAAGGAACAAAAGCTCTTTTTGAGATCGCTGCCAATTTGGAGTCGGAGCCTGTCATAATTTCAATCGCTGGTAATATTAATCTAAGTGACTACAAGCAAAACCATACCAAAAACGTGAACTTATTGGGGAGACTTGGTCAAGACGAATTAATAAAGGCATATCAAAGCCATCATCTAGTAATCATGCCTTCGATTGCTGAAGGCTCGCCGTTGGCTCTAATTGAAAGTCAGGCTACAGGTCTCCCGGTTATTTGCAGTGATAAGTGCGGCTCTAGAGTTGAGGATGGTGTAGATGGTTTTATTGTGAACGGCGTTTGTGTATATGGATTTGTAACGAAAGTAAGGCTATATACTAGAAATCGTACTTTACTAGATCGGCACTCTCAGAATGCGATTCAGAAGCGAATCATTTTGTCTGACCAAAATTATAAAAAAAACTTGATAAGCGTTTTGGCCGATGTCATCGACTGATATATTTTTTATATTGTTGTGCTTGCTAAACCTTCAAGCCTGCGTATTCCTTATTCTGGTCGGGTATTATAGATACCAAATTTTTTTAAATGTTTTTAGCGTCACAGGTTTCGCTGCAGTTTTTTACCAACTTGTGCTACCCATTATGGGTTATTTGGGGCGGCCTCTTTACGGATTGTCCACTCGGGGAGCCGATTGGTTAGATTTTTTATTAATCGGTTATCTTTATTTGTTCGGACTTGGATTTTCTCTTTTTCTTCCAAAGATAATTCCACGGATAAAAATACTACGTCGGAAAGTCCGTAACAGACGTGCATTCATCCTTATTACGTTAATTTTCGCATTTACGTTGTATCAATATATATCTACAGGCAATCTGTTGTATGTAAGGCTGCCAATTTTAAATCTTTCTTATATTATTCTTCCTTTGCTCATATTATTATTGTGGGATATTATGAGAATCAGATCTCGTTATATCTTTCTTCCTTTGGCTATTGGCATTTTAACTATCCTAGGCTTTCGATCGCGTCTGGCTATTTTAATCGCCCCTCTGGTTCCTTGGCAAAGGCTTCCAAAAGTAGCAATCGGTTCCATATTTATGTTTTTGCCTCTAATATTTTTCGGATTTGAGCATGCGCGCCGCTATGGCACCAATTTTGACTTTTTTATTTTTTTTAACAGCATATTTAACTCCGATCAGAGCGTTCTTTCATATATTACGAATCAGGGTGAAGCGAGTGTCAGTGTTTTTTCTGCGTTAATCATTACTGCAGATTTACGTTTTGATTCGTGGATAAAACCGTATACCTATGCGCTTCAAAAAGTCCTTGGCTTGGTATCTGAAACACCAGAGTTGAATGCAGACGTGCTATCCGTTATTCCAAGCGAATTTGCGACATCAGGATTTGCGTTTTTGCATCTGGTTGAGCTCTATCTTCAAGGTGGAATTTTGTTTGTTGTTGTCGGTGCTATTGGTTATGGAATATTCTTTCGGATTCTGAATGGGATCATTATTTCGGCATTTGGAGGAGATCTACAGAATCGATTACTTGGTTTTTTTGGTATTTTCTTTGGCTTTTATTCGTATTCAAGAGGACATTTTTTTCAGGTATCAAGTGAGTTTGTCTTACTTTGGATAACTTTGTTCTTATGTTCTAAATATATGAGGGGTAGCGGGTAATGTTGAGTATTGTTATTCCAACTTTCAACGCCGAGCGTTTTATTCTTTCAACTATTGAATGCCTTAAGGATCAGATCGACTCCAATTTCGAGGTAATTTTAGTTGATAAGTCGTCGACTGATTCGACAATTGAAATTTGTGAGAAATCAGGGCTACCTATTAGAATAATCGATGCACCAGATCTCAACTTGCCAGAGGCGATTAATTTGGGTATGAAGGTATCGGTGGGTGAATATTTATGTTGGCTTAACGGCGACGATATTTTCGTTGAAAAAAATATTTCAAAATTAATAAATTCATTAGTTGAAGGTAGCGATGAAATGCCTGATCTTCTCATTGGTGATTTTGTCACATTCGATGAGAATGACCGTTTCCTAAATTATTTGAGTTTTCATTCTAGGGGTTCGGTAGATCTTGTAAATACAAATGTTTTCACCGGCGCTATGTTTTTTTCTAGAAAATTATGGGATTGTTTTGGGGGTTTTTCGGGAAATTATGTATTAGCATTTGAATATGAGTTGCTTCACTTTTGCGTACATGCTGATTTTAAAATTGCCCATGTGCCTGATTGTATATCGGGGTTTCGGATTCATGGAGGCTCACTCTCATTCAATGAAGTAAAAAAAATGACACAAGAGGCACGTTTAATTGAAAGAGACCTTGGGTATCAAACAGATGGCAAAGAGGCTGATTTTATTATTTCATTCTTCGAACATATTTTCGTCAGTGGGTCTTGGTTGATAATAATCAAAAAAATGTTTATTCGCACTTTTAGGCCCACTGCTCGGGAATATCTAAGAGTTTTTAAGGGTGGTAGCCCTTGGAGGATTTTGTGAGGGTTCTGTATCTATACGCTGAGGTCATGGGATATACAGAGGCGACGATTGATGTCCTAGCGGGTGAGGGACACGAGGTGTTTGTATTGCATTGGGGTAAGGGCAAGCTCTCCTCCTATGTGATCAAAGGTGGGGTTCAGAGGGTGAAGTATTTTTGTCGCGATGGACTTTCATGGTCCCAACTTTGGAGCATCTCTAAAAACTTTGATCCCCAGTTGGTTGTGGTGTCCGGTTGGATGGATAAAGGATACTTGATCTGTGCTTTTTTGTTTCGGCTGGAAAAAATAGCTGTGGTTTTGACTCTTGATGATCAGTGGTTTTGGTCTCGTCGACAGTTGTTTGCATTTGTTCTCGGGAAAGTGCGGTTTTTTAGGTTATTTTTCAATAAGGTGTGGGTGACTGGGATATTTCAGTGGGAATATGCTCGAATGCTTTCGTTTCAGCGGCATGATATTAGTCTTCATTTTTATTCGGCGTCGCAGGAGTTTTTTGATTTTGAGCCTCGTTTTGAGGAAAACGCTAAGAGTAGGCGTTTTTTGTTTGTGGGGCGTTTTGCAAATGTCAAAGGGCTCGCTAACCTTTTGGAGGCTTGGGCGCTATCGAAGCTTGTTAACGAGGGTTGGACGTTGTCGTTGGTTGGAGTGGAGCAGAGCGAACTTAGGATTGATGACAGTGGGGGGGTTGAAGCCCTTGGTTTTCTCGATTCGCGTCAATTGATTGACTTGGGTCGTGGGAGTTGCTGTTTAGTAGTGCCTAGCTTGTTTGAACCTTGGGGTGTTGTAGTTCATGAATTTTGTCTCGTTGGTCTACCCATTATCGCTTCCAACGCGGTCGGGTCGCGGATGCAATATCTGACCCATGATTTCAATGGATTTGTGTTTAAAGCCGGCTCTCCTAATGATTTATGCCGGACATTGAAGTTGTTCGCGGCTCTGGGGATGGAAAAAAGGGCTATAATGGGACGTCGCTCTAGGGTGCTCGGATTGGCAGTTACGCCTGAGTTGTCGGCACACAACTTGTTAGCACTCGCTAATGCAGACAATTCGCTGTGAAAAAGCATCCAACAATCTTGATGATCGCACCAACGCCCCCGCCAACAACAGGGCAATCTCTTTGTGTTGATATTTTGAGGAGGTTTTTGGACTCAAGTGGCTACACCGTTACGGTACTTGACTTGAACAAAAAAGCACTCCAGCGTGGTTTCGGCTCACTACAGGATATCGTTAAATTATTAAAATTATTTTATTTTTTGATGTCCCATGATGGTAAGTACGAATCCGTTTATTTCACGATTTCTGAGTCTCCTTTAGGTAATATTAAAGATTGCATAATTTTCGTTTTATTATTCAGGTCGCTTTCCAAAACTACTGTCCACTTACATGGTGGGGCGGGGATGAGATTGTTGATGGCGGATGAGTCTATACGCCATAGAATAAACAATTTTTTTTTAGGTCGTTGTAAATCGGTTATTTTGCTTGGGGAGTCCATGACGGATATTTTCAAATCTAGGCTGATCCAAAAAAAAATCAAAATAGTAACGAATTTTTGCCCTGATTCATCAGTCGGTGAGCCGGAAATGGTAGCGGATAAGTGGCGAGCGAAAAAGTTAGAAGGTAGGCTCGTCTTTACGTTCTTGAGTAATATGATTCCTGAAAAGGGTTGCTTTGAGATTTTAGAAGCATTGTTACTACTTGGCGATATAGGGACTAATCACATAGATTTTTATTTTGCTGGAAGTTTTGCTGATGATGCAACTAAAGTAAAATTTGAACACTTGAGCAATAAATTAGATTTTATAAGTTTTGAAGGTTTTGTTTCGGGCGACCGGAAGCGGCGTCTTTTAGAAAAAACCCACGTGTTTGTTTTGCCAACTTATTATCCATTTGAGGGGCAGCCAGTATCAATACTAGAAGCATATGCTGCCGGTTGTGCGGTTATAACAACTCCGCATAGCGGAATTCCAGATATTTTTATAGATGGTGTAAATGGTTACTTTGTTGAGCCTGCTTCTGTAGACAGTCTCTGCGCTATTTTCAAATATACGTTATACAATTTGTCGGCCGTCAGAGATATCGGATTATTCAACTATAAAATTGAGCGATTAAACTATTCGGAGTCAGAGCACCTTAAAAAAATGGAAAAAATACTCAGTGAAGACGTCCATCGATAATGCATGTTTGGTTTTGTTGGACTCTCCGATGGGTTGCTTAGTCGACTCTGAATAGCGGTTTTGTACATATCAAGAATCCAATTTAAATGATATTAGATTCCTTAGTTAATAAAAGATTGCCGCTTTTGATATGCTTGATGTTAATACTTTGGAAATCCAGATATTATTAAAAATATGAAATGTATCGGTCTGTATCGTGATCTGTATTGTGCTATTGATCGATTTTATCAGTCCAAACCGTGTTTTGGTTCGGTTGAAGAAAGTTCCGGTAGGAGTTTTTTAAGGTGATTGGGATGGACCTGGTCTATTCATAACAACGCGATCCGCCATTGAGTTGCACTTGGTTGCGGATTGTCTGGATTTGCACAATCTACCTGAGCTTCGTGATGAGAGGGGTTAGACTGGTGGCTGGAGTTGCCCTAGGTCAAAATTACAATCGGATGGTGCTTCGTTTTGCGATCCAGGTAAGACCGAGTGCTAAAGCCCATTAGTCTCAATGGAAGTGTCGTTTGCTGAAGTTCTAACGAACGTTTCTGGGTCATTTGATCTGGGATATTGAACGCAATGCGATTGAGCCATCACAGAGTTTGTTGGATATTTTGGCGTTGGTGAATCGGTTGAATGCGAGGGCCCAAAGGCAAGTTCAATCTGTGCGGCTGGATGCACCTGAAGTTATATGTTCTGCCAAAGGCAAGGCAGGAAACCCTATGAGTGTGGCGTAAAGGAATTGATTATCAGGTACTTAAAAGAAAGGCTTGTGATTGGGGTGCAGACATTACGGGAGGATGTTTATGACGGACACAGTCTGTGGGAAACCTTGCGACGGACAGATATCCTCATTGATGTGCGCCCTCATGCCGCTTATGTGGACAGTGGACATCACGGTCATGGAATCGGGTTGATAGAAATGTACATCAGTGGACAGAAATGCGGGGTGATTCGGTCGATCAACAGGAAGTTAAAACGGCGCAGTAAAGGATTGAGCTAATCGTCGAATATATGAAGACTGAGCGTCGATCGGATCGCCATACACTCAAGGGCGAATTGGGTGATGCGATGTTTCCTCTACCCTGCTATGTGGATATGATCAAAAACTGAGGTTGATTTTGAATCCTCTCCAGAGTGTTGTGCCCAAGTTTTATCGGGCTCTCGTTCAGAGGCTGTTTCTGGTGGGAAAACCCTCAAAATTAGATGATTCTGGCAGTTTGGCTGTGGTTTGATCACATAAGACAATAAATGAGTGCGTTAATCAGCCTTGTTCAGGCGGATTAATTATTTTATGGTGATTTGGAGGTGTTGTGTGTCAAAGAATTCGTGTGACCAATATGCAATATGTAATAAAACTGTCATGGACATATCCGATCCCTTAATAAGGTTCGATGCTGATGGCGTATCAAATCACTATTGGGATTTCCAAAATTACGTCAAACCATATTGGCGAGAAGGTCGCGAGGGACGAATTTTACTTGAGAAAACCGTTGATCAAATTAAGCAGTCTGGGAAAGGTAAAGATTTCGATTGTCTGATTGGGATTAGTGGTGGCGCGGATAGCTCCTTCATGATTCACAAGATGGTATCCGATTTTGATTTAAGGCCTCTTATTTTCCACGTCGATGGTGGCTGGAACTCGGAAACTGCTGTTGGTAATATTAATAAAATTGTAGAAGGACTTGGGCTAGATCTTTTTACAGAGGTAATTAATTGGGAAGAGATGCGAGATTTTCAGTTGGCAATGTTTAAGGCGGGAGTTCCTCATCTCGATATTCCGCAAGATTTAGCATTTATAGGGGTTTTATATAAATTTGCCGAAATCCATGGAATCAAGTATATCCTGAATGGTGGAAATATTTCGACTGAATCCGTTTTAATGCCACTTCAGTATGTTTATTGGGGAACGGATATGGTTCACAATCGAGATATCATATCTAAGTTTGGCACTGTACCCATGCGCTCTTATCCTTTTTGTAATATTTTATATCACAAGTTGTTTCTGCGATATTTCCGAGGTGTGAAGGTATTTAAGCCATTAAACTTTATGCCGTATATCAAGAAAGAAGCAATAAAGGAAATGCAGAGGATTTATGGATGGAAACCAGTTGAGCGGAAGCATTTTGAGTCGTTATTCACACGTTTTTTTGAGGGTTTTTGGCTGCCTTCGCGTTTCAATTATGATATGCGCCGTAATCAACTCTCTAGTTTGATCTTATCAGGTCAAATAACTCGAGTCGAAGCCCTTAAGGAGCTTGAACAACCTTGTTTTGACTCTAGTTCAATTAAGCGAGAATTTGAGTATATCGCTTCGAAGCTCGATATTTCAGTGGATGAGTTACATTATTATCATGGGTTACCAAAAAAGTTTTATTGGGATTATAAGAATGCCAAAATCTTTTTTGATCTCGGAGAGACGGTTTTGAGCTGGTTGAAAGGGGGGAGGCGAGGTGGTGCATTTTAGCACTGGTGCGAAAGCGATTTCAGTCATTGATTATGGATTAGGTAATGTCCAGGCGTTTGCTAATCTTTATTCTCGCCTGGGGTTTAATGTTGTTGTTGCTAAGACAGCCGCTGATATTGCTAATGCTCGGTGCTTGGTAATGCCTGGAGTCGGTTCCTTTGACTGGGCGATGGGTCGCTTGAATTCATCTGGTATGCGGGAGAGTCTCGATAAGATGGTGTTGGATGTAGGGGTTCCGGTGCTAGGGGTGTGTGTTGGCATGCAGATTATGGCTGATTATAGTGCTGAAGGGGTCTCACCCGGCTTGGGTTGGATTTCCGGTGGCGTGAGGGCATTTGAGATCCCGGATAACGGTGATATGGTTTCGCAAAGACTTCCAGTGCCTCATATGGGCTGGAACGCTGTAAAGCCAGCGAAAGAGGATGGGCTGTTTGCGGGACTGGCTGAATCGCATTTCTATTTTCTTCATTCCTATTTTTTTGATGCATTAGATACTTCGAATTCGCTGGCTTTTTCTAATTATTTGGTTCCCTTTGTCTCGGCGATAAATCGTGACAATATTTATGGCGTACAATTTCACCCTGAAAAAAGCCACTCCGGTGGTGTGCGCCTGCTTCAAAATTTTGCGAGCTTATAATATGTTGTTACCTCGTATTATTCCTTGCCTGTTGATTCATCGTGGTGGTCTAGTTAAAACAGTAAAGTTTCAGGAACCCAAGTATATTGGCGATCCTTTAAATACTGTCCGGATCTTTAATGAAAAAGCGGTTGATGAGTTACTGGTTGTTGATATTGATGCGTCACGTTTTGGGGTCGAGCCGAATTATAGTTTGATAAAGGCTGTTGCAGCAGAGTGTCGTATGCCTCTGTGTTATGCAGGTGGTGTCAATTCTGTCGCGGTAGTGGAAAAAATAACTAGCCTAGGTGTTGAGAAAGTTGGCATCAGTAGTGGATTTATAAACGATTCGGACTTGGTTGCAGAGTCTGCTTGTAGAGTCGGAAGCCAAAGTATTGTTGTTATAATTGATGCACAAAACACCGGTAAGAAGAAAAAAAAATATGAGGTGTTTATTCGCAATGGTACCGAGAATACTAAACAGTGCCCGTTTGCACTTGCGGAACGAGCACAAGCGTCAGGTGCCGGTGAAATAGTCATTAATTCGATTGAGTGCGACGGGATGATGGGTGGATATGACATGGATTTGATAAAAGGCGTTCGCGATGCAGTCTGTACGCCGATCACTGCGTTGGGTGGGGCGGGAAGCTACGAGGATTTTAGAGCTCTAGTTGACCACTTTGGGATTATAGGTGCGGGAGCGGGAAGTTTGTTTGTTTTCAAGGGTAAGTACAAAGCAGTTTTAATCCAGTATCCCGACTGGATTGCTAAGAAAAACATATTTTATGGTGGCTTGGTTGGATAGATTGTCTTTGGCTTTTTCAGGAAAAACGCTTCTCATTACAGGGGGGACTGGATCTTTTGGGAAATCCGTACTGCGGCGTCTTTTGGATTCTGGGCTTGCGGAAATAAGGATATTTAGCCGTGACGAGAAAAAACAGGACGATATCCGGAGGCGTTACAGCCATCCAAAACTCAAGTTTTATCTTGGGGATGTTCGAGATTATCAGTCTGTATTGTGTGCTATCCGGGGGGTGGATTATATATTTCATGCTGCGGCCTTGAAGCAAGTTCCTTCTTGCGAGTTCCACCCGATTGAGGCCCTGAAAACCAACGTGCTCGGTACCGAGAATGTGTTGGAGGCTGCAATTCAATGTGGCGTTGAGCGTGTTGTATGCCTAAGTACGGATAAGGCTGTTTATCCTGTCAATGCGATGGGTATTAGCAAAGCTATGATGGAGAAGGTAGTTGTTGCTAAATCGCGCATTTCGTCGGAAACGGTCATGAGCGTCACGCGTTACGGAAACGTATTGGCATCTCGCGGTTCTGTTATTCCGCTTTTTGTGAACCAGATACGATCAAGACAGCCTATCTCTATCACTGACCCCAATATGACTCGCTTCATGATGACGCTGGATGAGGCGGTAGACCTGGTATTGCATGCGTTTGAGTACGGTACTTCGGGCGATATTTTCGTAAAAAAAGCGCCTGCTGCAACTATCGAAGTGTTAAGCAAAGCCCTGAAATCCCTGCTTGAGGTGCCTGATCACCCCATTCATGTCATCGGCACTAGGCATGGCGAGAAGCTTTATGAGGCCTTAATGAGTCGTGAGGAGCGAGTAGCAGCCGAGGATCTTGGAAGCTATTACCGAGTGCCACCGGATTTGCGTGATTTGAATTACGGTAAATTTTTTGAGCAGGGCGAGGTGAAAGTTTCTGTCGCTGAAGAGTACAACTCCCATAATACTCAGCGCCTGGATGTTGCCAGCATGCAGGCACTATTGCAGAAGCTTCAGTTTATGCAGGCCATAGTGCGTGGCGAGCAAATTGATGCCGAAGAATAGCGAGGCTAATTTGAACAACAGCCGAATTTTGGTGACGGGGGCGAATGGGTTTATCGGCAAGAACCTAGTTGTGCGCCTTGGTGAGCTTGAAGATGTTTCAGTATTCACTTTTGGACGTGATGTTGATGTGGCGTTACTGCCGCAATTGCTTTCACAAGCTGATGCTGTGGTGCATTTGGCAGGTGAGAATCGGCCTGCTGATCCTATCGCGCTTTCTGAAGTAAACGCGGGTTTGACGAAGATTCTATGCGACGCGATTCGTTACGAGCATTCAAGGTTCGGCCGTAGTATACCTTTACTGTTAGCGTCATCAACGCAGGCTGAACAGGATAATCCCTATGGTCGCAGTAAGCTGGTTGCAGAGCAGACTGTTGAGCAGCTAGCTGCAGACATAGGCAATGATGTCCGCGTCTTTCGCTTGCCAGGGGTATTTGGTAAGTGGTGTGAGCCCAACTACAACTCCGTCGTGGCTACTTTTTGTCATAACCTCGCACGTGGCTTACCCATCGAAATTCATGACCCAAGTGCTCTACTCCGCTTGGTGTACATTGATGACGTGGTCTCGACGTTTATTAAGTTCCTAGAGCGGCCCGGGACCGGCTTTTCTTTTGAGCAAATTGAGCCGGAATACAGGTTGACTTTGGGGCAACTAGCCGGCCAGATCCGTGCCTTTGATGTCTGTAGAGCCTCGTTAATGAGCGAGCGGGTTGGTAATGGGCTAGTTCGTGCACTCTATGCAACATATGTGAGTTATTTGCCACCCGAGCGATTTAGCTACTCCGTGCCGAAATATCAGGACGAACGCGGTGTTTTTGTGGAGATGCTGAAAACAGCCGATAGCGGGCAGTTTTCTTTTTTTACCGTGCATCCCGGCATGACGCGTGGCTCTCATTATCATCATACGAAAACCGAAAAGTTCCTGGTATTGAAGGGACAATGCCGGCTACGGTTTCGGCACCTAATAACCAGCGAGACCTATGAAGTCGTAATAAGGAGCAATCAGCCTCAGGTGGTGGACACCATTCCAGGCTGGGTGCATGACATCACTAATATAGGGAAAGCAGAGGCGATCGTGGCGCTCTGGGCTAATGAAGTTTTTGATCCCAATCTTCCAGACTGCATTCCTTGCGATGTGTGAGAGGGGAATAGCTGAATAATGAGACAACTTAAAGTTATGTCGGTTGTAGGTACACGGCCAGAAATTATCCGGCTATCGCGGGTACTGGCCATGCTTGAAGTTCATTGTGAGCATGTGCTGGTGCACACGGGACAAAACTACGATTACGAGTTGAATCAGGTTTTTTTTGATGATTTAGGTGTGCGCAAGCCAGATTACTTTCTTGCCAGCGCAGAGGAGAGCGCTAGCGCAGCGAATACAATTGGTAATTTGATCACTGCTGTGGATGTTGTATTGAAAGAGGTTCGACCCGATGCTTTGCTTATCTTAGGGGATACAAACAGCTGCTTGTCGGTTATTCCCGCTAAGCGTTGCAAGGTCCCTATTTTTCACATGGAAGCCGGTAACCGCTGTTTTGACCAGCGAGTGCCTGAGGAAATTAACCGCAAGATTGTCGACCATACTGCAGACATCAACCTGACCTACAGCACGATCGCCCGGGAGTATTTATTGCGCGAAGGTTTACCACCGGATCAAATTATCAAAACGGGTAGTCCGATGTGGGAAGTGTTGCATCACTATCTGCCGCTGATTGAGGCCTCGGATGTGTTGCCACGCCTAGGGTTGGAATCGGAGCGGTATTTTTTAGTGAGTGTGCATCGCGAAGAAAACATTGATGCGGATCAGCAATTTGCGCGGTTGGTGAATGTGTTGAATAGTGTTGCAGAAGAATACAACCTTCCCGTGATTGTATCAACGCATCCGCGGACGCGAAAACGGATGGATAGTGTGGGTGCCAAATTCCATTCCCTGGTGCGTCTGATGAAACCACTGGGTTTTCATGACTACGTGCATTTGCAGGTCCATGGGAAGGCTGTGTTATCAGATAGTGGGACAATTACGGAAGAGTCATCCATTTTAAATTTTCCTGCGCTCAATATTCGTGAAGTACATGAGCGCCCCGAGGGCATGGAAGAAGCTGCTGTGATGATGGTGGGGCTTGAGATCGAGCGCATTCGCCAGGCTTTGGCGATTTTGGAAACTCAGCCCCGTGGTGTTGAGCGTAGCTTGCGTCTGGTTGCTGAATATGAAGCACCAAATGTAAGTGAGAAAGTCGTTCGCATCATTCACAGCTACACCGATTACGTAAATCGAGTGGTGTGGGGCAAGTATTAACCCATGCGCGTACTTGTGGTGCATCGTTATTACTGGCCTGACAAACCACCCTGTGCCGGTATCATGCGTTTGATTGCAAAACACCTAGCCGCTGATGGGCATGATGTCGACGTGTTGACCTCGCAGCCCTCTTATCGAGAGAGTTCGAGGCAGAATCGGCGGCAACGTGTGGAACAACTGGATACTGTATCTGTAACCCGACTGTCACTGCCGACAGAGGCCGGAAGTTCGGTTTGGCGCGTTGTGAATGCGCTGCATTTAGGATTTCAGACTCTTTTGCGATCGGTCTTCAAAAAATACGATTTGGTTATTGTTGCAACTGTGCCACCTGTTCTAGGCGGGTTTTTTTCGGCACTTGCTGCGAAAATAACTCGTGCTAGGTTCATTTATTACTGCATGGATCTGCACCCTGAAATTGGCTGTATTTCTGGTGACTTTGCCAACCCGATGCTTTTTCGCGTGCTGCAAGTTTTCGATGATTGGGCCTGTCGGCAATCTATGCCTGTGCTGGTTCTTTCGGAAGATATGCGCAACACGCTGCGCCAACGCCCTCGCGGCGGTGAGTATTGTATCGAGGTGATGAACAATTTTGCTTTGCCGTTTGAGCATGCACTGACTGAAAGTGCAGGTTTGCAAATGGATAAAAAAAACGTTCGGCTCAGGCTAATTTATGCTGGAAATATGGGTCGGTTCCAAAGTCTGGGAACCTTGCTAGACGCGATGGGGCGCCTTGCGTATCGCAAGGATATTGAATTGGTGATGATGGGCGAAGGTGTAGCGAAGCCCGAGTTGGTTGCTCAGCAGAAAAAGACAAATGCGAATGTGCTGTTTTTTGATTATCAGCCCGTTGAAGTGGCCAAAGTGGCGATTCAAAATGCAGACATTGGTGTGGTGGCATTGATTCCTGGTATGTATCGTTATGCGTACCCGAGTAAAACGATGGGCTATTTGGAACAGGGTCGGCCGATTCTTGCAATGGTGGAAACAGAGAGTGAATTAGTTATGAGAATGGTGGAAGAAGGTTATGGCTTTTCTGTGCCGATTGGAGATCCTGAAGCATTGGCGGAATTGCTGGTGCGATTGGCGGAGGATTCCTTTTGGAAAGGGCCGATGAGTCAGTCTGCCTTCGCTGCCTTCGAGAAGTACTTCTCTGCACCGGTGGTGCTCGCTAAATGGTCTCAATTGGTGGGACAGCCATGAAACGCATCTTGGTTACGGGCGCCTCGGGATTTGTCGGTCAGGCTTTGGTTCCTGCTTTACTTGAGCAAGGTTATTTGGTGCGTGCTGCGGTACGTTCTATTGGTTCAACTCCGTCTGCTGAAGGTTTGGATGTTTTCGTGGTTGGCGAGGTGGGTGCACGGACGGACTGGTCTTCGGCACTGGTGGACGTAGATTTTGTTGTTCACTGCGCGGCTCGGGCGCATGTGATGAAAGAGACTGAGTCGGATGCGTTGGCGGCGTATCGTTCGGTTAATGTTGATGGGTTGAGGCGCTTGGCGGAGCAGGCGGCTTCCGCGGGGGTGCGGCGTTTGGTGTATCTGAGTTCGATTAAAGTGAATGGGCAACAGACAGTGGCTGGGGCGCCGTTTTTGTTATCTGATACGCCGGCGCCGGAGGATCCTTATGATATTTCCAAGTGGGAGGCCGAGCAGGCGTTGTGGGCAGTGACGGCGAACAAATGCCTAGAAGTGGTGGTTGTCCGCCCGCCGCTGGTTTATGGTAAGGGCGCCAAGGGCAATCTGGGGCGCTTGCTTAAGCTGATGCGCTTGGGCGTGCCTTTGCCCTTGGGCGCGGTGCAAAACCAGCGCTCGTTGATTGGGCTGGATAATCTGGTGGACCTGCTGATTCGTTGCGTCTATCATCCCGCGGCGGCCGCACAGACGCTGTTGGTGTCGGATAGTGAGGATGTGTCCACGCCCGACCTGCTGCGCCACATGGCGGCGGGGTTAGGACGTAGTGCACGTTTGTTGCCGGTACCGGTGTCGGTGCTGCGCTTGACCGGGCGAGCACTGGGTAAGCAGTCGGAGATTGATCGCCTGGTGGGATCGTTGCAGATCGACAGCCATAGTGCCTGCGAGCTGCTAGACTGGACTCCACCGGTGAGCCTGGCCGAGGGAATTCAGCGAATGGTGAAGGGGTGACGATACGCATTTTCGATTTGTGTTTTGCAATTTTGGGGTTGGTGTGTCTATCACCGTTACTGGTACTGGTGTGGATCGTTGGCTGGTTTGATAACCGTTCACCGTTGTTTCTGCAGGAGCGGGTGGGGCGGCATCAACAGCCCTTCGTGCTGCTGAAGTTTCGTACCATGCGCCCGGAAACGGCATCTGTGGCAACGCATTTGGTTGATGCCGCGGCCATTACACCCTTTGGTCGATTTCTACGTCGCACGAAGTTGGACGAGTTGCCCCAGCTGTGGAATGTGCTACGCGGCGAGATGACCTTGGTGGGCCCGCGCCCGTGTTTATTGAACCAAGAAGAGCTCATTGCTGAGCGTGCAGCGCGCGGCGTCTTTAAGGCGCTACCAGGGATTACCGGCTTGGCGCAGGTGCAGGGCATCGATATGTCGACGCCGGCGCTTTTGGCTCGCACTGACGCTGAGATGATGGAGACATTGGGCCTTTGGCATTATTTCCGGTTTATCGTGCTGACGATGTTCCGCAAGGGAGCTGGGTAGTAGATTTCAGCAAAGGTGTCTGGTCAATCATGCAGCTCTCCAAGAACTCTCCTGCTGCTGATCAGTTCGTTTTGACGGATCGAGCCATAAGCTCTCAACCCGTTCCCAGTTCAGAGTTTGACGGCCAGGTTTGCTGCTTTAGCCGCCCGATAGACGAGCGCTTGTTGGCACAAAATCTCTTGATCCTCGGTGAGCGTCCATCGAGCACACCCTGGACACCTTCGGTGTATGTTGCCTCATCCAGATTGATATTCCCGGGCAGCACTATCCAGATATTCACGGATCCATCGGCTCAACTGATTTTGGTTGACACCAGCCAAGCGCCCAACCTCGGCAATCGACCGGGTCGGTTTGACCTGAGCTCCTAAAACTGCTCCACTTTTTTGTAGAGTCTGACCGTGATAGGACGGAGGTAAGAAGAAGCGATTTACTGAAGAACAGATCATCCAAATCTTGAAGGAACAGGAAGGAGGCGAACGGACAGCCGATGTCTGTCGGCGCCACGGGATCAGCCAGCCTACCTTTTATAAGTGGAAGGCGAAGTTTGGTGGCATGGACGTCTCGGATGCTCGGAAGCTAAAGTCACTGGAAGCGGAGAACACACGTTAAAAAAAACTATTGGCCGAGCAGATGCTGGATAACGCCATGCTGAGGGATGTGAACTCGAAAAAGTGGTGACGCCCTACGCCAAACGTGAGGCTGTGAGTTTCTGCAGGCAGCCTATGGTGTCAGTGAGCGAAGGGCGTGTGCTGCGATGGCCGTGGATCGGTCGACTGTTCGCTAATCAGTCGAAGCGTCCGGATGATACGAAACTGCGAAATCAGGTGAAGCAGATCGCCAGTGAGCGTCGGTGCTTCGGTTATCGCAGGATCCACGTATTGTTTGAGAGAGAAGGAATCCAGGTGAGCTTGAAGAAGTTGTGGCGAATCTACAGCGAAGAGAAGCCACAGGTGAAGCGCAGAGGCCGACGCAAGCGTGCTCGGGCGCACGGAGACCGATGGAAGTCCCAACGGCGATAAACGTCCGTTGGAGCTTGGATTTTGTCAGTGATGCGTTCACCGGTGGTCGTCGGTTCCGCATCTTGGCTGTGGTTGATGATTTTACTCTAGAGAACTTGGCGTTGATTGCAGACACATCCCTCCCGGGGTCAAGGGTTGTAAGAGAACTTTAAGCAGCGCGGCTATTCGACAACAATTGTCTCGGATAATGGAAAGAACTCACCAGCGCGGCGGTGCTGAAGCGGGTTCAAGAGACAGGAATTGATTGGCATTACATCCAGCCTGGTAAGCCGACGCAAAATGCATTTATTGAGAGCTTCAACGGACGGCTAAGAGATGAATGTTTGAACGAGACATTATTCTCATCACAGCGTGATGCTCGCTACGAGCTCGCGAGATGGAGAGATGGAGAGATGGAGAGATGGAGAGATGGAGAGATGGATTACAACCAAGTCAGACCACACTCTGCTCTTGGGAATTTATCACCTCCTGAATTTATGAAAAACTCGCTCGGCAGAAGCTGGCTGCTTGAGGGAAATTAATGTCGGAAACTCTACGAAAAATTGGATGAAAGTTGAGCTTCAGGTCACACTTTAAGCAGCCACTCTGCGGATCAAAATAACCCAGCGATTCGCAAAGTGAGAAAAATTTATCTTTTCTTATAGATTTACCTTCCAATTTTCATGGTAAACACACTTCATCCCCTGCCGCCAGCTTCGCCTCGATGTTGGCCCATGGAAAATGCATCAAAAGCTGTTCCCGCAAACAAAATTGAAATAGAAATCCAAACAAAACGGCCTTCAACAAAAGTGTTGAAATGCCCATTTGCCATACTGGTCATAATAGTGGAGGTTAATATACACCAGCCAATTACCACAAAAATCCGATTATTCGGTTGAATGTGGGAGCGAAAGAATAAAATTGGAATCATGCAGAATATAATTAATCCGAACAATCCTTGCTCTGCAGCAATGTTTAAGTACTGTTGATGCGGATCACTAGATACCAAACGCCTCCATCCATTCAGTTCCTGCGAGATTTGACCATAATCATGTTGAAAGGAGCCTGACCCTGAACCGAGCAATGGGGCATGTTTGATCATTTCGAGACTAGTTCTCCACATAACTACGCGCACACCTAGAGAGGTATACGGACGGTCATCATCAAACGCATTAACAGCCTCATCGACTGCTTGATAGATCCTGCCGCGTGAATTGTCGCTAAAATATAAAAATGACGAAGCGAAAACGATTGTAAGCGCGGCCATTTGAATGCGATGTCTTGATACTGACATAAAAGCAAAAACTGCAGCCATTGTTAACAGAGATAAGTAGGCACTCCGTCCAGTAGACACCCAAATAATGTTTGAAATAAAGCCAACATTCAAGAGTATCACCAGCAACCATAGCCTCCAAGAGCTACTGTGGTATTGGGCTAAGCCCAATCCAGCAATGCATGCTCCCACGAATAAAATGCCCTGTGTTGAGTGGTTCTCAAGTAAATGCGCCGCCGGTCTGTCCAAGCTCACAAAACCAAGCTGGCCTAACCATGAAAAGATCATGTAGACGGAACAAATTCCAATTAACGTCCACAGAAACGCTACTTTCGTTCGAACATCTCTAAATAAAATAAAGCACATTGGGACAAGTAATAGCTTCCTCCAACTCCACCACTCTTCGAAGCGCTCTTCCAAGGTGGCGCTCCCCCAAAGCGTTGCAATCGCAACCCACCCCCAGAAAGCCATCACCATAAAGACCCTCGGATCCTTCAGGACTTCTGCGAACGCTCTCCTAAGCCCTGGATGCGATAGAAACAAGAAAACAAGAATTGCCTCAAAAAGACTGACAACGGCAAAGGCCCGCGTCATTGCAATAACGATACCCAGAACCAACAGCTGTGCCGCAAAAAAAAAGGGATCACTATGAAAGTTCGACCGAAACGAGATGTAAAACTGCTGTGGCATATATGCTAGGCCCTTAGCGAAGGAGTTTTCGCTTGAGAGAGAAAAATAAACGAGGAACGTGCTGATTAAGTAATCTACGTAGCTTGTAACGAACCATCAAATAATGGCCAGAATGCTTCTGCCTCGAGCTGTCCAGTGCGCTGCGAAAACAACCGGTAACCGACCCTTGGGTGCACAATGGCGTTGCCACCCTAAACTGCTTAATCCCCATCTCTTGATCAATTCTTTTAATTTGATGGTCTGCCGCCCAAACAATCTGATTGGACTTTAACCACTCCAACCTTAAACGCGCACTTACGGAATCGATTAGGTACGCTTCAGTAGTTGAAACTTGTTTTTCTATCAGTGACTCGGATGGTGCATGCGAATCCTCGATGGATGCTTTATCGTCTGCGCCGCCCAGAGAAATCAGCCAGCCGTCCTGCAAACGCTGACTATTGTCAAGAACTCGCTCAAGTCTGATCGTAAAATTCTCGAACAACAGTGCATCGTCCTCCAAGATCAAAGCGTTCGAATGACCGGATTCCACTAAACGATGCTCAGCCTCGAAGTGCTTCAATGCGCAGGATTTCGCGTTCAGGGTCAGATCCCCACCAAATCGACCAAGATCTTCAGACGTTAGATCATCCGCGTCATAGTCGAACACGAACTCAACATTTAGTCCAAAAGTCTTTGCCTGACGAAGAATGCTGTCTTGTCGTTCTTTGAATGACCTGACAGAAAGGACGTAAATCGGCAACCGGTCAACAGGATTCAATTTTTCAGTCATTGATGCAATCTTCGTTTCGAGAACTGAGAATTTCTCTATAAGCGGCTATGTAACTTTTTGCCAACTCATCCCAAGTGGGAAATGTGTCAAGGTGGTCAGCGCCATGTGTCTCGGAAATCAAATTATGGGCTTCCAATGCCCATTCAGCATCAGCTTTATCTAGATCGAAGACTCTTAGTGCTCGATGCGTTAGCTCTCCCGCACCCACACACTCACTCACAATGGCTCTGCAACCCGACGCTAAGGCCTCCATGACTACCATACCGAAAGGCTCTTCAATCGCCGGATGAATAAGTAGGTGATATCGAGAGAACGGCGGCTGTGGCACCCACCCATAGCATTGGATCCATGAATACTGCCTCAGAAATGAAACGGATTCTGCCGCGGGGCCAAATATATCCAAGGTTAAATCTGGGTAATATTTTCTCAGCGAAACAGCCACATTTATTGCCTTTTCAAGCCCTTTTCGCTTCCATTCCAGTCCGACAAACACTATTCTTAGCTCATGAGCAACAGGCTGAAATCTACCCACCTGGCAGTTATTGAGCCCAGGGTAAAACGGTTCTCCGATCAAAGCCTCTGCATTGGGATGACGGTCAATCAGCATCCTCCTAATTCGTTTTGAAACCGGAGCAACCATTCTAACATTGGGACCTGAGACTTCCTCTTCCTCCCAGCGACACCAAGCTCGCACCCGTGGTGACATGCGTTTGTACCAAGGGAGTTCCTGTAAGATTGGCATTGGCGGCCCGTGAAATGTGGTGATGTGATGAAATGATGTACGCTCATGCGAGTGCACAACGGCGCTTCCTTTATTGGCAAACTCAAACCAAAAGGCTTGAGCTTTTTTTCGGAAATCGGAC
>Ga0209654_1001364_pt1 | contig 19664 bp, 19 predicted proteins | sample SaaInl1SG_22_DNA_FD_184646 | JGI IMG/M metagenome (GOLD analysis project Ga0209654, IMG submission 184646) | Marine microbial communities from expanding oxygen minimum zones in the Saanich Inlet - ESP_161SG_22_DNA (SPAdes) (version 2) | ecosystem: Environmental > Aquatic > Marine > Intertidal... | reverse complement strand
TTCGTCTCGCAAGCCCTGTTCCGAAAACTGGTGCTGATAGCCTTTTTGATAATGGGATTACGCCTTATCGCCACCGGAATTTTATAAAGCTGGCGGCACAGCCCACCATCGGGGTATTTGCGGGGCAAAATCCGAACCAAAGGACAGGGCTAATATTGCGCCTCATTCAACAGCCAGTAGGCCTTTGTGTTTTTCAGGTCGGCATTGTCCTTTGCATAATCAAAAGGGATTTTTCCGTTTGTACCTTTGGCTTTGCCATCTGCGCCAGCTTCTATCAGGGCGGTGATGGCCTCAGCCCTGCCCAACAAGGCCGCCATATGCAGGGGAGTATCTCCGTCTTCTGTTCTAGCTTCAATATCCGCTCCCGCCTCTAACAGGGCTGTAACGGCCTCAGCATTGCCCAATCCGGCCGCCCTATGCAGGGGGGTGAAGCCGCCTTCAGCTCTAGCTTCAATATCTGCTCCTGCCTCTAATAGGGCTGTAACGGCCTCAGCATTTTCCGCTTCATGTAGGGGGGTTGCGCCAGCTTCTGTTCTAGCTTCAATATTTGCGCCAGCCTGTATCAGGGCTGTAACGGCCTCAGAATTTTCCGCTTCATGTAGGGGGGTTGCGCCCCATTTATCTCTAGCTTCAATATCTGCGCCAGCCTTTATCAAGGCGGTGATAGCCTCAGCATTTGCCGCCCCATGCAGGGGGGTTGCGCCATCTTCTGTTCTGGCTTCAATATCTGCTCCCGCCTGTAACAGGACAGTGATAGCCTCAGCATCGCCAGCTATGGCCGCCCCATGCAGAGGGGTAAAGCCGCCTTCGCTTCTGACTTCAATATTTGCTCCCGCCTGTAACAGGACAGTGATAGCCTCAGCATTGCCAGCTATGGCCGCCGCATGCAAGGAAGTGAAGCCCTCTTCATCTCTGCCCCTAACATCTGCACCTTTATTTATTTCTGCCTGTATATCCTGTGCGGTGGCAGTTTGCATAAAGTCATAATCACACAAGCGCGTACAGTCGCCATCAAAAGGGATTTCACCGTCTTTATCTCTAGCGTCAATATCTGTGTTAGTCTGTCGCAGGGTAGTAGCAGTCTCAGCATTGCGTAAAAAAGCCGCCCCCTGCAGGGGGTTAGTACCCCAATTATCTTTAGCTTCGATATTTGCGCCAGCCTCTATCAGGGCAGTGACAGTTTCAGCATTGCCATTATTTGCCGCTTCATGCAGCGGGGTACCGCCGAGTTTGGTTCTGGCTTCAATATCTGCGCCAGCCGCTATCAAGATGGGTATTATCTCGGCTCTGCCGCCTCTGGCCGCATCATGCAGGGGAGTGTTACCTAATTTGTCTTTTGCCATAAAGTCGGCTCCCGCTTTCAGCAGGGCGATGGTCGTTTCAGCGTTTCCCCAATGAGCGGCATTATGTAGAGGAGTTAACCTATATTTTGCTCTAGCTTCAATATTTGCTCCGGCTTTAAGTAAGAAAGCAATCATACTAGCCTTGCCGCCTATGGCTGAAGCGTGCAAGGGGGTTAAGCCTTGTTTATCTTTAGCTTCGATGTCTGCGCCTGCCTGTAGCAGGACATTGACAGCCTTTGCGTTGCAATTAGTGGCCGCCAAATGCAGGGAGGTGATGCCACCTTTACCTCTACCCCTAACATTTGCGCCTTTATCTATCTCTGCCTGTATGTCTTGCGCGGTGGCGGTTGCCATAAAGTCCCTATCACACAGGCGCATAGAGCCTCTTAAAACGGCAAGTGAGGGTATCAAGTTAGTCACGGCTATCAGCATAGCCGCAAGGGATAGGCGTGGGGGTGTCATTATCTGGCCTCGCGCGTATTTTTGGTTTTTCTGCCAGCCAGAATAAAGCCATTAACCTTTTGCGCCAAAACCCCGTCATTATTGGAGGAAATAGCCAGTTTCCAATGATAAGGAAAAACGGAGGAAAGATTTTTTAAGGGGTTTTTAATTTTTGGCGCAGCTGTGCGGGCGTACCAATTTCATAATTTTCCTGTTGCACCTGTGCGGCCATCTTTTCAACCAGGCCTGCATTGCCGATATCGGAATAAAATATCGCATCTTCCAGACCCGTGCGCAAATGGCCGCCCAACGACAGGCACAAGGGGACAATCCTGTCCAGATTAACCTGTAAGCCGGCCGCCATCCACATGGCGTTTGGTACCACCTCATCCAGCAGCGTTTTATAGGCGCGCAAATAGGCCTCTTCAGCCGGAAAGCCGAACGAAAATCTATCGGAAAACATGAACCGGTAAACCGGCCTCGGACAGCCCTTTATAGCATCGGCCAGCATCGCGCCCAGCCGTAAAAAACCCGGCTCGTAAATCGCAAAGCTCGGCACAAAATCATACCTTGCGGCCAGTTCCAGCCCATATCTGATTTCCGGCGTGCTGTTGATATATAAAAAATCAACGCCCTCGCCCCTATCCTCGCCCCTGCCCTCGCCCCTATCTGCGTCCAGCGCGGTAATCTGGGTCGTGCCCGGGTCAATGACAGACCATTCCAGCAGCCCGGCTTTTGCCAGTGCCGCCACCGCCGCAAAGCGCGTTTCAGGCAAAAAATGCTGGCCGGTATCACCAAAGCCTGACAGGGGCAAGGTTGGATAGACAATCACATCGTGCACCTGCCTTATCCCCTCAATGACGCGGCGATAGGCATCGACATCTTCAAATTGCGTGCCGGTATCGGGGTTATAGACATGGATATGGATAACCGCTGCCCCGGCTCTGGCACAGTCAATGCCTTCGGCTATCAGCGCATCTACGCTTACCGGCATCAAGGGCTGGCGCGATTTTGACCAGGGGCCGTTCAAAGCCGCTTCGATAAAAACAGGGTTCCGCATCGCCCTATCAAACCATGAAGTTATCTTCCTGCCAAGCAGGCAAGTTAGGGCTTGGCAAAATCCCTCTGCTCTGAAAAACTGATGCGATAATATATTACGCACACCCCTTATTAATAAAAACATCAGAAAGAAAAGAAAAATGTTAGTGGATATTCGCACATATCGTTGCCGGCCTGGCACCATCAATGCCCATCTTGCCTTGTATGAAGAATTTGGCAAATCCCCGCAATATCGCTGTCTGGGTGCGCCTCTGGCGTTTTTGCGGGGCGAGACAGGCGATCCGAATGAATTTGTGCATATCTGGGTCTATGAAAATGCCGGTGACAGAGAAGCCAAAAGAGCGATTTTATGGTCTGATCCGGAATGGCTGGCCTATACAAAGAAAAGCGCCGAGCTGGGCGCGCTGGAAAGCCAGAAGAACAAGCTGATGGTATCGACAAAATTTTGCCCGCTTCTGGGGAAAAGCTAGTATCGGGGAAAATCTAGTATTGGCGAAAATCTGGTATCGGCGAAAATCTGGAAAAAAACCCGAAAATGATCGCCAGCAGATAAAGAATTAAACGTAAAGGCAAAAAAAATGCTCTACACCATCATCAAGATTTTAATTATCGTTCTGCTGGCCTTGTTTGCCTTTGTGGGCATTACCACCCTGTTTGATGCACAGGCAATAGAGCTACTTCTGCCTGCCCTCGTCATAACATGATTTTTTATCTGACCAAATTATTACTGACATCGGCTGTTATTGTGATGGTCAGCGAAGTGGTGAAACGCAGCGATAAATTCGGGGCGTTAATCGCTGCCCTGCCCCTGACCACCTTGCTGATAATCTGCTGGATGTATGCCGAAAACCAGCCGGACAAAAAGATAGCCGACCATATGGTGCTGACGTTTTATTTTGTGCTGCCAACCTTGCCGATGTTTTTGCTATTCCCCTATCTGATAGGAAAGTTCGGGTTTTTAGGGGCATTGGCAGCCGGTATCCTATTATCTATTGGTCTTCTTTACCTGTTTAATCTAGGATATCAGAAATTCGGGTTTCAAATCCTGTAATCTATTACCATAGGAGATGAGAAATGCGGATATACCTGGTTGTTTTCCTGTTTGCCAGCCTGTCTTTTAGCGCCGCGGCCCAGCAATGGAGTGTCGGTTTGTTTTGCGAATCTGTCTCCCCTGACAAGCGGCTGAATAATTTTTTCCTTGTCGATGACAAAACAGAACAGCTGCGCGTTGCCTCTTTTAACCAGGACAAGGTCAGCTTTTTGATGCCGCCTATTCAGCTGGAAAAAACACCTGATGAGCTGGTCAACCGAAAATCCGGCCTGACCCTGAACCGCAAAACGCTGGAAATGAAATGGCGTAATCGCAAAAGCGCCTGCCAGATCAAGACAGCGGCAGAATTGGAACAGCTGGCTCTGGAACATCTGGATTATCTATTAAAGGATAACCAGCTATAAGCTGCCCGCCCCCTTTGGCAGCGCGGGGCCCTTATTTTGATATAGCCTTATATATCCCGGGGCGATTATATCCCGGAGCGATTATATCCCGGAGCGATTATATCCCGGGGCGATTATATCCCGGAGCAATTACATCCTAGAGCGGTTGCAGGCCCAATGTGCGGCGAAAACGGTTTTTAATCTCCACCCCGTCCACGATAGGCAAGCTGCGCTCGGGGCTGGCGGCTTCGACTTTGACAGAGGCAAATATTGCCCCGCCTTTGCCTTGTTGCTGGGCAGTAATCGCCTCAATCAGCCTGTCCAGCTCTGCCTCATTCGTGACCGACATGGCAACGGGCAGGCCAGAAGCGCTGGCAATGCCGGGTAAATCCACGCCAAATTGTGTATGGCTGGCCTGCATCCCTGTTTCGCCATAATGGCCATTATCCAGCACAATGATAGACAGATTATTCGGCTGTTGCACCCCTATGGTGGCCAGCGCGCCAATGCCCATTAACATCTCGCCATCGCCTGTTAAGACAATCACCTGCTTGTCCGGCTGTGCCATGGCAACGCCCAGCCCGGTCATCGCCGCACCGCCCATCGCCCCCCAGAGATAGAAATTACGGTTATCATCGCCGGCGGCATGTAAATCATAGCTGGAAGATCCCAGCCCGGTGACCATCAGCGCATCGCCGCGATGGTGGTTTAACTTTGATACAACTTCACGTCTTTGCAGCATTACCATTCCTTTCTGCCGACCAGCTGTTGCGAGAGCAGAACAGCTACCTGCTGATCGCTGGAATAGGCGGCATATAGTGCGGCATCAATCGTTTTAATCAGCTTGTCTTCTTCGGTAACAATATGCACCGACAGCCCCATCGCGCTCAGCACATCGGCCGTCGCGCGCCCCATTGGCACTTGCCAGGAATTAAACTCGCCAAACTCGCCGCGCATGGTCACCAATGTAACAAAGGGAAACCGGCAATTAGACAGCATCGACAGCATATTTACCGTATTGCCAACCCCGCTGGATTGCATCAGCAAAACAGACTTCTTGCCTCCCAGCCAATGACCAGAAGCAAGGGCAACCCCTTCTTCTTCGGTGGTTAAAACCACTGGCTGCATATCATTATCGGCCTGGGCAAGGGCTATCAGATCGGCATGGCCAGCATCCGGAACAAAGGGCAAAAAACTGACCTCATGGCGTTTTAGAAGCGCAAACAAATCTGCCCCCCAATTATTTTTCGGGTTATTTTTGGGGCTATTTTTGGGGCTATTTTTTGGGGCGGTTACCTGTGACATAAATTTACTCCCCCTCCTTTGATATAGTTTCAGCAAAGCATAATCTGCCCGCACTGCCAAGCTGCTTTTATATAAGGCAAATATTTTTCATTTCAGACGGTTTTTCAGCTGCTTAGCTGGCAGGAAATGCGTCCCAATGTACCAAAATCAGCCTCTATCTGGTCGCCGGGTAAAATCGCCATTGGCAGGGTGGTTGTACCCGTTGTCACAAACTCGCCTGCCCGTAATGAAATATTTTGCGAAGATAGCTCATTGACCAGCCAGGTCAGCGCAATTGTCGGGCAGTCCAGCACATTACCGCCTGAACCTGTATATTCTGCGCGCAATTGGCCATCAGATCCGGTCACCCTGCCCCTTACCGCATGGCTGGATAATGTCATATCGCGCCAGATATCGGATACCGCCTCGCCCATCATAAATTTATAGCCGCAGGCATTATCGGCAATAAGCTGGCCTTCGCCTGCGCGTACAAAATCGGCAAAACGCGAATCTGGAAATTCCAGCCCCAAATGCAGGCTGGCCACCCCTGCCATCACCTCTGCTGTTTCATAAAGGTTGGGGCGGGGCAATAAATCTGCGCCCATGCAAAAGACAAACTCTGCTTCGGCAACGCGCATCCGGTTAGCCCCAAAAGGGACAGGCTGGCCGGGGTTTACCATCATATTTGCCAATATTCGCCCGGCAATCGGCCCGCCAAGGCCAATATGTTTCTGGCCAGCGATACTGGTGGCAGCAATTTTCCACCCCTGCCTCTGGCTATCTATCGCCTGTTCCAGCCTGGCTTGTATCTGATAGCCCTCATCCCGGCTTTGCGGGCGCAGGTTTCCTTTCAACCCCTCCAGCACACTGCCCTGATGCAAATGCTGATACATAATGGATGCTGCCTTGCTGGCGGCCTTATTGTCCATCTGAACTCTTTTCCTGTCGGTTATCCCTGCCTCTTACTCTTTTAAAAGTGTGAAACAGCCTTTATTCAGGTGCAAGCGATAAAACAAACAAGACAGGGTCAGGACAGATTTGTTAGCATTACCGGTAAAAAGACTATCCCGCTGGCACGTGACAGGGCAAAAAAATGCCGATAATTTATATTGATGCAGATGCCTGCCCGGTAAAGGCCGAGGCAGAACAGGTGGCCAGCCGCCATCAATGCCCGCTTGTTCTGGTCAGTAATGGCGGTATCCGGCCGTCACAAAATCCGCTGGTGCGGCTGGTAGTGGTGGCAAAAGGGCCTGATGAAGCCGATAAATATATCGCCGATCAGGTGGAAAAAAACGATATTGTGGTGACCAATGATATTCCCCTGGCCGCAAAGGTTCTGGATAAAGACGCATCTGCCCTGCGCCATAATGGCGATATTTTTACCAGACAAAATATCGGATTACAGCTGGCCAAGCGTGATTTGATGGCAGACAGGCGCGCTGCTGACCCGTTTTTTATCGAAAAAAATCGCGGCGGAAATAAAAGTTTTTCCAAACGTGATCGCTCGGAATTTCTGAATAAACTGGAACTTCTGATCCGAAAATCACAGCATGGAAAAGAACATGGAGAGAGATAGATGGAAAATTTTGGCGATATTCTTGTATGGCTGGGGCTGGTTCTTGTATGGCTGGGGCTGGGCGGCATAATTGTTGGTCTGGTGTTAAAGGCTGTTCTGAAGAAAAAACCGCCAGGCAGTGAGTAAGGCAACTGCCCTGCCCTTGCCCCTGCCAGACAGGCCTATTTTTGCCGGTGATAGGCCATGGCTATTTCTGCTGCCAGCCGGGCATTATTCAAAACCAGCGCTTTATTGGCAGCCAGACTGCGCCCGGATGTATGTGTACCGATATAGGCCAGCAAAAAAGGCGTGACCGCTTTTCCCCTTATGCCCTGCTGTTCTGCCTGTTGCAAGGCAGCATCAATCGCTGTTTTTAATTCTGCGGCCGGAATTTCTGCCGAGGCGGGGACAGGGTTAACGACCAGCACGCCGCCTTCCAGCCCGGCTTGCCATTTTTGATGCATCAGGCTGGCAATATCGCCTGGCCTATCCAGACGCAAAGGCACATCCACCCCTGAGCCATTTCGTGACCAAAAGGCCGGGACTTCGTCACATTGATAGCCAATTACCGGCACACCGGAGGTTTCCAGCACCTCTATTGTCAATCCAATATCCAGAATAGCCTTTGGCCCGGCACAGACCACACACATATCGGTGCGCGCCAGCTCTGGCAAATCAGCAGATATATCAAAGCTGGTTTCTGCCCCGCGATGCACCCCGCCTATCCCGCCTGTCGCAAAAACAGATATGCCCGCCTTTTGTGCCAGCAACATGGTCGCCGCCACCGTGGTTGCCCCATTTCCGCCACTGGCCAGAAGCTGGGGAATATCGCGGCGGCTGGCTTTTTCAATTTGGCTATCTTTGTCCGCGAGCAAGGCCAGCGCCTCATTATTAAGCCCGATATGTACCACCCCGCCCAAAATGGCGATGGTAGCCGGTATCGCGCCCGTCTCGCGCACCGCCTGTTCCAGAGATTTTGCAACCTCCAGATTATCGGGATAGGGCAGACCATGCGATATAATCGTGCTTTCAAGGGCAACTATCGGCTGCGGGTTCCTGATCGCGCCCTTAACTTCATTATTATATTTAAGTTTCATTTTTATATATCTGTTTTAATTATCTAATAACTTTTTAATATCCGGATTTACTGCCCCGTCACACGCAAGTGTCAGAGCCGCTACATCACGAGCAAAATATCCAGCCTTGCGGCTGTCCATACCTGTTTCTATCCCATAGATATATCCGGCAAGCAACCCGTCCCCTGCCCCGGAACTGGTCGAAATCTGCTGTGTTGGGGCAGGCTCTATCCAGACGCTATCCCGTGCAGCGTTGGCCAGCACAAACCCCTCTGCGCCCAGCGATAACAGTATGGTGCCGACCCCCTTATCCTGCAAGGCCGCGCATAAGGCATCGGGGGGCGTATCTTCTGGCAGCCCTGTCAGGCTGGCTGCTTCTGCGGTGGTGCATTTCAATATATCTATCGCGGGCAAAATCCCGGCAAAGCGGATTGCCTTTGTTTTTGAAACCATATCGGCTGCCAGCAAGGCATTGCCTTTATTTTTGGCGATATAATCAAGGGCATCGGTGCCAAGATTGCCATCCACCACCAGGGTTTTTGCCTGGTGCACGGCTGCCAGATGGCGGAAGAGAAAGGCGGCATCAATTTCGGTAACACAGCGCATCTGATTAACCGCATATATCATTTGGCCATCTGCGGCAAACAGGCCAAGATAGATATCATTTGCGATAGCCGACTGTTTAGAGAGCCGGATATCCACATTCGCGCCCTGCAAAGAGGCGGTAAGAAGGCCGGTATAGTCATCCTGCCCGAAACAGCCAATAAAGCCCACTTTCAGGCCAAGCCAGCCTAAATTTTCAGCAATATTCCGTGCCACCCCGCCCGCATGGATCTGCACAGATCCGGGATAGGAATCAGCCAGAGACGGGTCACCCCGTTCAGCACTATCAGCCCGGCCATAGATATCGACAACTACCCCGCCGATCACCAGGATAGACGCAGGTTTAGAGATGTCTTTATCTCTGTCAGACAAGGCCACGTGCCGATAAATTGCGCATCAAATCGGCCAGACCGAACGTCCAGGGCTGGCAATCGCCCGATAATTTCATCTGGTTATGTAACAGGCCAATATCGGCACTGGAAATACCTACCCTGTCGCCTGTTTTATGGGTAAAGCCTTCGCCCTTAACCCCTCTATCCTTGGTGGGGGCAAACATCGTGCCTAAAAACAGCATGAAACCATCTGGATATTGGTGATTATCGCTGATGGTTTGGGCAACCAGATCGGCCGGATCGCGGCTGATTTCACGCATCAGGCTTTCGCCTTCCAGCTGAAACCCGTCCTCGCCTGTAATCTCCAGCCGTAATTCTGCCTCTCTTACCCTGTCCAGATCAAAATCTGCATCAAACAGCCGAATAAAGGGCCCGATAACACAAGAAGCATTATTATCCTTGGCCTTGCCCAGCAACAGCGCAGAACGCCCTTCAATATCGCGTAAATTCACATCATTGCCGAGGGTCACACCTTTAATCTCTGCCCGGCTATTCACCGCCAGCACAATCTCCGGCTCGGGGTTGTTCCAGCTGGAAGCCGGGTGCAGACCGGCACACGCCCCCCACCCTATCGCTGACAGGGGCTGGGCTTTGGTGAAAACCTCTGCATCCGGGCCAATACCCACTTCCAGATATTGTGACCACATATTTTCAGCTATCAGCGCCTCTTTTACCTTTTGGGCGGCCGCAGAGCCTGCCTCCAGATCAGACAGGCGGGTGCCGATAATCGCCTGGCAGCGTTTTCGGATAGCCTCTGCTCTGGCCGGATCGCCTGCGGCCTGCTCCTCGATAACCCGCTCTATCATCGAGCTGGCAAAGGTAACCCCGCAGGCCTTGACAGCTTGCAGATCGCACGGGGCAAGAAAATGGATGTGCCGTTTGTCTGCATCACTTTTCAGGCTATTGGCCATCAGCATATCCAGCGAAATCAGCTTTTCTGCCTTGCCCAGCCTTGCCGCAACATATCCGGTGCAATCTTCCAGCTCCAGCAAATCGCGCATGGTCGGGATATCGATGCTGGTCAGATCATAAATATCGCCATCCTGAACCGCGACCAGGCAAGGGCCTTGATGTTGCGGATGCCAAATGCGCCCGACCAATATCGCTTTTTGTGCATCTTTGGGTAGAATTTGCATGGATTTGCCCCTCATCTATTCACAGACCTGAAAACCTGAATTTTTTTCCCTCGCCCAGCATAGCGGAGGTGAGCGATAATCTGCAAATCTATTTCTGCCAGATCAGCCGATAAAAAGAAGGTTGGAAAACGGGTCTGGCCTTAATTTTTGAAATCTGCGGACAGGCCACAACATTTTGCAAATATTTTAAAGCGCCGCTCGGAATGAACATCCATCAGGGTGCGTTCTGTTTCGGGAAGTGTGCAGACCAGCCTGCCATCTTCGACCGACAGGGTGACCAGCGTTAAATAACCCGGCACGCCGCCACAAAATATCAGACCAAAACGCATCCCCAGACCTACGGCCTGCGCTGAAAAACGCTCGGTACGGGACAGGATTTGGGAAAAAAGTTTCATGGTTGGCTTATGCGGCTTTAGCCCGACATATCGATGATAAATCGCAAGGGCCAGCCAGGCCCGCTCTTTATGGGTCACCGAAAAGATAGGCAGAGCCAGTATCCGCTCTACGGCCAGGTCGGCGCGCCTGTCCGGGCTTTCATTCCAGCAAATCTCGGACAACATACAAGCCGCTTCCAGCAGGCGTTTCAAATTGCGTTTGCGGCCATCTATTTTTGCCAGACCGGATTCCTGAAAATATTCGGCGACCGGCATCAACAACTCCACAAGGCTGGCCGTCAGCCCCTCGCGCCTTTGTGTATGCAGGGCAATTTGCTCTGCTGTAATCAGCAGCTGGTCACGCGCCTTGTCCGATACCGGCTGAACATCGGCGATTAGCCCATCCCTTAGCGAGGTTCCGCTGACAAACAAATCCTCTGTCCTGGCAGTTTTTTTAACCATTTTTATGATTTTTGCGGCCATTTTCATGGTTTTTTGCCGCCCGGCCGGTATGCCCTCAAAATCCGGGTTTTTAGCGGTTAGCGATTTAAGCAGTTTCTGGCTATCTGAACGCTGGATAACCAGCCCATGCAGCAAAAATAACGGATAGTCGGTGCGGGCAATAAAAGCAGAGCCTAATGCACGAAAACTGCCGCCAATGCCGTAAAGTGTTTTTCCGCGCGCCCGCGCAAGCCAGTCAACCGCCTTTACCTGATCCAGGATTTCCTGTTTGGACAAATGGCTAAGATGGCCAATATTCAGGCTGATGCTATTTACTACAACACTGTCTTTTACCAGCACCATCTCGATACTGCCGCCGCCCAAATCCACCACCAGCCCGTTGATGGACGGCATATTTCGGGTCAGGCCAAGGGTTACCAGCCGGGCTTCTTCTGAAGAGGGCAGAACATCAATCTGATGCCCCAGAATTTCTGTGGCAGGACGCAAAAAATCAGCAGCATTATCGGCACGGCGAACAGCTGCGGTAGCGGCAATTTTTACAAAAGTGGGATGCAGAGCCGTAAGCAATTTGCCAAATCTTGCCAGCACCTGCAAGGCGGCCTCTATCCTGTCTGCTGCCAGATAATTTGTATCGTCCAGCCCGCGCCCCAGCTCGCACGTAATTCGCTCATTAAAAAAGGGAAAAGGATAACTGCCATCGCGCCGATAGACCACCAGCCGGATAGAATTTGACCCAATATCAATAACCGCAGCGGTTGGGACAGGGCCGGTTTCCAGCGTATTATCAGCCGGTACTTTATCAACGGGCGTATTATTAGATAGAATGGCTGTTTCTTGCACTTTTTGGCGATCCTTGCGACATACTATCTGGTTCATTCTCGTCTATGGATTTGGGCGCCAGGCTGCCCTGCCCGGACAGGCTTGGGTTCTGCATAAAATATTCATGTGCAGACAGCAAACCATCCGCTTCATTATCCAGTTTTGTATAGCTGCCATCCGGTTTCAAGTCCCAGCTATTTTTTTTATCCAGATAAAGGGCTTCCAGCACCTGAGAAAGCACCTGCTTGCGAACCGTTTTATTTTCAAGCGGCACCAAAACCTCTACCCGCCGGTAAAGGTTACGCGGCATCAAATCTGCCGAGCCGATATAGACTTTTGTTCTGGATTTGCCAAATTCCTCACCATTGGCAAAGGCATAAATCCGGCCATGTTCCAAAAATCGGCCAATCACAGACCATACCCTGATATTTTCAGAAAGGCCCTTGATTTGCGGACGCAAACAACAAATACCGCGCACACATAAATCTATCTGCACGCCAGCTTGCGAGGCATGATAGAGGCGCTCGATTACCTGTCGGTCAACAACCGCATTTGTCTTTATCCATATACGCGCAGGCAGGCCTTGTTGTGCATTGCTGATTTCGCTGTCAATCGCTTCATACAGCCATTCCTTGATATGGGTCGGGGACATCACCAGCTTATTCAGCTTTTGGGGTGGGACATAGCTGGTTAAAAAATTAAACACCTGCCAGATATCGGTGCATATTTTCTCATCACAGGTGAAAAAAGACAAATCGGTATAAATCTTTGCGGTGAAAGGGTGATAATTTCCTGTCCCGCAATGTACATAGGAACACAGCACGCCATTTTCCCGTCTGGTAATATGGGTCAGTTTGGAATGCACTTTTAAATCTGTAATACCATAGGCAACTTGTGCGCCTGCCCGCTCCAGCATACGTGCCAGCTGGATATTATTTTCCTCATCAAAACGCGCTTTCAGCTCTATCAGTGCCATAACGGTTTTTCCGTTTTCTGCAGCCTCTACCAAGGCTTTGGCGATAGGCGATTGCGGCGTTGTTCGATACAGGGTTTGGCGAATAGCCAGCACGTCCGGATCCCGGGCGGCCTGCTCCAGAAAGCGCACGACAACATCAAAACTTTCATATGGGTGATGGACGATAATATCCTTATTGCGGATAGCGGCAAAACAATCCCCTTTAAAATCAACAATCCGCTGCGGAAAACGGGGGGTGTATTTCTCATAGAGTAGCGATGCGGGAAGATGGTCGATAATTTCTGAAAAATCCCCTGCCCCTACCAGACCAGAGCTAATAAAAACCTGATTATCGGTCAGGTCAAACTGGGATTTCAAAAAATTGCGTGCGCTTTTTGATAAATCTCTGGACACGATCAAGGAAACCGCATTGCCGCGCCGACGTTTACGCAAAGCGCTTTCAAACTGGCTGATAAGGTCCGTCGCCTCATCATCAATTTCGACATCTGAATCGCGTAACAGGCGGAACATCCCGCTCTGGCGAACACGAAAGCCTGGATATATTTTATCCAGAAAAGCCATAATAGCTGTTTCGGCCCGCACAAAAGAAAGGCTGTCTTTTGCGCTGTCTGCTGGCGGCAGTAAAATGAAACGCGGGGTATTGGATGGCAGCAAAATCACCACTTTTTGCAGTTTTTTTGTCCCCTTTGCCATTTCGATCAAAAGCCCCTGTCCCCTATTTTGAATAAAGGGAAAAGGATGGCGGGGATCAATGGTTGTGGGCGATAAGAGCGGTAGTAAATTTTTTTCATACCAGCTTTCCAGCCAGCTTGATTGCGCGCCAGTTAAATCCTGCCGGCCTAATATCTCGCAATCATGAAGACGCAGCTCTTCTAAAACCTGTTTTTCGGCTTGCTGCTGTTCTGAAAGCAAAAAGGATACTTTTTCTTCAATGGCTTCCAGCAAAACAGATATCTGGTCATCTGTTTCCGGCATTCTATGATAGCCGCGCATCTGTAGCTGGTACATACCTGCCAGCCTTACCATCAAAAATTCATCCAGATTAGAGGCGGAAATAGATATAAAACGCAGCTTCTCCCCTATCGGATTAGCCGGTAATTTGGCCTGCCACAAAACCCGCTCATTAAAAGACAGCCAGGACAATTCCCGGTCGAAAAACTGCCTGTCATCCTTGGGGGATAATAAAGCCTGGGTTGTAATCAAATCTTTGCCGCCTTTTTAAAAAATTATATGTTAGACATCCTAGGATAGCCCTATTTCCTCGTCGCGTATATGCAAGAACCCGTATATTCGGGGATAGAGTAAAAAACAGGCTGATGACATTTTCATGACAGGCCTTGCCGGTTTTTTTTAACCTATCTGGCCATCCATCTCATCGCGCAGACGGAACAGGGTTGAATTTGACGGCTCTATGATCATCTCGCGTGTAATCAGCTTGCCGGCCGGCACATCACAGGCCAGCTGCTGGCCAGCTGCCATATAATAGGGTAATGGCGCGTCCTTATTAGCAAGCGTGGCTTTTCGCAAAAGCGGCTCCAGCCCGTCTACCTCATGATGATGATGGTCGGTAATCGCCAACACCTCGCCTTTTTTCCAGGCTCTGGTTGTTCGGGCATGCAGATCAACATGATGGGCAAGTTCGGTTGCACCAGATGGCTTGCCCAGCAAAACAGTGGATAACAGGGAAACAGGGGCTTCTACCCCCAGCAAATGAGACGGGTTATATAACAGGCCGGCTTTGCCATCCCGGCTCATCGGTATCCCTTTTTCCCCCAGGATTTTCCAGCTTTCTGTGCCAACACAATCCACCACCACATAGACCCCGCCGGCAAAGCTCTGCTCATCTGCCCGGCGCAGGCAGTTAAAGACATCAACCTTGCCCTTGCCGCTCAGGATACCGCCTCTGTCTTGCGGGATAAAAACATTGGCAACCTCGCCCACCCGGGCATGGGGCGCATGAAAGGTTTCGGCATCCGGCAATAACCCTGTATGGTTACACACAATGCCCATTTCACATAAATCAGGCACGGTGCGTTGCGGAAAACCTGCCAGCATTTCTGCACGGGCGGCCAGACAGGCTGGCATATCCCCGCCCATTGCCCAGATATCAGAAAAGCCCGGCAGATGTTTTTCATGTCCGCGCCAGCTTACCACCTCTTTATCCGGGTGATAGATGAAATCATATTCACTGGATTTCCCTGCCGCCAGAATATCCAGCCCCAGCAATTTTGCCCACGACATTAAGCCGATAAGCAGGCTGGGCTGATCCCCGTCCACAGGGGTGATAAATCGTCCGGCTTGCGCGGCAATCCGGCTCAGATAGGGGCCCACAACAATATCGGCTTCCTTGGTGACCATCGCGACATGATAGCCATTGGTTAATGCCAGATAGGCAATAGAGGCAGCCGCTTCCGGCTGGCCGGTGGCCTCAACAATAATATCGGCTGGCAAGTCACATATCAGGCGATAATCTTCTGTAATAATTTTTTTGCCCTGCTCTATGGCACGTCTGGCCTCTGATGCGCTCTCGGCGATGAATATATCCTCTTCTGCCACGCCGGCATCCAGAAAAGCCTTTTTGGCAAGAGCCAGATCCAAATCACATAAAAAAGGCACATCCAGCAAGGGCATATGCTGTGCCTGATTAATAAGCGATGCGCCAAATTGCCCCGCACCAACCAGTCCGGCGGTAACGGTTTTATCACGGGATGCGGCAAAAAAATGATCAAAATTCATGACAGTTCTCTATAAGGGGTTTTAAAAAAAACAATCAGACCAGCTCGGGCATAATTTATAAAAACACCCCGGAGCCTATAAAATAGTGACAGAAAATCATGTAAAGAAAAGAAAAAACCCGCCTGAAAAGGCGGATTTTTATAATATATACCCTGTGGATATCCTGTTTTTTTAAAAAACGTCTATCGCGTTTTATTTCCCTCCCTAAACCTGGCAGAACAAAAATGGACACCAAGTTTTAGTCAGGAAAAGCAAAACACCAAAAAAAATTCCTGTAAAGATATATTCCTGTAAAGATATTTTTTGGTAAAGATATTTTTTGGTAAAGATATTTTTTGGTAAAGATATTTTTTTACATGGCTGAATAGTCATCAGCAGGCTATTTTCAAAGAGGTAAACCCAGCACACCTATTCAGAGATAATCAGGAAATGCCGAACCGATGACTGACTTTCTACTACACCCGCAACTGGAAAAAGACAGCCTGTTTGTTGCAAGCGTGCGCAATATACAAATCCGACTGCTAAGAGATAGCCGCTATTTCTGGCTGTTACTGATCCCCCGGTGCCATGGCATCACGGAATGGCATGAGCTGGATATAAAAGAGCAAAATGCTATTAGCCACCTTGCATCTGTATTTAGCGAAGCCTTAAAAGACATTGAAAAGGCTGATAAAATAAATATTGGCGCGCTGGGAAATATTGTTAGCCAGTTTCATTTCCATATCCTTGCCCGCCATCAAAATGATGAAAACTGGCCAGGCCCTGTTTGGGGCAGTGCGCCAACCGGTCAGGATAATATCGCCCTGTTTGAGGCGCGTATTCAAAAGCTTGCACCGATAATAGATAGGCTATCGGCAGATAGCTAGACATTCAAATTGCCTCCCTGCCCCTTTACGGGCTGAAAACAAACCGGCTCTATCGGCGGATGCCAGCAATCCGCCCGGGCAGTTTTTACGAATAAACAAGTAAGAGAGGCTTGTTTGGCGTCTGCATGGCCAAACAGGCTATTTTTTTACCTTTTAGCGGATTGATTTTATGACTGTTTTGCATTGGTTTCGTGATGATCTGCGCCTGATGGATAACCCTGCCCTTTATCATGCCAGCCAGCAGGGGCCGTGCCTTTATCTGTATATTCTGGACGAGGCAGAACATCCGGGCGGGGCAGCCAAAATATGGCTTTATCACGCTCTGGCAGATTTGGATGCACAGCTACAGGGCCATTTGCTGTTTTTCAGGGGCAAGCCAGAGGATATACTGCCTCGGCTAATGGGTGAATTGGACGCAGATTTACTGACCATGACCCGGCGCTATCATGCCTCTGGTGTTCGCACCGATGCACATATCACCGACGCTCTGGCCAGCCAGAATAAAAAAACCGCCATCATTAGTGGCAATCTGTTATGGGAGCCAGAAGAGATTAGCAAGCCCGATGGCACGCCGTATAAGGTCTTTACCCCCTTTTACAGAAGGGGCTGTCTAAATGCCGCCCCGCCGCGCCAACCTCTTGGCACACCAGTGCTAAACCATGCGCGCAAACAAGCAAAAGGGGCGGTCTCGCTTGACGCACTTGGCCTGTTAAGCGGCCGCGCGTGGGAAAATACCATCGCCCAAAAATGGGATATCAGTGCCAAAGGGGCAAAAGACAGGCTGGATGCCTTTACAAATACCAGGGATAGAACAGGGCTGAATGATTATGCAGAAGGGCGCAATTTTCCGGCAAAATCCAATGTATCGCGCCTGTCGCCCTATCTGCGTTTCGGGCAAATCTCTGCCCATCAGGCATGGTATCAGGCAGCTGAAAACAGAGACAACCAGGATAAACAGCTTGATATCTTCCGCTCGGAGCTGGGCTGGCGCGAATTTTCCTACAGCCTGCTGCATTTTAATCCGGCATTAAAAACCACACCATTGCAACCGCGTTTTGCCCATTTCGGCTGGATAGAAAATGCACGCCATCTGGAGGCATGGCAGCGCGGCCAGACAGGCTATCCCATTATCGATGCCGGCATGAGAGAGCTGTATCAAACCGGCTATATGCATAACAGGGTTCGGATGATTGTTGGCTCATTTCTGGTGAAAAACCTGTTATTGCACTGGCATCATGGCGAGGCCTGGTTCTGGGACTGCCTGTTTGATGCCGATCCGGCCAATAACAGTGCCAGCTGGCAATGGATTGCGGGTTGCGGGGCAGATGCCGCCCCCTATTTCCGTGTCTTTAACCCGGTCACACAAGGCCAGAAATTTGATGCAGACGGCCATTATACCCGCCATTATGTGCCGGAAGTAAAAGATATGCCGGGTAAATATCTGTTTAATCCGTGGGAGGCACCAGCTGATATGCGGGCCGCTGCCGGTCTGCGGCTTGGCCAGAATTATCCTGAACCCATTGTTGATGTTAAAGCCTCACGCCAGCGCGCCCTGGATAGTTTTGCACAAATGCCAAAGGCCAGCCAATGAGCGCGCTTATCCTGGTAATGGGCGATCAGCTCAGCTTTGATATTCCAGCTCTGAAAGCGGGTAATAAACAAAACGATATCGTCCTGCTGGCAGAATTGCGTGAAGAAGCCGGCTATGTGCGCCATCATAAAAAGAAAATTGCCTTTTTATTTTCGGCCATGCGTCATTTTGCCGAGGCCTTGCGCACAGCAGGCTGGCAGGTCGATTACATAAAACTGACCGATAAGGATAACACCCACAGCTTTACATCCGAGGCAGAACGCGCTTTGCGCCGCCACCAGCTGGATAAAATTATTACCACCCACCCTTCTGAATATCGGGTCTTGCAAAATATCACCCATTGGCGCGAGCAGGCAGATTTTTCGGTAGATATTCTGGAAGATGACCGTTTTTACAGCTCTATTGATGCCTTTGCTAAGTGGGCAGAGGGGCGCAAACAATTGCGGATGGAGTTTTTCTATCGCGAATTGCGCCGCCAGACAGATATTCTGATGCAAGGGGGGGCGCCCATAGGCGGGCAGTGGAATTATGATAGCGATAACCGCAAGCCGCCTGATAAAAGCGTGCCTGTCCCTGCCCCGACCCGCTTTGCACCAGATGCGATAACAAAAGAAGTCTGTCAGCTGGTCGAGACAGAATTTGCCGATCATTATGGCGATTTATACCCTTTTTCCTTTGCGACTACCCATGCACAAGCCGAAGAGGTGTTGCAGCAATTTATTACCGAAAGGCTAGTGAATTTTGGCAGCTATCAGGATGCGATGCGCACCGGCGAGCCTTTTATGTTTCATTCCCATATCGGCTTTTATCTGAATTGCGGCCTGTTAAGCCCTGCACAAGCGGTAGAGGCCGCGCATACAGCCTATCACAGGGGCGATGCGCCTTTGCATTCTGTGGAAGGCTTTATCCGGCAAATATTGGGGTGGCGGGAATTTGTGCGCGGCCTGTATTGGCTGAAAATGCCGGCATACAGGGAAATGAACTTTCTGGAGGCAGACCGCCCCTTGCCGGATTTTTTCTGGGATTGCCAGACCGAGATGAATTGCCTGCATCAATGTTTCAGCGAAACCCGAAAATATGCCTATGCCCACCATATTCAGCGTTTGATGGTGATCGGCAATTTCTCGCTTTTGGCCGGCCTGTCCCCTGCGGCGGTGAATGACTGGTATTTATCGGTATATGCCGATGCCTATGAATGGGTAGAGCTGCCCAATGTCACCGGCATGGTATTGTTTGCAGATGGCGGCATATTGGCCAGCAAGCCCTATGCGGCGGGCAGTGCCTATATTGACCGTATGTCTGATTATTGTGCGAACTGCCGCTATAGCCCCAAGGAAAAAACAGGTGACCGTGCCTGTCCGTTCGGCTATCTATATTGGGACTTTCTTGGCCGGCATGAAGAAAAGCTGCGAGGCAATCCCCGGCTGGGGATGATTTATCGAAGCCTGGATAAAATGTCGGCAGAGAAAAAACAGCAAATATCCGTGCAAAGCCAGGCCTTTCTGGATAGTATCACC
>Ga0209654_1001360_pt1 | contig 19695 bp, 22 predicted proteins | sample SaaInl1SG_22_DNA_FD_184646 | JGI IMG/M metagenome (GOLD analysis project Ga0209654, IMG submission 184646) | Marine microbial communities from expanding oxygen minimum zones in the Saanich Inlet - ESP_161SG_22_DNA (SPAdes) (version 2) | ecosystem: Environmental > Aquatic > Marine > Intertidal... | reverse complement strand
GGTATGCATCACGCCACCTATAAAAGCTGGACCTGCCGACGCCAAAATACCGGCAAGCTTTGCGGGCATTGCCGATCTTCTCCGCGTGCTGGAGCACCTTAAGTTTGCGTTGAATGTCGCGTTCTTCGTTCGTCATGAATACTTCCTCCATCCCAAATCAGGGAATTTAAAGGAAGTGTCCCAAGGATCCGTGCATATCTACAATCTTTGCTGATGTGTCAAACGACATGCGCATCGCACAAGAGGAGATTTTAGGCCCCGTACTGGTGATCATTCCGTTTGAAGATGAGGCCGAGGCAATCGCTATTGCAAACGACACGCCCTATGGGCTTGCTGCCTATCTGCAGACCAGCGATCCCGAGCGAGCCTCGCGCGTCGCTAGGAGGCTGCACGCTGGGGCAATTCATATCAATGGTGGTATCTTCAACTATGGCTCGCCCTTTGTCGGTTACAAGCAGTCTGGCAACGGCCGAGAAGGAGGGCTGATGGGGTTGGAGGACTATCTGGAAACGAAGACGCTGCATGGGCTTAAATGAACACTTGTCGCAGTCTTTACCAAGCTTTTTATAATGTGGAGTTCTACGTGACTTGATGCTTTTTTGGGCATCAAAATGACTGTTGCGCTCCGACAGTTTTATAGAAATGCTTTGGCCATTTTTCAGCCGCAGAAGTTTTTGCGACAAATAATAATGATCCTCCATCAGTGATAACCCAACCAAGCCATGCTTATCTTTATATATCCTGCTATCGATTTTAACAGGATCGAAACGTTGCGGATCGTGTGCTCATCAATCACAAAGGCCGCCTGCCAGCGCCTGCTGCGCTCACGCCGATACACGCGCACCTCGCCGCCCAGTATCAGATGTGTGTCGTCACGCAGCTGCCGCATGTCCTGCTTCTCACAGCAACACTACGGCAGGGCGCACCAACAAGTCTACGGAAGTGTGTATAAGAGAAGGAGACAGATTTTGCCTAAAATGAATAAACCTAGTTATTGCCGTTTTACTGGCTGGCGTACTAATTTGCTCCTGGCGTCGAAATTCGTTTCAAAGAAGCACGCATCTCGATAAATACATCCAACTGGTGAAATTCCTTCTCGCCTTTTTTTTCAATTAAGTTAATCAGGCTTTTGGCGGCAATGTGGCCCATTTGACGATGTGGAACGTGAACTGTAGTTAAGGCAGGGGAGACATGCTTAGCTAGTTCGATATCATCAAATCCGGTAATTGAAATATCGTCTGGAACTTTAATGCCTAAATCACGCGCTTTTGAAAGTGCACCTGTTGCAAGCACATCGTTTCCACAAATAATAATTGAGGGTCTTGGGGTCGCCTGGACAAGCTGTTCTAAGGCAACGCCACCGTTTTCTGTATCATATGGTGTTTGAACAATAGCAAGTTCGTCTAGGGAACCACCATGAGCCTGCCAGCTATCTTTGATGCCAGCAAGTCTTTCAGCGGCACGGTCATTGCCTTCAGTGATTCCTGAAATTATCCCAATTTGCCGATGACCCATTTCAAATACTTTGTCAGTCAACATTCTCATCGCAGCTCGATTATCAAAGCCAACATAGGCGTGATCTGAGTTTTGTCTTGAGGCCCAAGCTAGAACAACAGGAATATCACGCTGAGCTAAAAAGTCGTAAATGGCCTCGTCGCGTTCGAATCCAATCAGCAGCAGGCCGTCAGCACCACGCGCCACCAGTTCACGGATTTGCTGAGCTTCCCTCTTTGGCTGATAGGCGCTGCTGGACACAAGCAAATTATACTTTTGTTCAAAAAGTGTTTCTTGAAACGCCTGTAAGCCGCGTGCAAAAATCGCATTCTCCATCGTGGGAATGATTGCGCCAACTGTATGAGACTGCTTCGCGGCCATCGCACGCGCGTGGTAATTTGGGGTGTAGCCGAGCTCTTCGACTGCTTTCATTACCATTTCTACCGTTTTTGCGGAGACTTTTTGGTTTTCATTCAAACAGCGAGATACAGTCGCGGTTGAAACACCAGCGGCTTTGGCAACGTCGCTTAGAGTGGGGATGCATGGTTTAGTATTCATCTAGTCGCAGTGTTTTCAACATTAGTGCTTGGTATATATATGCTAACACATTCAAATATAAAATATGTAAGCGCTTGCAATTTATTTTTGTAAGCGCTTACACTGGTGGCGGGACTGGGCAGCGAGGAGGATTGTCATGTTTCTCATTGGTGCACTTATTGTTTTCTTGGTCTTCTTCTTGAACGTAGCCCTCGGCGCTTTTGGGGATGCTGCCGTTCTTGGAGATATTGGAGAAATGCTGGTTCTGTCTTTTGCGGCGGTTCTTTTCGTCGTCGCTATTCTGAGAAAAGAAGCTGATCGTTCGAAGAATGACGACAGCGAACAAGTTTAAAGGGAGGAGAGCCAAATGGATCATAAATATCGCCGTGCGCGCCGTGCCTTTTGTATTGTGCATGTTTGTCGTGGTCTTGTTTATCGCTTACGTGCCTGCCGTTTCGACAACTTTGCTTCCAGATATCTATAAGTAGGACACATAAAAATGACACGTGAATATCTCAAGAAAGCGACGCTTACATCGGCGTCTGGCGCATCTGACGTCCACGATAGGGTTGTTTCGATTCTGGATGATATCAAAGCAGGCGGCGATGCTAAGGCTATGGAATATGCCGCTAAATTCGATCAATATGAAGGCAGCGTGATGTTGACCAACGCCGAAATCGAGGCTGCCAGCGCTTTGGTTCCTGAAAAGCTGAAGGCCGATATCCAGTTTGCGCATGACAACGTCAAACGCTTTGCCGAGCTGCAAAAAAGTACCGTTGCGGATGTGGAGATGGAGATCAGCCCGGGGTATGTGGCGGGCCAAAAGGCGATCCCTGTAGATGCCGCAGGCTGCTATGTGCCTGGCGGGCGCTATAGCCACATCGCAAGCGCAATCATGACCGTCACCACAGCAAAAGTTGCGGGGTGTAAGCACATCACCGCCTGTTCACCACCGCGCCCTGGCGTAGGTGTGGCCCCCGCCATTATCTATGCCGCGCACATCTGCGGCGCGGGCAAGATTTTGGCTATGGGCGGCGTGCAGGGCGTGGCCGCAATGACCTACGGCCTGTTTGGGTTGCCCAAGGCAAATATTCTCGTCGGTCCGGGCAACCAATTTGTGGCTGAAGCCAAACGCATTCTGTTCGGCAGCGTCGGCATCGACATGATTGCTGGTCCCACAGACAGCTTGATCCTTGCCGATAAAGATGCCGATCCGCACATCGTTGCAACCGACTTGGTCAGCCAAGCCGAACATGGATACAATTCTCCAGTTTGGCTGGTCACGGACGACCGTGCATTGGCTGAAGATGTCATGGCGCGTGTGCCCGCGTTGATCGAAGACTTGCCACAGCTAAACCGCGACAACGCCTTTGCTGCATGGCGCGATTATGCCGAAGTCATTGTGTGTGCCGACCGTGTTGATATGGCAAAATGCAGTGACGAATACGCACCGGAGCATTTGACCGTGATGGCCGAAGACCTCGATTGGTGGCTGCAAAACCTGAGCTGCTACGGGTCGTTGTTCTTAGGTGAAGAAACCACGGTGTCTTACGGGGACAAAGCGTCGGGCACAAACCACGTGCTGCCGACCTCTGGTGCGGCAGGTTACACGGGTGGTCTGTCGGTGCACAAGTACATGAAGATCGTCACATGGCAGCGCGCAACGCAGGAAGCCTCCAAGGATGTAGCGATTGCAACGGCCCGTATCTCACGGCTAGAGGGGATGGAAGGGCACGCGCGCGCTGCAGATGTGCGCCTTGCCAAATACTTCCCCAGCGAAAAATTTGACCTGACAGCTGAAGGTTAAGCGCGTGGCCTACACCGCCCCCCTTTTTGATTTGTCTGGCAAAGTGGCCTGCATTACCGGTGCCAGTTCCGGCCTTGGACGGCGCGCTACGATCACGCTGGCCGCGGCTGGAGCATCGGTTGTGGGGATTGCAAGACGTGCAGAGGCTTTGGACAGCCTCTGTACTGAAATTGGCCCAAGCGCTGCGCGAGTCGTGGCCGATGTGGCGGATCGAAATTGCTTGGCGCAACTGGTTCGCGATGTGTCCGCCCCATTCGGGGCACCTGATATTCTGGTTCATGCTGCTGGCGTCAACACGCGGGAAGCGGCAGATGACGTGACGCCTGACGGATGGGATCAAACCATTGCGCTGAACCTGAATGCGCCCTTCTTTGTGTCGCAGGCTTTTATGCCTGCAATGCAAGCCAAAGGCTGGGGGCGCATTGTGAATTTTGCGTCGTTGCAAAGCACACGGGCTTTTCCCGGCGGGATTGCCTACGGTGCCAGCAAAGGTGCTATCAGCCAATTGACCCGCGCTATGGCTGAAGCGTGGTCCCCCTACGGGATCACGGCAAATGCCATAGGACCGGGGTTCTTCCCGACGGAACTGACGGCAGCGGTGTTTGACGATCCGGCACGTGCCGACCGCAATGCTGCGCAAACCTGCGTGGGTCGCAATGGCACGCTGGAAGATATGGACGGTCCGATCCTGTTCTTGTGCTCGGATGCGTCAGCCTTCGTCACAGGTCAGGTTCTTATGGTCGACGGGGGGTTCACCGCAAAATGAAAGCGCTTGTTTATCAGGGTGTTGAAACACTCAGTTTCACGGATGTATTAGATCCCATTCCGCAAGCCGGAGAGCATTTGATCAAAGTTGAGGCCGTTGGGATTTGCGGATCCGATATGCACGCTTATCTCGGCCACGATGCACGTCGTCCTGCACCGCTTATTTTGGGACACGAGGCTGCTGGGACGATCAAAGGCGGCACACATGACGGTATGCGCGTCACTATAAATCCGCTGGTGACTTGCGGCGAATGCCTTACTTGCAAAGCAGGCCGCGAAAACTTGTGTCCTGATCGCCAGATCATTTCCATGGCCCCACGCGAAGGTGCCTTTGCCCAATATGTGGTGATGCCACTGTCTAATCTGGTGGAGGTGCCAGATCATGTGCCACTGGAAAAGGCGGCATTGGCGGAACCCTTGGCTGTTAGCTGGCATGCTGCCCGACTGGCGCTTCATGCGCTGCATCCTGCGATGGAAAAACGCGCGTTAGTGATCGGCGGTGGGGCCATTGGATTGGCGGCATCCCTCGCGCTGAAAGCGATGGGCTTGGCCGACGTGACAATCGTTGAACCTGATCCCGCTAGATGCGCTTTCTTGTGTGAACAAGCGGGTCAGACTGCGGTTGCCGCAACTGATCAAAGTTTTCCCATCGCGATCGACGCGGTTGGCTTTGGAGTAACACGTGCCTCTGCATCCAGGCTTTTGCAGCCTGGTGGCATTATCGCGCATGTGGGTTTGGGCGATGATAAGCCTGGCTTCGACGTGCGCCGCGCCACTTTGCAAGAGATTACATTTATCGGCACATACACATATACGGCTGCCGATTTCCGCGATACGGCTGCAGCGCTTTTCGACGGGCGACTTGGTCCGTTGGACTGGACACAAATTAGGCGCTTAGCAGACGGCCCAAGCGCTTTTGCTGACATTCGTGCAGGCAAAGTGGCGATGCCGAAAATCATTTTGAACCCTTGGTCGTAATTACGACACTCTATCGGAAATTTACCCCGTGTATCAAAAAATCCTTGTTCCGATGGCGCTTGATCTTGGTGTGTCCAAAGGCACCCTAGAGATTGCCAAAGCTCTGAACGGCGGCACTGGTGAGATTATTGCCCTGCATGTCTATGAAGCGCCGCAAGGATCTGTTCAGGCCTATGTCGATGATGAAGCAAAGCAAGATGGGCTTGTACGGGCACAGGCCGAATTGCATGCAAAGACTAAACACCTAAGCGGTGTGAAAGCCGAGATGGTCGTTGGACATACCTATCGCTCCATTATTGATTATGCATCAATGCACAGCATCGATTGCATCGTCATGGGATCACATAGACCGGGGTTCAGCGACTATTTGTTGGGCTCTACTGCTGCGCGTGTTGTGCGGCATGCGCCCTGCGCTGTGCACGTTTACCGTAGTGCCTGACGCAGGCGTTCTCTCACAAATTATATCCAATCAGAAAGGCTTTTTCTTATGAACATCGACAAGAAGATCGTAGATGATCTTGTCGCAAACGACGTCTCTTTTGTCACCACAGTGCCGTGTAAACAGCTCGCTGGTGTGATCGAAGAAGTTGATGCGCGCGAAGACATCTTCCACATCCCTTCAAACAAAGAAGACGAAGGCATGGGCTTATGCGCTGGTGCCTTTATGGGCGGCAAACGTCCTGCCATCATCATGCAGAACACCGCAATCGGTGTGACGATCAACACATTGGCGACGCTAACGCAATTTTACCGCATGCCACTGCCGATGATCATTTCCTATCGTGGCGAATTGCGCGAACCTGTGGCCTGCCAGGTCGAAATGGCAGTTCACACAAAGGCGTTGTTGGCTCAGTTGAATATCCCAACCTATCATTTCCACTGGAAAGATGATGTCAAAGAATTTGACAACATTCTAAAATATACCTTCATGTGCAACAAACCTGTGGCGATCTTGACCGACGCCAACTTCTGGGGAGGCTATGGCGACCAATGATCCGTTCTGAAATCCTGAAAGAAATCGCTCCAATCCTCAATCCTAACCTTGTTGTTTGCAACATCGGTCTGCCCAGTCAAGAGCTGCACATGATCGACGACAATGAGCGTAATTTTTACATGCTTGGCACGATGGGTTTGTCGTCTTCTATTGGTTTTGGTCTGGCGTTGGCACAAGACAAGCCTGTGATCTCAATTGACGGGGACGGGTCTGTTCTGACCAACCTCGGCACGCTGCCCACGATCGCCAATAACGCGACAGGCAACTACACGCTTTTGATCATCGACAACGGGTCCTATGGATCAACTGGGGATCAGCCAACCTATGCAGGCATGAAAACCAACCTTACCGATGTGGCGCGTGCCTGTGGCTGCGAGAACGTGATCGAGGTCCAGGACAAAGACCTTGGGCCTGTTTTGCAAGAGGCAGTGGACAGCGACCAGATGACCATTATCGTGTGCAAATGTGACAGCGGGAATATTAAACTGCCCGTCATTACAATGGACCCGGTTGTCATTCGCCATCGATTTATGAAAGCTGTAAAAGCTTAATGTCTGTCGATGCCATCCATAGTGCTGAGGACGCGCGGCTGATTGCGAAACGGCGCCTGCCGTGGATGGTATTTGACTACATTGACGGTTCTGCCGGACGCGAAACAGGGGCAGTGCGCAACCGTGCTGCCCTCGATTCCATAACCTTGCGGCCCCGCATTCTACGCGATGTGTCCTCCCGAAATCTGAGTGTACCACTGTTTGGTACACACGCCGAGCGCCCATTTGGCATTGCACCAATGGGTATGTGCAATCTTAGCGCACCGGGAGCTGATCTGATGCTAGCCCGGCTGGCTGCACAATACAAAGTGCCCCATGGTGTGTCGACTGTGGCCTCCACACCGCTTGAGCAGATCATCGAGGTGGCTGACGGGCACGCCTGGTTCCAACTCTATTTCTCTGGCGATGGGGATGGTACATTCAAGTTAGTCGAGCGAGCCAAGGCCGCAGGCTATACTACACTAGTGCTGACCGTTGACGTACCAGAAGTCGGCCGCCGTCCACGCGAATTGCGGCACGGTTTTAAAATGCCATTCTCGATCGGGCCGCGTCAATTTATTGATTTTGCTGTTCACCCACGGTGGTCGCTAACACAGCTTGCAGCCGGCAAGCCCCAAATGGCCAACTTTGAGATGGACGGCTACGATTTTGATCGTACCGAAAGCCGCGCCAAAGCTACATGGGGTACGCTTACTAGATTGCGTGACATGTGGCCGGGAAAGCTTGTAATTAAAGGAGTGCTAGACGTAGAAGATGCAGCAGAGCTAAAAAAAGTGGGCGTCGATGGTATCCAAGTGTCCAGCCACGGTGCCCGCCAATTGGAAAGTGCGCCAACCCCGATCGAAATGCTGCAGGAGATTCGTGCGGAGGTCGGTCCTGATTTTCCTTTATTTTTTGACAGTGGCATAAGGTCCGGCGAAGATGTCCTGCGTGCCCTGCACCAAGGGGCAGATTTTGTGTTCTTGGGCCGTATCCTTCAGTTTGCCATCGCAGCTGGAGGGGAGCGGGGACTGCACCGGCTTTGGGCTATACTCAGCGACGAGCTGAGCATCGCGATGGCCCAGACTGGTCAGACTTTGCTTGTGAGAAATCCTGTTCATTCTTTGAGTTAAGCAATCATCCCGTGAACAAGTTCTGATCAGTCATTATGTTCTCAATGATAGAAGCGAAACGTTCGCAGCATTCCTACATTTTGCAAACGTAACACATTAGGTAGTCAAAACAGATCAGATGAGGTTCAGCCGCGCCAATCTCTGTTCGCATTAAACTCGATGCGCTTCGCATGAATGGCTGGTTAACTTGCAACGTAGCTGTTTGAGCTTTAACGCTGCGAGCGCATGCAGCATAAAGACTAAACTCACAGGTTGGGCTCAAACCTAATCTTCGCCGAGCCTAACGTGAATGTCCGCTCTAGTTTGAAGCCAGCAATCACGTTCCTTGTGTTCCCACCCATGTTCGCCCAAACCTCCGCCAACACTGTGGTAGCAACACAGCACTAGCCAACACTGTGTTGAACACCGTGATTCAGAGCCCAAAATAATCAGTAACACGGCAAAAAGTGTGTTTATGATGTGTTTTTGAAAAACACAACTTAAGCGTATATGGAGATCAGATAAGTAATTGATATTGATTGATAAATGGGATGCAGGGACGAAATCGAACCACCGACATGAGGATTTTCAAAGGAGGTGGTGTAAATTATATGCTTATAAACAATGACTTACGCGGCAATATTTTTGGTGTGCGTGCAAGTGTGTTTTTTGTGTCATTTTGAAGACAGTGCTGAAACGCTGTGTTGAACACTGCGTTCAAAGAAAAAATCATGGGACAGCCAATAATCAGTAAAATGATTAGGTAATCCAACTTATTTTACGACCTATGACAGATAGGACGAAGCCTACCGAGTGTAATACTGTCGCACACACGCAGTTGGAATTAATATTAGATTTATGTTATTTATAAACAGTCCGGCATTTGTATTCAGTTTTATAGCCAACCACCACTTGCTCTTGTTGCCGTTGAGTTGAAGCCGCAACTGCGCCGGCTCCTATACCAACCATGGTAGCTAAATCTTTGCCGCTACCATCTCCAATTTGGTTGCCAATAAGTCCTCCGATAACTGCTCCGCTAATCACCTCTGCTTGACTTGCTGGTCTGTCAAGTATTCCCATAATAGGGACCTGCACGTTGCCACATTCTTCTTGTGGCTTTAGTATTCGTGCAGGAGCCTGTGTAGTGCTAATACACCCAGAAAGCGTGAAAGAAATTGCTGAGCATACAAGTAGGATTTTTTGATTTAAAAAGATCACTTCAATTCTAACCTTTAATTTTTAGCAAGTTTGAGTATTGTAGCTAGTCTCAGGGATGAAATACACCCTTTTGTACAACATATTCAAACACTAAAGACCTAGTTAACCATAACCTTTACTCAACTGTTATTGGCTACGTGTTAGATACCTTTCATATTCCAACAAACACGTACCAAAATTTTCAGGACCTGTAGTTTTAGAGTAGAGGTCTAACTTGTTATTTCGAACGAATATTGCGCAGCCCTCAAGATCATACATTTGGATATGTTGCGGATAGATGAATGAGTAGGCCGCTCGTTGTTTATAATTCTGGCTTAAATCACCACTATCTGTCGAAAAATGAATTTTGGTTGAAAAGCCGTTTTTCAGGTATTTTTGTGGCTTCTTAAGGCCAGTTTGAGTGCATTGTTGATCTATTAAATTGGGCCCGAGCCGTAAACTGGAACACAACAAACCCCACCCTCTAGGGTCAAATGTGAAAAACTCAAAGTCAATTGTTTTAGTTATATGTCTAATAATCTGATAGGTAAGTGCATTTTGTGTGTTTTTGCAATCGTAAGTGTATTGAAACTTCTCACCGATGATATCTTTCGAGTAAACTTGGCAAAATGCTAATGCTGTGCTTGGTGCGGCAAAAAGAAAAGCGCAATATGCGAAGAGTACTGATCTAAAAATCATCTTTTAATTTGCTTTTCTTTCGATAACCGTCGCTTGGTACTATTTGCGTTGTAGTTTTGACTTTTTTTGGCTCTTTTTTCTCGTCATCCTTGCCAGTGGCAACGCCTGATAAATCAGACCTTACTTCGCGTGCTGCCTGGCTTAGTGATGGTTTCCAACCAAGCTCCACCAACACGTAATTTTCATCGGTGTCGACACATTCATCGAGCTTTACTAATCCTGACAGAACACTGGCTGTCGCAGAAGACATAGTTTCGCCAATTTGCGTTAACTCTTCAACAGTCCCTGTGGTCTGACCAGTTTGATCTGTAGTTTCTAGCTGTTCCATGAGAGAGCTGGCGACGCTGCCGCCCGCTACTGCCTCGTTAAGCCATGATGAGAAGGCCCGCTTGGCATCTAAGGTTGCCGCAGTACGAGCTTTGCCGATGAGGCTCCTTTTGGGCGCAAGAAAGGTACCCTCACCGATCGTAAAGATTGCCTCCACTTCGTTCTTGTCTGATAGGCGGACGTGGATGCCAATTCCTGCGTCTGAATCTTGATACATTTGCTCGCAACTCGCCATTGCGGAAGAGGCTAACGAAGTGAAGCCTAATGAAAGCACACCGGTACAAAACCATAAATTGAAATTACCAATCATTTTCGACGTCCTTTTCTAATTTTTTGCGCGCTGTACTTAAACGTTCTTTTGCTTGTTCATAGGAAGCCACACGGTCGGCGCTTTTATTCAAAAGTTGGGTACCACTTTCAGTAAACCCCCCACCAACTTTTTGACCTACAGCAGATGCAATATTGTGTGCCATTGTAATGGTAAATGCGTCAACGCCCTGATCTTTCTGAAATGATTTTGAAGAGAGTGGAACTCTAATTGATGTGATGAGGTTACTAGTCACTACATCAACTACTCTTACCCAAGCTTGTGCGGTAGTCACATACATGTCTGTGGTTTTATCAGGCCCAATTTTTATACGCTGACGGCGGGTTTCAAAATCAGAAAATTCTGTAAGAACCAACACGTCTGCAGCTAGTTTGTTGCCCTTTTTGGCTAGCTCGTCGATTGAATAATTATCAATCGTAATGTCGTTGAGTTCACTATCAATTTCTGACATGTCACTTCGACTTAGCACTGACAAGCCAAGTGTTTCATTTAAAAGACTTTCAAGCTCGAGTTTTATGTCTACGGCTAATTTATCGCCCTGAGACGTCCAGTCACGGTGCGCAGTGACCGACGGCTTTAGAACAACTGCCTTAAGCTTATCTTTTTCTGGGTCCAGATTGCATGCTTTTGGAATTTGAACAGAGAGCTCGGTTTCAAACTCAGTGCCGCTTCGTTTGATATTTGTGATCTTGTAAGACCTGACAATACCAGATGTGCTTGAGGACATCTGCTTTTCTTGAGCAGATAGCTCAACTGCCGCGCCCTGTGTGGATCCGTTTTGGTCGGTAACCTCTAGCGCGACTGTTTCTGACGAAACGTTAATGCTAGATGAAAACACTTCACCAAAGACTTGCGATACTGCGATCCTGATGCCATCCGATACAGCCTCATTCTGACTACCGCCATATCCCGTTGTATTGACAATTTCCAATTTCAAGCGATTAACACATTCTGCTGCGACTACTTGTTTGTTTTCGGTTTCCACCGGACTATCTTCAGGGATCGTAGATTCTTGGGACCGTGCTGTGTCCATCGCCACCTCTGGACTGCTAACAGCTGGTTTTGGCTTCCAGCCCAGTGTCACAAGCAAATATTTTTGATCTACGTCGACACATTCATCGAGTTTGATGATACCTTGCATTACTGACTGAGTATCGCTCTGCATTGTTTCAACAATGGAAGTAAGTTCTAACGCCCGTCCTTCAGTGTTGCCACTTTGGTCTGTCAATTCAGCTTGTTCGAGCAAGGTGGCGGCTTTTTGTTTAGCAGAAACGCTTTCACTTAAAAATGCAGACAACTCTTTTTTCGCAGATAACTCAGCTTTTGTCCGCGCAGCGTTTATTAGGCTGCGTTTATTGGTCAAAAACGTTGCCTCTCCGTGCAGCAAGATAGAGCGCAAACTTCCGTCTTCATTGAAATTCGGTACCACCCCACTGATAGCGGCAGCCTCCGCCTCGTATTCTTGACAGCCCGACGCATAGGCGCCCAAGGGAGCCATGAACAATACCGCCAATACAATTATTTTTTTCAGTAGTGACATATCAATCCCCAACGATGTGTGTGGCGGGCGCAAAGCCCGCCACCGTGTTTTAGGCGCGTCCGCGTCCACCGCCCATGAGACTCTTCATTTTCGGCTTGCGAATATTTGGAACTTTCGCTTTGAATTCAAAGGCCTCAGCGTAAGCTTCGTATGTCGACTTCGATGTCTCAAGGAATTTAATCGCCATAGGACCATCTGCAACGATCTCTCTCAGATATTTGAGAGACTCGATATCTGAAAATGATGGCTTTTTAGCACTACGCGCATCCAGAACAACTTTTGCGATCATCACACCACCAACCCAAGCATTTTCAATAGCTGTGGCGTGCTGGTTCATACCGTTTGACAACTTCCGTATCGCCGCTCCATTTAATGCCGCTCCTTTACTAAGTTGTTTATCAATGTCTTTTTGTACGTCCTTCGTCAGCTTTGCTGCCTGTCGGAAGTTAACACCAGTGCGGCCATTCGCTTTAATGGCTCGCGCCTCACCGCGCATTCTGGCGGCTTGCTTTTTAAGACCGAAAACATCAGCGTAATCAGCTTGTATTTCGAACAGTTTTTCAGTTTGGTCTGCAACCTTGTCTAAAGCTGCATGCAGCGACTTAACCAGTGTACCAAAATCAGCGTTTGATCCTGCTCCACCTAGCGCGGCCCCCATCATGTCACCTGACATTTGACAAGCACTTAATGCGGATGCGCCGCCAAGTACCATAAACGTTCTTCTGTTAAACTTACTCATGATTTTTTCCTTTCAAATGAGTTTAGTAAAGTCCTTTGGATTGCAGTTGAGATATGATCGTATCCATTGCCTGCTTCACCGCCCGGTTTTGTGCCACTAGCTGTCCAATGCTGTAATCTTCTCCGACTTGATAGTCGCCGTAGATAATAGTTGGTGCCACACTAGCTACCGTTCGCATACGTTTACCTTTTTTCATCACCACCTCTACGGTTACGGAGGCAGGAACACGCATGTCACCGGTTACGGGGTTTTTCTCTCCTTGGCGGTAATCAACGCGACCTATTCCCAAAAAGGTAACTTCATCCTCCGCCGCAATCTTTTTAATACCAGCTAAGGTGCGGCGATTCAGACTACCATCCTCGCCAAACTCACCGTTCAAAATAAGATCTTCTAGTCCATCCATGTCATAATCATACAAAACATCATCCATAGGAAATGGTTCAAAGCCGGCGTTTACTAATGTTTCTTGTATTGCTGTTTGCAATGCTTCAGTGAGGCCAAGGTCTATGTCATAAAGAAATTCATCAGACTTTTGAGCCGTAGATCCACCCGTAGTTGACACACTCATGCTTTCAGACGTGCCTCCAGTAACATTCGATACATCGTCTCCACCAGAGACTACTTCGACTGACGACGTACTTTTATTCTGTTCAACATCAGTGGTCTTCGCTTGAAAAACTTTACGGCTGGCAACCTTACGAGCAATGAACAATGTCGCGAAGTCACTTGTCTCCACGGTTGAGGCGGCGGATTTAGATTGTAGAAAATTATCGATAGCGTTCATACTAACGAAAGCCATGCCCTGAAGGACGATTGCCTGGTCTTTGACAACACCACAGTTAGAACCTGATCCAGTATCGCATTTCCCAGCAAACACATATTTTGTGAAAAATTTGTCGATCGTGTTGTAATCAGTCATTTCATCAAAATACTGGTCGATTAGCCTGGCCTTGGTTTGAGGTGTACTGGGATCCGCCATCATTTTTTTAAAAGCGTCTTTTTTGAATTGATGTACAAGCTCGCGGCGGTCGCCTTGATCATTGTTTTCAGCATAAGGCATGCGAGTTTGTACCTTGAGCTGCAGCTCTTGTGAGGATGCGACTTGCGGGGATGTCACCAGAAATAATGCTGTAAAAAAAGCAGACAAATTCTTTAGCGGCATAGCGAGTATTGCAGACTTAATTTGCATAAAAAATATCCTGTTTTAGTTTTTTAATTGTGCTTGTAACCCCCGACTTGTCTGTCACGATATTTCTTTGGAGGTCGTTCAAATCTGCGGGATCATTGGAAAAGCTAAACATTACTTTTTGGATTTGAGATAACAAGTTGGCAACATAAATCGGATTGGCTTCAGCCGTTCCGCTTTTCAGAAAGGCGCAGCTGTCTTCTCCGTGCTGTATTGGGGCATCGAGAAGCATATCATCAAAGCTCTTAATTCCATAATACGCAGCAACGTCAAAGCAAGTGAAATTAGAATTTTTGTAAGTTTCAACCGCTTGCACATACATATCAAATTCATAATTTGGCTCAGGCAGTATCAAACGTGTTTCTGCATTTCGGAAAACCATTGTGAGCTTGTTTTGACCAAAAGCTGATGGAATAATCATTTTGTCAGTAGCATCTGCTAAGTTTGCTGTAGCCCAAGCCGACATTAGTGTTGTTAAACTCTCCAGGTCAAAGTCTTTGGCTAGAACTGATGTCGCTCCTTCGGAAAAACCAACGCCTGTAAATTTGACTAACCCAGGAAATTGCAGTGGCGCATCAGACTTTGACGAGGCCTGCTCAGCCATGTTGTAGAAAATGTTATAATACCCCTTCTGACCGTCGTATGTTTCGGTCCCAAGATACATGCCTTCAAAAATGTCGTTTTGCTCTTCAATCGTGAGGGGCTTTGAAAAATAGCGTGTAGCATATAAGCTGATCGGTACAGACGATAGTAACTGGCTATTTCCAGCTTCAACTTCGTAGATCAACGCAGAGCCAAGAATGAGAAACTGATAAACATATCTATCGTCACCCTCGGCTAGCACAACGTGGCTCACCCACTCAGCGTCGATTATCGGCGAAAACAAGTAACTGACGTTGTTCTCTGCGTAGGTTCTTTGTAGTTCGATTTTGTCGAAGTCTGTGTTCAGCATTGTTTCCAGCGCAAAGGCTTCAATCGGGCATAGCCCCACGTCATTGGGCGCTGCACACGTCAGCAACTTACTTGCTACAGGTGCTAGCGGAGCGTCTAGAGTGCTTGATAGACCGAGCCCCCCCCACACAACCTTTTGCTTTTCTTCACCGACAGCGTAACTGGCTGACCAGATTATCATTAAAAAAGCGAGTAGTTGGCTCTTTATCATTATTGACGACTCCGCATTGATTCCACCTGACCTTGCCCTTTTGCATGCTAGAAGTAAATCCGACCCAATCTTTAAAAAGTATCATGACGACACATTCTTTTATTTCAACTTTAAGATATATTCATATCAAAGTATCGGATTGACATTTAACATAAGGAGCTATGTAACCACAGCGGGTATTGCGTAAAAACAGCTCTACCGCCTGCCGAAGGGGCTTCTTATTAACATAGGCGATCTTCGTCTTAATCAAGGGAACACTGATATGAGTAGACGTTTTATTTGTAGCGCAGTTGCTTTAATCGGGCTTTGCGCGGCCTGTACCCCGGTTCCGGTCGAGCTTAGTGGTGAAGTTGATGTAAATGTTAGCGGGCCGAAGACAGTGGTCATTGATAGACCGGTAGCATCCGTTACTAACGTTACAATAGAGCGTGTTGTGGGGGAATTGGACAAGTGTCCAAGCCTAAATGCATCGCTGGTAAACACAGAGGTTAGTGGCGGAACTAAAATCTGCTATTATATTACAGAAAAGGAGACATAGTATGGCTAGTCGATTAATGGGCGCGCTATTAATTTCAGGTATCATTGGAGCGTGTACTCCTGTGCCCGTAGTGTTGGATGGTGAGGTCGATTTGAATGTTGTCAAAAAAACATATCAAGCCAAGCAAAAAACAACCGCCGTTAGTAAAAAGTCAGAAGCGCCGAAGTTTAAATATATTTCGACCCTGACCCTCAGTACTGGGCCGTGTCCCAAACGTGATGCCGCATCCTACGGACTACTACTTAAATCGCGAACAAAAGTGGAAAATGGCCAAATTACGTGCTATTATAACTGAGCTGAGCATTAAATTAATCGCTTGATAAGATTTATACTCAAGAAGGTGATTGCCGGCTGTTTGAATACAAAATCATGCCGTAATGAAGCAAGCACTGATAATATGTCATAGCTAAATTTATTGGATTAGGCTCATGTATGATTCATCGAAGTTTGAGCCCGTTTGAAGATGGTCAACAGACTAAAGAAATAAAAAATCTTAAACCTAACGTCTTATAACAGTTATACTTATGTTTTGGGCTGCTGATTATTAATCAGCAGCCCAAAGTCATTTTTAAAGGTATCACATTTCCGCTTGGCTTAGCCTTGCTTGCGCAACGGCGTTGCAACGGTATGAAAGTATTAGATAACTGCTATGTCTTGAGACATTTAAACAGCTTGGTTGTTAAAGTTTATCCGAAATCGGTTCCGGTTCAACCATTGTTGTTGGCTCGCTCGATGAGCAAGCTGATACAACCAGTACGCCGCAGAGAATTAGTAGTGAACTTAAGTTACGCATATTAGATTTTCCTTCTTAAGAGTTGGTGTTGATAATTCTATAGGTCAGCTCATTGCCGAGCTCTGATTAGAGCCGATTGTAAGTTTTCAGGCTTACCATAAAAGTCATATTTTCTTGCTAACATTAAAAGATATTGGTCTTCTTCAGGTGAACGAGATGCCGCGGCAAGTAACCGCTCTATTGCATCTGCATCGTTGGCATAAACTTTACCCTGTAACTGCACAGAAGCGTCGAACCCTTTAATTTCGGCTTTATCAGCCTTCTTCTTTTTTGGCTGATGTTTGGTTTGTTTCGCAGTTTGTTTGATTCCAGTCTCTGTTGTATGCAGTGTACTTGGGTCAGTGCAGGCAGAGACATAAGCTACTACCATCAGCATCAGGCATGATTTGCAATTTATCATGAGTTTCTATTCCACAGCAGATTATGGTGTCATCATGACACGGACTCTTACCTTTATGCAACTATTTTAATATTGTAAAATTAGCGATTTGTATCGTGGCAATTTGATTTATTATTAAGAAAAGAATTGTTGTTATGCCTCTCGGGGCCGTTCACAACCTCATTCTCCACAGTCCTACAAATTCCAATATCCGCATATATCCTGCGCAAAAGCGCGCGTAACGCCTCAACCCGCGTTAACACTCACACATAGTGATCTCGCCCATCTCACCGCCTTACGCCTACGTACACAGCTTATTAGATACCACTGCACGATAAGCCACCTACAGTCCCCTGCGTTCCCTGTGGCTTAAGCTTGTCGTAGTCTGCCTGTGACGTTGCCGTACTGGTTAAGTTAGGCATTCCAGACGAAGACTGCTGAGGTGCTGGGGTAGGGGGCTTAGGCGCACTTGGCTTTGGCACAGCTGCAATAGCCTTAGTGCTCGAGCCGTCTGATAACCTGCTAGTTGTTACCACCTGGGTCACTCATGAAGTCAGGACTTTGCATTATTATCTCGGCTAATACCTCGCCAGAAGTAGTTAAACTGTTGCGACTATCGAACCAATTTCTCTGGCGACCAAACCTTATCGCGCCTTCAAGTGTCTTATCGCTGCATCGGCGTTCACAATAGTCTAGAACAGCCTCAAATCTTAAAAACGCTGTGTGGTGCTTCATTCTTACTCTCCCAATTTCAATACGAGAGAAAACAGGGATTGGATCACCATCCCTACGCGCCTTCATAAAATTAACATTGATACAAATTGGACAGTAAGTCGTGAGACTTAGCAAGATAACTTTTTGTTAGGTCATCAATCTAGCAGTTTATCGCGTTAAGCTACTTTGGATGAATTCTGAGCGGTCAAAACTGCATAGAGCGTTGATGGATCGCTATTAGCGCGAAGTTTCTCGCAAACCGCTTCATCGCGCAATGTCCGGGATACCAAAGCTAGCGCTTTTAGATGAGAAACACCGCTTTCACGGGGTGCTAACAACGCAAACACAAGATCGACAGGCTGACGATCAACCGCCTCAAAATCTACGGGACGTTCAAGGCGCAGAAACACGCCCTTTACGGTATCGATATCATCAAGCCGTGCGTGTGGTAGGGCGACGCCGTGCCCTACGCCTGTTGGCCCAAGCGCTTCGCGCTCCATCAGGGCCTCAATCAATGGGGGACCTTGAAAACCATAGCACGCATTCGCGATGTCACCCACATCGTGCAGCAATCGTTTTTTACTGCTGACGTTGCCGAAGACGCGGACGGCGTTTGGCGTAAGGATATCGCTTAGGTTCATTGTGCTACTACTCTTCTCGACCAATAGGCCGAAGCCTTGCTAATTAGTCGCGTCGCATAATCTGCATATATCAATTGTTCAATCGCTTAGTTTTGCTGGGTACAATAACTGGCTACCCATTACGCCTAAGCTGCAATTGTCTTGAGGTTTACCAATGGCATCATCTGTGTTCTTGACCATGTTCGCCCAAAACTCCGCCAACACAGTGTCCGCAACACAACACTAGCCAACACTGTGTCCAACACCGTGATTCAACGCTTAAAATAGTCAGCAACACGGCAAAAAGTGCGTTTATGGTGTCTTTTTGAAAAACACAACTTAAGCGTGCATGACGCCTCTCTAAGCCATTGATATTACTTAATAAATGGTGCCCGGAGGCGGAATCAAGCCATCGACACGAAGATTTTCAATGTAGGTGATGTAAATTAAATACTTTTAATCAATAACTTACGTAGTGGAATTTTTGGTGTGCGTGCGAGTGTGTTTTTGGTGTCATTTTAGGGCAGGGCGGAAACGCTGTGTTGAACACTACGACTGATCTGAGGCTAGAAGAATAATCGGAAACACAGCTGCTCATACACAGAATTGGCAATCACCTCAGTCAGAACTATTTGTCTTCGCTTCTTGATGGTTATGTCGTCTAATCAGCGGTTTCTGACGAAGCTGCCCATAAATTTATCCCTTGTTCGCCAGATAGGTTGTCAATTTCAACAAGTTCAGATTGTGAGAAATTTAAATTTTCTAGCGCTCCAACACAACTAAGGATCTGTTCTGGCTTTGAGGCCCCAATAAGAGCTGTCGTTACGCGACTTTCTCTTAGCACCCAGGCAATTGCCATCTGTGCCAGGGTTTGGCCTCGCTCTTTAGCCAGCGCATCAAGGCTTCTCAACTTTTGTAACATCTTTGGGTTAATGTGTTTTTTATCAAGACTTTTATCTTGTGATGCTCGGCTGGATGCTGGGAGCCCATTGAGATATTTGTCGGTCAGTAATCCTTGGGCGAGAGGAGTAAAGGCGATAGAACCAATGCCTAAGTCGTCCAGGGTGTTGAGTAATTGATCCTTCTCAATCCATCGATTGAACATGTTGTAACTTGGTTGATGGATTAAGCACGGTGTACCCATCCTTTTCAGGATGCTAGCCGCTTCGCGAGTGCGTTCACTGTTGTAGCTTGAGATACCAGCGTAAAGTGCTCGTCCAGATTTTACGATGTGGTCAAGTGCTCCCATAGTTTCT